>OLRY01000212.1_pt1 | contig 83865 bp, 78 predicted proteins | sample 1672541 | NCBI WGS metagenome assembly OLRY01 (sample SAMEA3136697, study PRJEB25190) | human gut metagenome | biome: human gut; feature: human-associated habitat; material: faeces | place: Austria | collected 2013 | reverse complement strand
TCGGCGACAGCTTGTTTATTATATCTTATCAAGTCTGTTTTGTCAAGAACTTTTTTCTTTTTTTGAAAGTTTTTCCTTCGATCGGTTTTGCACGATCCGTCATCTCAAACGTGACAACTTTGATAGTTTATCATGTGTTGTTTTGTTTGTCAAGAATTTTTTGTTTTATTTTGGAAATCTTTCCAAAATCATGTTGTCCTCTGTCAAATCATGTCTTATCCAGCGGTCAGCTTGACTATAATACCACTCGTATTTTATTCTGTCAACCATTTTTTAATACTTTTTCACTTGCATCTGAACAGCAACGGTTAAATTTCACCCTTCTGTGACATTTAGTCTTACCAAAATCATGGTTTTCAAAGTGAAATTCATTTTTTAACCCACAACATACCAGTTTTTTCTTCTGTCTTTTACGCTTGTACGCTTTTTCCGCCTCAATCAGGCATTTTTGATGCCAAATTGGTCAAGTGCTCCATAAGTGGCCGATATACGTTCTTACAGCCTTTAACCAGCCTCGTAGAAAGAGGTATTAAATGCACTATCTGTCCCCTGCATCATTCTATAAAGTATAAAAGCGGCTGCCGGAATTATCCGGCAACCGCCCTGTTACAATCACTGCGTATAAAACACCCGCAATTATTTTAATGTAACTTTTGCTCCCTCAGCCTCAAGTTTAGCTTTGATATCCTCAGCTGTTGCTTTGTCAGCTGCTTCTTTTAATACTTTCGGAGCTCCATCTACTACGTCTTTCGCTTCTTTTAAGCCTAAGCCTGTAGCTTCACGAACAACTTTGATAACTTTAACTTTGTTCGGGCCAACTTCTGTTAACTCTACGTCGAACTCAGTCTTCTCTTCTGCTGCTGCGCCCTCGCCAGCACCTGCTGCTGCAACTACAACGCCTGCTGCTGCAGATACGCCGAACTCTTCTTCACAAGCTTTTACTAAATCATTTAACTCTAATACGCTTAACTCTTTGATAGCATCGATAAATTCTGCTGTTGTTAATTTTGCCATTATAATTTTCCTCCATTATAATTTATTGTCGCACCGGTCAGTCTCTCCTGCCGTGCCCATATACTGTTTCATCCAGCCGCCGGATAGATTACTCTGCCGGTGTCTCTGCTGGTTCTTCTGCAGCTGCTGTTTCTTCTGCCGGAGCAGCCTCTACTGCTGCATCTGCCGCACCGCCTTTTTCTGCGATCTGATTGAGAACGCGAGCAAGGTTGGTAATCGGAGACTGTAAGCTTCCAAGTAATTTGGAAAGAAGTTCTTCTCTTGATGGTACTGCTGCGACAGCCTTCATGCCTGCCTCATCATAATAAGTACCCTCAACAACACCTGCTTTGATTTCAAGAGCAGGAGCTGTTTTAGCGAACTTAGCTAAAACTCTTGCCGGAGCTGTTGCATCCTCAGTAGAGATAGCGAAAGCATTCGGTCCTTCAAGAACGTCTCTTAAGCTTTCGAACTGAGTACCTTCTACTGCACGGCTTACTAAAGTATTTTTGTATACTTTGTAAGTAACACCAGCTTCTCTTAATGCTTTACGTAACTGAGTATCTTCTGCTACGGTAAGTCCACGGTAGTCAACTACTACGACCGACTGTGCATCTTTGATGTTTTCAGAAATTTCCTGTACGATAGGCTGTTTGAGTTCTACTTTTGCCACGAATCGTGCACCTCCTTTTATTATTTTGCCGACGGATAATCCGCCGGATCACAGTGATTTTCCCACTGCTGCTGCATAAAAGACTTGAGGTATATAAAACCGCTTTATTCAGATTAAAATCTGCAATAAAAAACTCCCTGCAAAGACAGAGAGATACGGTCAAAAAAATCTTGATAAAGATCCCCTCGGCAGGTCGTCTTACGTTTACGCCACATGGCACCTGCTGTCTTCGGCATATATGCAAATCGCTGAGTACCGGAAAACCGGCTCAACGATATGCATTATAACATTGTATATTATGGTTGTCAACAATTTTCTGCTTTTACTGTGTAATTTTAACTACGTTTAATCTTACACCAGGTCCCATTGTAGATGCAAGAGTTGCACTCTTAACATACTGACCTTTTAAGCTTGCAGGTTTTGCTTTGTTGATCGCACCCATAAGGGTCTGGAAGTTGTCGCTTAACTGTTCTTCTGTAAAAGAAGCTTTTCCAACTGGCACGTGGATAATGTTTGTTTTGTCCAATCTGTATTCAATCTTACCAGCTTTGATGTCGTTAACAGCTTTTGTAACATCCATAGTTACTGTTCCAGCCTTCGGGTTTGGCATTAAACCTTTCGGTCCAAGTACACGACCAAGACGTCCAACAACGCCCATCATGTCCGGTGTAGCAACAACAACATCGAAGTCTAACCATCCCTCGTTCTGAATCTTCGGGATCAGCTCCTCGCCGCCTACGTAATCAGCGCCTGCTGCCTGTGCTTCATCAACCTTGGTTCCTTTTGCGAATACTAAAACTTTAACTGATTTACCAGTTCCGTGTGGTAATACAACTGCACCACGGATCTGCTGCTCTGCATGACGTCCATCACAACCTGTTCTGATGTGAAGTTCGATTGTCTCATCAAATTTAGCTGTTGCGTTTTTCTTTACCAGGCTGATTGCTTCAGCAACATCGTACTGAGCAGCCTTATCAAAACTTTTCACAGCTTCCTGATATTTCTTTCCTCTTTTCATTCTAAAAAAACCTCCTGGTGGTATTATCGGGAGAGGGCCCTCCCACATAATCATTAATAAATATCGTTAATTTTTGCAGAATTTCTCAGAAGAATGCCGTTCTTGCATTCTTCCAATGAATTTGCTGTTTTTGCAAATTCTATTCTTCCACTGTAACACCCATACTTCTTGCAGTACCAGCGATCATGCTCATAGCTGCCTCTAAAGATGCTGCATTTAAGTCAGGCATTTTTAATTCTGCGATTTCCTGTAATTTTGCTTTGGAAAGTGTAGCAACCTTTGTCTTGTTCGGTGTTGCAGAACCAGATTTAATGTTGCAGGCTTTCTTGATTAATACAGGAGCAGGCGGTGTCTTTGTAACGAAGCTGAAGCTTCTGTCTGCGTATACTGTAATAACTACAGGGATGATAAGATCTCCCTGATCAGCGGTTCTTGCGTTGAACTGTTTTGTAAATTCAACAATGTTAACGCCATGCTGTCCAAGAGCAGGTCCAACTGGAGGAGCAGGTGTAGCCTTGCCAGCAGGAATCTGCAATTTGATATATCCTTCTACTTTCTTTGCCATTTGGAATTGCCTCCTTAATCCAATGTTTCAGGCATAATCTCATGCCTGCGCACAGATCCTGGTCTGTGCTTTAATTGTTAAGTTTTACATCTGCGAAACTTATTTCTACCGGCGTCTCGCGGCCGAACAATTCAACATTGATCGTCACACTCTGCTTTCCGTGATTCATCGCCTGGATCACTCCGATAGTGTCTTTCCAGACACCTCCGGTAACCACAACGGTGTCTCCCTCTGTAAAGTCAACTTCAATGTTCTCTTTCTTGATTCCCAAAGGTTTCATTTCCATATCGGTAAGCGGAACCGGCTTGCTTCCCGGACCAACAAATCCGGTAACACCACGGGTATTTCTGACAACATACCATGTGTCGTCATTCATAACCATATTGATAAGAACGTATCCCGGAAACATTTTCTTTGATACGGATTTTTTTGCGCCATTTTTCATTTCGACAACATCCTGCATCGGAACGCGGACCTCTAAGATCTGATCTTCCAGATGTCTGTTTTCAATTGTCTTGTCAATGTTCGCTTTTACCTTATTCTCATATCCTGAGTAGGTATGAACAACATACCAGTGTGCCTCTGCCATAAATCACTCTGCCTCCATTAAAAATTAAAACCAACAAGGAAATCAACGCCATACTGAATTGCGAAATCCAAAAGCGCGATAATAAGACCTAATACAACGGATACAGCAATAACCGCTGTGGTCTGTCTTACAAGTGATTGTTTCTCCGGCCAAATAATCTTTTTGAATTCAGCCGAAAGACCGGTAAACCAGCTCTCTTTTGGAGCCTTGTCTAACTTCTCGGTTTCTCCCATTTTTTCACTCCTTTGCCACGCGCGTCTTATTTGGTTTCTTTGTGTAACGTATGGGTCTTGCAGAATCTGCAATACTTTTTGGTTTCCATCCTGTCAGGATGAGCTTTTTTGTCTTTTGTCATGTTGTAGTTACGGTTTTTGCATTCCGTACATGCCAATGTTATTTTTGTGCGCACAACTTCCACCTCCATTAAAATTCTTTGTGCTTTTTTCTGCCCCGGTCTCCGTAGTGAGACGTTTTTTAAGGATCAGCGACAGTCCTTAAAAAAAGGCATAAAAAAAAGACCTACTTCCATCGCCTGTCTACTATATCATATCCACTTGTTTCCGTCAATCTTTTTTTGTATATTATACCCTTTTAAACCTTTTTGATTATTTTTTCCTATTTCACATTTTTTTCTCAAATGGTATAATATTTTTATATAGTTAGACCGAAATACTTTTAAAGAATTTTTAAAAATATAATTAAAATCCCCACATTTATCATGCCAGGCGGCAAGGATGCTGTCCTATAACCTGATAAATGTATATATTTCATGGAAGAAAGGAGGGGTTTTCTTGGCTGCTATTGACAGTGCCTATCATTATTATTTAAGCACTTATGGCACTTCGAAGGTATCGCGTTATGATACCCATAAGAAGAGTCAGCTTCGTGCTGTCTATAATCAGATTGTAAAAACAAATAAAGATACTCCTCTGTATAAAATTCCAGATTCCACGGATGTGAAAAAATTTGCGATTGACCTGAAAGAACATACCCGTTCGATCCAGAATGTAATCGCTGCCCTTTCTGACAACGACGAGGGGATTGAAAATGTATTCAACAAAAAAGTTGCAAAGTCTTCCGACGAATCTTCTGTCAATGTTACCTACATTGGTGAGGATCAGAGTCTCGATAATTCTTTGCATTTTGATGTGGAGGTAAAACAGCTTGCAGCCCCACAGATCAATGTCGGAAAGTTTCTTTACCCTGATGAATGCGATTTCAAAACAGGTACTTACACATTCGATATATCAACTGATTTAAGTTCATATGAGTTTCAGTATACCGTAAGCAGAAATGATGACAACCAGCATATTCTTGAAAAGCTTGCACGCCTGGTCAATTCTTCAGGTGTCGGGATTCATGCCGATCTTGCCAAAAATGCCAGTAACAAGATTGCCCTGCGTTTAACTTCAAGTCAGACCGGTCTTGCAGACGGTCAGTCCTATCTGTTTGAAGTTACCCCAAGTTCCAATCATGCATCCGAAAAAGCAATGCAGACACTCGGTATTGATTGTGTTACCCAGACAGCAAGTAATTCTTCTTTCTTATTAAACGGTACGGAGCATGCATCTCTGTCAAATACTTTTACTGTCAACAATGCTTTTGAACTGACACTGAATAAACCAAGCTCCCAGGCAAACCCTGTACAGATCGGCTTTAAAACAACAGCTGACTCCATTGTAGACAATGTCCAGTCTCTGGTAAATGTATACAACAATCTGATCCAGTTAAGCTATCGCTATGACAGCACACAGGAAGCAGATAAACTGCGGCGCGATTTTACACAGGTGGTAAAACCTTATTACAATGAATTTGAGTCGTATGGATTAAAACTTTCAGATGACGGTGCCATCAAGGTCGATACACATCTTCTGACGGATGCAGTCACTTCCACGGATGCAAAAGAATGCTTTGCAACATTAAATAAGTTTAAAAACGATCTCGGGACGACCGCCGGAACCGTCTCTGTTGACCCGTTAAATTATGCAAGCAAAACGATGATCACTTACAAAAAACCAGGTCATAAGAATTTTTCCTGCCCTTACCTGACCTCCATTTATTCCGGAATGATGTTAGACAGATATTGCTAAACGGACACTTACAGATTTTCTGTAGTGTCCGTTTAATATTCCAATATCCCAGATGCAACTTCAGATTATGCATCTTTCGCACTGATCATGTACTATATATCATTTTCCTGATTTTCATTTTCTTCTATAATATCCAGCATCGTATTTATTCTCTCTATATAATTGTGATGCTCCCTTACTTTTCGATAACCATTTTCTGCGATTGCCAGACGTTCTTCCTCATGTGCCAGATAATATTCTGCTTTTTCACAAAGATCATTGATTCCGTCAAAGCATACCAGGTCTTCCCCCTCTTTAAAATAATATGGTATTTCCGCCTGATAATTTGTCATCAGAAAGCCTCCTGCCCCAAGGACATCCCATACGCGGAGCGGAATACCGCTTTTAATATTTGGAATTGTGAAATTCAGGTTGATCTTTGACATATGGAAAACCTGTGGCAGTTCACTCCAGTAATCGACTGATCCGCAATACTGAATCCGCAACAGATCACTGACATCACTGTTGCTGTATACATTGACATGATAATGTTTTGACAGTTCGATCAGAGCGCGCCTGCGCTCCACCTCCGCAATTTTAAACCCAAGCACGGTTGTCTGAAAGATCAGTCCCAGATCCGAAAACGACCCTTCTGATTTTTCCAGTTCAAAATATTCCTGCAGTTTTTCTAAAATGTCTGTGGTCAGCATAGGTTCCACTATATTGGCACCGCTAATGTTTAACTGTGCCTCGATTACAGCATCAAAATATCCGCGCAGGTATTCCGGCAGCCTGCTTTTTATCTTATCATAAGAGTTCCGTTCATAAAGACTTCCGACAAACGCAATGTCTCCTTTATATTTCTGTATTTCCGGTGAATTTGCAATTACAGTATCCATCCGGTCCGTATCCACGGCAAGTGGCAGATACCAGATATGTTCCACTCCCATCTCCCGGAACTCCAGATAGTTTGTCTTATCAAAGGTAAATATATAATTACACGGATGAAAAATAGACTCATGATACATGCTGATCAGCGGATTATCACAGCTCCAGGATACATATTTTATCCCCATCTTCTGACAGACATTCGAGATCAGTGCAAAATAATTGACCGTAAATACCATATCATAATGCGTTTCCTGTATTTTGTGCTCAATTATTTTTTCAAATTCCGGATCGATATCATAATTGCCAAGATGCTGTTCGATATTATCCACCGTATGCCCCAGTAATAAAAAAGTCTGCTCTATGTCTCTGTAATTATAAGCTTTCCAGCGATACATTAATATGTGCATAATAATCTCCATTCCTGTGCCGTGTCAGCCAAAATAACGTTTTCATCTGTATGTAAAACCTGTTGCATGGAGGGAATGAGAACCTCCGCTCTACATCCAGGCTTCCCTGATCCACGCTGCCCTGCTTTTCCACGTATGATGCTCTTTTGCTGACTGATATCCACAGTCTGCCATTTTTTGTGTGGACTGCATGTGGCCAAACAGGTCAAATACACGTTCCGGCAGGGTACGGATCTCATTTCTTGAAAACATGACAAGTTCTTTTCCATCCGTAAATTCTCTGCGCAGATAAGTGGAATCATCCGTCACAACTGCTGCCCCCGCAAGCATTCCATTAAAAATACGGTCATGTGCTCCGGCTTTGAACCAGGTCATTGTATTTAAGACGATCTTACTATTGTTCATCAAAGGCAGAATCTCCGGTGCAAGTACTTTTCCACCGTAAACCAGGTACGGATTGTCACTCCATTCACACTGATCCCAGCCTGTCCCGTATGCTGTCACACGGATTCCGTTTTCCACCAGTATGCGGACTGCCTGTTCGCGGAAAAATGATGTCGCATAGGAATCTATGAAACGCATCTGCACGATGATCTCATGAACACGTTTCTCCGATATGTCATTCCGCTTATATTTTAAGTACTCTTCGATCACATCCTCCGTCGTGCGGTCCGGATGATGCACCAGTTCTGACAATACCACCTGTGCCATCTCCTCCCCATCCACCTCCGGGATGGATGAGAGATCCGGAATCATCTTCGCTACTGTGTAGATTGGAAGTGCCCCCGCATATAAAACATCGATTCCACGCTCCGCGAGCGGTTTATGTCTGCTGCCAAGTTCCACCCCGGCATGTGGCAGAAAATCCGTATACCGGATATTTTTGAAATATCTGCGGATATACCGGACATGGTTGCGGTCCGTGCACAACACAATAGATGTTGCCGGTGCATTCTGCAGTGGTTTTTCATAGTGAAACGGATGATCCATCAGGATATTGATATATGGAATATTGTAAGTTTCCCAGAGATTTGGCTCTTCTTCCGCAGAACCTGCTCTTTTTGATCCTGCTGTACTTTGGAAAATGTCCTGCTTCAAAAGCATCCCTGTTCCGGTCATGCCTGCCGGAAGTGACAGATTATATCCCAGGTTATTAAACGTCACACAGAAAAACCTCTGATCTTTTTTTGCACCATCTCCGATACATTCGATCAGCGCCTGCTTGCTCACCTCTTCGAGACGGGCATCATAGGTAAAGGAAGCATATCCCATGGATTCAAAGGCATTTTTCAGTTCCTGGGTGAATAAGTCGAGGGTGTCGTAGACACCGGTGATGTAAATGATGGTTGTCTGCATGGTGGTCTCCTGTACTTTTTATAGATTTATTTTTTCTATACTGCAGCTATGCCTTTTATAATCATCCTTTGTGGAATCTGTGCTGTCGTAATTGATTCCAGCAAGAATCACTTGTCCATGATAATCTTTCAGGCTCTGCATGTACTGCTTCTTTTTTATCTGTGCAATCGCTGCATCTGAGGATTTATCCCATTTTAATTCCACCACGATCGCCGGCACATCTCTAAACTTTCTCGGGATAAACACAATGTCAGCAAATCCTTTTCCCCCGGCAAATTCCCGATACATCACATAATCTTTTCTTGCAGCATAATATGCCAGCGAAAGCACACACGACATAGAGTTTTCATCATTATACTTTAAAATGGATATATTTTCCTGATGCACCTGCTCGATCATTTCCGCAACATATTCTTCTTTTCCATCTATGGTTGCCTGAAGCAGTGCTTTTGAATTGCGAATCGCATCCATAACCGGTTCCCATCCGCCATCCTCTATGCAATTAATAAACTCTTTCTGCACCTCCTGGTTTGGAATAGAAACCGTCTTGTTCTCAAAATCGTAGGTCAGGTACCCCAAATGCACTAAAAGTGTAAATACATCATCTACGCTCGCAAATGTGGACATATCGTTCTGAAACTTATCCGGATTAATCCTTATACGGCTGCCTGATATAAGCTGTGTGACTAATGCCTTCAAGTGATACATGTCCATCTGGATATATTTTTTTAGTGCCTCATAGGTTTCCGTCTTCGTCCAATAACTGTCAAAATCATGTCCCAGCAATGACATGACTACTGATCTTGGATTATAGATCTGAACGCCCTTTAAATCATATCCATCGTACCACTGTTTCATTCTGTCATAAGGCATACCATATGACACACACAGACTTTGAACTTCCTCTTCCGTAAACCCGGTAAATTCAGCGAGTTCCCTTTGATTAGTCATGGAATATTCATCAAACATATTGAGAGCTGAATGCTCGCCATACTTTTTAATCGGCAGTATTCCCGTCATATAAGCCAACGCAATATATGGCTTATCTTTCATCCACAGGCACAAGAAATCCAGATATTTTTTCTGCGCTTCATCATCCCCCGGATACTTTCGAAATATGCAATCCCACTCGTCGATAATGATGATAAATTCCTGTTTTTTCTGACTATAGATGTTCTCTAATACATCAATAAGATCTTCCCAGTCAAAGCAGTCTACGTCCCCGTATTCCCGCCTGATATCCCATAAAAGTCTCTTTTGCATATAATCGATCATTGCATCCACCGACTGCGCCCGGTTAAGAAAGTCAAGCATGTTGACATGAAGGACATTATATTTATTCAGATTTGCCTCAAAACTTTCATCCTGTGCAATCTTATAATCCGCAAACATGTTTTTCGAATCACATCCCTTGCTATAATAAGCTACAAGCATATTTGCAGTCATAGATTTTCCAAAACGGCGAGGTCTGCTTACGCATATATTCTGATGTTCGGTATTCAGATTCTGATTCATTTCAGAAATCAGCATGGTTTTATCCACATATATCTTGGAATTAAGTGCTTTCTGAAATTCTTCATTTCCCGGATTTAAATATATTCCCATTCTAATCTCCATTCTGCATTTGAAAAATTATATTTTTCACTCTGTTTCTCTAATAAGCTGACTATAATAAATTTAACTGTTTATCAATCTTAAACGTTTTTTTGCCGGCTCATAATTACCGCACTTCTGATAATAATACTTTGCCTCACTGATTTTCTCCAGGCATTCATAAATAACTCCAACATTATAATAAGCTGCATAGGAATTTACTCCCGCCATCCTGCAGTCCCGGTGTTTGACCGCTTTCAAAAATTCTCCAACTGCTGCATCAAACATAGCGTTATTCATATAAATGAGTCCCATCAGGAACTGAAAGTCCGCACTATTTCCAAATTCTTCGTAAATGTTTTCAAAGAAAAGTGCTTCCCCGGCGCGTCCGCTGTTGATCAGGGCATAGCCGTAGGTTTCCACCATATCGATGACATATTCTAACTTTGGTTCAAGGTCATAACTGAGCCCATGGGCGAACCAGAAGCATGCCTCGTTATAATCTTCTGCCATGTAATAGCTTTTTCCAAGCTGATACAATAGATACGGGATCTGCTGCTCTTTTTTTGCATCCGTAATTTTAGATTTCTGCTCTGCATCCGTATCCTGCTTTGCGATATTCTGATCTAACTGCGTGGCATGTGCTTCGGCATCCCATCCTGAATTCTTTAATTCCTGCTCTAACAGTCTTATGTTGCGCAGCGCTTTTGCCTTTTTTTCTTTCTTCGGAAGATCATAACCCGTATGGCCGATGACGACCGGTGCTTCGTATGTACGATATTCCTTTTCGTCACAGGCAGTTACCTGCTCATGGATTCTTCCCGTGTAATGAAAACTTTCTTTTGCAAAAATGCGGTTGATCCACTCTTTATTTTCCTGCTTTCCATCTTTTCCGGAAATAATATTGATTCTCCGGATCCTGCCAACCTCACCTGGATGTTCGGCAATCATTTTCTCTAACTGTACCCGATCAATCTGCTGTAAATATTCATCGCTGTCAATAACCATCACATATGGATTCGTTGCTTTTGAAACCGCAAAATTCTTTGCTGCCGAAAAATCATCGCACCATGGGAAATCATAGATATTTTCCGTATATTCTGCGGCAATTTTTTTTGTCTGATCTGTCGATCCGGTATCTACTACGACCAGTTCAAATCCGGTGTTCTGGAATGATTTCAGGCAGCGTGCCAGATTGTGTTCTTCATTTTTGGTGATGATGCAGACTGATAACATGTGGTTGTTCTCCTGTGTGCCGATCGCTATATTGGTGGGCATATTCACTCCTCCCTGTCTGTCCCAATCAAAACTTTTTTGCCTTCAAATGCAAATCCATAATGATATATCTGTTCCTTTCTGATTCCTTTATCAAGCAGGTCTGCATCGTATTTTTTCTCACAGATCTGCTTTAAGGCAGACAGAACTGTCTCTTGAATACTTTTTTCCTTTCGTGGATTTCGAACTTTGAATTCTAAAATAACTGCTTTGCATTCCTTTGAATTTTTCGGTTCTAACATTACATCATATCTGCCAAACCCACTTTCACGGTTGGATTTAAGGTAATATCTATCCCGCAGGTCAACAAGCAGACCTAATATAAAACCATGGTAAAAACGCTCAGGCTCTGCCCCAGATGCCCTCTCTCCGGTGTCGAAATAACTAAATGTCTGTATAACAATTCGATTCATGTATTCATTCATCGCATCCACATCACCAAGTAACATTGCCCTTACAAAATCATTGTAATCTGGTTGTACAGGAGCAAACCAGTCATGTACCATACCCTGAAACATTAACTTTACTTCCAGATTCGTCAACGCAAGCTGGTATTTCGGCATCTTCCCCTCCTCAATATCCTGATACGTTTCATAAGATAATACTTTCAAATATCCACTCGCCAGCAAAAGACTCCAAACTGCTTTTTCATTTCCATTTAATTGATTGTATACAATCTGCTCTTCAATTTCTGACCAGATGTATTCTCCGCACAATAATTTTTCAAATTTTTCCTTAATTGTACGGTTTCCTTCCTGAATCAATTTTCCTACCAGACTATTTGCACTTGTATTTGCCCAAAATGTTTTGTATAACTGTGTATCGAGATAATTTAAAATTGACCATGGATTATAAATATCTTTGTGTTCCCCAAAAATGAAACCATCGTACCATCTTTTTACCTCTTTTTTTTCTTTCTCAAGACCATACTGTTCCAATGCATCAAAGACTTCCTTCTCTGTAAAACCAAATACAGAAGCATATTCATTTGATGTAGTCGTAACTATCTTTAAGTTATTCAAATCTGAAAAAACGGATTCCTTACTTACTCTTGTGATTCCCGTCATAATTCCACGTTCCAGTGCCGGATTTGTCTTAAATGTCGAATTAAACAGGCTTCGGGTGAATGCGACAAGTTCATCCCAGTAACCATCCACAAATGCTTCCTGCATGGGTGTATCATATTCGTCTAACAAAATGATAACTTTTTTTCCATAATATCTATACAGGAAATCTGATAACTGATATAAAGAAGATGTCGCATCCGTCTCTTTTATATTTTCCTCCAACATACGCTCATAATATGCTCTGTCGGCATCTGTAAGCTTTTCACTGTCTTTAATATAACAAAACTTTATATATATGTTTCTTAACACCTCACACATCTTTTGTTTTGTTTTCTCATAATCTCTCTCTTTAATCCGCGCAAATGACAGACTGATGACAGGATAAGTTCCCTGCAGCTCACGGTATTTTTCTTCTTTCCAGATCGCCAGATGTTCAAACAAATCTGACCTGCCGGCATAGTCTATGGAAAAGAACTGCTCCACCATACTCATTGTAAGTGTCTTTCCAAAACGACGCGGACGGGTGATCAAAGTCGCACTGTCCCCGCAATCCCACCATTCTTTAATAAAAGGCGTTTTATCTATATAAAAATAGTTTCCCTGGATGATTGTGGAAAAATCCTGTATGCCGATCGCTATATTTCCAGACATTGTAACCTCCCTGCTTTTCAGACTGATATTGTGCGTTCCTTTTTGTTGTGATAAATTAATAATATACCATTTTTGTTTATTATACCATACGTAACCTTTTTACCAGGAGAATTTCGATCTATGAAAAAAGTAAGTGTCATCATCCCATGTTTTAATGCAACAAAATATCTTCCGAAATGCTTTATGTCACTTGTACAACAGACAATCGGAATTGACCAGATCGAACTGATCTTTGTAGACGATGCATCCACAGATGAGGATGCTACCTGGAACATGCTGCAGGAATTTGAACGCGCCTATCCGGAAAGCATTATGATCTTAAAGCTTGAGGAAAATATGCGCCAGGGCGGTGCAAGAAATGTTGCCCTGCAGTATGCAACAGGCGAATATATTGCATTTGTTGACGCTGATGACTTTGTCTCTGAAAATTTTCTGTTGGAAACTTATGAAAAAGCCAAAGAATCGGATGCTGATATCATCCAGTTTGAATATTTTTATTATACAGACCGTCTGGGTGCCGTGGACTCCGGTCGGAACATTACACCGGAAGTAATTGAAATTTCTTCTGTCAGTGACCGAAAAAAATTTCTGATCTCAGAAAAAGTTACCTATGGCTGCTGGAATAAACTTTACCGCCACACTCTGCTGAAAGAGGCTCATACAGCCTACGCAGAACATGTCATTTATGAGGAGCCACTTTTTGTATACCCGCTTTTATATTTTGCAAATAAAATCGTAATCTTAAACGATGCCTACTATTATTACAGACAAAATGATTCTGGAACCATGCGAAATGATATGAGACAGGAAGAAACCCTAAAAATGCATGCCGATGTCCAGCTTGCTGTCTGGAATTTCATGAAAAAAACTCCATTTTTCAAAGAATACTATGATGAAATCAAACTATATTTTCTCCATACCTATCTGTACGAGACACTGTATTTTGCAAAACTCCGGGATTTTAAACCCTCCTATTCTTTCTACAAAGAATTAGAAAAAACGGTGATTACAGAGGTTCCGGATTATGATGAGTCCACTTACAGCGCTCTGATTCCGAAGCAGATGGAGCTGTATCGGATGATCGGGGAGGGGATGACGGAGGTGAAGTTTAAGGAGTATTGGGAGCAGCTGTGAGGCACTCCCTATTATAAAAAAAGCATACCAGATCATCTAACATCTGATATGCCCATCTTTTTTTGTCTGTCTCTTCTTTGTGAAGCCTTATGAAACCTAAAAATAACTCTCACGTACTCATAAAAGCCAGTTGTTCGTTAATCCTGGATGCAACGGATAAAGAAAAACTATCATCCGTTTGGATATTTCCACTTACCAGTCTTACCTTAATGATTGCTGCGGTCATACAGGCACATACTTTATGCCTGTCTAATAAAGTTTTACTTTCACCATTTTTCTTTTGGTATAAAACTCTTAACATGGTCTTTTGATTGAGATATTCTTCATACAATGAATCAGGATTATCGCAAAAATGAAATTGCCTATACTCATTTTCCAAATGCACCCCTAGTTTTTTAACTACACCATTATAAAATTCTAAAAAATCTATTTTATTCATTATGCTTTGATCCTTACATCATCCGGCATTTCTATTTTCTTAATGGCCTTTGCAATATCAAAATCTCCATTTTCATCATTTCCTATTCCTTCAATTTCAACAAATTGCATATTGTCTACATAAAATCCGTATGTCAATCCTAACCTCTCTTCTTTGGATTCACTATATTTTTTCATTGCATATAAATTCCATACTTTACACATTGCAGCTATAGTAAAAATGAAACTAATAACAATAACAATTTCATTTGCCATATTTTCAAGCCTCCGCTCTATTCACAAAACTTTTAAAAAAGCCTCTCTGGAAGAAAGATATATCACATCTCTTTTCTCTTCCATATTTCTCCTCTTGTTACGTATTTTACCATGTATCACCACGATACATTCTTGAACTTCAATAGCATTTACAATTGTGACATTATTGTGCATTCTATGCAAGCATTTTCTACTATCTTTGCAGTTGTTTTGTAATAACCATATTTCAGGCCCCAGCTCTCTTCTACTGCTTCATACATACCTTCAATTTCTCCACCAGTCTCCGGTTCTCCTCTTCCCCCCGGACCGCAAGCCTGATATAATGCTTTCCGTTATGTATCTTCCCTGTCAGGTCCTTGATCAGGATATTTTTCTTTAAAAGTCTGCCAGCCAGTGCCTCACTGCTCATTCCATCTAAAATTTCGCACATAAAATAATTTGCCTGGGACGGATAGACTTTTAAATTTTCTATCATACACAGTTCATCAAAAAAGCGGGACCTTTCTTCTTTTATTTTTCGCAGGGAATCTGTATAATCGCTTTTATACTTGTCCAGGATCTGCATGAAAAATTCCGCCATAGAATTGATATTCCATATCGATACGTCTTTCTTTAAGTGTTCAATCATATCCGTATTTCCACTCGCCAAGATTCCAAGTCTGAGTCCCGGAACACCGTATGATTTTGAAATACTTTTTACCACATAGAGATTCCGATTTTCTTTTAGCACCTGTTCCGATAATAATGATAAATCTTCTGTATCCGCGAAATCAAGAAAACTCTCATCCACGATCAGATTTATGCCACATTCCTTACTCCACTGCAGGAGGCTCTTTATCCCGTCTGCATCCATGCAATGACCGGTTGGATTATCGGGATTGATGAGTACAAGCGTATCAACTGGATTTTCTGTGAAGTATTGGATTAACTGGCTGGCCGTGTATGAAAAATCATTTTCCGTACAGTCGTATGCAATAACATCTTTCTCCCAGCGGTTTGGATACTCCTCAAAAGTCGGGCGGACCACACCAAGTTTTCCGTTCAGTTCTTCCAATAATCCTTTGATCAGCTCTGCTGCACCATTTCCAATCACAATGTGTTCTTCATGCACATCAAAACTCTTTGCCGCCAGAAGCGTATTGACTGTCATACCAGACGGGTACTGCCGAACCAGCACATCAAAATTAGATTCCATTTCCTCCTGCATGCGTTTTGTCGGAAAATATGGATTTATCAGATAGCAATAGTCCTGCAAATGGGGAAAACGCCAGTATCCTCCATACCGTTTCATCAGATGACGATATCGCTCCACATCATCCTCGACAAATAACGTCTGTGCAATATCAAGATCCTGTATGTCATCAATCTCATACCACAATTCGCCATTTAGTCTTTTTGCCTTCATCGTATTTTTATCCAGCATCAGTATGAGTTTAATTACCGTTTCATAATATTCATTATTTCCCATAACCTTTGCATATGCTTCCAAAAATGGAACATATACATCTCTTGAAAACTGTGCTCCGAACTTATAGATATTTACTGTTTTATAATAATGTTCTTTCTCATGGTATTTTAATAATTTTCCCGGAATGAAATCAGTAATGTTATCGTCCTGATCGACCACGATGCAGGTTCCATCCATCCAGTTTTCGAATTTGTCTACCAATGCAAGCGTATCCCGGTCATCTTCTAACAGCATATCGATCAGGTTCTCTTCAAAAATCAGATCTGATTCCAATAACAACGTATCTTCCTGCATCATCTGATCTTTTGCCAGAGAAAGTGAAAAAATATTGTTCGTCTTATGGTATACATCATTTACAATATACTCAACCGGTGTTTTAAGACACAAAGAATCAACAAAAGAAACCAGATTTTTATGCTGGTATCCGACAACCAGAATGATCCGGCTTAATTTTTTTCTGTCAAGTATACGAAGCGCTCGTTCAATCAGCCTCACACCACCGACTTCCACCATACATTTCGTATTATTTTTCGTCAACTCTCCTAAACGTTTTCCCATTCCCGCTGCCAAGATAATCGCCTGCATGCCATATCTCCTTTATTTCGTCAGATAACAGTCAAAAACATATTTATTGTTCCAGTACAGATCATTCTGCGGTTTCACAAGCTCACATTTTGCCCCGACTCTGTCCGCAAACTGCAAAAACATTTCTTTCGTGTAAAATGTTTTATCCAGTCCCTTATATTTTTCATCATAATTTTCCACGCACTGCCTTCTGTGGTTTAAATGTTCTTCCTTCATTTCTTCATCGTGGATTTCAGTGATCACAACCATTTTTTTTGCTTTATTCCACATCTTTTCCACGACACGCATACCATATTCCGGACTCTGGAAATACTGAAATACACTGTCTGAAAGAATCACATCATAAACAGGTTTCTCTGCTATCTGATCCGCTTCCATACACTGCAGATCATTTGCATTTAATATTTTTTTTGCAAGAGCAATCTGTGTCTGGGAATAATCGCAGCCACCAGCCTGTGTCACTTTCTTTAACTGCTGAAACAGATACAGATTTACACCGCTTCCGCACCCCACTTCATATACACTTGAAATATCGCCAACATTCTGTGTAATGTGTTCCACCATATGTTTCCATTGTGAAAAAAAAGCTTCATAATATCCATCTACATCCTGTGTATCAAATCCGTCGGCTTTTTTTAATTTACAAAACATATCAAACACATCATCAGAAATTACAATATCCGATGAACGATTTCCCCAGATTCTATTCCATTCATTCATTTTTCTTACCTCACACCCGCAGTCTGCCGCTTGAAACTGCCTGACAGAATTCCTCCACGCTTCCATCAAACCCAACAGCTTTTATCTGTTTTTTTAATTCGTTTTCCATATGTCCGTAGAACGGGTAATCATGATCTGCCGTTCCCTGCACCGGTACCATATAGTCCCCGAACTGTACCCTTAATGCCTCATCATACATTGCCGGAGCCGGAATCTGCATGTTCTCAAACGGGAGCATGACCGCCTCATCATACCATTCTTTTTTCATCTTATAACCGTCTTTCTCTATCCAGAATGTATAATTGGTTATATACTCTGCTTCTTCTTTATGATAGAGCGAAGCGATTGCATCTGTCAGCTTCCACAGCCAGTTTTTTACGTCCCCCTGTCTGTCTATCCTGACATTGCATAATTTTTCATACTCCTGCAGACTCTCTTCCAGTTTTCCCGCATTTTCCAGCGTTGTCCAATTTTCCAAAAGATTTGTTCCCTGTTTCATCATAATCTTTTGTATGTCTGCCAGTTCGTCTTCCACCGGAATATAATCCAGCGGAAAAATATCGATTCCTGCACGCTGATAAGGGAATCCATGAAAATACTTCATGTAATCATTAAAATCCCACAATGTTTCATCCGCCATAACGCGCAGCTGCGGCACGTATGCTGCCATCCTGAGCCGCTCAGTGCCCGCATACATTCCTGCCACCACAAAACCATGCGGCAGCTGCTGGGGCAAAATACTGATCAGGCGATTATAATCCTCTCTCTTTAAACATATATCAATATCATCATCCCACGGAATAAACCCCTGATGTCTCACAGCACCTAATAAGGTTCCCCAGTCTGCAAAATACTGCAGACTATTTTCTTCACAGATATCTGCAACCACCTGCAATACTTCCATCTGCGCCGCCCAGGCACGTTTCATCATAGCTGGGATTTCAAATCCTTCTCTTATTTCCGGTTTGAAAAAATCTTGTGTAAATTGCATCAGTGTAAATCTTCCTTTATTGTTTTTTTCTCAAAATCTATTCACAATCTCCAATCGTTACCAGCAAATATCCCTGTCCACAAATATCCTGTACCCCATATTGTTTACTCTCCAGCAGCCAAAGCTGCAATGCCTTTCGAAGATAATGTTCTTCCGGCAAAAACATTAACGCATGCTCTGCGCCGATTGTATATTCTTTTATATTATGGATCCCCGCCTGTTCAAACTCACACCCAAGACTATACTGAGGTAATTCAAGTCCATATGACCATATTCCCTGCTGTTCCATCATTGCTTTCCCCGTACGATAAGCAATGCTTGCAGCATTTGGAATCATAGAAACCATATGTTTCGTGTACTGTTTCCAATTTTTTAACAGGGCAATTCTCTCCTCTGTGCGAAAATGTTCCAGCAATCCACACTGATAAATAAAATCAAATTCTTTTTCCTCAAATGGAAGTGGCTTTGTTGCATCCGCAGATACAACTCTCATTCCAAGATCCATTCTCTGGTTTACCATATTTACCAGTTCTACACACTCTTTTGAAAAATCCAAAGCAGTCACTTTTCTGCCATGCCTCTGTAAATATGCAGCACTTTGACCAGATCCACAACCCACTTCACACATTTTATCATTTTCGTGCGAAATTTTCAGTAATTCTTCTGTCCAGCAAAATACCTGATCCGTAGCTACGGCATTTATTACCTGTTCCACCTGTTCTTTATTATATAATTCTCCCCATTCTTCTTTTTCCAGCCTTTTTTCGTATTTTTCCATATTTCTCTCCGTTTTCTACTTTTTTTATTTTTAAACTTTTGTTGACACTCTCTGTGTTCTAATATTTTATTACTCACAGTATCTATATCGGTCATAACGATTTCTTACTTAATAATTTAAAACTTCACTTATGTTTCTGCTTTCTACGCCGATATAATATTATAGTCTATATTCAGGGGGATTTGTATCATGAAACTGATTTTATTTGGAGATATTCAAAACTGGAACGCAGCTTTAAATCTGCTTCAAACATATCGCAAGGACGTGTTTATCGTCGGTTTATCCAGTCTTGATCTTGGACAGTTTGCAGACTCTCCTGTTACATATACCTTAAAAGAGACCGCAAAGCTCTATCATGATCTGCAGATCGATGGTGTGATTAATATTCAGGGAGAAAATCCTTATTATTTTAACCTTTTAAAAGAACTGGGGATCAACGATATCTATGTAATTCCAAGCACATTATACCGCAGACTCGAGCTTTCTGAATCCATAGAGGGTGATCCGATTCTTTATCCTTATCTGGATGTTGCTCCGGAATTAATGCAGATCGAATTCCACCTGGCTGACCACTGCAACTTAAACTGCAAAGGATGCAGTCATTTTTCCAATCTGGTTCCATCACCTGTATTTCCAGACAAAGAACAGTTTCAACATGATCTGCAGCAATTAGCGAGTTATTTCTCACAGATCCATAATTTCTATCTTCTTGGCGGTGAGCCTTTGCTCAACCCGGAGATAGGTGAATATATCACAGCTGTGCGAAACACCTTTCCCTATACCCAGATCATTATCGTAACAAATGGACTTCTTCTTCTTTCCTTAAAAGAGAACTTGATTCAGACGATTAAAGAAAACCGTGTACATATCAGTATCTCAGACTATACCTGCCTTGACCGTGAGAAAATTATCGCTTTCGTCCAGGCACATGCTCTGTCTGCTGAACTGCGTGAAGGAAAAGAATGTTTCTCTAAATATCTGAATCCGCATGGTGATTCTGATCCAAATGAAATTTTTCCAAATTGTATCCGCAGGAACTGCACTTTTCTTGCAAAAGGAAAAATGGCTGCATGCTGTCAGCCGTTTGTAATCCACTATTTTAACAATTACTTTAATGAAAACATTCCGGAGGAAGAAGGAATTGATTTGTATGAACCAGGGCTTGACGGCTGGGAAATCCAGAAGCGTCTGATCACACCTATGAACTCCTGCCGCTACTGCAGCGCAGATGTTCCTTTCGGCTGGGCAGCATCTAAAGCCCCTTACGACTCAAATGACTGGTGTGTAAAATAAATTTTAAGGAGGTTTTTATGTCTTCAACAATGAACATTGCAATCGCTGTAAACAAAGCATACCTCAAATATGCATCCGTAATGCTCACCTCACTCTGCACTCAGCAAAGTGAGAATTTGAATGTTTATGTATTACACCATGATCTTTCCCCAGAAGATCAGTCTGTTTTATCCTCATTACCGGATAAGTACCAAATTACAATTGAATATATTTTTGTACCAGACCATTTACTTCCACCAAAAGAAGTATTACGCGCTAATTCCTGGGGAATTGAAACCTATTTCCGGCTTTTACTGGTAGATCTGCTGCCAGCTGCTTTAGACCGGGCATTATACATTGATGTTGATATGATCATCAATAAATCACTTACTGATTTTTATTATTGTGATCTGGGGGATAAAAAACTTGCCGCATGCAGAGATTTTACCGGTACACCGCCTTATAACGATTACCGTCAGGAATTATTTGCAGATATTCTTGCTGTTTCTCCTAATTTTCTTTATTTTAACGCAGGCATTACTCTTTTTCATCTAAATGCATTGCGCCCTGCTTACAATTTTGCATATTACATGGACGTTGCGAGACAGCTTGACTATAAAATCCAGTTCCCCGATCAGGATCTTTTAAACTACTGTCACTGGAATGAGACATTGTTTTTCGATGAAAAAAAATATAATCTGTACGCAAGAAGAGCCTATACCGATCTTGGCTTAACTCTGCAAAATGTGAAAGACACTGTTCATGTCATCCACTATGCAACTTCGAAGCCATGGAACGGCAACTGTCTCCACTGTGATATCGAACAGTTATGGTGGGATTATGCAAAATTGACTCCGTTTTACAACGAGTTTTTAGAGCAAATGGTTTATGAAACCATAAACTCAACGGAAGTATTCCAATATGTAACCGCACTCCAACAGGAAAATAAGCAACTCTATCAGATCATCTCACAATATGATGCTCTTCTCCAAAAGAAGGGAATTATCGTTTAAAATATAGCGCATATCAGATACTGCTGATCTGATATGCGCTACCATAATTATTCTATTACCTTTCATCTATTTTTTCACAATCACTTTTTCCCCAAATTTTATCCATATAGCAATTTATTTTTTCAGTTGCCAGATTTGCGCCTTCCGCGTTCAAATGACTCCAGTCACAAAACAACTCGTCCGAAAATCCTTTATCATATGTTAAATCTAAAATATCAAAATTATATTTTTTTTGAAACTCATTGATAACATTATGAGTCCTTTTCTGCATTATGCTATCGATATTTCTTTTGAAGATATCTGGAAATGGTGGAAAATATAGTAATGCCTTTATATTATTCATTTTAAGATATGTTAAAAATGCTTCCAGGATTCCCTTGTTCTCAATAAATGTTTTCTCATATGGTTTCGAAAAAATACGCTTTATTTCCTCAATATCCTTTTCTCTATTTGAATCACACTCGACATATTGATCTGTGTTCGGTACAAGCTTCTTTTCCGGTTGAAAATTTTCAATATACTCAAGTTCACTATAATTATCAATCAATAAATCACCTAAAACATTCTTATATTCATCCCACATAATTAGCAATTTATCAAAGTCATGAAAATTATGAACATCTTTTATCATATCATATGAACTTAGCATTCGAATTTTTCCCCTTGATAAGGACAAATCATACCACAGCGCATAATCTGTCATTCCAATCACGCAATATTTTAAATGATTCCCAAATGTTTTATGTAGCCAAACAAATTTTTTGTAATCAACAAAAAGATCTTGAGATGGAGATGCGAGACAACATAAATTCCTGTCTAGCCGCTCCCAGTTTATCCCCACCTGCTCATAGCTTAAACCAGTCACTGCTCCTTTTATACATCGTTGCTTTTCTAATTTAACTCTCATATATGCTGCTTCCGGACTAATTCCCCAAAAACAAAAACGAATCAGGTCCCACCGAATTATTCTTCTATCCGTTTGAGCTATATTCTTTATCTCTCCACATACAATAAAATAATCTATATCATTTCTTTTGGGAAACATTTCACTCGGGAATGCATACCCCACAATATCACATACCTTATCATTGACATATTTTTCCGCATTCTGGCATTCTCCAATTTCCCCAATCAAAATAATTCGATATTTTTCTCTGTTATCTGTTTCTCCATATAATATTTCCCAGTATTGTGTTCCTAAACATATGATTTTTTTATAGTCAACACTCTCTTTATTCTCTATCTTATCTAAAACATCATTGATAATGACAAAATATCTATTTAGTGCAGGGCGATAAAAATCAATTGAGTTCTTCATTTCAACATTTTTTACCATCTCATTTAACAATGAATATTGTTCACGCTCATTACTATTTATAAAATTATCATAGAATCCTGAAATAAATTTTTTCTTGTTTTCATATTGTAAACTATTTAAACTCACCTCGCCCCACCTTTCCCCTATAATCGTATAGTCGACTTTCCAAGGCAATATCGTATTCTAGTCACTTACATTTTATTTTATGCGCGCTTTTACCATATACTGATAAACCTGAAAGTTAATCTCTGATGCAACACCAGGGATCTGCATTAATTGTCTGTATATTTCTTCATCTGTTTCTGAAAGAACGATATCCAGATGTTTTCCCTGCGTTTCAACTATTTCAAACCCGCAACACATAAACATCTTAAATATTTCCTGCAATGTAAAAAAATGAATATGTGTTCTATCTAATATTCCGGAATCCTCATAAGTAAAATTTCCCTTTAAAAGTTCCAACATCACACTATAATGCATAATATTAGGGATTGACGCAACAATAAATCCTGACGGTTTTAAATATTTTTTTAATTTATTTAATACTGCTTCGGGATCATGTAAATGTTCTAAAACATCTGGTAATAAAATATAATCAAACATGTTTTCCTCATAACAGTTAAGATCCATTGTTTCAATATTTCCCTGTATAATATTAGGAATATAATGTTTCGCATAAGAAGCTGCCATCGAATTCAACTCCACACCATATACATTACATGGCGCCAACGTGTCCCTCAAATACCCAAGGGTCGCCCCCATTCCACATCCCACTTCCAATATATTTATCTGTTGTTCATTTTTTCTTAAAAACGGCTGCAGTTCCATTCTAATTTGAGAATAATAGTTAATATCTATTTTCCATTTCTGCCGAAATACTTTTTCATTTTCCGTAAGAATCCTATAGTAATTATCTAAATTCTTCCCAAAACTTTTAGCGCTGAAATGAAATATAAACGAATTTTTACACACCAACAATTTATAATCATTTAACAACAATCTGAGCGATAAATCATCATCCTCATAATTTCCCGGAGAAAAACGCTCATCTAACAATCCTACCATATCTAATGCCTGCCTCTTTAACATCATGGCAAAACCCGCAAGCCGGATTCTGGATTCATAGGGAGAATCCATAGGAATATTGACCTTTCTGGCATATTGCTCGTATTCTTCTAACGATCCGAACTGTTCCTGTATTTGCTGATAATTACCTATTCTGCTACTCATGCTTCCTGTAGCACCAACTTTACAGTTTTCATATAAGCCCATTCTTAACCAAAATATCGAATTCGGAAAAACAATAGTATCATTATTCAGTAACAAAATATCATTATAAGGCTCTGCCAGTTTTATGCCCTGATTACAGCCTGCTGGAAATCCTACATTCTGTTTATTACATATCAACAAAATATTATCCTGTTGCTGTAAATATTCTACAACTCCCTCCCCATCATCCTGATTTGTTGAAGCATTATCAATAACAATAATCTGATTCGAAACCGGTACTGTCTTTTTTAGACTTTCCAGACAAAGTTTCATTTCTCTACATGCATTATAAGATAAAATCACTATAGACAACTCTGGAATATTTACACCCTGCTGCACCAATTTATTTTTTTGTTCCAAAATTATATCCAGATCTTCATGATTTTCACAATAGAATTCCGCCTGTTCATAACACAAATATGCCTGTTGCAAATTAACATCCATATAATAGTTACCCAGTAAAAAAAATAATTCATAATTTTCCGGTTCAATCTGTATTCCCTTGCCTATTGCATGGAACATCTCCTGCCTGTATCCCATTTGATAACATGTTTCTGCCTCTAAAATTGCAAGTTCTCCATCATAATTACTGGATTTCTTTTTAATGTCAACAATCAGTTTATATGCATCTTCATAATCTGCCGTATTAATCTTTTCAATCACTTCTTCATACATAATCCTATCCTCCATATTCTCTATCATCTTCTTTCCCCAATATTTAACAAATTTACAATTGCAATACTTTTTCTAGTAGTTTCACAATAACCTCTGTAATCCCTAATTTTTCTGCATCTCGTAAAATAATTCCTACCCTATGATTAAATGTATCTGTGGCTAGATAATCTGCTTTATATTTTGCAAGCAGCATGCAGCTTGCGATCAGATACTGCCCGGTATCTCCACCGGAAACTCCTGAAATGGAATACCGGGCATCCAGATAAATTTCATCTAAAAAAATTGCTTTGTATTTTTTCGCGACTCTGAGCGCAAAATCATAATCCTCCAGACATTTCAGTGATTCATCTAATCCACCTACTTCATCCACACACTCTCTTTTCAATAGCATTGTCGGCATTCCAACCATGTTATCCCACAAAAGCTGTGCATAAATATCTCCGCTTTTTCTGTCTGCAGGAATTTTCTCATCAGGAAGTGTCATTCCCCTTCCATCCCCCAGATCATATCGGAATTTATGATATACCATTCCTATGTCCGGATCAGCATGTAACATGGTATCCATTTGTGCCTCTAATTTCCCCTGACGCCACATATCATCACTGTCCTCAAATGCAAGGTAATCATACTTTGCCATCTGCATTCCAACATTTCTTGCTTTCGACTGCCCACTATTTTTTTCCATCCGATAATAGCGAACACGTTTATCTTCATAGGAATTTATCAACGTTTCCGTCTGATCTGTAGATCCGTCATCTATAACTAATAACTCAAATGTCTCATAATTCTGAGCTAATACACTCCCGATCGCATCTCCTAGTTTATCTGCCCGATTGTAGGTCGGTAATATAATACTGACCGGTTCTGCATGTTTCATGTACGTCATTATTTTACTCCTTTTTCATTCTCAAATTGTTTATTTGCTTTCCATTATTTTCTAATGCTTACTCTTGACCACTGCCATGCCTTAACATATACTTAACCTAACATCAAACAGAAAAGGATTACTCTTATGTCAAAAAAAATTTTAGTTGGACGTGGATTTTCTCAATACAATGTTCTTTGTCAGGCAACCGATGAGATTTGTCAAGGTTTTATAAATGCAGGATACCAAACTGAAGTGATTGATTTTCACTTACCTAATGCATATGAACAATTTCAAAAATGTCTTCATAACCCTGATAATTATTCTTTTTATTTTTCTATGCAGGCATTATACTGGGATGAAGAAAAAACAACTACATATCAGCTCCAAAATATAAAACGCATTGGCTGGATTGTAGACGATCCGATTTATCATGATGAACGATTATCCGGATCTACTGGAAAAAATGCTACAGCCCTGATTGTCCGTGACTCTCATGCAAATATTATCAAACATGATTATCCACACATTGATCATGTAGAAACTCTGTATCATGGCGGTTTTATCTGTTCTGATATCATACCTTATTGTAAACGCAAAATTAACGTGTTCTTTCCCGGCACATATACTCCCCTGGCTGATGCCGAACAACGCATTGATGAAATCGACGGTATCTATCATCAGGTCGCTTTGGCGATAAAACCACGCATTACCGGAAGAAATCTGTCGCATTCATGGCGTGACGAATTAAAGGCTTATTTCTCATCTCTCCAAGTTGAAGTCTCGGAAAAAGAATTTCATGCATTAGAATACATAATGAGTCCTCTTGATTTTTATCAGCGTACTTTCATGCGCACATATATTATAGAAAGTTTACTAAAAAATAATATTGATGTCAGCGTTGTCGGATCTGGTTGGGACAAATATAACGGTCCCGGAAAAGAACACTTGCATATACTGTCCCATACCGGTATTGATATAAACGAAACTGTCAGATTAATGGGAAACTCTAAAATAGTTCTTAACAATACAAACATTACGGACGGTCTGCATGAACGCATTTTATCTGCCATGCTTGCCCAATCTGTCTGCGTAACAAACGGCTACACTTTACTTGACAATCTCTTTCAAGACGAGCAAGAGTTAATTACTTTTTCCCTTGATAATCTTGAAACATTACCAAATACTATCAAACATTTACTTGCCAACCCACAAAAATGTGAAATGATTGCCAAAAGAGGCTATCAGTCTGCACTACAATCCCATACATGGATTCATCGTGGGGAACAAATTATCAACTGGATATCCAGGCAAACTCCTTTTTCATATTAATCTTGCTTTTGTTTCCACAATTTTGAGCATTATGCAACATATTTTAAATCCGTTGTGTAATGCTCACTATACCAGTTATTTTATCCATTTTCTCTTATAACTTTTAAAATCTTATCTACACTGTTTTTGACTGTCATATTCTCCATAGCAACCTTTTTCCCATTTTGAGCAACCTCTTCTGCTTCATCCTGATGTTCTAAATAATATCTGATTTTCTTTGCAATATTTTGTGGATTATTTCGATCGTATAGAATCGCTGAAGATTCATCTTTTAAATACTTCTTTGTATATTCATTTTGATCCGATAAGCATATTGCACCATTTAATAATGCACTTGTTACCCTTTCATGGCTGCCATTTTTAAACCAGGGAAATACATTCAATACTATTTTGCTATTCCCTATGCAATCAAGTACTTCTTCATAGCTCATATTGTCTGATAAAATATTCAGACTATCTTTGTATTGATATTTTTCTTTAAAATCACTCCATCCACTTCCTGCTACCGTTATCTGCAAGCCTTCATCTAATAATGATTTAACAACACAAGTCCTGTAATACCTGCAAATATATGTATCCACATAACTGCCAAATACTTCCATGCACTCTGTTATTAGTTGTTTGTCTACAGTTTCACCCATTTGTTCCAAAACATTTTTCGTTGCCTGTACTACACTTATCTCATTGTTTTTTTTCAGTTCATTAATAGCTAAATCCGAGATTACTTTAACTGCACCTGTACGCCATTCTGTATTTTCATTTACAAACTTTTCTATATCCAAATACGAAGCCGGAAAAAATATTTCTATATTACGTTCTTTATATTTTTTTATTTTATCAGAGATACCTCCAAAATGCGGTAAATAGAATACATTGTGATAATCCATAACATCTTTTAAATACGTAACGTGTGTCTGATCCACGCACCCAATCCATAAATTATCCATATCTCTATGCATGATAAGACGTTCATTCAAAAGTACTGGATGATCAACTAGCCATGTCACATACTTGTCTGCCTGTACCTCAAAAGTCATATTGATCGCCTGACAGGAGATACAGATATCCCATTTCTGCTTTTTCCACTCGTCTAGTTCATCCCAGTTACATACTGTAACTATATATCCTCTATACTGCAACTCTGCTGCAATGCCCTCAAGCATATAAGAGAGAACTCCGTATTGGTTAATACCTTTTATTACCAAAATACTCTTCTGTTTGCAATCCATACTGTATTTATCCTCTACTTTTTCCTTCTTGCAATTATTGTAAAATCTTACAATTCATAACCCGCATAACAGCCCTTTCATTGCACTCTACTATAAGTGATTGGAATCATTCGTCTTTCTATAATCTTAAACAATTTCTCACATACAACAACTTGATTATCCACTCCAGCAACCTTATAAATTTTTATCAATTGCTCCAATACTTTCTTTTTATCAACTGTTGACCGAAGTATTAACTCCTCCAGTGTTTCATATGAAATTTGTTCTGCAGCTATTGCATCCCATAATTCCTGATACGATACTGGCTGCAGTCCTAATTCCATTCGTCTCATCAGGAACCGGACAGACATATATTTTTCGTATATCTCCTGATAGTTCCAACATCCCATAAAAAAACTATTTTTTACACTTATAGTTTTTTCTTTTTCATAAATATCATACAATATACCAAGTGTTTCTATCTCACTGCTTTTTCTCCCCGTCTTCCGATAAGAATCTATAATCTGTCCTACCTGTTTCCATTCATGTGCAGCAATCAACGCTTTTATCTGATCCGCAAGCAGATCGCTCAAATCGTTCCATTCCTTATCATAGATAAACTCAAAGCCTCCGTCGGCATACAGATATTCCGGATATTCTTTCAGGCAAATTTTTCGTGCTTCATCATAATAAGTCAATTTTGCAAAGCTGCTGTCATGGATTACCCAGGGTGTTTCCTGATAAGGAACTAACACTTTATATCCTGCTCTTCGCATTTCAAAAGACTGTGATACATCATAAAAGTCAAAATGTGTAAACAGGTCCTCCCGCCACGGAATATCGTATTGTGTTGCTATCAAAAGACCATCTACCGCCTCAACGATCGTATCCTCTTTTTTCATATCCTTAGCACCATACATATAATATGCCATATCCGGATCCCGGCAATCCACCTTTCCAACATTCCAGGCACGATAAGTTACACCTGTTTTAGGCATACCATTGCCGCCAATCATTCCAATCATTCCAATCTGTTTATCCTTCTGAAACCGCTCTAACAGATATATTATAAATTTAGGCTCCCGAATAAACACATCCTGATGCAGATACACCTTATATTTTGCATCACTGCTTTGCATTCCTGCATTATACCCTGCACACATAGATGGCGCTTCCGTTATTCCAATAACATCAAGTTCCATCCCCTCCGGCAATATTAAATTATGGATATAATACTGGCACTCATTAAAATATAACTGATTATTGGTGCATATGATAAATGCGATTTTATTTTGATTCACTTATGTTCTCCATACATTGTCTGTAATCTTTCCCGAAAAGTAAAATCCCTCTTTACCCGTTCAAAACCAGCCAATGCAACCTGCTTCCGTTCGTCTTCATGTTCCAGATAATACTTTGCCTTGTAGAACAAATCTTCAATGTTCTCATACACGACTAGTTCTTCACCGGCATTAAAATATTCCATCAATTCTTCCTGATAATTAGAAAGTACAAATCCTCCACACCCCAAAACATCAATGACACGAAGCGGGATTCCTGTCAAGATTGTCTTCAAAGAAATATTCAGATTAATTCTGCTCTGTGAAAAAATAAGCGGCATCTGTGTATAATAGTCCGCATATCCACGATATCTCACATTTTTTAATCTTTTATCCTCATCTGTGGAATATAAATCCACCTGATAATGCCCCGATAGAAGTGCCAATGTCATATATCGTTCTCTTCCGGTAGTCTCACAGGCAAGCATAAATTCAAGTTCCCTTCTTCCCATTTTAAACCCATCTGTCGCAACTCTCGCATACTCTTTATTCATCCGCGCAAGCAGCTCGTCTGTGATTAATTCTGGGATCAGATAGCCTCCATATATTTTTCCCTGTGCATTAACAATTCCTTCCAGATATCCTTTTGTATATCCCTGCAGCGGTGCTGTAAAATATGTATATTCTGTCTGATAAAGTTTACCTACCAATGACACATCTGTCCGGTAACTCTCTTTTTCCCGTTTCGATGCATTAATTCGAAATACATCCGTATCCACTGCAAGTGGAAGATGTATTGCATTCACACCATTTTTACAATATCCCTCTGCCTGTCCTCTGTCAAAAAAGAAGATTCGATTGCAGGAATTTTTCAGGCTATCTGTATTTCTGATATGAATGGGTGAATCATATACCCATGCAGTATATAAAATACCAAGTTCCTCACACAATATTGAGATCAACGGTGAAAAGTTCACAGACAATACATCTGTATAGTTTCCTGCTTTTAAATACGCACGAAACTGCTCCAGGAAATCGTCATCTTTCTCCCAGTCATTAAATTGATAAAAAAATGTATCATAGGGAATATCAAGTTCTTTTAATCCACGTTCGATCCCTTTGTTCATAAAGGAATGCCATTGAAAAAATAATAGTTTCATATTTTTATCCACTCACACTACCGTTATATTGTTACTATATGTAATAGTTCCATGATACCCATTTTTCACATGCCATACAACAGGAACCGAGGTATTATGGAAAATTTTTATATACTCCTCAAGATCATTTCCAAATATATCAACTTTACAATAATCGTTATACAGTTTCTCCTGTTTCTGCCATACCAACTTTACAGCATTTCCTGTTAATACCATTGCCTGCTGCACAATACCAATATCAAAATTTTTGTCTATACTTTCTGTCATAATGCAGGTATCTTCTTTATCATGTATTTTCAAAACCGACTTCCACGTTTCATTTGTTAATTCTGAAATAATGACAAGCTTTCGTTTTATCTGTAACTCATTTACATCTTTTACAATTTCAAGCCCCTGTTCCCAATGAGACTCTGTTTCAAATATTTTTTGATATTTTAAAAATTCACCATATTTTATGTTACAGCTATTTCTATATAATTCCAATAACCTCTGATAAAGCATTTTTGCATTATGTGCAAATGCAATTATTACAACAGATACCGCATAAGTAGAATATTTTTGTTCTATTTCTTTGAAATTCAACTCTACGTCGCCGTAACCAAATTCTATTCTTTGCAATAAATGCCGCAACTGCAAAAAATCACTATACACATCCTGGAAAAGCATTCCCGGATGATATAAACATGTTTGTCCCCCCATCTTTTTCTCGCCCATATATATCTTACAGATCAATTCTATTTCACGTAACACCAAATGTCCCTGGTTTTCAGTTTTCGTAAAAATTTCACAAACCTGATCTATTTTTCCGGCATCAATCATATTCATCAATATCTGACGAGTTTCCTGTTTGACTGCTTCATATTCTTCCTGAGCAGCAAAATTATTTTTTTCCCATTTCATTTGACAAATATCATGGTAATTTTCTATGAATTTTCTTCGATAAAGATCATAAAACTTCAAATTTGATGCCCGATTATCATGCATTGTCCAATACTCTCTTTGCCATGGCACTACAACTTTTTTTCCTGCACGAATAAATTCGCACGACTGGGAAATATCATAAAAATCCCATCCGTCAAATATATCTTCTCTCCATGGAATATCATATTGCGTAGCCATAAACATTCCATCAAGCGCCATTACATCAGAATATTGTTTTTCACCAATTTTCTCATAACCATTTGTATGATTAGGAATCCCATTGCTTATAACTTTTCCTGTATCCCATCTCGCTATCACATGTGCATTTCCCGGTAATGCCCGACAACCAAGCACACCCGCCATCCCAATCTGCTCATCGCTTCGAAACAGAAAAATCAAATCCTTTAGTAAATCTTTATATATCAAAAATACATCCTGATGAATATATATTTTATATTTTGCATTTGAACTCTGCATGGCAGCATTGTATCCCGCTGCCATAGATGGAGCCTCTCTGACTGCTATAACATCCGTATGATATCCTTCCGGCACATTTAATGCATCTATATAGTTTAGCGCTTCTTTAAACTCATTCTCATCATTCACACAGATGATAAACGCAATTTCTTTTTCGTTCATATAAACTGTTATTCCTCCACAAACCAGTCCTCTGCTTTTGCATCATTATGTGATTTTATATCCCATTCAAATTCCTGAGGAGTTTCCGCACAATAGCTGCACATTTCCGACGGTCTGTTCAATAACTCCAACGCTTTCCATCCATCTATCTTGTCTTTATATAAATCAATGTATTCTTTTTTGCATTCTCTTCTTATACCATATTCTTTATCAAAAATATCTATTAACAACATCATCGGACACTTAGCTAATTTTCCGTCTTGTAAAAAATAACATGCATTCTTCCTGTTATAACAGTTATCAAATGACTTTTGTGGTGTTTTGTGTTTTCTCTTTAACATTTTTTTTGTAAACACAACTCTCCCCCATATAATTGTAGTATTTACAAGATCATGCTTTTCCAACACATTCGAAATTTCTTCTCTATTTTCATATGTTTTAGGATACATTGATATTTCAATATGCGATTTTGTCATATTTACAACATCAAAAAATTATCTTCCATTTTCGGCAGCAAAAGTCCATTTGTAGTTATATGAATCTCACTGTCTGGAAATATTTGCCTTGTTTGTTTTATTACTTCTGAAATATTCTGATAAAGCAGTGGCTCACCACCAAGTAAATAAATACGTTCCACACCCCAAAACATTGATCTCAACTGTTGTAAATCATCCCTATATTGACCTAATTCAAGACTTCTTGGTTCTTTCGCTATATTACTAAAATGTCCACACCCTTTACAGTTTAGATTACACATATCTGTTAAGTGAACTTGAAAGGATTCTAAGCGCGGTTTATTATAATCATCAATAAAAAGGAAGTCCTGTTCAATCTTAAGTTCCGCCTTATCAAAATAAAATTCTGGCAAAATCCAAACTTTTACCAATCCATATAGCCCACCATTATACAAAATTTGTACAATACTATCATATACCTTATTATTCAATACAAGTCCAATATTACTAATTCCATTATTAATCCCCTGTTGTATAAAATCTATCACAGTCTGATAATCTCGTAAATATCTTCCAACTTCCTCCACATATAATCTTTTAACAATACTATATCTATTACTAATTACGTCTTGATTCCCTGATGTAATTAACATTATATTTTCCATATTCAACCTCTCTTCTGCGCTAATATAACGGCATACTGCGACAAGCCAAATTTAATTGTTTGATCATCCAATTCCAACAAATAATTCAAAAGTGGATCATCTTCTGCAATATTATGAATAATATCCTCCATACAAACTAGATATATCAATCCTCCTGCATATCGAATATCCGCATGTATAAAGTTCTCTTTAATTGCAGGTATTATATTTTCAGAATCTGCTGCTTCTGACGGATCCATATTTATTATCTGTTCCACTGTTGGTCCCACATAAAATCTTTGGTACTCCCCTCCACCTGGTTTTACAAAAATTTCATCCGGAAGATACAATCTTATGCCATTTACAATTGCCATCTCCATATCCGTCCGTTGAAATCTGCTTGCTCCAACATAATCATTGCAGTATAAATAACCATTTTCCCTCAATATCTGATAAGAGAATTGAACCGCCTGTCTGGCATTTTCCATATGATGCAAACTATTGTCCCAAAATACCAGATCAAATTGGGGATTTGGTTCCATACTCTTAAAAACATCCCCACATATAAATCTCATTTGTTTTTCTACATTCTCTCGACATGCATTTTCCTGGGCTTTTCTTATCATATTTTCTGAAAGATCATAGCATAAAATTGACGACACAAGACCACTCTTTACTAAGTCAATTTCTTTCCAGGCACTTCCACACCCTATAGAAATTGCCTTTTCTATTTTCCTGCCATGCAAATATTCTTTTAAAAGTTCAAATCCACCAGCATTCCAACCATCCAACGGTTTTCCGCAAATATTTTTATTAAAATGACGTATTATCTCAGGAGAATGCCACCAACGCGTTCTCTCTTCTTCATGATAATTATCCCAGTATTCCTTAGCCTTGTTTTTATTCTTTCTGACAATGTATAATGTAGATGTATCAATTAACCCACAGTTTTTAAAAAACTCTTCTCCAAAATATTCTTTACCTACACATTCCAGATCAAATCCACATTCCTTTACTCTGGCAATAAAATCCTTTTTGGCATATGCCCTTACATGATCACCCTGTCCAAATCGTCTCCAATTTTCAGCTTCAGAGCATCCCTGCTCTTCATCTGTTTCTTCCCGTGATAAATCTAATGGAACTAATAAAATTCCACAACCATCTGGTTTTAATATTCGGTTTAACTCTCGTAATGCCTTCCTATCATCTGCAACATGTTCTAACACATGTGAACATATCCATAAATCATAGGTCTCATCTGAGATTTCAAGCATATTTTGGATATCTGACTGATATGTAACTCCCTCCATAAATAAATCAGCAGTATCATATTTATCGGATCCTAACTGTTGCCGGATGTATGTGTCTATCATTTTTGCAGGAGCGATCTGTAAAACCTTTTCCACAGTCTGCAATATACCAGATTTTTGCATATACCCAATAATCATACGATCTCTATCCACTGCTCCACACTCTGGGCAGACATACTTCTGACGATTTAATGTTTCTGGAATCGTTTTTTTCCCACCATACTTTAAACGCTGCTGTTCATAATATACTGGCAGCGGCAGATAATATACTTCTTGCCCACATACATTACATATGCCCATCTCTCTTTCATATTGCGCTATATATAAATTTATCTTATCTAAAATATTTTTTATGTTATCATAAGCTTTTTCACTGTAAGCCGTGTGATCACATAACTCTGCAAATACAGTATCTATGGATGTGTCATTTAAATTGTGTAAAATACTAACTATCTCACCCGTTATCTCTAAATATTCTTTCCACTCTTCATTTGTCATTAAACCTTTCGTATACAATGCTTTTTCAACATATTTAGCATATAGTTTCAACGTATTCTTTTCATCAACCATCTTTTCACTTAATTCTTTTGCTGTCATATGTTCCTCTCTCCACGTTAATATAAAATAAGTTTTTTCTAAATCCTCTGATTTACTTTTCTCTTATATTTATCATTAATTGATTTATCATTCTCTTCCATTCGGCATTTTCTTTCATTAAATCAATCTGTTTTTTTCCCTTTCCTATCTGCATTTCTTTTATATAAAATTCTCTATTACTGTATTTATATTTCTGTTGTAAAACCAGGTAATTTTCTTTGTTTTCAAACAAATCATAATAATATAACACAGCTGCACTTTGAACAGCTTCAAGTGGTGAAATGCACATTACAAAATATTTTTCGCAAATTATTTCTTCTGTGCTTTTTGCATCTGGATTCATCATCATACTTTGAAATGACTTCTTAAAAAAAGCAGCATTCATTTTCCTCATGATTTTATACCAAATATATTCTGCTTCCATATCATTTCTTACACAATTAATACTTGTACTGGCACTAACATTCTCATTCATTTTATGATGCAAAAAACGTACCAAATCTTCCTCTATAATATGTATTTCCCATTGTTGTATTAATTGTAGCCACATATAAAAATCTGGAAGCTGACGAAAGACACCATTATTCCCTTTGCACAACTCCTGATATAATTCTGTCCGAATTAATACAGACGGATGAGCCAAGCAATTACCTTTCCTCCAAAAATAAAACATCCATTCCTCTTTTGAACGATTACTTTCATGAAATACCTGCATTTCAACTGGTATTCCATTTTCATCTACCTCATTACACCATGTAAAACACGCACCACACTCTGGGTGTTCATCCATATATTTGACCTGTTTCTCAAGTTTATCTGGTGCCCAAATATCATCCGAATTCATCATAGCAGTATATTCTGTATCAGAGTTTAATATCAATTCTCTGCATCTTCCATGCCCAGAATTAATATCATATAAATGAATTTCATCTATTTTATCCTCATATTTCATTATTTTTTCTACCGTATCATCAGTAGAACCATCGTCTGCCATTACAAATTTATAGTTTTTAAAAGTCTGATTTAAAATACTGTCTATTGCCTGTGTAATATATCCAGCATGATTATATGCAGACATCACGATTGTCACTTTTTTTCTCATATATCTTCCTCAATTAATTTCTGCTATCCTACTTCTACTCTAAATGATACAATTCTAATAATTTTAAAATATATTCTTTACTACAAAACATCAACACATCTATTATTGATAAATATGATATAAACTCATCTCCAAATTGGGAATAATGAATTTTTTCCATTTCCGGATTTATAAAAAATAATTTTATACCATTATTTTCAAAATGCATATTATCATATAAATCTTTCCCACCACATGGGTTAATATATACATCCGCTCCCAAACACTTACATATTTCAATAATACGATTTTCACCCGTTAAAGAATTATTTTTTTGAATTTGAGAAGATCGTATTATTCTTTTTTTTATTCCTAAATATGTTAGTATTTCTCGAATACTATTTTCTATATAATCCGTCAAATTTTCATTTTCATACAAAACAATTTTTTCTATAATAGGGAAAACCTGTTGCCAATAATCTGCTTTACCATAAGCACTTTTTAGGGTTTTTAAAAAACGCTTTTTTTCTTCTTCCGAAAATCTAAAGTTCATTTCAAAGATCATTCGATTTTGAGATGCCTTTTCTACCGGGATAGAAAACATATAACGTTTTTTATTTAATAATATATTATTCCGATTAATATATCCCCTTGTTATATAATTTACATCATCTAATAAGACAAACTCTTCAACCACATTTATCAGTTGCCAGTACCCTATATATGGCATAAAATATGGCTGCATAATTCCAACTTTCATAATATTTTCCCTTTTCTTGCAATTATATTATTTATCAGATAACATCTCCATTTGTTTTATTACGGTTTCTGCTCTTTTTCGCATAGGTGGACCAATCATCCTCCCTTGATACATTGCCAAATTATTTTTCCCTTTTTCTTTTGCTATTTTAACAGTGTTTAATATGTTTTGCGCATAAGCAACATCTGATTGTTCTGGCATAAATGTACGGTTAATACATTCAATCTGTTTTGGATTTAATACTAAATTTCCTGCAAACCCATTCTTATATGCCTCACTCGCCTGTAGTTCTAATCCTTCTAAATCAGAAATATCCAAATATGGTGTATCAATAGGCTGAATCCTTGCCATCCTAGCTGCATTAACAATTTTAGCTCTTGGGTACACGAATGCAGATGTCTGGTATGTATAAATGCAGCCCAAATCACTCAAGTAATCCTCTCCTCCAAAACAAAGTGCCACCATTCTTTTACTAGCCTGAGCAATATCATCAACTCTTGTTAATGCCTGTGTAGTTTCAATCAACGGAGCTAACAATATACTCCCCTTCATATACCCCTTTTGTATTTCAAACATATCCAGTAAATAATCCAAAAAAATAATATCTTTTTCCGACTTTATTTTGGATGGCATAATTCCTAAAATTCCAGGCAAAATAAGCTGACAAACATCCTCCGCAAAATCCTTGGTTCCAATTTCGTTAATGCGTATAAAAATATTTTTCTTTCGGAATTTTCCTTCACATGAATATTCACGGATAACATCTCGAGCGCTTTGTTTTAATTCTATCGGAACCGAATCTTCTACATCCAATATTAGCGCATCTGCCTCACTATCAAGTGCTTTATCTATAAAATGTCTATTATACGCAGGTAAAAACATCATGCTGCGCAACAAAATGTTTCTTTCCATATCTTACTTTTTCCTTAATTGCATTTCTTTTTTATCAAAACATGTCGTCTAAATGAAATAACTGTTTGACCTTTTTGATTTATTCCTTTTGTTTCAACATAAACAATTCCACGATCCTTTTTTGTTTTAGCTTCTCGCTTCTCCAATATAACACTTTTGGCATATAATGTATCCCCTACAAACACTGGATTTTCATGTTTTATTTGCTCATAATCCAAATTGGCAATCGCTTTTCCACTAATATCCGATACAGTCAACCCAACTACCAAACTAAAAACTAATGTTCCAACCACCATGATTTTCCCATATTGTTCTTTACTTGCATAATCCACATTGGTATGCACTGGATGTGGATTCATTGTAAGTAAAGAAAATAAATTATTATCGCTCTCAAAAATTGTCTTTGAAAAGCAATGCTCAATCTCTTCTCCAACTATAAAATCTTCGTAATAATTTCCCATTATATTTGTTTTCATTCTTTTTCTCCTCTTACAATGGTTTTATCTTTCCTTCAAACGGTCTTGCAGGATTACCATATACCTTTACATTATTTTCAAAACCTTTAATAACATTAGCTGCCATTCCAACAAAATTATAATCTCCTATATTAATGTAGTTATTTACAGAACAATTCAATCCCAAAAAATTTCCTTTTCCCATTTGTATATTACTTCCTATTACACTATGTGCTGCTATAAAATTGTTTTCTCCAATTACTGTATCATGACCTACTAAACTGTTTGAATGTATTGTTGTATTATTTCCAATCTTAGCATTTGCATTAACAACCACATTCGCAAGTATTGCACAACCATAACCTATCGTTGCTGATTTTGCAATAAACGCACTATGATGAACAAATATACCCATACGCTGAACCGGTATATGATAACTCTCTAATAAATTAATCCTTTCTTTTATAATATCTGGTCTATATAACTGAAAAATAAATTTTATATCCGCATACTGCTCATATTTTTTATATGCATCATATGTCTTACACAAAACCGGAAAACCATTGATACTATCTCCAAATGACTCATCATCAAATGCAAATCCAAGGAATTCTATTTCATGAGTTTTCATCTGAGTATCATAAATCTGCTCTGCAATCGCAACTGCTGATCCTTTTCCACCTATAATGATAATCTTATCCATACCAAAAATCCCCCTATAACGGCATATTACCATGCTTTTTTTCAACTAATTGTTCTTTTTTATTCTCTAATACTTTAAATGCCAACATTAATTTTTCTCTTGTTTCTTCTGGCATAATTATCTCGTCCACTAATGAAACTGAAGCTGCATAATACGGATTCAAATATTTTTCCTCATAATCCTTTATTTTTTCTTTACGAACTCTGTCTGGCTCATCTGAATTTTCAATTTCCTTGTGATAAATAACATCCACCGCTCCATCAGCACCCATAACAGCAATTTCACATGTAGGCCATGCATATACCATATCAGCTCCTAACATTTTGCTGTTCATTGCACAATATGCTCCACCATATGCTTTCCGCATAATAAGTGTCACCTTAGGCACACTAGCTTCTGCAAACGAATATAACATTTTACTTCCATGACGTAATATACCTTTTTGTTCCTCCAATGTCCCTGGATAAAATCCAGGAACATCAACGAGTACAAGAATTGGTATATTAAAGCAATCACAAAAACGTATAAATCTGGCCCCTTTATCTGCTGCATCACAGTCCAATGCTCCCCCAAAAACTTTAGGTTGGTTTGCTACTATCCCAATTGTTTTTTCGCCCATTCTCGCCAAACCAATCACTATATTGGATGCAAACTTTGGAGATAATTCCATAAAATCTTCCCTATCAACAATACAATGAATGACTTCCTTCACATCATAACTATAACGGGAATTCTCTGGAACAATATCTTCTATCCTTTCTAATTTTTCTGCATATTGCTTCGATTTTTTTACATTGATATTATTTTGACTATCTGCCAAAAAAGTTAATGTTCTGCGAATTTCTGCAATACACTCCTGGTCTGTCTTACAAACAACCTGTACCTGACCACTTATATGTGCATGAATATCTGATCCCCCTAACTCATCCATTGTTACAATTTCACCCGTTAATGCCTTTATTACTTTAGGTCCTGTAATAAAGAACTGACTCGTTTTCTCTACCATAAAAACTAAATCACATAATGCCGGAGAATAGCTTGAACCTCCTGCGCAATTTCCCATAACTGCTGCAATTTGCGGAATATAACCAGACGCTTTCGTATTTAAATAAAACAAACGACTATATGCAGAAAGTGACAGTATTCCTTCTTCTATACGCGCCCCACCACTATCACAAAAAAAAACCATCGGACTTTTTGTTTTAATTGCTAATTCAAGTGCATGACAAATTTTCTGAATATGTGCTTCTCCACCAGCGCCTCCACTAATCATACAGTCTTGCGAAGCCGCATATACTATTCTACCATCAACCATTCCATACCCTGTAATTACACCATCTCCCATATAATGTTTCTTTTCAATTCCATCAAAAATATTTCTAGATTCTGTAAAACTATTTAATTCTTGAAAATAGCCATTATCAAATAATTGTTCCATGCGTTCTCGAGCCGTAAGTTTTCCTTTTAAATGCTCTTTTTCAATTTTGCTTTTTCCTCCAGACAAAATGACTTCTTTATATTTTTGTTGATATTCTTTTCTTCTCTCTTCTTTCCAGGCCATGATTGTTTTCACCGCTCCTATTAATTGCTACTTTTTAAACATTTTCTGATAATCTCTGTAATCTTATTTAATGCTTCATATTCTAATTCCGGATAAAGCGGCAATACCAATATATTATCTCCCGCATATCTTGCGTTTTCTAACGGCACCTTCTTATATTTATTCTTAAAACATGCTGCATCCGCTGTAATGGGATAAAAATATTTTCTTGAAAAAATATTTTGTAATCTCAGTTGATCATACACATAATTACGCATCTTCTCACCACATTTTTCTGCATTAAACATAATTGGGAAATAACCATACGTATATGTAATCTCAGCATTTCTAAAATCTGGTAATTTAACTTCTTCTATTCCGCTTAGTCTATCTATGTAATATTCTATTCTGTCTTTCCGCGCTGAAATATTCTGTTGTAAATATTTTAAATTGCATAATCCCATAGCAGCAGAAAATTCATTCATCTTTGCATTTGCACCCACTTCTGCTACAATTTCTTCTGAACGGATTCCAAAATTTTTTAAATTATATAATTTCTTATATAAATTTTCATCCCGAAATGCAACTGCACCACCTTCAATCGTATTATATACTTTGGTTGCATGAAAGCTAAATATCGATGCATCCCCAAAATTTCCGATACCTGTATCCTTGATTTTTTCCCCAAAAGCATGTGCTGCATCATAGATTACTTTTAAATTATATTTATCCGCAATATCCTGAATTTTTTTCACATTGCAAACATTTCCATATACGTGTACTGGCAGTATTGCAACTGTTTTTTCTGTAATAAGTTCTTCAATCTTATCTTCATCTATCGTGTAATCAGATAACTTAATGTCACAAAATACAGGCACCAATTTATTCCTGATAATTGCATGTGTTGTAGAAATGAATGTAAATGGAGTTGTGATAATTTCTGAACCTTCTGGGAATCCCATAGCCTGAATTGTCAGTTCCAATGCCATGTGTCCATTCACCATAAGTGAAAGCTGTGGCACTCCAAGATATTTTTTTAATTCCACTTCCAACTGCTTATGATAAGTCCCCATGTTAGTCAACCAATGTGACTCCCACAATGGACGTATCATCTCAACGTATTCCTCAAAAGGTGGCATCGAGCTTCTTGTAACCAGTACCTTATCATCCATAATAATTCCTCTATAACCGCTTATTCAACGACCTTCTTCACTTTCTCAATCACTTCATCCTGCTGTTCATCCGTCAGTTTCGGGAAAATTGGCAGACTGATCATATGTGTATACAGCTCTTCCGCTACTGGGCAATGTACATCCTTAAACCCGTGTTCCTGATAATACGGATGATAGTAAACAGGAATATAGTGCACGTTCACACCGATTCCCTCCGCACGCAGTGCATCGAATACTTCTTTACGGTCTTTATTTTTCACCTGGATAATATAAAGATGCCATCCACTCTTTGTATCCGGAAGCTGATATGGGGTAACGATATTTTTGCAATCTGCAAAAGCCTCATTATAACGCTCTACAATCTCACGTCTGCGTGCAATAAAACGATCCAACTTTTTCATCTGTGTACAGCCTAATGCACACTGGATATCCGTCATACGATAATTATATCCAAGATCGATCTGCTGATAAAACCAAGATCCCTCATTGCGGGTCATCTGGCTTTCATCTCTTGTAATTCCATGACTGCGGAACAATACCAGGTTTTTGTATAATGTTTCATCGTTCGTTACAATCATACCGCCTTCACCGGTTGTGATCGGTTTTACAGGATGGAAACTAAACGTTGTCATATCTGACATTGATCCGATCATTTTTCCTTTATATTCCGAACCAAGCGCATGTGCAGCATCCTCAATGACAACCAGATGATGTTCCTTCGCGATCGCATGGATCGCATCCATATCACATGGCTGTCCTGCAAGGTGAACCGGTATGATTGCCTTTGTCTTATCCGTGATCTTTCGTTTTATATCTTCCGGATCAATGTTATAAGTTTTGGGATCAACATCTGCGAATACAGGTGTACCACCACAATATAATACACAGTTTGATGACGCTGCAAATGTGATTGGTGTAGTGATCACTTCATCTCCCGGTCCGATTCCCGCCGCATGACAGGCTGCATGTAATGCAGCTGTATCATTTGAAATCGCCACAGCATATTTTGCCCCGACATAATCTGCCACCAGTTTTTCAAATTCTGCGATCTTAGGTCCTGTCGTCAGGTAATCAGATCGCAGTACCCCAATAACCTCTTCTATATCATCCTCTTCTATGGTCTGTCTTCCGTATGGTATCATCATTGCCTCCTGCATATTTATCAATATCTATTCAACCCTTAAAAAGAAACGGTAGAAAAGCTTTGTTTTCTACCGTTTATAGGACATTAATCTTTACAAATTTTACTTCAAAACCTCGAGAACAGCTTTCGCATCATTATTATACTGTGCCAGAATACTCTGAGACACATTCACTAAAATCCGATTTGTAGAGTGAAGTACCAATTCCATATTCATGTCGGTATCTCTGCGAATCGATTCTGCACTCTGTGTATTTTCAGAAGTGTTATCTGTATTGCGCGCTGCATGTTCTAACTGTTGTAACTGACCACCAAAACCATCACGCCACATTGCAGCTTTTTCAATCGCATCCTGTACCGTCTTAATAGACTCTGCTGCCTTCGCATGAGAAGATACATCCACTTTATCTACACCAAGGTTTTCCTTGCCTGCATTTACAAAATGAATTGTGAGACTCTGACCTGCCAATGCACCTGTCTGGATTTTAAAATATCCCGGATCAGCCTGTGGTGTTCCAGCCGCCAACATATACTGCTGATTGAAGTTTGTTGTATATGCAATACGATCAACTTCTTTATTCAACTGATCAATCTCATCCTTTATTGCATCACGGTCTGCATCTGTATTTGTATCATTTGCAGCCTGAGTTGTCAATTCCACCATACGATCCAGTACATCCTGAGTCTCCTGCAATGCGGCATCTGCGGTCTGTAACATACTGATTCCGTCCTGTACATTTCTTGATGCCTTATTTAACCCCTTGATCTGATGACGCATGGTTTCTGTTATCTGCAATCCTACCGCATCATCATTTGCAGAAATAATTTTATAACCGCTCGATAATTTTTTTGAGGAATCTTCCATTTTTTTCACATTATATCGTAACTGTCGGCTCTGTCCAATTGCAGCCATATTATGATTAACCACCATGTTTTTCCCACCTCTTCCTTGAGACTATATTCCTAATATTTATATCGTACATTTGGCTATATATCTTTAGGACTAATTTATTATTCCGGTTTATTACATTTTCTTTCTCTTTTTGTCGTTATTAACGCCTTAATATCATATATCAACATAAAAAAGATCAAAATAAATCCCAGATAACCATTGATACCATACAACACATTAATCAATCCCTTATACGGCACAAAACATGCAATGATACATCCCAAAGCACCGCCAACAATCGTAACAATTTTATATCCCGTAGAATTTTCCTTAGATATCCTTCTAACGCCCGTCCACAAAAGCGGTACCGCCGACGTGTAAATACCCGCACAAATAATAATTGCAAATACCTGTGCCAGCCACGGTGCAATCTGATTTGCCAGTTCCAGTGCCGGTATATCAGCCTCGGCTGTAATATTAATATGTCCGATCAATGCAATACAACATATGGTCGATGCACCAAATATAAACAATGCCGAAAGAAGCATTCCAATATTCACTTCTTTTAACTTATTCTTTGCTCCAATCTCAGCCAAAAATGCCGCGAACCACAAAATAACAAATCCACCATAGGAGGCTCCTGATTTCAATGGATTTCCACCTCCAACCTGTTGCATCACATCCGTATAATTTCCAGCATCAATACTCGCCATATTTTCCATGAAATCAGGCCACCCTGTTACCGCTGTAATTCCGGCGATTATCAAAATCATAACAATAATAAGTGGCCCGATTTTGCTCAACGCATTCAATATTCCATCCAGTCCAAAAATAACCGTACAGACAACAAGTATCGTAAGTCCAACGGCTCCAGTTCCTTTCGGCAGTCCCCACTGCTGGGTAAGCGTTGAGTTTGCACCTCCACACATAACCACAAAACTCATATAACAGAAAAATGCTGAAAATATATCAAAAAAAATACTGGCATACTTTCCAAACTTATCTCCAAAGCAACTACAGTATACCCGGTAAATCTCCCCGCCTCGTTCAAGTCCAAGGCGATTACCATTTGTTGCAAAAGACAGATTCGTGTAAATATATATGATTGCCGTTACCAAAATTACTACCGGAAACATGCTCCCATAGGAAGCGTCATACTGCACCACTTCCTGCATTGTTGCAAAACCGGCACCGATATAAAATGAGATACAGGCTCCGCTTAAAGCTATGATCGACATGAGACTCAATTTAGATTTTGTCATTTATGATACATCCTTTCCTTCACTGCTCATAAGATTTTTGATAATATGTTCCGCTCCCATTCCATCCACAGTTCTGACTGCAGATTCTCTCATCTTTTGTCTTTCTTCACAATTTTCCGCCAGCAAATACATCATTTCCATCAGATCATCCCAGAATCCCGTCTTCGTACGAACGTCTCCTGCACTTTTCATGACACCTTTTCCACATAAAGAACTTTCTCCTAACTTTTGATTATCTGCTAGAACGTATGTAATTGTCGGCATCCCACATGCACATAACTCATACAGTGTCGAACCCGCTGCTGAGACAGCCATATCACACTGCTGCATTAATTCTGACATTTTTTTTACATTCTGATAAATACATATCTGTGTATGTTTTTCTGCCAATTTTTTTATTTCTTCCACGTCCGGTTCAAATGCACCTAAAACAAGATGAAATTTGTACCCGGATAACTGCTCATTGTGCACCACTTCTCTGGCAAAACGCAGTGCGATCCGCTCCGGATCTGCACCACCTGCAGAAAAAAAGATATCTGTCACCTTACTTTTTACCGGTTTTCGTTTCAGGTTCTGAAATTCCTGTCTCAATGGGACAAAATGCTCGCCTAATATTAACTGCGGCAATTCTGTTTTACTGTCCTGATACAATTTCGGATAATTCATCTCCATTGCTCCGGAATTATAGTTGATCAGAACATCGACAGGATATGCAAAACTTTTTATATCATCTATATATGCAAGTTTTGCATATTTTTTTAATTCTGTAAGATACGAATGGGTTACATAATAACTGTCTGCCAATATCACATCCGGCTGAAATTTTTGTATAACCTCCAGGCACTTATTTAACTCCTGCTCCATATCATAATAATCCGTGTGCAATATCTCACATTCAAATCCATATTCTTTTATCGTCCCTGAAAAAGAATCATCTGCTGTCACATACTTACACAAAATGCCAAGTTCACGCGCAGCCATCCCTAAGGAAAGACACCTCATAATATGTCCCGCACCAATCTGTGCATTTCCATCTGCCCTGAATAGTATTTTTTTCATTTTACCTTACAACTTCCCTTAAGAGCATAAATGCCTCTGCTTTTTCCATCCCCACATTACTGCCTCTGAATGTTGCCAGTGCCCTTAATGCTTCCGCACTTCTTGGATGCGGGAATACCGTACTTTCACTCCGGTAGCACTTCATACCTTCTACTTTTGCTTCCACTGTATCTGTCACATCAATATATACATTCGGCGTAAATGGTTCCTCATAAGTATAATTCCACTCTGTTGAAGACGGCGTTTCAAAAGAATATATCTTTTCTACAAAATAATCACCAACCGGTCTGCAAGCTGTAATAACGGCTTCACATACGATCCTGTGATCAATATTTAAGTCACCATGATGATGTGTAAATATCGTATCCGGCTTATATTTTTCCACATATTTACTGACTACCTTGATCACGTCTAAAAGTTCCATACCATCCAATCGGTTATCCGGCAGATCACAAAAATCTATTGTCTCATATCCAACCACAGAAGCTGCCTTTCTTGCATCTTCTTTTAACATGGCGAGTTCATTTGTATCGGCATCATTCCTTTTTTCTGAGCGGGATGTGATTCCCTCTCCAACGATCACCGCCCTGCATGTAATTCCCTGATCAGCGAATCTGCGTACGGCTCCGCCTACTCCAAGCAGTTCATCATCTGGATGCGCTGCAATTACTAATACATTTTTCATAAATCCTCCTTTCTCTGGACAGGTTCCAAAAAACTTTTATCGAAGATTATTATTATTCTCCAACATGACAAAAAACGGTTTCAGATCTTTTTCATTAAAATAATATTTGCATTTTGCATTTTTAAAATCTTCATACCATTCCTCTATGCTGTAATTACGCTCTATTACTCTTTTCTGATAATCAATCGGCTCTACCATTGCATTAAAGCTTTCCGGGATTTCTTGATAGGCGTCCTCTGGAATTTTCCCACTCAGCATAGACTCAGCCCATAATACAGGCAGATTCATTCCAGCACAGGTGGCAGCATAACTCCAAGTTGAATTTCTGAAATTAATTTCACTAAAATATAACGTATCATCTTTATCTACTAAAAACTCAATCTCAAAAATTCCCTCAAATCCAATCTGCTCTAACATTTTACTCAACGCATCATATAAAAACTGATCTTTAAAATTATCTACACTATGATACGGACTATAATATCCTTTAATGTTATATTTATACAAAGATGCGATTGCTATAAAAGTCTGTCTTCCCTTGTCCGCACTGAATCCTTCCAACACCAGCTCATTTTTCTTATCAATATAATGCTGAACCAGCACTGTCGGACTCTGGATCTTTTCATAGGCTGCTTTTAATTCTTCTTCATTTTCGCAGATAAAAACATCCGCCTTCCAGCCACCAATATTAGGAGCGATCGATTTGGTGATTACCGGATATGGTACATTCTCTGGTATCTCTCCCCTTTTTACCGATACAGCCTCAAGTGTATTTAAGCCATTCTTTTTTGCCAGTTCAAGGATATTGAACTTGTCCATATACTCTGTAATACCACCATTTTTTCCGGCATTAAAAAAGATGAACTTTCCGGCAAAATCATCATAATGCTCATCCATATAGCCGACCTGTTCATCATCCGATGTGATCACGATTGGAAGATTATCCGCAGGAAAATCTCCATATTCTTCTAATAAAAGCTGGCATCCCTCAACATAGTCTTTTACACGATGGCATTTTGCCACATATTTACTTGCAGATGCAACATCTGCCCGTCCCGGAATTGCAATAAAGACCGGATGGATTCCCTGCTCGCCAAGACTTCTGATGATGCCTAACGGATTATAATGTTCTATTCCAAATACAATAATAGTTCTGCCTTCTAACATTTACTCATTCTCCTCCATTTTTTTTAAATAATATCCTTCTTTTACCACCGCCGGATTGCCAACGATCAGACTGTATGGTGGATAATTTCCCTCTCTTACAATCGTACCTGCTCCAACAACAGAATGATGTCCAATATGCACACCACCACCTATAAAGCTCTGGGTTCCCACATATACATTATTTTCAAGAATAATATCTTTTCTTTCAATCTCTTCGGATAAACCAATTGTTCTTTTGTGTGAATCCGTGCAATTTATCACTACGAAAGATGCTATATCGCAATTATCTCCAATCACTACCTTTGCGCCTTTCGCATTGACTTCGGACATACCCCCTATGTAAACATTTTTTCCAATCTCCGGCTCTCCTCCAATCCAGACAAGCGGATGAAACGGGTTTTCTCTGATATCCGTCAGTTCTGTAAACAGGCTTTGGAATTCCTCTTTTTTCATCACACGATATCCTCCCTTTTCAATTGAACATTTGCTCCTATATCACGTTTTGCCTGTTTTCCGATCACCTCATCCCACATGCTTCCCGGAAGTCCATCCCCCGGACGGCGCATACACAGATTCTGCTCTGTAAAAACATCCCCCTGTGCAATGTCACAGGCAGTTGTAATTGAACGGTGATATTCATTTCGTATCTGCATTTCCTTTTCCGTAGGCTGTAAATTAGGGGTTCCCAACATCTGGTATGCCGTTCTCACATCGGATACCCATTTCTTTAACGCTTCAGGTTCTTCTGAAAACCAGTGATCCGGCCCCGGTAAATTATGATCTAATGTAAAATGCTTTTCAAATATCCCTGCTCCATATGCAACCGCCATAACTGCTGCCGTACTTCCTACTGTGTGATCTGATAACCCCAGAATAAGTCCGGGATACTTTTCACGCAATGTTAATAATTTTCGGATATTAACATCCTCCGGCGGCGTCGGATATTCCGATGTACATAAGAACAGGCATAATTCCTTGTCTGTATATACTCCTGCATTTTTTAATGTAAGATCGATTTCCTCTTTTGTTGCCATACCACAGGACAATAGGAGCGGTACATTCTCGGTTGCATATCGCCGGATCAACGGTATATTCACAAAGTCATCTGAACCAACCTTCACTGCCTGAACTCCTATTGACATCAATAATTCAAGATCAGACACATTTCCAGGTGTTGAGAGAAACAAGATTCCCTGCGAATCGCAAAACTCTTTTAACTCTCTCCACTGCCCGGCAGTAAATTCTGACCTCTCAAACATATCAATGATAGGTTCCGTGATCTCTTTTCCCTGTGATCTGTATGTATAGGTCAGTCTTCTGTCCTGAATAAAGTCTTTTGCATAAAAAGTCTGAAACTTTACTGCATCGACTCCCGCATCTTTTGCAGAAAGAACCATCTTCTTTGCAAGCTCCATATTACCATTATGATTGATCCCTGCCTCTGCAATAATAAATGGAGGATACCCTTCCCCTATTTTTTTTCCATTGATTTCTATCGTTTTCATTCTTTTCCCCTGCACATCTGAAACTTTAATTCTGCCAATTCCCAGTCGCTCTGGTTATCAATGTCCTGAACTTCCATCTCCGGAATCTCAAACGGAACGGTGTGATTGGAAAGAAAATTAGGATTCTCTAAAAATGCTGCTGTTTTGCACCAATAAAACTGTCCACAATCATGTAAAACTGTCTCCAGATCCTGTGAACGCATATCGATCGCCTCAGGCTGCACCGGCTGTAATACACCATCACGAAGCACCATTCCTCTCTGTGGCGGGAATGAAAATGGTACCATCGGAACTACATTATAAACATTTTTCTGTTCCAGCAACTTATGACTTTCCTGTAATTTCTGTGCTGTAACAAACGGTGCTGTCGGGTAAATACAGCAGAACTCATCATAATATTTTCCCTGCTGCCGGTATCTGTCCAATACTTCTTTCAGCACATCCGTTGTATCTGCCATATCATTTGCATTTTCATCACTTCTCATAAATGGAATTTCTGCTCCATAAGATTGGGCAATTTCTGCGATCTCCTGGCTATCCGTTGAAACCATTACTTCGTCAAACATTCCACTCTGCAATGCCGCTTCAATACTGTAAGCAATGATTGGCTTCCCACAGAACTCTTTTATGTTCTTCTTTGGTATCCGTTTTGATCCGCCTCTGGCGGTAATAATTGCAACTATTTTCATCCTGCATTTACCTCTTTTTCGCAATTATTCTAATTAATGTCGGGTTCGATTCTTTTGTTTTTGAGAACCCGTTATTTTCTTCTGCATAAACGGTTTCAAAGTTAAATTTTTTCAGTTTTTCTAAAAATACCTGACGATCAATAAACCGCCTGAAATGACCATTATATACAAACGCATTTATGGCAACCTCTTCCCCTTTGCCGTACAGTTCATCTTTTGTGCTTCGCACTTCAACAAAAAACAATCCACCTGTTTTCAAAGAATCTGCCACATTATGCAATAATTCATCTTCCTGCCTTTCGGAAATGGCATGAATTGTCCAGCGACTGTACAAATAATCATATTGCACTTGATATAGCGCCTTGCATGTAACAAAATCATCACATACAAAAAGTCCATTCTCTATATCATAGCTTTGTAATTGATTGATTGCCGTCTCAGAGGCATCTACTCCTGTTACCTGAATTCCATTAGCTGCAAAATAAATGCTGTCCCTTCCATTTCCACAGCCAATATCCATCAGTTTTCTCTCCGCTTTCATATACGGTAACACAAATTTTGCAAAATCGCTCGGCTGTTGAATATCTTTTATTCCATTTTTGTAAAAATCATTCCAATATGCCACATCCCTGTTGAAACTGTCATGCACCCGTACTTTATATGCAACAATCTCTTCCACACATTCTTCTATGCTCTTCGTTCCATTATTTTGAATTACAATGTCTGGGTTTTTCGGGAATTCCACTTCCATATCCATTCCAACAACTTCTTTGACCTTTCCTGCTGTCTGCCCGGAATACAGTCCTTTTCTATCCCTCGCAATTAATACACTTTTTTCCACCTTCAAAAAGATTTCTATATATTGCTCTATATGTTTACGATTCCAATCCCGCACTTCATCATACATTGCTATCGTACAGATAATAACAGATATCCCCTGATCCGTTAGCGTTTTACAAAGATTCGAGTAATAATATGCTCTCTTTTTACGGTCCTCTTTAGAGTATCCAAGAGAGTCTCCAACTAACTTTTTTAATACATCACCATCTAATATAATCAGGTCGTCCTGCTCATTCTTCAACCGATAATACAGTGCCGTTCCTATCGTAGTTTTTCCTGAACCTGACAAACCTGTGATCCAGTATAAAGTACCTTTTTTCAAACCGGTTCTCCTTTTTGCTTATTAATCTTTATAAATCACGCATGAAGCGACATGGTCCAAACACCATTTTTTATAATACGCAATTTTATCGCTATCCTGAATTACATTTCCATTTGTATCAGTTAACCGTGTTTCATACTCATCTAAAGGAACTCTGCATTCAGAAGTTACGTTTTCTTTTCCATTCAAATAAAACTGGAAATCTTTCCCATTTAAAACGATCTGATACGGATCTCCAACATGGATACTCTCTGTAACCGAAAATTTTCTCTCTTCGCTTCCACCAAAAGCCATTGGCAAATGTGCGTCTGTCTTTGCATAATCATATTTTATTCCTGCAAGTTTACACATAATAGATGCATAATCGCATGCTGAAATTATCTCCTGTGTCTGTCCTTCTATATCATTTCCACGTACCATAAATGCAATCTTTGTGCGCTCATCTGACAGAAAATTTTCATTCTGTTTTACCAGATACCCCTGTCCATGATCAGAGAAAAGGCTGACCACTATCTCATCTTCTTTATAATGTTCCTCAATATAGCGATACAGACTTGCCAGTCTTCGGTCAATATATTCTACTTGCTTCAGATAGTATTTTCTCTTGGTCGGATCATAATTCTGCTTTACAGAATTTATTTTTTCCTCTAAAGTTTCATTTTCCCACACCATAAATTGAGACTGTAAAGGTGCTATATCTAATTCATCTGCAATTAAATGTAACTCCCCTATCTCCATCCAGATAAACTGATCTGTTTCCTGCATACGATACATTTGTTCCTCTGTTTCCGCAATCACCCGATCTGCCGTATATCCTTCATACATATGCTGATAGAATACCCGGTTCATTCCTCTCGCATAGCCATAATTAGGTGCAATCCGCCAATTTCCGCCTATTTTCGTCGTGTTGTAACCGGCATTTTTAAAATATTCAAACAAGATAGGCGTATCAATGTCGATTTTTCGCAACAGTTTCGAGTGTAACATCTTATGATTTGCGATCGTCTGTCCGGTTGTAATAGACGCAATTGACGGGAATGTCCAATCTCCCGCTGTATACGCATTTTCACATACCATTCCTGACTGAAAAAATTTATAAGTATGCGGCATAACCTTCTCGAAGTCTTCACCTAATACAGTCTGTGATAAGCCATCCACAAAAATATTTAAAACAAGCTTTTTTCTCTTTTTGTCATGCACAATAGGGACTATTTCTCCTACCCGAAATTTAGCTTTTTCTGAGTTAACTACCGTACGCCCCTTCGGTATTCTGAAATTCACATACTGAAATGGTGAAACATAGGATACATCTACCTGTTTATCTTCCAGTTGAAACATCAGGCTATTCGGTTTATCCATTATAATCGGTAAATAACTTTCATGTTCTGTTACAATTTCAAAATAATTTTTTTCTTCACTTACCCTCTGAATCTCTGTTGTTTCCATAACTGTATCTTTTCTTTGTATCCCCATTACATAATTGCTTTCACTTGGCAATCCTGCAATTCCAAGGAACATTTTTGGCAATTCCGAATAATCCATATAATTACTTGCAATAATTTCACTATATATATCATTGAACATGGCTTTTCTTACCCCCCACCCCACATCTTCCTGAACAACAATATAATCAATGAAATGTTTTTTTTCTAAAAATTCTTCTTTTGTTCCCTCATTTAATTCTTCCGAAATTCTGTTTAACAGCTGGTTTTTAAAATGATCCAATTCATCCCGATTAAATTGTCCCAGATTTCCACCATCTACTAATTCCTGTGCAATCGAATACTGTTCATATGCCTTCATCCACTCTCCACAGAACTCATACATATATCCCAGATTGTAATGTGCATTTGCGACATATGGCATATTTTTTACTGCTTGTTCCGCTTCCGATACAGCTTTTTTTATATCATTCAATCCAATCGAGCAAAGTGATTTTAACAAATATATTTCACTGTCGTCCTGTATATCTGTTTCATATTGTCCAATCATAAAACGCGCTTTTTCATATTCTCCATTGGATATCAATCTCTTTATTTCCGCCTTCATCATATGACCTCGACTATACCTTCTTTATTAATGCACCTTCACGTCTTTTAATCGTTCTTTAATATCCTCAACAGAAAGCCACTCTGTGTTATTGCCGGAACTGTACTCAAATCCGGGCTCAACTTTTACTCCGCCAGCCTGAATCTTTGAAGCATCCCACCAATCGAAGTGCGGGTATACAATAAAATGCTTCTCATACTCATATGTCAGCATGGAATCCTCTTTTGTCACCATAACCTCATGCAGCTTTTCCCCTTCACGGATACCCACTTCCGGCATTTCGCATCCCGGTAAAATCGCCTGTGCAAGGTCTGTGATCTTAAATGATGGTATTTTGGAAATAAATGTCTCACCGCCTTTTGCTTCACTTAAAGCCTTGATAACAAGCTGAACACCCTCATCCAAACTGATCCAGAATCTGGTCATACGATAATCTGTGATTGGAAGTTCTTTTCTTCCACTTGCAACAATATCCTGGAAAAACGGAATGACAGATCCCCTGCTTCCTGCCACATTTCCATAGCGTACGATAGAAAAGCATACATCTTTTTCCCCTGAATATGCATTTGCTGCAATAAACAATTTGTCGGATACTAATTTCGTTCCACCATATAAATTGATCGGATTTACCGCCTTGTCAGTAGAAAGAGCAACTACACGTTTTACCCCACAATCAAGGGCTGCATCTACAATGTTCATTGCACCATTAATATTGGTTTTTACTGCCTCCATCGGATTATATTCACATGCTGGAACCTGTTTCAATGCTGCCGCATGAACAACATAATCCACACCTTCAAATGCACGGTAAAGTCTTTCCTTATCCCGCACATCTCCAATAAAGAAACGCAGTTTATCCTTATATTTTTTAAATTTATTTGCCATATTGAACTGTTTAAATTCATCTCTGGAATAAATAATGATCTTCTTAGGCTCGTAATGTGTCAACACATACTCTGTAAACGCATTACCAAAAGATCCGGTACCACCGGTAACAAGAATTGTTTTACTATTTAACATTTTATGCCTCCTGCATTTACGATTGCATCCTGCAATACTAATATATTTATCGGCTTTATCAAAAGAAGCCAGCTTTCGTATAAATACGAAAGCTGGTACTCTTCGTTGTATTTATTTAATTACTTCCTTGGCACTTACACCAAGCTGTTCAAACACCGGAATGATTTTTTTGAATTCTTCTGCCATTTTTGCATCATCATTCTCACCGATTGCCTGGCTTAATGCTACTACCGCCGCATTAAAAGATTCCTTATTCACTCTCTCTTTTCCATCATTAAGAACTTCCATCGTTCCATTCACTACCTGGATTTCCCAGTTAATTGCATCTACGATAGATTTCAGGAATTTATCTGTATCATCCAGACGTTCTCCGGATAATTCCTTCACGATAATGTTCATATTTTTCACTAATCGTTCATTAAACTCCGTTAAAACCTCCAGTGCTTCTAACTGTTCTTTTCTTGCATCTTCCATGATTGTCTTTCCCTCACCCTCCAAGGTGCCTTTCTGTCATTTTGTATATATATCGGCTCATTATGCCTATATCATTAGTTTTCTGAAAATTTCTCTCATTCTCTTTCAAAAAGCTGTCCTTATTCTTTTATCTAATATATCTAAAAATTGCTCTGCACGTTTATCCCAGGTATGCTGCAACAATGTTTTCTGCTTACCATTTTGTGCAATTATTTTTCTATATTCTTCATGATCAAACAAATACTTGATTTTATCTGGCAGCTTTTCTCTCTCTTCCAAAGAAAAGGTCAGCAGATCTTCATCCGTATATTTTCCCATCAGATATGTTGTATCATCTGTCACCAGCACAGCTCCCGCAAGCATAATATTTGCCATTCGTTCTGTAAAACCGCCTTTGTGCCACGACATAATATTTAGGGAAAGCTTTGATTTTTTCCATATATCAAGACTCTCCTCTACCGTTACATTCGGATGACAGATAAGGTTCGGATGACTGGTCAGCGGACAATTCATCCAACTGTCTCCAAAAACGTCCAGCTTGATTCCACTCTGTAAAATGCACCGCAGCACGCGGTCTCTGTAATAATGCATCACACAATAGATCACTCGTCGCAAGTCATACAACAAGTCCAAAAACTCTTCATCCGATAGTATCATTCCACGCAATTCCAGTACTTTCTGTAATGCTTCTTCCGCCGTCAATGCAGAATTTTTGCGCATGATTAAAAGAAAATGATTTGCAAGAAAACGTTTTTTACGTTCCATCTGATGGATCAGCAATATCTCATTCCAATAATCACCATATGTTCCTACGAATGTCAGGTCATAGATTCTCTCTTTCTCCTGTATATCATCAGACATCATTCCTGCCGGAGGAAACAATATCGCATTGTGGTGAAAGTACTTTTCTATAAAATTCACATAATTCATGTCGTGTGTCAGCACATAAAAATCTGGGTACTGCTGTTTTAAATGTGTCCGCATCCATATCGGATGATCAAAGATAAAATTATATTTCGGTCCATAAATATATTCATGCAGATAATGCACTTCATCTTTCATTTTTACAGAAAAAAGATATGACTGTACCCCTATCACAGCCTGAAAATGCTGATTCATATATAGTGTCAACTCTCCAATGTCCTGTTTTTCACAATCAAAATATTTTACTTTTTTTCCTGCTCTTGATAATGCCCTTCCAAACTGTTCCGCGAAAATATTCAATACATTATGGCATACATCGTCTCCCTTGTACATTAGAATATCACAGCTGCCTTCTGCCAGTTTCCAGTACTCTGCATCTTTGCGGATCATATGTTCCAGAAAGGTGATTGTTTTCGTCTCTCTGCCTGCTGTCTGTGCCTCTGCTAACAACGCCGTAATGACGTCATCAAATACTCCTTCTGTTTGTAACTCCACACTATACCGCCCGATCAGGTAACAGTCTGTCTTCCATCCATCATCAGTACCGCTGTTCTTTTCATCATCATCGAATCTGATGTACTTTATATCCGGATCTGATTTTTCATCCACAAACGCAACCGGAGTTTCTGCCGCAATGCGAATCAGCAATTCATATTTTTGCTTTGCGCTTAAATATGCGTTCACTCCGCCTGCCCGCACAGCCATTTCTTTTTCTATCCATACTGGTTCTTCACATATCGTCTCATCCAGCAGGAGTTCTAACCATGTAACTCCTCCTTCAGTCTGCTTTAACACCCTTGCCATAAAAACGCCTTTTCTCTTGTAAATCTTTTGTTAATTAGTATATAATATCCATAGTAAAAACGCAATCTATTCGAGAGGTCCCTAACTTATGAACATTCTCATTTACCGCTACGGAAGCATATGCGAACCAGATGTTATTACCGGATTTCAGGCACTCGGAAATCAGGTATCAGAAATTACAGCAGAAATATATAATAAAAATCTGTCCCCCTCTGAAGGTGTTACCCTTTTAAAAAATGAACTTCTGACACATTCCTATGATTTCGTATTTAGCATTAATTTTTTCCCTTTTATTTCAGAAGTGTGCAACATTTTTCAGATACGTTACATCTGCCAGACGGTAGACAGTCCTGTAATGGAGCTTTACTCTAATTCCATATACAATCCATGGAATCGTATTTTTATGTTCGACAAAGCACAGTATGATGAATTTTCTCCCAAAAATCCTGCCGGAATCTTTCATCTGCCTTTAGCGAGCAATCCTGACCGCTGGGAATCTGTGATAAACAATGCCACACCTTCCCAGATTGATCGTTATTCCGGTGATGTTTCTTTTGTCGGTTCTCTCTATACCGAAAAAAGTACATATCGTCGCCTGAAAAATGCCCCCGATTATCTGACCGGATATTTAGACGGCATTATGGCTGCCCAGCAAAAAATATATGGTTATGATTTTCTCGAAGAAGTACTTCCAGAATCAATCGTAACCGATTTTCGAAAGTATTTTACCGGCTTTTACACTGCACCGGAAGAATCTTTCTGCACCGACCGTGCCACTTTGGCACAGTTATATCTCGGTACTGAAATCTCAGCCCGCGAACGCGTAGATACCATGAAACTTCTCGGTTCACATTATCATGTAGATCTGTATACCGGCAGTGACACTTCGGGTCTTCCAGTGCAAAACAAAGGGCTGGTAAAAACACTGACAGAAATGCCCATTATCTTTCATTACAGTAAGATAAACCTGAACATTACGGCGAAATCTATCCGTTCCGGTCTTCCACTCCGGATTTTTGATATTTTAGGCTGTGGCGGTTTTTGTCTTACCAACTATCAGCCGGAATTATCCGATTATTTTACCATCGGTTCTGATCTGGAATGTTATACTGACGAAAAAAATCTGTTAGATAAAGTTTCCTATTATCTGTCACATGAAAAAGAACGTGCACAGATTGCACATAATGGTTTTGAAACAGTAAAAAAATATCACAATTACCCTGAGCGTCTGCTTCAGATGCTGTCACTCGCCTATGGAATAAAAGAGGATACCTTATGAAAATATTGTTTTTAGACTCTCCTGCCTTTGCCAAACAGGATATGTTAGATGCTTTCACCGCATGTAATATTCAATACGATTTGTTTTTTCACAATGATTACCATGAACGTCAAAGCCCGGCATTTGAAACTGCTTTTCTTGCGGCTTTAGAAAAATGCAGCTACGACTTTGTATTTTCTTTTAATTATTTTCCGATCATATCCCGCTGCTGCCAGAAGAAAAACACAAAGTATGTTTCTTATGTCTATGACAGTCCTTTGGTGGCACTGTATTCCTGCACCCTGATCAATTCATGTAATTATGTATTTCTTTTTGATAAGGCAACTTATCTGACTTTTCACGATGTAGGAATCCCAACCGTATATTATCTGCCACTCGCAGCAAATGTAAAGAGATTGACCTCCCTCGTTTGTCCGGATTCTCTGAGAGAACAGATTTCCTCTGATATCTCTTTTGTTGGATCTCTCTATAATGAAGATCACAATTTTTACGACAGACTGGATCACATCTCCGACTATACCAGAGGATATCTAGATTCTATTATGGCTGCCCAGCAACAGATCTACGGTTATTTTTTTCTGGAAAAATTACTAACACAAAATATCGTAGATGATCTGCAGAAATCAATTCCCTATCAGCCTATGTCGGATGGAACAGAAAACGCTGCATATGTATATGCCAATTATTTTTTATGTCGGAAAATTACAAGCAACGAGCGAATTTCGCTTTTAAAAGCCATCTCTGAACACTTTCCGTTAAAGCTCTACACACACCATCCTGCAAAAGAATTGCCAAAAGCTGAGTTCGTCGGTCCAGTTGACTATTATAATACGATGCCGCTGGTATTTCAAAACAGCCGTATCAATCTGAATATTACATTAAAAAGTATTCAGACCGGTATTCCACTCCGCTGCATGGATATCATGGGAAGCGGCAGTTTTCTGCTTACGAATTTTCAAAGCGATCTTCTGGATTACTTTATTCCTGGAGAAGATTTCGTTTATTACGAAAATGAGGATGATCTTGTTTCCAAAGTATCCTACTATCTGGCACATGAATCAGAGCGCCAGCAGATCATCACAAATTGTATAGCAAAAATGCGCGATGCCCATACTTTTGAACATCGCGTACATACTATGATCAACCTTTTATAAAACCGTCCGTTAATCTTTCATAATAAATTCATCAAAATCTTCTAAGAAAAGCTTTGCTCCATTCTGATATCCTTTCAGCAGGGTAAGGCTTTTCTCTACCAATTGCTCCGGAGTCAGATTTTCCTCTGCGTATATGGTATCTCCCATCTCATATTCTTCATTTTGCGCATACATGGAGATATAACTTAATAATGGATCTTTTTCTATGATCTGATTTGAATTTATCAGATTGTAAAGCAATTTCTGCTGCTTTTCAGCAGAAACATCCGGTTTTCCCAATTCTTTGGCAGACTCTTCCTGTTTTAGAATAGCATCTTTCACATTTTCTTCAAATTTAAGGATCAGATTTCGCATTTTCTTTAATTTTTCAAACATCACTGCCTGCTGTTCTTCCGAAAACATCGGTGATATACTCTGTTCCATTTCATATATATCAAAATCGCGTTTACATTCTGTTTCTATTACATCTTTGAGAGTCCGTATTTCTGCTCCTTCTATTTTTGCGCCGCCTTCCGTTGCATCAATTACCTGTACAGCATCCTTATAAATCCGGATTACTTTTTCAAACCACTGTTTATAAAACCACATTTGGTAATCGGTCTGGAGCATCGTACCATCAATACCTTCCACTTCCACAATCTGACGGCTCTTAATATATTCATCATTGTCTCCAAGTGCATCTTCAATGCCTTTCGTATGTGACACTCCTCCCGTAAATGCCAGATCCTGTCCAATCAGAACTATCTTCTTGAACCCAAGATATAATGCCAACATAAACGCTTCCGTTGAAACAGATCCTCCAGGAACAATATTGGGGAATTCATATCCTAATACTTCCTGTAATAAATCAGTCCATATCTGCCCATACCAGCCATAATAAAAACAATGTGTCGGTTGATATTTTTCCAATAATCGGGTATTAGACCAGTTATTCACCGCCCAACAAATATCTGTTATATCCAATTCTGAAAAAAATCGTTCCGGGGAATTTGGATCCACACTGCAAAGAAGATTTGGTTTCACTCCAGACTTTATAACCGTGCGTATAGATGCATCCACTGCTATAATAAACGCCTTCCCTTGCGCCTGTTTTAATAAATGTATATTTTTATCTAACGATGGCCCGGCAGATACAATAATCACCGGAATTTCATCCAAATTACCTACGGTTGCAAGTGCTTGTTTTAGCTGCTCTATATTAGAATGGTTGATCAAATGTTTCATATGATATAACATATGCTGTGGGAGCAATCTGTTAAAAGCAAGATGTGTTTCTTTGTTTACGATTGCATGCCGCATACATTCCAGCACACCATCCATAAACTTCTCACATTCTTCATGATAAAGTATATCATGTCCCGGCAAAATGCAAAACTCAAGCAGCTTAATCTGCGTATAATCCACAAATTGATGAACTAATTGTTCTTCATTCTGCCCATCTTCCGGGAAATAAATCACTATTTTTTTATCTTCTAAAATATCCCGCAGATCAAAATAATGGCATGCCACTGCAAATAATTCTTTATCAGGTACACATACGATCAAAAGATTTGTATCATCACATTTTTTTGCAAATTCTCGTATATATCTTCCGTCCGAAAAACCAAATACAAAATAAATACCATATAACTGAATTTTATATCGGCTGGCATACATTTCTGCCGCAAACTGCGGGTTCCAACCACTGTTCAGTCGCCACTTTCTGTTATGATATATTTTATATAAAACATCTATTCCATCCGAATTGCAGTCACAGCCTGCCCGATCGGCAATCTTCTTTATATCTATCTCTCTTATTTCATTTGCTGCACATCCAACTCTTTTTTCAAAGGATGCCATATTCTTTTCAAAAGTATTCATCTCCACCCTCTCCCATTCACCCATTTATATATTGAGCAAAGAGCAATGATTTTCCCATTAAACAATCTGCCATTCCAAGCATATCTTCATTCTGATAATTTTCCAATAATTCCCGTAACATAAGCAATGCAAAATTTCCACAATCCTTCATCTGTTCTTCTGACAAACGACTGATTTCTGTCTGAAATGTCTGTAGTAATCCTGCTACCGCCGTTATCCCTTCCCGTTCCCGGTTCTGGTATAATAATTCTGCTGTTTCTTTTATCTTTACTTCAACACTTTTGCCCATAATTAACCCACTTCTATCATATTTTTAGTCAAAAAAAACCGGCAGTAAACTGCCGGCTTTTTTGTAGTTATGATTACTGTAACAGAGATAATACACCCTGAGTAGACTGGTTAGCCTGAGCAAGCATAGACTGTCCTGCCTGAGCAAGAATATTGTTCTTGCTGTAGTTAACCATCTCTTCAGCCATATCTGTATCACGGATACGAGACTCAGCAGAAGATGTGTTCTCAGAAATGTTATCCAAGTTGGCAATTGTATGCTCCAGACGGTTCTGTAAAGCACCTAAGTAAGAACGAGTCTCAGAAATCTTAGAAATAGCACCCTGAATCTGGCTCATAGCTTTACCTGCATTAGTGAATGAAGTCATCTTCAATCCACTAACACCGATTGCGCCTGCATTCATAGAACCAACGCTGATTGTGATAGCCTGTCCACAGATAGAACCAATCTGAAGGCTTTTCATTGTAAAGGAACCATCGATTAAGTTCTGAGTATTGAACTGTGTTGTAGAAGAGATTCTGTTGATCTCAGATGTTAACTGATCAATCTCAGACTGGATAGCACCTCTATCAGCAGTTGTATTGGTATCGTTAGCTGCCTGAGTTGCTAACTCGTTCATACGCTGTAAGATAGAATGAGTCTCGTTTAATGCACCCTCAGCTACCTGAATTAAAGAAACACCGTCCTGAGCGTTGTCAGAAGCTTTGTTTAATCCACGGATCTGGCTTCTCATTTTCTCAGAAATTGTTAAACCAGCTGCATCATCACCTGCACGGTTGATTTTGTAACCAGAAGATAATTTCTCAGAAGATTTTGCCTGAGCGCTTGTTGTGATACCTAACTGTCTGTTAGCATTCATTGCTGTAAGATTGTGCTGTACTACCATAATTCATTTCCTCCTTGAATTTACTGCGGCTTCCATGCCGCATCGTCTAAATTTTGCAGTTTTCCTTCCCGGCCGTACGCTCCATTCTGTTCCACTGCCAAGTAACTTTTTCAAGTAATGTTCATCATCACTTTGTTTACTTGTATTATATATCGGATATTCATCCCGATACTTTATAGTAAAAAAGAAATTTTTTTCTTTTTTCTATCTTTATTTCTTCTTGTCCGTAAACACCGGCTCGCCATAGTTTGTCTTCATCATATTTTTATAATACTGATTTACAACACGCTGGCTCTTGCGGACTTCTCTGACCTGTTTATGTACAGATGCAAATTTTTTTGTCATTAAATCTTTATTGCGTGCTTCCTGTACCTGTATGGTTGCACTTTTACTGGTTAATTTACGGATATATTTCTGCATCTGCGCTATTTCATCACGATAAAGATCCTGATGATTCTTCAAGTCATCTTTTACCCGGTCAAACAGTTCCTGAAAACCATCATCCAATAGATTCAGCTGTTCGATCTGCTTTGACTTTTCCTCTACTGTCTTATCAAAATCATCCGGATCTAATGCCGGATTTTCCAATTCCTCACTCTGCCTGATATTTAATTCCATAATGGCATCTAATATCTCACTCTTTTTTTTCAGGCTCTGTATCATAACCGGAATATATTGGTTTTTCTCCATCTTTTCCATATCCTTACTGCTGTGTATGTGCCAGCTTCATAACCTGTTTCCAGGTATCACGCATGGTACGAAGATGTTTCAATACTTCTTCCATGATTTCCTTATCTTTTTTCATGTTTGCTTCCTGTAAGCGCATCATCAGATAATTATATACCTCATCAAAATCTTTTGCCACCGGATATTTATGATTCAGCGTACTCTGAAACTCCTCAATAATGCGCTCTACTTTTATAATATTATCATGGGCTTTCTGTATATCTTTCGCCTCAATTGCCTCAACCGCAATATTCGAAAATTTTATCGCACCTTCATAAAGCATCAATGTCAATTCTGCCGGTGATGCAGTCATAACTTTGTTGTTTGCATACGCTGCGTATCCCTTGTTAGCCAGCATAAATCATTTCCTCCATATGTAATTCTGTATTTTAGCTATAATTCATGTCAGAAATATCTGTCCCGCATTCAGGCAGAACAGATACTCTTAATCTTTGCCAATATTTCTTTTTATCAACCTCCGAACAGATTCGATAATGAAGATGTCTGGCTCTGTAATTTAGACAACGCAGTCTCCATTGCAGAGAACTTCTTGTAATACGCGTCCTCCTGATCCTGCAGTTTCTGCTCCCACTTTTTGATCGTGGTAGTGTAATCACTGTATTCGGATGCCATCTCTTTATCATTGTATACTTTATAAATACTGCTTAAAGTTGAAGATTTCATCTTCGTTCCAATTGCATCGTATAAATTGGTCGTAAGCTGCTGCATAAAGGAAACGACCGTATCCGGATCAGAGTTGATCATTGCCATCAGCTTATCTTCGTTTCCGGAAGTTGCTGTATCGTCCTCATCGCCATCAATATGATATGCATTCTGCTGGTTCTCCGGTGCATTCAAGAAACCTAGTGTCTTGATTCCAAAACTTGACAGATAATATTTCTTGCCATCAATCGTAACCGGCTGACTCATGGCATTCGTCATCAGATTCATGACACTTTCCAGGCTGTCATCGCGGCGGAGCAATGAAGATTTAATTTTCTCTTCCCACTTCTCAACTTCTGAATCAGACATTGCACTCTTTTCATCATCTGTCAAAGGCTCATATCCCTTTGCCGTATCTGCGTTGTAAAGTGATGTCATTTCGTTGATCAGAGAGTTGTACTGTGTCAGGAAACTCTTGATTTTATCGTAAATTGCCTGTGTATCGGTCGCAGTTGTGACGGTAATCGCATTGGTATCCCCATCTCCGGTTGCCTGCATTGCAGTAATGGAAAGTCCGTTGATAGAGTAGGTATTCAGTGAACTGGTGTATGTAATACCGTTTAATTTAATTTCAGAATCACAGCCGTCAATCTTCTTAGCACCACTGTTCGTCAATGAAGAACCTTTATCAACGATTTCATGGGCAGACTGTACTTTTCCAACAAATTCTGCTAATGCTGTATTGTATTTATTCTTCCCTTCTGTTGTCGATGTATCTATAGATGCAAGTTCGGAAAGCACAGCATTATCATCCATCGTTTTCTGTGCTGTGGTCATGGTTTCCTGATTTTTTTTGATTAGAGCTGCATAAGTATCTGTCTCTTTTGTAACAGCATCAGAACCACCCTCAGCATATTTTTCCTGAATAGAATCAATAATATTCTTTCTGGAATATTTATCGGTGTTATCCAGGGTATCCTCTGCGCTTTCATACACATTGACTTTCTCAATATCAGAGGTCAATTTGGAAATAACGTCATCGGTAAGTGTATTCTTATGATCCTCTCTGAACTTGCTGAGCAGATCTGCTGCACGGGTTGTATCAGACAATGCTGTATTTCCATGACTGTAAGTTGTCTTAACTTCTTTTTTCTGATCTTCTGTAACTGTCGCTGTTCTTCCATTGCTAACCGCATTGCCATCGCTGCCAATTTCTGTAAATGTGTTATTATCCAGCTTATAAGTTTTTCCATCGGATCCGGTATAGTTTCCTTTTTCATTTGACCTATAAACAGTGCCATCATTATCTGTGTATTCCGTGTATCCTTTTTGTGCTACATCAGCCTGATAATAATTCGTTGTCTCATTTTTCATGGCAATTTTGGCTTCCTGTCCATCCGGAGCAGTGTAAACATAATATTCATTGCCGTCACTGTCCTTCTCACCGGTTGCCTTATAAACCAGACCTGCACCTGAATCTACATAGTTGCCATCTGCATTTTTAGTATAAATGTTGTTATGATCATCTTTTGCTGTCGTGATCGCCTGAATGTATTTTTTATCATTTCCACTTCCGTACTCATAAATAGTACTTCCATCATCCAAAGTCGTTGATTTGGTGTATACATTTCCAGACGCATCCATCACAGAATTCACTCTCTGTGTTGCGCTCATTCCAAGTAATGTGGTAAGTTTCTTCTGCTCATCTGTAGTTAAGCCACTATTTTTTAATGCATCCTGCATTTCAGAATATGCTGTCGCATATCCATATGCAGATGTAAGATTTGTATTCTGGGCAGAAGCTGTCTCATACGCTGTCTTTGCATCCTGATATGTCCGAATAGCATCCACTACATTCTGCTGTAATTTATTGCCATCTGCATCATAGTACTGCGTATAAGACTTATATGTTGCATTTGTTGCATCAGAGCCAACACTCAGTCCTAACTGATACAGCGCTCTTGCACCTTCTGTATTTGCACCGGTCAGGGTAAAATCGTTATCTTTTCCGGTATCCTTTGAGCTAACGAAGATACGATGATTTGTTGCATCATAGTTTGCACTGACACCGGCATCTTTTAATGATGCAATCACATCACCAACGGTTGATCCCTGTGTTAATGTGATTTCTTTTGTTGTACCATCACCCTTGGTCAGGTTGATCTTTGCATCTCCACCTGTGTAGCCAAGTTCTGCAAGCGTTGTAGATGTTGTTGTACTGTTTGAAAGCTGCGCTCCGGTCAGATAACCTGCCTGTGCAACTTTAATAATGTTTAACTGCTGTGTTCCGGTCGGTGCATTATTTCCTGCCTTTACCGTTGCTTTTGTAGAATCGGAAACAGTTGTTGATTTTAAATTGTATGCAGTGGAAAGCTTCATGTTACCAACACTGGTATAGAGACTGTAAATCTTTGTATTTAAAGTTTTCCATGCATCCTGCTTCCAAGATAACTTTGTCTGTGCCTTTTTGTATTTATTCGTTTTGTAATTGTATGAAGATACAAGAGCTGAAATAATCGCTTCTGTATCAAGACCTGATGTCAAACCGGTAATTCTGATTGGCATATTATCACTCCTATCTAATGAAACTTTTCATCTGTTATTATATACTCTGCAGACAGACTGTACTGTCTTTGTTTACATTTTCTCGTCCACTAAAAGTCCTGCGACTTCCCAGACCTTTGCAATCATGTCAAGTGTTTTCTCCGGTGGATATTCCTTTAAGACTTCTTTCGTGTCCTTGTCCACAATCTTGATCATAACGCGGTTCGTGGCATCGTGAATGCCAAAGACTGCTTCCGAATTGTGTGCTTTCTTATTAATTTCTTCTACAGCTTTGCGGATCTGGGTGTTATTTCCTGCTCCTACGAGTGTTTCCTGCTCCTCATCCTTGTCGTTTCTGGCACTCAGACTGTTTTTGGTATCCGTACTGTTTTTGTTTTCTGCCTTCCATGGAGTTGTGATGTTCTCCACTGTCTGCGTTGTACCGCCTGTAGCACTTCCGCTACCTGCAGCACTGCTATTTCCTGCTGCAGCTGTCTCTACGGATTTGCCGTAAGATGCTGTCGATGTTTCCTGTATCCGTTGAACTCCCATGATCCTGACCTCCGTTTCCATGGTATTCTCAGCTTCTTTCTGCTGTAATCTGCACTTCCCTGTGTTTGTCTGCGTTTGTCAGTTATATACCAAACTATGCGCATACTTTTACTTAATCTGCAATTTATATCGGTTTCTTTGCGTATAAAATTAATACCGGAGCCGCATTTTTCTGCCTGTATAATAGAATGCACGCTCCGAGGTCATTCTATTATTGTGAATTATGTGCTCCGGTATTTTTTAGAGCAGATCTTTTAAGGATGCGATCGCATCGATATTAAGAGCTGCCTTATTTTCATTCTGAATCTGAAGATATACTTCCTTGCGGTATATCGGCACTTCTTTCGGCGCAGATATACCGATTTTTACCTGATCTCCGCGGATTTCAAGTACTGTGATCTCGATATTGTTATTTACCACCAGAGACTCACCTTTTTTTCGTGTCAATGCCAGCATTTTTATTCCTCTGCTTTCTTTCTGCCTTTTACGGCTTCATATACATTAAACTTGATTGGATAATCATCTTCCACAATCACCTGACAGCCTTTTCTGGTATCTGTATTGATTACCAAAGGTGCCTTTAAATTGACAGTCGTATCTTTCTTATCCGCCGCTGCTGTCAGCGTTACAAGTATGTAAGTATTATCTTCTGTAAGGTCTCCAAGCGGGATCAACATCTCATCGCTGACTGACGGTGCATAATCCGGTTTCAGTTCATTTGGATGCATGACCGGAAATGCAACTTCCGGTTCATCCATGGACTGGAACCACATGATCGAGGATGGTGTTCTTTCTTTTTCCTTGTCAAAAATCAATGTAAATTTTCTCAGATCCGGAAATCCGATCATCCCATTCTCTAAGGTAATGATCTTCTCCTCATCGATATCTATTTCCCCAAAAAGCCTTGTATTTGCTTTCATTCCCTTTTCCTCCTGATGCAGCCTGTGTGATCACGACATGCATTCTAAGAATAATGCTGTTAATATAATTTACAGATAGCTGAGTAATGTCACCTGATTTACTTTGGAAGCTGCCTGCAGTGATGACTGGTAAGCAGTATATGCCGCTGTATACTCTAGAATGATATCAGAGAGCTCACGGTCTTCATTCTTGGACTTTAACTCTTCCATCGTTTCCTGCTCATTTGACATACGGTTTTTCGTCAGCGCAAGGCTCTGTCCTTTGCTTCCGACGTCTGTCAATGCAAGATTGACTTTATTCAGGTAAGTATCGCAGTTCCCAATGTAGCTGTTATAGAGTTTCTGCATATTATCATTTGCATAATCACGCTCTTTTTCGGCTGCTGCGATCCACTCTTCTAATTTTGCCTGACAGTCATCGGAAGAATATTCCTGCATTTTCTTCATGGCATTTAAATCTGTCACTTTCTGTTCTGCGTCAAGCGAACGCTGTACAGCATCGATCAGCTCATCCACATCCCTGCTGAGTCCATGATCAAATACATTTGATGCCTCTGTATTGACAGTAAGTGTCTGGTTTGCAGCCACTACATAATCGATATCCTGATAGATCTGATTGCCATCTTTATCATATTTCTCATACTTTAACTTATTGTTCGTATCTGTAATATTCGTGCAGTTGTAATAATATTCCGGACGAAGTTCACCATTTGTAAATCCGGTCTTTGTATAGGAAATATCCAAAGATGCTTTATTAGTGGAAAGTGTATCTGCCGCTGTTTTGCTGAATACCATTTCTCCGGTATTACGGATCAGCACTGCCTCTCCATCTGCAATGTCATATGATTTTGGTGTTTTCGTGGATGCTTCTAACCATTTATCATAAGAATCATATACGGTAACATTCATATTTCCCGTCTTATTGACAGGCGTTGTCCCTGTTGTATCTGTATAATTGTAACTGATCGTTACCGTGCTGCCATTTGCAGAGGTTTTTGTGGTAGTTCCTGCTGCATCTGTCACATCCAGGCTGTCAATGCTGTCATAGCCAAGACGGATTCTATTATAAGCAGCCTGGGTTGGAGAAGCGATCTTTGTGCCATCTAACACATCTGCCTTATTTCCCGGAACTGTAACATCATTTCCATAATACCGGTGTTCCTGCAGATCAGCATACGACATCTTCTGGTCGATCTCGTATGAAGTCTTTTGTTCGTCTTCCGTGAATGTCAGCTTTTTATTTGTGCGGTATCCGGTAAATACTGTTCTGCCGGCATAGTCTGCATTTCCCTCTGCATATACTTTGTCACGAAGTTTTTCCAGCTGTGTCAGGATTGTTTTCCGGTTGTCTGTCGTCAGGGAATCCTGGGCACCGTATTCACACTGGGTACGGATCGTCTTGATCACTTCCTGCATACTGGTGATCGCAGTCTCTGTTACATCTAACCATGACTCTGCATCCGGAATGTTCTTCTCGTAGTACTGGTCGATCTCACTTAAGGTACTGCGCAGACGGAGTGCACGGATCGCTGTTACCGGGTCATCAGAAGGACGCTGTATTTTTTTCTGGCTGGTCATCTGATTGTTCAGTGTGTCCACATTTCCTTTATTTCCATTGATATTAATGGATGTATTATGCAATATGATATTATTTGTAATACGCATTGCCATTTCCTCCTGTTATAAATCCGTTTATACTCCGGTTTCCTCGATCAGTTTGTCATATACTTCTGCCATAACTGAGATCATCTTGGATGATAAATTGTAGGCATTCTGGAACTTGATCAGATCAAGTGCTTCCTCATCCTCATCCACACCGGAAACAGACATTCTCTGTGTCTCAAGCGCCGCCTGTATATTTGTATAATTGTTGCTGAAGATCGTAGACTGCTGTGTATCAATGGAGATATCAGAAATCATACATTTCAGGAATCCTGATGCATTTCCTGCACGGAATAAAACCGTATCACTCTTTAATTTTGCCAGATCTTCAACCAGTTTATACTTATCTACACCATCTTCTGTATCGGTCTTATACTGTGCAGCAAGTTTAGATGAATCTTTTACACAAATGGAAGAAACGCAGATATTGGATGCTGTCAGTTTGTAATATGAGCTGGCACCACAGTCTGTTGTGTTTCCATTATTCTTATCGCTCTTTCCTAATGCATATTCCTCGCCGGTTACCTGATCTGCCCCGGTAAAGAATGAATAATAATCGGTTGCATTTCCGTCTAAATCCTGTCCTTTTAACATAATATCATTAAACAAAGAACAGAAAGAACGTAAAAACTGGTTCATCTGTGACATGTAATACGGAACACCCATGGTATCAACAGAGTTTCCGATGGATGCCTGCATTCCATCTACCTTATTGGACTGCTGCTGGCTTAATGCATCTTCAAGTTCAAATGTATAGGATGTGATCTTGCCATTGGCGTCTGTCTCAAAAGTAAAGTTTGTATAATTGTAATCTTTTCCGTAAATGGTAAGTGTACCGCTCTCAGGCACCGTCATTGCCTCAATGTCTGTGATGGAAGGACTGACAACTTTCACATGTTTGCTGTCGATCACTCTTGCCTCACCGGTAAAGTTCTCTCCGTTATTACCATCACGGATATCAAACAATGCCTTTAAGGTACCTGACATGGAACTTGCTCCCGCTTTGAAACTGTTTCCGGTTTTTTCCCATTTAACATCATATAAGCCATCCATATCGGACTGGTTTACTTTATTTTCCCTTGCAACGCATTGTAATGTTTCATAATCGTAGGTATCGACTAATACCTGTCCACCAATCTTAACTGTAAAGTAATTGGCACCTGTTGGCAGTTCCGGATCATTTGAATTCTGTACCGGAAGTTCCTCTGCCTCTGTCGGAACAATTTCGGATAACTCATCGATCAACAGTGCTCTCTGGTCACGAAGCTCGTTTGCATAACCGCCCTGGATCTCAATGACGTTGATCTGATGATTTAAACTTGCAATCTTTTCTGCGATGGAATTGATATTCTGAACCGTGGACTTGATCTCCTCGTTGGCATTATTCTGAATATCTCCCAGACCGGATGCAACGCTGTTAAAGAATGTTGCAAAGTTCTGGGCACTTCCGATAAACTGCTGACGTGTATTCACATCTCCGGCATTGTTCTTTAAGGTATCTAAGTCATTAAACATCGTGTTTAAGATTGTTGAAAAACCTTTGGAAGAATCATCATCAATAAAATAATTTTCAATCTGCTTCAGGTAATTGAGCTTCGTCTCATATAAACCGACAGATGACTGGTTGTACCAGTATTTGTTGTCATAATACTGGTTGCGAAGCTGTTTTACGGACTCGGTCGTAACACCGGTTCCCATACTGCCGTATTTTGCATAGGCACGAATAGACTCGGAAGCAACACGGTTTGCCTGCTGTTTGCTGTATCCTTTTGTCTGTACATTCGATATATTATTTGCACTCGTATTTAAGGCAACCTGATATGCACTTAATCCTGAAGATGCAATCGTTAATCCAAAAAATGTTGATGGCATGTTAACCTCCTATGCTGCTATCCAAGCTGTGTGATCAGATGCTCGATCATCTCATTAATAACATTAATAAAACGGCTGGATGCATTGTATGCGTTCTGGTATTTGATCATATAAGTCAATTCTTCATCCGAAGAAACTCCGATTACCTGCTGTCTCTGGTTATCAACTGACTGTACCGTCTGGGACAGGTTTGTTGCAGTAGAATTGTATACATTTCCGTAGGTAGCAACCTCTCCGATCATAGCTGCATAATAGTCCTTAAAGCTGTATGCCTTTGTGTCATTCGGATTGACTGTAAGGCTTTCTTTATCCCACACTGCTGCAAGTGTCGCCATCAATGACTGATCCACATCTCCATTCTGCTGTAAATGTGGAAGTAATGTCTCATCTGTGATCAGTGCACTGTTTACTCCGGTGCTTGCCATGGTGTACTGCTTTGTCGTGTCTGTCGGATCTTCTTCATTATATAAATAATACGTCTTCGTTGTCGGTGGATTAACACTTGTATCTGTATATGTAACCTCTGTGTAACGTTCTGTTCCAAGTCTTGTAAATAACTCCTGTGGTGGCAGTTTCCCATCCGATCCAACTGCACACTTATCTGCATCTAAGATCTTCGTATTTGCTGTCACGGTATAGGTATTGCCGTCTGCATCGGTCATGGTAACGGAATTATTTCCTGTCAGGCCTGTAATATAATTTGATGCTTCTGTATTCGGGCATAAAATATCGTTGATCGCTGTTGCAATTCCATGGAACAGCTGATCCATCTGTGCTTCTGCACGGAGCATAACCGACATGCCTGTCGTATCATCATAAGTCTTGCCGTCCACTCCAAGAATATCCTTGTAATTGGCAACTTTATCTCCTCTCGCAAGCACAAGAGCTTTGATCTCTCCCATATCGTTTTTATTTTCCGTGGAAATATCACGGTTAAAATTAAACAGATAGGTATACTCACCCTTGTCCGGATCTGACAGATGGGACCAGTATGGTGTCACAAATCCTGTCGCTTTGTCCGTCTGTTTTTCTACTTTATAGTAGCCGTTCTCATTGACAAACTCGTTGCCCTCCACGCTGACGCGCACAACACCGTTTACTTCTTCTTTATAGGAGATATCAACGAGACTTGCTAACTCATCCAGTGCTAAATCTCTTGCATCACGCAGTGTCATTGCAGTTTCAATATTTCCTGCCTCGATCTTCTGGATCTGCAGATTTAGTTCACTGATCGTCTTTCCAAGTTCATTGACCTGATCAATGTCATCGGAAATCTGTGAATTGATATTATACTGATAACTCTTCAGTCCAGAATAAACAGCACTTGATCTGCTGGTAAAAAGCTGTGCCTTCTGAATAACAAGATTCTGATATACGCTATCCTCCGGGTATTTATATAGCTCCTGAAATGAGCCCCAGAAATCGGTTAATGCATCCTGAAAAGCCTGTCCCTCTAATTCCTGATAATAGTTCTGCACCTCTGTCAGTGCCTCACTGGTCGATGCATAAAAAGACTGACGGCTTGATTCCGTACGATATAACCGATCTAAGAATACATCTCTTGAATGGACAACATCTCCGATCGTTACACCAAGACCGGATTGCTGATTGCTGATTGCTGCTGTTGTATTAAATGTGACATAGTCACGGTCTGCAAACAAAACGCTCTGACGCACATATCCTGTTGTGTCTAAGTTCGCCAGGTTGTTTGATGTTACGTTAAGTGCATTCTGACTGCTCTGTAAACCGGCTACGCCGATAAACATACTTCCAAAACCATTTGCCATGGTAGTTCCTCCCTGCTTTTACTATTGCTTCGCGTCGAATCCACTGCTGCCTAAGATATCGCCTGTATTATAGGCATTCTTATCATAGTTGGCAGTCTCAGGTGCCTGTCGCGTACTTCTCAGCAAGGTAAGGTCAAATTCCACCATCTCCAATGCCTGTTTTAAAAGTGCTTCATTCTGTCTGTTTAGCTGCTGCATCTTAGCACCGGCCTCAAGCAGCCTGTCACGCTGTCTGGTAAGTGCTTCCTGTTCTTTTGGCTGCTTGTTAAGATATCCGATCATCTTTGTGATCGTCATCTCTTCCGGGCTCTGACCTAAGACAGTCGCCATATCCGTCAGGACACGGTTTCTTTTATTGGAAAGATTAAGAAGCACGCTCGCAGCATCCTGCTCTCTCGTCGTAACATCCGTAAGATGTTCGATATTGCCCTGCACCACTGCGTCTGTTTTTTCAGTCGCAAGTGTGATCAGTTCCTGATACTGCTTCTCCTCTTTACCCAGCACATCCAAAAGCTCTTCCATTAAACTAGCCACAGATTCATCCTCACTTTTACTTTACTAAAGCATTGTACTTTTCTAATAACTTATTCGCGAAATCATTCATATCCACGTTATAATTACCAGAGTCCAACCTTTCCTTAAGCTGTGCGACTCTATCTTCCCTGATATCCGAAGCATCTGCCACTGCCTGCTTTGCGATCTGGTAATCACGTCCCATAGAAGAGATCTGCACTTCATCGCGTCCGGTGCTCATCTGCTTTGTGTTCTGCACTTTCTGCGTTTTCTCTCTATTGTAAAGTTGTGCCACCTGATTATAAGCTTCTACTCGCATAATGGCATCTCCTTTCTTCCTTGAAATTCGCTTTCTAGTTTTTATATCGGACGAATCATTTTTTTCATTAGCGCAAATATGAAAAAAGAAAATGACAGGTCACCACTTTTCGCAGTATCCTGTCATTTTTCTACTGGTATTCACGGATCAGGCAGTATTGTTTCAGTGGGAAGTTCTTCTCCACAATTCCATACACCTGAAATCCAAAGTTTTTATAAAAATCTACATTTTTTTCATTGTGTGTTTCCAACGATATCATCATGTGGTGTTCCTGCGCATATGCGATCGTTTCGTCTAACAGTTTCGCAGCGATCCCATGGTGCTGCATTTCCGGATCGACTGCAAGATAAATAATATGAAGTCTCTGTGTCTGGTGCAGCTGATCGGTCCAGCTTGAGTTCAGGTAATCCCCACCCTTGATAAAATTGTGGAACGTCGCAAGTGTCGGATCTTCCTTGATCAGGAAAGCGTCCGTATGGATCGTCGCCCATGACTCCGTCAGAAAAAAGTGGAACATATTAATGTGTTCCGCCTCATCCGACACGACAAGAATGCTGTTTAATTCTTCGCTGTCCGCAAAAATCTCACATGTCTCATAAAATTCATCCATATCACATTGAAATAATTCCGGCATCAGCCGTTTTCTTATTTCGGCATCCGGGATCAGCGTTTCATAGAGTGGATCATGCGCAAAACAGCGGTATAAAAGCTGTTCTAATTTTGGCAGGTCCTCGCGCTGTACCCGGTATAATTTGTCCGATTTCATATTTTTCTTATCCCCTTTTTATTGTATCAGAACATTTCCTTTACCGTCTGACTGATTTCTTTTAAGGTCTCGCAGAGACGTCTGGTCTGTTTTTTATAGCATTCCTTTAAGTAATGCAGTTCTTCCCGGTAATCTGTGTCTGCTTCTTTTCTCTTTTTCAGCAGGCATTTCACCACATGGTAGAGATCTTCATGCCCTAACAGCCTGCCGTAACCCCATTTCAGACGATCTTTGGGCTGATTGAACACATAGTCCGTAAAATGGCGGTAAACATATTCATCAAACATAAATGCATACGCATTGTTATCCACCTGATATATTTTTTCCAGTGCTTTATCCACATCAGATTGTTCCAGAGCGTTTACAGAGTCCTGCAATAAGCCAATATTTTTCCACAATATCTCATGTGGGAAAAATACCTCTCCATACCAGTCAATGCGGACAAAATGATCCTGCTCCTGTTTGAATTTTACAAGCAGTTGTTTTTCTCTTTCCCTGTTTTCCGCAAAGAGCTGCTCCGCCTCTTGCATGTTACCTTCTGCAAGAAGTGCGTGGTAGCGGGTATTGATAGCGGCAGTCTCTTCGTAAGACTGTTTTGCTTTTTCCTGTGTCTCTTCTGTTACCTGAATTAATTTTTTTGTGATTGCAGCGATCTGTTCCTGTGTTTCTTCCACTTTCGCTGCGATTTCACTGCCTCCGGCAAGTATGCGCTCTAACACCGGTGTAAAATCAAGCGGCACAACTGCCGTTTCATCCAGTGCTAAGATCAGCAGTGTGAACAGCTCATGGTGCAGCCGGTAAACCGCCTCATCATAAAAATCATCATTATCAAACTGGGAATGGTAATGTGTTTCCATGAAACTTCCGCCGGTAAAATCATTGACCATGGAAGGGATTCCTGCGATTGCCATCGAAAAATCATCTGACCAGGTTTCGATCGGTGCCGTCACGCTTGTCATCTCAGGATAAGCCTTTGTCAGTTCCGGAAGTCCGTCTAAATATTCTTTTATATAATGTACATATTCATAACAGCAGCGGATTCTTGCACGCGTGCCGTGTGCCAGCGCCGGCAGCTCAAAATTCAGATCTGCGATCACTTTTCCGACCCATTCCGGATGTGCGGTAAAAATCTGCTCGTAAGCTCCGGTCGACCAGTCAAAGTTGGAATCAACAACGCCCCATTCCTCTGCCGCCATCGCACAGAACACGATCGTGTTGTTCGGCTTGAATCCGCTTTCAATCAGCGTTTTTGCAATGCCAAACATCATGGCGACTGCCGTATTATCATCTTGAAATCCACTGAAATAGGAGTCATAGTGTGCAGATAACAATACCATGCGCTCCGGGTGTTTTCCCGGAATACAGCCTGAAATGTTATAAGTCGTGCAGTCACGTTTTACCCGGCTGTCGGCTTTCAACCATACGGTTGCTTCTTTCTCTCCATCCAGCAGTTCCCGCAATAATGCAGCATCTTCCCTTGAGATGGAAAATGCCGGTGCATCCTCCGGTCCGGCGATATCCTGTGCGTTGAGTGCCTTCGCATCGACTTCTCCATAACCGCCACACTGCACAGCGATCACTGCCGCCGCACCTTTTAAATGTGCCTGATAAACCGGATAATTGATCCACCACTCATCTCTCTGGTTGATATCCACTAACACCAGTTTTCCGGTTACATCTTTCCCTTCATAATCCGCTTCTGTTCCCTTTCCAAGATACATCAGGGAAAATGCCTGCTCACCGTCCGTTACAAAATCTGTCTGATATGCCCCGAGCAATGCGGTATGCCTTTTTCCCTCTTTCGTTTCAAACGCAAGCTCCGCATTTTTAAACTCCCAGCCATCCACGGTAACCGCATTTTTACATACATCCGACAGTCCAAGTTTTTGCATCTCATCCTTTAACATTTCCCCTGTCAGGAATTCTGCCTTCGAACCCGCAGGACGGTAACCGAGTTTTTCGTTTGAGCGAAACTGCTCCATCCGTTTTGCAAGCTGGTACGAGTAATCCGTATCAATATTTTTTATGACCGCTTCCTGCATTGTCATGTGTGTCACACCTTCTTTTTTGCTGTTTTTTGTGTTATCTATTTCTTTTTGTGTTCAAATTATTTCCTGTTTTTGATTATAGCACACTTTTTTGTTATGAACAGTCTTGTGGGGGGATTTTGAGCCGATATAATTATGTGGATGGGTTCGATTCGGATGGACATGGCTGTCGGTATTATTATCGGCGGTGCTTTTACAAGTATTGTGTCGTCACTGGTCGAGGATATTATCAACCCGTTTCTTGGAATTTTCGGTGGCATGAATTTTGACAAGCTGCACTGGAATATTGTTGGGGATGTCACATTGAATTACGAAAAGTTTCTGACTGCCGTGATGAATTTCCTGATCATGGCTTTTGTTGTATTTATACTGGTGAAAGCGTTAAATACCGCTGCTTCGAAATTAGCGGTCAAAGAAGATGCGCCGGAAGAGAAAAAGCCAGCTAAGATCTGCCCGATGTGTAAAAGTGAGATTGCGATCGATGCCTGCCGCTGCCCGCATTGCACCTCTATCTTAGATGCAAAGGCAGTGGAAGCATTTGAGAAAAATTTGTAATTTTCATTTGCCACAGCAGATGAAAATTCAGACAAGTAATTATACGAAATGTGAATGATACATTACACTAGTTCAGGCTGTCTGTCTTTGTGTCATGAACGATACAAAGCAGGCATGTCTGTCCATCCATTTTCCGATCAGTCCGATCACTTTTCCCATAGTAAATGCGGCTAAAATGGTTCCGATCCCAAGGCCGTCAAGATGTCCTAAAAATGCAAAGGTCAGTCCGGCTGTCACGGCAAGGCAGGTAACATCAAATCCAACTTTGATCTTAGAATAGGTAACGGATGTGATATCCGACAATTCTCTCGGGAATAAATCCGTCGGTATGATCGGCAGTTTGCATCGGTTCGACAAAGCAATTCCAATACAGAGCAAAATATAACTGATCAGAAAATAGATTACACGATATCGCGGCGTCAGCGGCAAAACATTGATCCAGCTCTCATGCACATCCAATAATTCGCTGAATGCAAATCCCACTACAAAACTGAACAGATACTGCGGCACAAATTTTTTCCGCAGGATCATGAGACTTAGCACCAGAAGTCCCTGAAATATATAAGTCCAGGTTCCAAGCGATACGCGTGTGAAAACTTCGGAAAATGCATACGGCACGCTTGATATTGCCGAGATGCCTGCACCGGAATGCAGCATCAGTACAACACCAAGACTGTTGATGGCAACTGCGACCATGAGTGCAAGTTCCCCGCGGACCGTGCGGCGGGATTTTTCTTTCTGTATTTCTGTTTCTTTCATTTTAAATATTTCCTCCCGGGGAAGTTTTTACAGAAGTCCTGTTTCTGCATTTATGGCCATCCCCAAATTTCAGAAACACTTTACACCTTTCTAATTCATTTAACAAATCAATAGTTTTTATAGTTTGATAGACAGTATCTATTAATCGTGATAAAATGAGCAAAACAGGAAGGAAAATCCTCTCCTCGGCATTGGGCAAATTTTACCATGTAAAATTGGATTTTGCTTCGCAAAACAAGGAGGATTGCCATGAACTTATTCCAGCTTCGTTATTTTGTAACTTTAGCAAAAATGCAGCACTACACAAAGGCTGCACATGAACTTTGTATCACACAGCCGAGTTTAAGCCATGCGATCTCGCAGTTGGAGGCAGAACTTGGCGTGGCACTTTTTGAAAAAAGCGGACGCAATACTACACTCACAAGTTTTGGGGAAGAGTTTTTAATCTGCGCAAACCGCACGCTTGCCACATTGGATTCCGGAGTTTCATCCCTGCAGCGGAGCGCACGCGGTGACGGATTGATCCGGCTTGGCATGCTGCGTTCCCTCGGTGTCAGTTTCATTCCGCAGCTTGCCGCGCGTTATCTGGCATCCCATCCTGAGCATGATGTGCGTTTTACATTTCATACCGGCTCGACCGGCGATCTTGTCAACGGTCTCTCGGCAAGGGATTATGATCTGATTTTCTGTTCCATGCCGCCGGAGACAGAATCGTTAGACACTGTGCCGATCACACACGAGGATCTGGTACTTATCGTTCCAGACCATCACCCACTGGCAGCAAAACAGTCCGTTGCATTGACGGAAACGCTCATCTATCCACAGATTTATTTTTCCCACGGTTCCGGTATGCGTGCCGTTGTGGACCATCTGTTTTCACAGATCAATGCAGTACCGCAGATTGCCTATGAGACAGAGGAAGCCGAGGTGATTGCGGGACTCACTGCACAGGGTTTTGGCATTGCCGTCGTTCCTTATATGGATCTTTTATTAAAACTGGATGTGAAGATTCTGCAGATCAGTGCGCCTGTATGGGAGCGTAATCTGTATATGATTCATGACCGGCAGGCGTTTATGCCGCCTGCCGTAAGAAATTTTTGTGAATTTGTTTTAAAAGAATGTGAGTATCCTATGATACCAGATTAATTCTGCCACAGGATCTGTTGTTTTGTGAGCATTGGATAATGCACCGGAACACTTCCGTCAAGATCTTCTCTGTGCATGTCCACCGCCGTGATCTGGCTGTTGGAATATGTGGTGTAGTAATAAATTCCACGGCTTGCATTACAGCAGGAGGTGTAGATCGTGATCTCATATTTTCCATCGGATACCTCGCAGCAGCCTCTCTGCTGGTCGACAGATCCTAAGATATGGAAAAACTGTGCCACACTCTCCTCCTCGGAATCGTCAGAAACTGCGTTCATTTTTGTAAACGCGACTCTCGCAAAACGGGAAGCTGATGAAAGATCACCCGGCAGTCCTAATGCTCCCATGCCACGACTGTACATATTCAGATCCAGTTTATCCGTAAAATGATTTTCCGGCTGTTTTGGTGACAGTCCCATGTAATTATTCAGCATAAACATCTGCTGCTCAAATGGCGGATTGTTTGTCAGGACACCAACCGGATTTTCATGGATATGCAGTCCGTCTTTCATGGATTCTACTGTAATCGATCCACTCTTATCTGAGATGATCCAGTGTAGCATGCCGGACGGCAGATTTTCACTGAACGGCGTATCCACAATATTTAAATCTGCAATCAGCTCCCGCACCTCATCTAACGTTGCGCACCGCGCAAGCACCCATGGAATAAATTCAAAGGATGCCACATTTTTTTTACCGCTTTCTTCCTTATGATAATATGCATTACCGACAAAATTAAGTCCCGCCATGCCGACGCCTTTTTCGTTCACCGCATCATAATAAAGCGGATAATCTCCTGCCATGTGCGCCATGCCAATGATCGCATAATGTTTTTCCAGATTTTCCGTGTGACGGAAATGAAATGGATAATTCCGCGGTGTCACCGCGATTTCCTCGCCATAAGAAAATTCATAATCTAATGTTCTTCCAAAATAAAAGTCTTTCGTCAGGTAAGTTGCTGCTGTACACATAAAATTCTCCATTCTTATATTGTTTTCAAGCCGGGGCTTTCGTGCGAAAAATCTAGCCAATCTCGTCCACGTTTGCCCCACGCAGTTTAATTCCGTCTGTCTGTTTTAAATCCTGCTGGTATGGATTCGACTCATTATAATATCTGATCTGTGTGTCCGTCACACCACCGGAAATATAAGAACGGCCACATTCCGGGCAGATCGATGTCTGGACTCTGACGGATGCAGATACCACTTCGCCGTTTTGCGTGGCAGCTTTGTGATACGCATTGGAAACATGCTGCCCCTCATGTGCCCTGACAGCAGAAGATGCCGCTTCCGGTGAAATATGCGCAGCATTTTTAAAGGAAACGTTCGCTTCGTTAGAGCCATCAACATATTTGCGGTTTTTACAGGTCTGGCACTCCGTGGTCTTAGATTTATCGACCGCGCCTTTTTGTCCCAGTTCATCTTTATTATTAACATTATTCCGCTGATTTAAATTATTATCATAGGAATCTGTGATATTCCATTTGTATCCATCCACGCCACCGATCATAGCATTCCTCCATTCCACAGGTGTTTTTTTACCTGTTTTAACACGCAGCAAATTCGCAATTCAATATGCCAATTTTTACAGTTGAGATAATATGCGACAAATACGAAATTCATCCTACTAATTTTCATAACTGCCGGTTTCAAAATTGCTCGTTCACCTTTATTATACGCCCGATCTTACCGTCTTTCAATCCGTCTTCTGATTCTCCTCCATAAAACAGCCGACAAAATAACTGCTGCATAATCCGTCAATGCCTGTCCGTAAATGACACCGTTTAACCCCATACACGCATTTAACAGGTACAAAAGCGGTATCAGAAGCAGTCCCTGACGCATAACGGAAAGTATCGTCGCCGGAAATGAATTTCCTACTGACTGCATACAGTTCATATTGACAAATAACAGCCCTATGACCGGCCCGGAAAGCATGTAGGCGATCAGCATTTTCACGCCATAATACACAACTTCCCCGTCACTGATGAACAGCCTTATGATCGGCTCCCGTAAAACAAAAAACAGCGCCGTAGCTAAAATGCCGACAATGACACAGCATTTTTTTGTATACCGTTCCACGGAAACAAACCGCTTGTGATCTCCAGAACCATAGTTATATCCCAGAAGCGGCTGCACTCCGTTTGCCAGTCCCATCTGTAAAAATGTGATAAACATGTTTGCCTTAAACACGATGCCGATCGCCGCCACCGGCGCATTGCCGTATGCCACTAAGATCTGGTTTAACACGATCGTGGACACACTCATCAGCATGGAAAAAACAGCGGTCGGCAGTCCGGTCACACATACTCCGCTCAAAATGCCGTCTTTGCAGGTAAAATATTTGATAGAGATGGAAAAACATTTACTTTTCTTTAAAAAATACCACAGGTAATAGATGCTTGCCAAAATATTTCCGATTGTCGTCGCAACTGCGGCTCCCGTAGCTCCCATCCCCATACCGCTGATCAACACCGGATCTAACACGATATTGGCGACGGTGCCGATCATACTGCCGATCATTGCCTCCTTGCTTGCACCCTCCGCGCGCACAACAAAACTTGCCGCTGCAGACCAGATGATAAACGGCGCCCCGTATGCAATGTGAAAAGTGTATCCTTTTGCATAGAGAAACGTCTGCTCGTTTGCTCCGAACATATTTAAAACTGGCGTCATAAATACCATTAAAATGACTGCAAGTGCTACACCGACGACCAGGGATGCATATGTCACAAACGCGGATACCTGTTTCATTCTTTTTTCATTTTTCTCTCCCATCGCCATGGATGCAGCCGCACTGCCGCCCATTCCAAACATGTTGGCAAATGCCATAAACAGTATAAAGATCGGGTTTGTCAGGCTGACTGCAGCCACCTGCAGCGGATCGCCGGTCTGTCCCACAAAAAAAGTATCTGCCATGTTGTATACAACTGTTACCAGACTGCTGATCACACTCGGGATCGCCATCTTTGCAACCGCCTTCGGGACGGGAAGGCTGCTCATCAGTTCATTTTCGTTCATTTTTTCTCCTTTCTTTCGGTGGTTTTTCATGAAAAAACGCTTTCACACGAATTACCATTTCTACACCGATATATACATACTTTAACGGGGGCAGTTTAGTCAGAATCCAAATTTTCCAGCATTTTCTGTGCCACTCTCAAAAAGATTTCTTTTTCCTCTTTTGAAATTCCCCGCAGGAGCAACGCTTCGGACTCTTCAATCTCTGCGCGAAGCGCATCTTTGATGCCTGCCGCTTTGTCCTGAAATACGATTCTTTTATAGCGGGCGTCATTTTCCTCCGGCACGCGCACGATCAGCCCTTTTCCCTCGAGCGTGCGCAGCAATTCTGTCGCTGTCGGCGGTCGGAGTCCAAATTCTTTTTCAATTTCTTTCTGATATACCGGATGATTTTCCGATTCCACTAAGATATAATCGAGCACATTTCCCTGTGCGCCGCTGATACCGATTCTTTTCTGTACCACCTGTGAGCGCCTGCGCAGCCGGTTTGAGATCCCGTTAATCAATTTTCCTGTCTGCAAGATTTATTGTCCTTTCGTGTTTGTTGTTTTGTTATTTACATCCATCTTAATTATTTAGTTTCCTAAGTATACTAGTAAAAAAATTTTTTTATGTCAAGTATTATTTGTTTCTAAAAATTCTATTTCGCGGGACCTTTTTCCTGATTTTGGAAGCTTAATAACATGCATCCTGCTATCCTCAATATATAATGGGCGAAAGTTCCTTTATCCAAGTCTCTTTCGCCCATTTCTTCTTTCTTTTTGACATTTTCACAGTCTTTTCGGGCGAAACCATCTTCTGTTCTCCTGTTTTCGCCCTGATTTTTTCATTTTCGTGGGCTATTGGCTTCATCCTTATAACGCTTTCGCCCATTCTCTTCTAAATCTCCATTGGTCTTCGATAAAAATGGGGGAATCTCTTTCGTTTTCACTTCATTTCACCCATTTCTTCCTTTTTATACCCCCTGCACGATTTCATTTAAGAAATACGCGTGCACCCTTGCATCTTCACTCACTTCCGGGTGAAAACTGAGCGCAAGCTGGTTTTTGTAGCGGACTGCTACCGTATTGCCATCCACTATCGCCAATGTCTCCACCTGCGGATTTAAAATTTCATCAATATATGGTGCACGGATAAAATTCATCCGGTAAGTTCCAATGTGTGCAATCTCTGCGTCCGTGACAAAGCTTCCGAGCTGTCTGCCATAGGCGTTGCGCTTCACGCTTACCGGCAGGGTTTTTAAATACGCTCTGTCATCGTTGGAAACACGCTCTGCTAAAAGGATCAGCCCTGCACAGGTCGCAAGCACCGGTGTACCCGCTTCGATCAGTTCTTTTAACTGGTCAGACATGCCAAGGTCTCTAAGCAGTTTTCCCTGTACCGTGCTTTCACCTCCGGGAAGCACGATCCCCTGCAGTCCGCCATTCTGCACAGCCTCTTCCAAATCCTTTTTCTGACGGATCAGGAATGTATCTGCACCAAGCCCGTCAAGCATCGCCTGATGCTCCGCAAATGCGCCCTGCACCGCAAGGATTCCGATTGATACTTTTTCTGACATGATATTCTCCATTCTTGCGCTGTTTTTTGCGCATCTCAAGTTTGTGCGTAAGCACAAATC
>OLRY01000211.1_pt1 | contig 84109 bp, 66 predicted proteins | sample 1672541 | NCBI WGS metagenome assembly OLRY01 (sample SAMEA3136697, study PRJEB25190) | human gut metagenome | biome: human gut; feature: human-associated habitat; material: faeces | place: Austria | collected 2013 | reverse complement strand
CTTTTCAGTTTTTTCCGAATATTATCCGGGGCTATCAGGATATCTATAGCTTCCAATGGTTCCAGTGTCTTATATTTTTCAAGAACCTGCATCTGAAAATCATGATAAAATCCCAGAGGTTTATATATCATCTGTCCATTCAGATTGTAGAATTCATATCTGTCATTTTCCAGATCACAGACAACAAAGCGGTCAACCAGACGCACAATACTCTGAATCAGCTGCTCCATGGAAGCATTATCCGCTGCCATCTGCAGATGCCGTACGCTCTCTACCTTTGCCTCTGTGATATCACGCAGAAAGATCATGGCATATTCTGAATCCTCTATTTCGCCACGTATGACCACATTGCGGACCCATCGTTCTTCTCCATCCAGAGTGATTCGGCACTCTAAAGATAATTCTGTTTCCAGACCTTTCAGTTTTTCTGCAATATAACCACGGTCATAAAAAGCAGCTACCGCTTTCTTATCTGTTTCCACAACATAGGAATCCACAAAATGCCGGATCAGTTCATCCCATGTACGACTCTGTTCAAAAACTGTCATCAGGGACGGTTCAACCTTAAAGGTATCAAAAGTATTCGCTTCCAGATTCACATAATACTCGCACAAATCTGCTTTCGTAAAAGCCCGGTGGAAAGCAGCAGATTTTTGTGCCTGCATGATTTCTTTTTTCTCCCCATCAATGTTAATAAAAATCCCGGCAATCCTGCTGGCAGAACCATCCAGACGGCGTATTACTTCTGCCGATGCCCGAAACCACTGGTATTGATTATCCTTCATTCTCATACGATACTCTACCTGGTATTTTATCTGGTTCGTCTTATCCTTAATTGCCGCCTGAAGCTGCACCATTACTCTTTCTTTATCCTGTGGATGCAGAAGATCTGACCAGGATTCCAGTTTATTCGGAAAGTCCAGAGTGTCATGATAGCCAAGCATTTTTCGGAATTCATGACTCCAGTTTGCATTCACAATCTCACTGTTTTCGTCACAGTCAAAATACCAGAAGCCGGAACAGATAGCCTCATTGAGCAGTGCCAGATTTACATGATCCCAGTTGACCTGTACGGACATAACCCAGATCTGTCTGCCCGCCTCATCTGTCGCATCTTCTTTATAAAGCCGTACATTATTCACTGTACCGTCTGCTGTAAGGATCTGTGATTCCCCTGCTCCGTGAAGCTGCAAAAAACGATCTCGGTCCAGTATATCTTCCTCGCCATAAAAGAAATTTTTCAATGAGCCGTTTGTCTGCTTCATAAAAGAGTCGAATGTATATCCTGTACTATGTAACAGCAGATTGCTCACAGATAAAACAGACAGGTTTTGGTCATAATATCCTGTCATTATTCCTACCCCGCCATTATTTTCCAGTGTTTTCTGTACTGCCTGTGACATGGCCTGTGTCTGTCCCGGTACAGTCTCACTTAAAGAATATATTTTGTCTTCATAATTTCCCATTTTATAAAAATCCTCACTCTGTTTCATGCTTCGTTATCCTGCTTTTATCTATATACAGAGAACCCGTCCCTGCCAATTTTCTTATCCATTTTTGCATACAAAAAAGGACACCTTCCAAAACCTGCCAGCGTCCCTACTATATTTCTTTAACATCACACTGATTTTAGCCCCTTCAGGCTTTGCGTCCCTGCCTTTCAGCAGGTTTGCCCTGAAATAATTTCCATTTTTATCAAAAATAAAATACCACGAAGTTTTTCATACGTCAATAATGTTGGATAGAAAATCCGTGTATTTTGCGTATGCCAGGTTGCATTGTCAGGGATTAGGATGAATTTTGGCTATTTTGCACATTGATATTATTATCTGTTATACAAATGCTGTTTTTTTAAGTTTCTATTACAGTTTCCGTCAGTTTTTCACCTTCGGCTGACCGTTAAGACGGTATTTTCAGTGTTCAGAAAAGACCGGCGATTTTCACCTCGCCGGTCTTTTGCTTTTGGAATTTATTTTGTATTTTATTTACGGTTGTAGTTGATCAGGCAGCCTTTGAGGATGATCTCTCTCTCATCGTCTGTCAGCTCACCAAGTGTAACGTCGAACTCTTTCAGGGAGTCACCGTCTACTGTGTAGCCTTTGATCACGTCTGCCTTCTCCTCAACTGCCTTACGGATTCCAGGGAAGAACAGGTAATCACCGTTCCTGAACGGAAGGTCTCCAGCCGGGATCAGGAATGGGAGCATACCCCAGTTGATCAGGTTGGAACGATATCTCTTGGTTGCGTACTCATTGGCAACGTTTGCCCAGCCGCCAAGTACCTTCTGGCAGGATGCAGCCTGCTCTCTTGCGGAACCATCGCCAGGTTTCACTGCAAAGATGGTGCTTCCTACGCCAAGGTTTGTCTTATCAACATCCGGGTAGGATTTATGGATGGTTTCCATAACCGGTTTCAGTTCCGGAACTGCCTCAGCCGGGCACTGACCTGCCTGAATTGCCTTCTGTGCTGCCTGGATCTCTTTTGCACGACCTACGTAAGCCGGGTCTTTTCTGGAGAGTGTGAACTCTGCAAGTCCAAGCGGATTGGAACGGTAGGAGGATGTCTCGCCGGATGGGATCAGCTCGTCAGTTGTGGTAACCGGATCGTGAATCTCGGAAACAACTTTCAGAATCAGGTTGTCTGCAAGTGCAGCCATCTCCGGCCAGTCTTTGATGTTCGGGCCAAACTGGATCTCAACGCTTGGATCTGCTACGCCCTTGCTGTCAAATACACGGTTCTCGTAGATGGATTTATCGAAGTAATATTTATGCTCGGAATAGCTTCCCTCAAACTCCTCTGCTGATGTAAGGAATCCCTTATTGGCAGCTGTTGCAGCAATGGAACGTGCATCCATAAGTGCAACGGAAGAGATCTGGCCGTTCTGGATCTTGGAGCCTTCACGGTTCGGGAAGTTTCTGGTTGTGTGTCGGATACTGAACGCATTGTTGGCAGGTGTATCTCCGGCACCAAAGCACGGTCCGCAGAATGCAGTTTTCACAACAGCACCTGTTCCGATCAGCTCTGCAAGAACGCCGTTCTTAGCCAGCTCCATGTAGATCGGAGTACTTGCCGGGTAAACGCTTAATGTGAAAGCATCGTGGCCGATGTTCTTGCCCTTGAGAATGTCTGCTGCTGCACAGATATTCTCGAATCCGCCGCCTGCACATCCGGCAATGATTCCCTGTTCAACATAAAGCTGTCCGTCAACTACCTTATCTCTTAATGTGAAAGGAATTTTTCCATCAAGGCTTACCTGTGCTCTTTTCTCAACATCTGCAAGGATGTCGTCCAGGTTTGCTTTCAGCTCATCGATGGTGTAAGTATTGCTTGGATGGAACGGCATTGCGATCATTGGCTTGATCTCACCAAGATCGATTTCAACGCAGCCGTCATAGTATGCAACACTGCCTGGTTTCAGTTCTTTGTAATCTTCCGGTCTTCCGTGGATCGCGTAGAACTCCTCGATTTTCTCATCTGTCTGCCAGATGGAAGAAAGGCATGTGGTCTCTGTTGTCATAACATCGATTCCGATACGGAAGTCAGCACTTAAGTTTGCAACGCCTGGTCCAACGAACTCCATAACTTTATTCTTCACATAGCCGTTGGCAAAAACTTCTCCGATGATAGCCAGTGCAACGTCCTGCGGTCCTACGCCCGGGCGCGGAGTGCCTTTCAGATAGATGGCAACTACTCCTGGCATGTTGATGTCATATGTCTGACAGAGAAGCTGTTTTACAAGCTCCGGTCCGCCCTCGCCCATAGCCATGGTTCCAAGAGCACCATATCTTGTATGACTGTCAGAGCCGAGGATCATTTTTCCGCCGCCTGCAAGCATCTCTCTTGCGAACTGATGGATAACTGCCTGATGAGGCGGTACGTAAACACCACCATATTTCTTTGCACAGGTGAGACCAAACATGTGGTCATCTTCGTTGATGGTTCCGCCTACTGCACAGAGGGAGTTATGACAATTGGTCAGTACATATGGTACCGGGAATTTCTCAAGTCCTGAAGCTCTTGCTGTCTGGATGATTCCTACAAATGTGATATCATGGGAAGTCAGTTTATCGAATTTGATCTGAAGCTTCTCCATGTTGTCAGATTTATTGTGAGCCTTGAGAATTGAATATGCGATGGTATTCTTTGCAGCCTCTTCCTTCGCTACTGGCAGGTTCGCCTGGTTCTCAGGAATGATATCCTGTCCGTTCTGAAGATAAACACCGGTATCGTAAAGTTTCATTTCAGTTCCTCCAATCTGTAATAATTCTTTTTTTCATAATTTCGTTTATTATAGAGGATTTTTACACATTAGTCAATAAAAGTGAAGTGGGCTGATGCATTGTTTCTTGTACAAAATGGCTGATATTCTTATAAAGTCCGGATCTTTACAACTTTACTTTCCCTGTCTCTGACGGTATACTATAGCCATTCGATAATTTTTACGGCAATACAGAAAGGAAATTTTATATGTTTCGTTTATGGGGAAAAATATGGAAAGATAATCATATGCTTCAAGATACAGTGGTCTGTGATGACAGTGATGATACAAGAACACATAAGATCTTCCATGGTCTTGAGGAGATCTGTTATGAGATGGATCTTGGAAATCCGATCTGGCTGGATTCTACTGTAAAAGATTTTAAGAAGCATGATAAGGCACGTTTTTATCAGGATAATTTTATTGAGCAGGTCGAGTTTGATTACCTGGAAATCCAGGTGATCGAGGAAGATTAGAATATTAGAATACCGGAAATTGACGGGGAGAGCTGATACATTTATACAGTATCAGCTCTCCCTGTTTTTATACTCAGAAGTTCCCGATCTGGGAAGTATATTCATCAATACGTTCCAGCAGCTCCTGGTTGGAATAATTCGTTTCCCTGCATGTATATGCACACAGCATCTCTGCTGCGAACATTCCTGCTACATAGGAATTATAAAATTCACTGCTGTCGCCTCTGGCAGTCAGCACTACGTCAGCGAACTTGGCTGCCTCGCAGGTAGGCTTATCTGTCAGAAGGATGATGGAAGCTCCCTGTTTATGTACCATCTCCGCAGTGAGATACATCAGTCTTGAATATCTGGAATAGGTGATAAAAACTGCTGCGTCTCCTTTTTTCAGGTCGCTTGCGAAATCGAACATGTTCTGCCCGTGGCTTCCGTAGTTGTACACATGGGGAAGTGTCTGTCTGAAGATCGTATTCAGAAATTCTCCCACACATGTAGATCCCCTTGAGAAAAAAATATATTTCACATCACTGTTAATAAGAATACTGCTCGCCTTACGGTACTGTTCTTCTGTGTTGCTTGCAATGGTACTCTGAATATTACTCAGAGTATATGCGCATACCGTATCCTGTACAGTCGCCTTGTGCTCTTTTTTCTTAATTGCCTCAATTCGCTCTGCCGGAATGAGGATCCCTGTGTCCACGTCTCTGGACTGCTCTGCATAGGTTTCCCGCAGAAAGCTCTGAAAATCCGGATATCCGGTAAAACCAAGAGTCTTGGTAAGCCGGATCACAGAGGAATAACTCACATTCAGCGCCCCTGCCAGCTCTGTTGATGTCATAAAACAGCATTTCTGCAGATTCTCAAGAACATAGTCTGCAACTTCTTTTTCCTTTGGTGTCAGCTGCGCTGAAATGATCAGCTTCTGTAACTGATTCTCCATGAAATACCCTCCTGGTCTTCCTGATTTTATATCTGGCGTTCTTATACACTGTTTTTATTTTAACATACGGTTATGTAAAAACGCCCAAAAAGATATAAATATATTTGAGGGATATCGTGTTCAGCATTCCAGTGCACGTGGACCGTGCAAAGGTGGTATCCGCTTCCATCAGAATTCCGACATGGACGAGGTTAAGGCTCTTGCTGCATGGATGTCCTTTAAATGTGCAGTTGTAAATATTCCTTACGGCGGTGCCAAAGGAGGTATCAAGGTCGATCCTTTCAAACTTTCCAGAGCTGAACTGATCCGTCTGACCCGTCGTTATACAACCCGTATCCTTCCTATCATCGGCCCGGATAAAGATATCCCTGCTCCGGATGTTAATACAAACGGTGAGGTTATGGCATGGATCATGGATACTTACAGCATGTTCACAGGCCATACAGTTCCAGGTGTTGTTACCGGCAAACCGATTGAGATCGGCGGTTCTGTCGGCCGTGTAGAGGCTACCGGACGCGGAGTTACCATCATTGCTTATCAGTGCATGGAAAAGAATAATATTGATCCTGCCAACGCAGCTATCGCTGTTCAGGGTATGGGAAATGTCGGCGGAACTGCTGCTGAGATTTTTTATAAGAATGGTCAGAAGGTCGTTGCTGTCAGTGATTACACAGGCGGACTTTACTGCGAGGACGGACTTGATATTCCGGCTATCCGCAAGTTTATCTCGGAAGGAAATACTCTCGATAAATATGAGCAGGACGGCGTTCAGCACGTTACAAATGACGGTCTTATCACCTGCAAATGTGATGTCCTGATCCCGGCTGCCCTTGAGAATCAGATCACAGAAGATAACGCCGGACGCATCCAGGCGAAACTGATCATCGAGGCTGCGAACGGACCAACTTCTGTTGAAGCTGACGAGATCCTGAATTCCAGAGGAATCATCGTATGGCAGCTTACATGGTTGCGATCAAGAGGATCACCACAGCCGGTAAGCTTCGTGGCGGCCCGATCTCCATGGGTTGATGCTGTATAACTGATAAATTCCTTATCTTACACAATTATATACACAAAAAACTCTCCGGTTGATTCCAAAGAATCGTATCTGCCGGAGAGTTTTTTATAAGCATATATTCATTAATCTATAGCATTTCTGCAAATCGCTGCAGAGAATTTATTTATCCGGAACCTGAATTGCTGCCGCAGATATTTATACGTATATCTGTGTTTTTTTCAGATATCCTGAAATCTATGATCACTCCGCATTCATAAACTCTCTTATGATCTCCTTCATGATCTCTTCTTCCTCAGGTGAAAGCATCTTGCTGAAGTGGCTTCCTGTTGCCGCTGTCTGACGGATGCTTCTGGTGATCTTATCTACGATCTCCTCCTGCAAAACAGGATCGTTCTTCTGCGGAACAGGGACTTCTTCCACCCAGGTGCGAACCTGCTCCACATAGTCAGCCAGTGATGTCATCACCAGCTCCTCTTTATAAGAAAAATCCAGTGCCTGTCTCAAAAGCAGGAGAACTGCAGGCACAGCTGCCCCTATATAAAGATACAGCATGGGCAGTCCTTCTGCATGTCCGAGTCTGTTGTTCAGAAAAACAGACAGAACCAGAAGGAAAGTGCTGAGCAGGGACGGATACCACACGAAACGGTTCATTCTGTGAAGAAGCCTGTCTCTTGATTTCCACATGTTCAGCCATTTTTCTTTCAGGTTCTGTAATCTCTGTGTATTTCGGATCATTCTTCTGTAGGTAAGGTTCGTTGCCAGCATCCCAAGTCCGCCGATGCATCCCAAAGATGTCATAACGTAAAGTGGGATATCCAACCGCATGATCGTTTCCAGCATAATACCCTCCCGTTTCCACACACTGCTCCATAATGCCTGAGTGTCATTCCGTTTGTTCTATGCCGTTTCAGGCATACACTCCATGACTGCTCATTCACATTGTTCATTGTTTAGGAATATTATACTTCTATATCGCTTATCTGGAAACAATTTTCGTTCGTCAAATCCTCGCCCTGTTCCCTGTCTTTTTACATTTCCTGCAGTGCTTTGACTACATTTTCAAATTTCATGAAATGAGATGCTTTTACAAGGATGGTGTCTCCCTGTTTTACATAAGTGTTTAAGTTAGAAAGAAGGCTTTCCAGATCTTTCTCCCGGATCACGGTTAAGTCCGGATTGGTCTGGCTGGCTTTTTCTGCGATGTGTGCTGCGAGCGGTCCTACACAGATGCAGACATCGATCTTACAGTGTCCGGCATGAACGCCTACGCCTTCATGAAGTGCAACTTCATCTGTTCCAAGTTCTCCCATGTCTCCCAGGATGGCTACTCTTCTGCCAAGTCCGTCCTGGAGAACATCAAGAGATGCTTTCATGGACATCGGGTTTGCATTGTAGCAGTCATCTACGATCATAAATTTCTCTGTCTCGATCATGTTGAAACGGCCACTTACAGGCTCCAGGCTTTCGATTCCCTGTTTGATTTCCTGGGCTGTAAGGCCATAAAGCCTGCCAATGGCTGCTGCTGCCAGTGCATTGGATACCATATGACGGCCAGGCATTGGAATGTTTACGTGAAAACGCTCTTCTCCGCCTTCCGCCAGCTCACCCTTGATACAGATATCACAGCTCATTCCTTTCAGGCCGCGGCTTTCCACGTTTTCGCAGGTAACAGCACAGTTGTCTCCTGTTCCGAAAAATACCGGTCTGATTCCGTTGTATCCTTTTACAGTGGAGAGCTTATCGTCATCACCGTTAAGTACGATATTCTTTTTCACATACCGGAAGATCTCTGTCTTAGCCTTAAGAACACCGTCTCTGTCTCCCAGATTTTCCAGATGACAGGTTCCGATGTTTGTGATCACGCAGGTATCCGGCTTTGCGATTTTTGCGAGGCGGGTCATCTCACCGAAATCACTGATTCCCATTTCCAGGACTGCGATCTCATCCTCATCACGAAGACGGAACACAGTCAGCGGAAGCCCAAGCTCATTGTTAAAATTGCCCTGAGTTTTGAGAGTGCGGTATTTCTCTTTCAGTACAGAAGCGATCACTTCTTTTGTGCTGGTTTTTCCAACGCTTCCTGTGATTCCCACTACCGGGATGTTCAGCTGCTCCAGATAAAATTCTGCAATGTCTTTTACTGCCTGAAGAGAAGATTCCACCTGAATATACGGATGATCCGCTCCCTCAAGGACACGCTCGGATAACGTTGCAAGTGCACCTGCTTCCATTACCTGCAGAATAAAACGGTGAGCATCCACACGCTCTCCCACAACCGGCACAAAAAGGCCGCCTTTTTCCACTTTGCGGCTGTCTGTTGTGATCGCTGTTACTTCTTCCTGAAGCTTCTCCTGTGGCCCGTGGTAAGTACCGCCGCAGACTTTGGTGATATTCTCTAATGTAAGATTTTTCATAGATAAAAGCCTTTCTTTTTTCTGAAATGATATAAGTCTGTGGAAGGAGTCTGTCATTCCTTATTTATTATATTTCTTAAGTGAAATGCGGATCAGTTCTTCGCAGAGATCCGGATAGTCGATTCCCAGGACTTTTGCTTCCTGTGGGATCAGGCTGGTTGGTGTCATTCCCGGAAGTGTGTTAGCCTCCAGACAGTACATGTCGCCGTTCTCCTTCATCATGAAGTCAAAACGTGCGTAGCCTTCAATGCAGAGAGCTTTTGCGCCAGCTTCTGCATAGCGCTGCATCTTCTCGGTAAGTTCCGGTGAGATCTCAGCAGGACAGGTCTCTACTGTGGAGCCTGCCTGATATTTATTCTTGTAGTCATAAAAGCCCTGCTTCGGTGCGATCTCGATGATCGGATAAGCCTTGCCATCTACAACTGCAACAGAAAACTCACGGCCCTTGATATATTCCTCGACAACCACTTCATCCTCATAGGAATATGCACCGTCAATGGCATCCTCATATTCTTTCTGGTCGTTTACGATATAAACACCTACGCTGGAACCACCGCAGCATGTTTTTACAACAACAGGAAATTCCATTCCGAGATCGTGGATATCCCTTGTGCAATTCTCTTTCAGCATGGAAACACCCTTCGGTGTAGGTACCTCATCCATAAGGAAAATCTTCTTGGTGAGGCCTTTATCCATTGCAAGGGCACTGCTTAAATAGCCGGTTCCTGTGTAGCGGATTCCAAGAAGGTCGAAAGTCGCCTGAACTTTTCCGTCTTCTCCGTTGGAACCGTGAAGTCCCATAAATACAATGTCAGCAGCCTGGCAGAGCTCCAGTACATTCGGCCCGAAAAAGCTTCTTCTTGTACGTTTGATGTTCTCGATATCATCGTCAAAGCTTCTCATATATTCTGCTGCAGAATCTACTTCATAATCTTTATCTCCGAACGGCTCATCCCAGTCTACAGGTTCCAGTCCGCAGAAAATATCTACCAGGATCGCATTGTGGCCTTTCTGGCGAAGTGCTTTGCAGACACCGGTTCCTGTTACGATGGAGATTTCTCTCTCTGTACTGGTTCCGCCTGCCAATACAACGATATTCATACTTTCATCTCCCTTGATAATTTTGTGTTTTCTTTCTTCGTATTCTTTTAATATTTCTTTTAATCTCTTATTCATATACTACTATCGGTACTCCTACGCTAATATTATTGTAAATGATTGCTGCCTGGTCCTTCGGTGTGTTTACACAGCCGTGTGAACCGTTTGTGATATAAATCTGACCTCCGAACCGGGATCTCCATGTTGCATCGTGGATTCCGACACCTCCGGAGAAAGGCATCCAGTATGTGACAGGTGCTGCATATCCCGGTCCTTTCAGAACAGCCGGTGAACGCATGGCATCCAGGGCAAAACAGCCCGACGGTGTTCCATGTCCTTTATTAATACATCCGGTTACTACAGGTGTATCTACCAGAAGCTGTCCATCTTTATAAAATACCATTCTCTGGTTGGTCAGGTCAATCTCTACATATGTATTTCCTATATCATTGGTGTCACGGCAGAGTCCGCTGTAAGCATAGGCGGGCTGTCTTACTTCCGTGGTTCCTGCAAGGATCGCATTGTAAAGCCAGTCTGTCTCTGTTGTCTGGTCGATAGCCCAGCCGTAATCGCCGCCTTTGATGGTCTTCTGACGGCCATCATATGTGGTAAAGGTTCTTGTACATCCAAAAGTATCATATTTATATCCAAGATTATTTACATAGGCTGCTACCTGGTTCTTATCAATTGTATAATTGCCTTTTTCGTCTTTTGTAAGCCAGTCTTTGATAGTATTGCGGTCCAGCTGCTCGGAGCGGTCGGAAAAATCATAGGTGATCACACAGCTGGTAAGCTTGTTCATCTGGTCGCAGTCTTTCTTGAGGGTTTTATCATCTTTGTATACAGAAGGCTTCTTGTAGCAGTCTTTCTTTTCAAGATTGACTGTGGTATCTCCTGCGGAAACTGCCGCACGGATCACTTTCTGTACTTTCTTTGTATCAAGTGTTGTTCCTTCTTTTTCCGGCTGGATCTCATAAGTCTCACCGTTGTCTTTGATGCAGGCATCTATTGGTTTCTCCATGTTATCCTTCTGCATACATTTCAGACCTTTTACTGTTTTGGTGAGTTTCTTGTCATCATCGTATTCCGTATCTGTATTCAGCTTGTATTTTTTCTGCTGATTGAAAGCCAGGAACCATTTATAGCGGTCCTGTTTCCGGATCAGTTTGGCTGCGCCGTTATCCGGCTTGTATACAAGGCCTGCTTCTTTTGCAGTGATGCTTTCTTTACCATTGTTTCTTGTCTCTACTGTAAGAACATAAGCCTGAACTTCTTTTGCAAGGAGTTCTTCTGTCTCATCTGCTGTTTTGTAAGAGCAGTTAAAACCGTTCACCTGTGATCCCGGCAGAAAATGGTCTGTAAAATAGTGCACACCATATCCGTAAGCTGCTGCCGTAAGTATCAGCAGGATAATGATCAGTGCAATGACCACTTTTTTCCAGGTTTTCATTTTTTCTTTTTCCTCACCCATAAGATTGATTCTCTCCGATAGTTTATGACTGCCCGGTATTACATATACAGAAATACCGGGCAGTCTGATGTTATCTTTTTCTTGGTTACTGATTATTTCTCCAGAAGTTTTTCCACACTCACAAGCTTCACGCAGAGAACGAATACCTCTGCAGCTTTTCCAAGCTCCTCAATGCTTGGGTAGCTTGGTGCGATACGGATGTTGCTGTCTTTCGGATCATTTCCATATGGATATGTTGCACCGGCACCTGTCATAACAACACCTGCCTCTTTTGCTTTGGCTACGATTGCTTTTGCGCAGCCTTCCATTGCATCAAAGGAAATGAAATATCCGCCGTGTGGTTTGGTCCACTCGCCGATTCCAAGTCCGTTAAGCTCTTTGTCCAGTGTAGCAAGAACCATCTCAAACTTCGGACGAAGGATGTCTGCATGTTTTCTCATGTGTTCATGAAGTCCGTTGATGTCCTTGAAGAAACGAACGTGGCGGAGCTGGTTCAGCTTGTCATGTCCGATGGTCTGTACTGTCATGTATTTGCGGAAATCATCCAGGTTAGCCTTGGATGCTGCAACTGCCGCAATACCGGAACCCGGGAAGCTTACCTTTGAGGTAGAAGTAAATTTGTAAACAATGTCCGGATTTCCTGCTTTCGCACACTCGTCAAGGATCTCAAGAAGGAAGTCCTGGTTGTCATCATAAAGATGATGGATGCTGTAAGCGTTATCCCAGTAGATTCTGAAATCCGGTGCTGCCGGTTTCAGATGTGCAAAACGCTTAACTGTCTCTTCGGAATATGTGTAGCCCTGCGGATTGGAGTATTTCGGAACACACCAGATTCCTTTTACTGCCGGGTCTTCATTTACATATTTCTCAACCATGTCCATGTCCGGGCCTTCCGGAGACATTGGGATATTGATCATCTCAATTCCGAAAAATTCTGTGATTCTGAAATGACGGTCATATCCTGGTACCGGACAGAGGAATTTCACCTTGTCAAGCTTGCACCACGGTGTATTTCCCATAACTCCGTGGGAATAGGAACGTGCGATGGTGTCGAACATTACGTTCAGACTGGAGTTACCATAGATAATGATGTTCTCAGGCTCAACTTCGGACATCTCTCCAAGAAGTCTCTTAGCTTCCGGAATACCGTCAATCACACCATAGTTTCGGCAGTCTACTCCTGTCTCACATTTCAGATCTGCATCGCCCGCAAGTACTTCCATCATTTTCATGGAAAGGTCAAGCTGATCTGGTGCCGGTTTACCACGGGACATATCCAGTGCCAGACCCTGCGCTTTGATCTCATCAAACTCACGGTCGAGTTCTTTCTTTAAATCGAGCAACTCTTCCCTGCTCATCTCACAATATTTTTTCATATGTTTGCTTCTCCTCTTTTTGCGCACAGTTTAATCTGCGGTTGCTGTGTTCACGCCTTCTGTTTTTCCTCAAGAAATGTCTGCAAAAATCCGTTACTGTTCACTCCACGCTTCGCGGAATATCTCCTGCTGAACATTAACAAAAATCCTTCTGCAAAATGTAGCCACTGTTTCACAGAAGCAGGCTTTATCTTCCCTGGCAGAAAATCTCTGCGTACATTTTAGTATGGAAAAGCGCTGTTGTCAAATCTTTCGTGGAAAATCCTGCACTTCTCTTGCACGAGGGGTGTTTTTCCTCTATACTGGTAAAAATGAGATCATAAAACTAACCGTAATGATACTCAGCAGCTGTAAAGATACTATAACCGGTACTTTATGGAAATATCACAGGAAGATGCTGAAATCTGATATAAATATGAAAGAAATGAGGTATATAACATCATGTGGATTGCAGATGGTTGGAAAGATTACGAGGTTATTGATACATCTAAAGGAGAGAAGCTGGAACGCTGGGGGGATTATCTCCTGGTTCGTCCTGACCCACAGGTTATCTGGGATACTCCGCGTAAGAACCGTGGCTGGAAGCATATGAACGGCCATTATCACAGAAGCAGTCGTGGCGGCGGTGAGTGGGAGTTCTTTGATCTGCCTCATCAGTGGGATATCCATTACAAGGAGCTTACCTTTAATCTGAAGCCTTTCAGCTTCAAGCATACAGGACTTTTTCCGGAGCAGGCTGTGAACTGGGACTGGTTTGGTGAGAAGATCAGAAATGCCGGTCGCCCGATCAAGGTCTTAAATCTTTTTGCCTATACCGGCGGTGCTACTCTGGCTGCAGCTGCAGCCGGTGCTTCTGTTACTCACGTGGATGCTTCCAAGGGTATGGTCAACTGGGCAAAAGAAAATGCTGCCGCTTCCGGACTTTCCAGTGCGCCGATCCGCTGGCTTGTGGATGACTGCGTGAAGTTCGTAGAGCGTGAGATCCGCAGAGGAAATCATTATGATGCGATCATTATGGACCCGCCTTCTTACGGCCGCGGACCTAAGGGCGAGATCTGGAAGATTGAGGATGCGATCCATCCGCTGATCAAGCTTTGTACGAAGATTCTCAGCGATGATCCGCTGTTTTTCCTGGTAAATTCCTACACTACAGGTCTTGCACCAGCCGTGCTGACTTATATGCTGGCTACTGAACTGAAGCCCTGGAAGGGCAGTGTGGAATCTCAGGAAATTGGGCTTCCTGTGACAGAGAGTGGTCTGGTTCTGCCTTGCGGAGCGTCCGGACGGTGGAGTTCCTCCCGGTAGGATAGGGATGTTGGATTCTACTGTATTGGATGTGAAGCGTTGTGCCGATTTTTATCAGGTATTTCTCTGTATTTTCTGATTATTTGTATTGAAACGCTTTTTTGACAGGTCTATAATATAGAAAAAAGGAGCGTGATCTTTATGAGTACGGAAACTACGAAGGATACTCTTCCTTTTACCTGCACTCCGGCTTATAACCGGGATGCCTGTAAGGGATGTGTCTGTTCTACTTGCTATGAGCAGGAATTTTGTGACCGGTGCAGCTCCTGTGTAGAGCAGGGACATCGGAAGGAACGATGCAATGCTTATGAGGGAGCCTACAATTACTAACAAAAAAAGGATCTGAAAAAGGCAGAACTATTTGTAAAATCTCGCCTTTTACAGATCCTTTTTATTAGTTTCTTTATCTGTCAGATAGAATCCCTGTCCAAAATCCTTATATGATCTGCACATTGCCAGATTTATATTATCAATCACTATATTGCTCCCATAATATAATCTTACAATGTACCCCCGTTATTTTTGCACAGAATTCCCAGATCCTCTAATATTGTTTCAAAATCCATTGTATACTCAACATCATAATTTTCTTAATCCAATAATTTTCCTGCCTCATAAGAACATCTAATATAGTCTGGATTACTGTAATATACATTGGAATTATAATCAGATATCTCATCGCTGATAAAAGAACTGTAAACCATTTTTATCGCTTCAACAATGTCCTGATATAAAGAAGCTACTTCTGATATCAATGTCTGATATACACGTCCTATTGCTGTTACAGTCGGTACTTCATATCTGCATTTTGAAATATTATCATAATTCCCATTCGGTATCCCATAATCTTCAATCCATTCATCAGCTACCTGCTCGAAGGAAAGACAATGATTAATGCCTGCAGCTTTCAGCTGATGTGCCAGAGCTTTATCAGACATTCGAACTACAACATCTTTACTTTTATTATGCGTTTTTCTGGAAACATACTCAATCATTGTGCACACATAAAATAAATCATCTTTATTCCATTTTATCGTCATTGACAGATTCACTCCTTTCATATTCCAGACATTCCAAAGCACGAATACTATGAAAGCTTATCTGATGCGTAGGATGTTTGAACTTTGCATACTCCCAGAACACACTTCGACTGATATTATGATTCAAGAAATCATTTACAAAATTCCAGATTGTATCATCTGCCATTGGACCTTCTACAATATCAAATTCATGCACTTTTCCAATCCGGCATTCCGCTATAAAATCCAGCCATTCATCGCACATATTTTCAAATTTTTTTATGTTAAGTTTTTCATTTTCCACATAAGAGTATACATTAACAATTCCCTGACCATGTTTACGCCCTGCCCAGCGATAGGCCTGTTCATAACTTTTCGTGCAATAAAATCCCCATGAAAAATCTTTTGTATACTTGGTTTTTCTGATTTCCGGAAATTCAACAATCTGACCACTCCCATGATATAGTTCTACCTTACCATGCTCCATTTTGCACCCTCCATACTTTGCAGTTCATACATTATTATCCATCATTTGCTTTCATCTTAAGCCATATTTTTTTATTTCATTAAGCATTTTCAATAGTATTTTTTTCACCTTTTAAAATCATATCCTATAACACAGTATACCATAACCAGATAAACTACGTCACATATTTTTAACCGATCCAATTCCCAGTGAACAGACCCACAAGCGGGCCGCCTTCCCGTCCACCACCCAACAGATCGGCACAACGCTTCACATCCAACACAGTAGAATCCATCATCCCGCCAATACATAATCACATTCCACAACGCCGAACAGCGGCGTGGCCAGGAGGGGAAGAGCGCGAGAAGGGGAGACGGCCTTCGCAACTCCGAGTGCTTCCCCTTCTCGCAAATTACCGCCTTCCAAAAGGCTGAACCTTTATCCCCAAAATAAAAAATATAAAAAAAGACCGTCAGACCAATAAAGTCCAACAGTCTCAAAAAAGAAAAAAACTCTTTTTATTCTTACACTTTCTTATTTATTCTTAACTTTCTCCAGCATCTCCTCAGCTCTCTCAATCTCGCTCTTCTCATCCTTCGGAAGAACAATATTAAGAATAATAGCAAATACTGCTGCCGGAACAATACCGGAACCGCCAAAGATCAGGCTGATTGCCTGTGGCAGATGCACCAGGATCGCTGTATTGGAGCCAAGTCCATAGCCAAGACCAAGTGCTACGGAAACGATCGTAACATTTCTCGGTCCGATCGGCCACTTGGTAATTAACTGGATACCGCTGACAACAATAGATGAGAACATCATAACAGCAGCACCGCCCAGAACACTCTGTGGCATGATGGAGATCAGTGCAGCAAGCTTCGGGAACAGTCCGCATGCGATCAGGAAGATTCCTCCTGTAGCGATACAGAAACGGTTTACAACCTTATTCATTGCAACCAGACCAACGTTCTGGCTGAAGGATGTATTCGGAAGCACACCGAACAGTGCAGCGAAGGAAGATCCAAGTCCGTCACACATAACACCACCGGAAAGCTCTTTGTCTGTAGCCTCTCTTCCAAGACCACCCTCTGTGATTCCGGAAATATCACCAACTGTTTCAACTGCAGTTACAATAAACATGATCAGGATCGGCACGATCGCACGTGCGTCAAACACCCATTTTACAGGCATCAATGCCGGTACCGCAAACCATTTTGCCTGAGCAACCTTGTCCCAGTTGAGAACCCAGGCCTTTGTAGCCTCCACAGTAGCACCTGTGTCATCTACATATGTAAATGTTGTAGGAAGTACCATAGCCATGATACTTACCAGAATGTATCCCACGATAATACCGATGAGGATTGAAGAAAAGCTTGTGAAGCCTTTTGTTCCATGCTTCAGTACAATGATCACGATCAGAACTACAAAGCCTACGAAAAGGTTTTCAAGAGAACCGTAATCCTTTGCGGAGCTTCCGCCACCGAAAGAGCTGATTCCCACACCGATCAGTGAAAGACCGATTGAAAGTACAACTGTACCTGTTACAACAGATGGGAAAAATTTTCTCAAGGGCTTCAGAAAGCTTCCCAGAACAGTCTCAAAAAGACCGCCGATAAAGCAGGCTGCCATGATCGAACCATAGGCAACGACACCATTTCCCATAACTCCGGCAACACTCTGACATACGCCGATGAAGCCTGAACTTGTTCCCATAACGATAGGAAGCTTGCCACCGACCGGTCCGATCGTAAAGACCTGTACAAGTGTAACAATTCCTGCGATCAGCATTGCATTCTGAAGTAATGCAACCTGAAGATCCCCTCCTGCTTCGATTCCGCAGGCTGCCGTGATGATCAGAAGCGGGGTAAGGTTACCCACAAACATGGCAAGCACGTGCTGCAGTCCAAGGGGAATTGCCACCTTAAGAGGTGGGCGTCCGTCCAGCTCATAAGGGCTGGCTGTGTTTTTCTCCTGTTTTTCCATAATGAATCCATCCTTTCTTTCCCTATGTCCTGACGATAACATAAAAAAGAAGGCAGTTATACCCACTGCTGAATATAACCGCCCTGTTATCTGCCAGTACACGTATCGTGTCTCTTCTGTTTCGACACTCTTATCTGAACTGTTATTTCAGACTCCTGAAAAACGGGTTCATTATACAGTATCCCAACATCTATATCAAGTGTTAATTAACAAGTTGTTGATTTTTTTGCAGCTTTTTTTGCCTGGCTCTCACTCCAGAGTTCATCGGCCTGTTTCTTCCATACCTCTGCATAGTGATCACATTTTGCACAGAGATGCTCCGCTGTCTCCGGAGACTGAAGATCTGTAGATTTCGCTCCTGCACGCTCAACCATCTTGCGGAGAAGCTCAGGATTTTCAAGCATCGGACATGGACGAAGCATATTTTTGTTGAACGGCTGACCCTTGTGATACTCCATAAAGATCGGGCTCTTCAGCGCCTCAAGGAGTGTACATTCTTTAATGTTCGCATTGGAGAAATGAATGAATACACAAGGATCAACATCCCCGTTTGCATTGATATGGAGGTAACGACGGCCACCTGCGATACATCCGCCTACATACTCTGCATCGTTCTGGAAGTCCATTGTGAAGAGAGATTTTGTGGCACGGAATCTGCGGACGCTGTCGTACATTTTGATTCTCTGCTCCGGTGTGGGAAGGAGATCTGCTGCTGCATCATTTCCAACCGGCATATAGTGGAAGAACCATGCAAAATAAGCTCCGCACTCAATCAGATGATCAAAATACTCCTCACTGCTTACTGCATCTACGTTTGCGGATGTGTAGCATGTAGAAACACCGAACGGAAGTCCGTGACTCTTCAGAAGCTCCATGGCGTGCATAACCTTCTGATATACGCCATCTCCACGTCGTCCGTCTGTAGTTGCCTCTGTTCCCTCAAGGCTGATAGCCGGAACGAAGTTTTTCACACGGAGCATTTCCTGACAGAATTCTTCGTCAATAAGAGTTCCGTTTGTGAAGGAAAGGAACTCGCAGTCAGGGTTCATCTCGCAGATCCTGATCAGGTCTTTTTTGCGGACCAGCGGCTCACCGCCTGTGTAGATGTACATATAGGTTCCCAGTTCTTTACCCTGTTTAACTATGGAATCAATCGTCTCAAGATCCAGGTTCAGCTTGTGACCGTACTCAGCTGCCCAGCATCCTGTGCAGTGAAGGTTACATGCGCTGGTAGGGTCAAGAAGAATTGCCCACGGTACATTGCAGTCATTCTCTTCTGATACCTTTTCCTGTGTTGCGCTTCCCTTAAGACTGGCATTTACAATAAAGTTACGGAAAAATGTCTGACGTACACCTGCATCCAGCTGATACATACGAAGGATCAGCTGATACCAGTTATCCTTTGCCTCGATGGAATGACGGATAGCATTTCTCTGCCCTGCATACCAACCATCTGGTGTTACTTTATCAACCATTTCCATGATCTTCGGTATATTTGTCTCCGGATCCTTCTCAAGATAATCCAGTGCTTTTGTTACGGTAGCTGCGATTGCTGCCTGTTTTGCTTTGTCTACGATTCCCATACTCTATTTCCTCCTGTGTTATTATCTAAAGTAATTGGTTATTTTTATGTTTATGTTTAAAGCCGACTCTTGATGATCTTGATCGTCAGAATCCCAACCCATAGATTGAGGATCCCTTCCAGTAAAATGGAAAAGCCTACCAGTGCCATCATCGTGGCTGCTGCTTCAAATGGTCTGATAAAAACCAGAAATCCTATCACTCCGGTAACCAGTGCGATCAGCAGGATCTGCCACCACAGTACCAGACCGAATCTCTTCGCATCTACAGACATCTGGATCTTAAACAGGGCATCTGCCAGGATCAGGATTCCAAACACTGAAAAAATAAGATCCACTGCGAATTTTTTTCTGGCTATCATGATCACTCCCACTGCCATCAGCAGGATCCCGAAAGCCAGATCAAACTGAAATGCCAGACAAAAAGCATCTCTTGTGAAATATCCGCTGATCTTAATAGCTCCGTACAGGATCAGCATGATTCCCATGAGCACGCACAACATTTTTACAGAACTTTTGGGCCTTGCCATCAGAAAAATACCCAGCACACAGAACAGTAATGACATGACGATGTAGATGTTTTTTACAAGCTTCAGCTGTTTCAGGTCATCCATACGTTCCCTCCTTGATAATTTTTTCTCATTTATTGTACTGAATTATACATCACTGTGTCGTTTAAAAAAACAGACAAAAAAGAGCCAGTGCCTAAATTTCAGACACCAGCTCAAAATTAACCGTTTCTATACCTTAATAATATTCGAGGACATTCCTGTTCTACACTAAATGGATATTTTTAATCTTCATTTAGTTGAAATCATAGCTTTTATTTCAGATTTTTGTACTGACTCTCAAGGCTCTTCTCGTAAATATACTCCAGCTTATGCATATCTGACAGGATATCATAATCCATATCATGCCGCAGCCAGTCCAGGATCACTCCCACAAATACACATTTATAATACCGGCTTATAAGATGCATATCTTCCTGATCCATTTCAAAGTCTCCGACCGCCCTGTTGATCAGCTCCTCCACCACACGCTCTGCGGCATGGTCCAGATAATCGGCAAATACATCCCTCTGGATCGAGCGGTACAGATGTATCATGGCTTTTTTGTTCTTCTGAACTGCATTGACAAGGATTTCCATACAATCACTGACTGATTCCGGTACTTTCTGATCCTTCAGAATGTCATTCAGCTCTTCCCTTACCATTGCTTCCACTGCATCCGGAATATCCCTGAAATGGTAGTAAAATGTATTCCTGTTTACTCCACAGCGTTCCACGATGTCCTTTACCGTAATTTTGGACAGTGGTTTTTCGTTCATAAGTTCCGTCAGCGTATGCAGTATGATCTGTCTTGTAAAACCTGGCATTTCCTCTCCCCCATCACAAGCTTTCCTCGGGTTATTTCCTTATTATGTCACAAAATTAACACTCTTTCAAGCGACAACATGTTAGAAAATGTCCATAAATTCCCAAAAATCTTCCTCCCGATAACTGTCCCATGACTTGGGTGAACAAGGTTTTGTCAGATTTCTTCTTTCTGTTCCTGCACTTTTTTCTCAGGCTGAACATGAACAATCCCCTCCACAACTGTATGGTTTCTGACCTGATTTACCACAATGTCCAGGTTTTTCCAGCCGCACCGGAACTGTTCTCCGTCCTCCGGTACACGTTCCAGAACTCCGCAGACAAAGCCGCTGAAGGTATCATATTTTTCTACAGGAAGCTCCACATTTATAGTCTCTGCCACATCATCCAGGATCGCTCCCCCCTGTATTTTCCAGATATGTTCTCCTGTCTTCTCAATATCGTCCGGCTTCGGCAGATCCGTCCTGTCATCAATGTCTCCCACCAGTGTCTCCACCAGATCATGCAGGGTGACGATTCCTACAAAACAGCCATATTCATCCAGCACTACTGCGAAATAATCCCGTTTCTCCCTCATCTCCCGGAAGATCAGGTTGGCACGCATGGATTCCGGTACAAAAAACGGCGGATAACAGGCATGATGCAAAACAGCAGCTCTGGTTCTGTCATTCAGACGGAAATAATCTCTGGTATCCAGAATATGGATAATATCATCCTGATCTTCCCCGCATACCGGATAAAAGGTGTGACGGTTCTCTCTGATGATCCGTTCCCATTCCTCATCTGAATCTTCCATATAGAGGACAACCACATCTCTTCTGTGTGTACAGATCTCATCTGCCGCAGTATCATCCAGGTCAAAAACATTCTGGATCATCTCGCTTTCTTCCTGCTGGATGCTGCCCTGTTCATTTCCCTCTGTAAGCAGCATACGGATCTCTTCCTCTGTGGCCTGCTCCTCTTTTTCTTCCGGTTTGATTCCCATCAGATACAGCACACCATTGGCAGTTACTGTCAGAAGTGCAGTAGCCGGCCAGACTGCGACCATTGCGATCTTAAGAAGTCCTGCCAGACGCAGAGACAGTTCATCCGGATTTTTCATTCCCAGACGTCTTGGCACCAGCTCCCCAAACAGAAGACTTACATAGGAAAGCAGTATGGTCACGATGATCATGCATACGATCTTCAGAACATTCTGTGGTACATCTATCCCTGCCTTTATCAGTGCCGCTGTCATCGGCTGCGCAAAATATTCTGCCGCAAAAGCACTCTGCAGAAATCCTGCCGTAGTTACCGTTACACGGATCGCCGTCATAAAATGTGCCGGCTGTTCTGTGAGCTTTATCAAAATCTGCGCCCGGTGATCTCCCTCTTCCACAAGCTCCCTCATCTTCGCCTCATTCATGGACAGAACCGCCATTTCAGCACCTGCGAAAACAGAGTTCAGAAAGATCAGGAACACCAGTAAAACAATTGCCTGTATCATATTTTTATTCCCCTCAGTATAGTCGTCCGGAATTATTCCGAACCGGTTATAATACAGAAAGCGGACCGTTATCATCCGCTTTCCTGTTGCTTATTCTGATTATTATTACATAAGATAGCACAACCCTTCCGGTCTGTCAAACCACCAACTTCCAGACAGCAATAAACTATGATAAAAAAAACAGCAGATACATACAACAGAACGGCCTTTCATCTTCCACTCTGCTGCATGCCTATGAACATCATCGCTGCACGACCTATGTTCACTCTGCTGCTTCCTTTTCCATATGATGTTTCGGAAATTCCATAATGATCTCGGTTCCTTGTCCCGGCTCACTGTTAAGCCACAGCCTGCCGTTCAGAGTTTTTACTCCGTGCTTTACAATGGAAAGGCCAAGACCGGTTCCGCCGATTTCCTTAGAATGGCTTTTGTCCACCCGATAAAAACGTTCAAAAATGCGTTCCTGATCTTCCTTCGGAATACCGATCCCTGTATCCCGCACATTGACACGAACTGCATCTCCTTCGTCCTTCAGTTTTACAAAAACCTCACCACCCCGGTGGTTATATTTAACAGCATTATCGCAGACATTATAGAGAACCTCTTCCATGATCATCGGTACCGTATCCAGCACTGTACTTCCACCTTCCATATACATGTGCACTTCCTGTTTTTCGGCAGCTTCATGCAGGGTGGAAAAAATATCATGAGTCAGACTGTAAAGATCCAGCTTTTCCCACTGATACGGCAATCCGCCTTCATCCAGACGGGAAATCCGGATCACATCCCCAACCAGACGGATCAGTCTCTGCGCTTCCTTATAGATGCGTCCTGCAAAAACCTTCACATCCTCATCCTTCACAAATCCGTCCTGCATAATCTCAGCAAAGCCGGAAATGGAAGTCAGCGGTGTTTTCAGCTCGTGGGAAACATTGGCTGAAAATTCTCTTCGCAGCTGTTCCCTTTCTACTTTTTCAGTCACATCCACCAGAAGGATCACCGCACCCTCTGTCTTGTTTTCTCTTGTGACAGGATTGGCGATCACCTGAATCTCACTGCCATCAAGACGGAGAACTTTATCCTCATGCTTTCCGTCAAGGACCTGACAAACGATATCCCTGAACTCCTCCGAACGGTTCAGAAGATATACACTTTCTCCCGTTTTAACTTCTTTTACCTTAAGAAGCTTTCCCACACTGGAGTTGACAGAAAGTACCATGGTATAGCGGTCGATCACAAGAAGTCCCTCCTGCATGTTCTCCGTGATAATGGAAAACTCTTTCTGCTGTCTTCTGGCCGCCTCAAGCTGCAGACGGATCTGACGGTTCTGTCTGCCAATCTTGCTGAGAAGTGGCTGTACCTCATCATAGGCATCATTCTCCTCCGGATGTTCCAGATCAAGCCCATTAAGAGGTTCCACAACCTTCCCTGAAAGCCGGGATGCAAATACACCGGACAGGAGCAGCATAAGTATCAGAACTGCAACAAAAGGCGGAAGCAGCTGCAGGAGCAGCATCCATACAGAAGCCTGGTTACTGGAAACTCTCAGCACATTGCCATTTTCAAGGCGTACTGCATAATACATGGTTTTTTCGGAAAGTGTGGATGACATTCTTTCATCTGCACCTTCTCCGTTGATCTCTGCTTCACGGATCTCCTTGCGGTGTCCGTGATTATCCATGCTTTCCACATTTGCCTCATTGTCGTAGATAACTTTTCCACTTTCATCCACATAAGTGATCCTGGAATCCTCATCATTCAGCTGTTGCAGATAATCCACCCCTGCACTTTCCACACCTCTGGAAATATACACGGCTTCTTTCTTCAGTTCATCCATCAGCTGTCCCTGAAAATAGTGATAAAGGATTCCAACGACAAATGCCAGTCCCAGTACTGTGATCAGCGATGAAACCAGCATGATATACTTGAATATTTTTTTACTCAAAGCTCAGCCCTTTCCTTTCTCCGAAATCTATATAGCATTTTACAAAAGCAATGTAAAAACAATCATCCGGAAAAAGTTAAATCCTTGTAAATTTCATCACATTATAAAAAGTGCTGTGATATCCTTTCAATACCACAGCTCTTTTTTACAATAATGCAACTCTTTGCAATCTGCTCTTACTTATTTCTATTCCTCAACAAAATAGTTATCTGTATGGCTGGAACCGCTTCTGTGGTTTCCTGTGATGGAATATTCCACCCACTCTGCAATGTTCACAGCGTGATCACCGATACGCTCGAAATATTTTGCAGCCATAAGGATATCCAGACCGATGCTTGCATCCGGCTTTCCGTTATTCAGAATCTCGGCCAGCTTTTCCTTAATATCATTGAAGGCATCGTCCACCTTATCATCATCGTCAATAACCTTTCTGCAAAGCTCAAGATCACCCTTTACAAAGGCATCGATACTTTCTGTAACCATCCGGACAGTATCCTCTGCCATCTTCCGGATATTAATGATATCTCCGGTAACTGCTTTGTCCTCGATATGCTTGGACAGATCCGCAATATCTGCTGCCTGATCACCGATGCGTTCCATATCGGAGATCATCTTCAGCGCTGCGGAAATGGATCGCAGATCTCCGGCTACCGGATGCTCATGAAGAAGAAGCTTCATGCAGAGATTTTCGATCTCTCTTTCCTGTGCATCGATCTCTTTTTCCGTCTCAAAGATCTTGCCAATGAGAGTCATCCCGCCTTCACCCTGAATAGCTTTGGCAGAAAGTGAAATTGCTTTTTCGCAGAGACTTCCCATGGTGATCAGTTCCACGTGAAGCTCTTCCAGCTGTCTTACAAAACGTTCTGACATAATATCAACCAAACCTTCCTGTAATATAATCCTCTGTACGCTTATCTGCCGGCATGGAGAACAGCTTGTCTGTATCCGCAAATTCCACAACCTCACCAAGAAGGAAAAATGCTGTCTTGTCGGAGATACGGGTTGCCTGCTGCATGTTATGTGTGACCATGACAATGGTGTAATCCTTTTTAAGCTCTACTGCCAGATCCTCGATCTTGGAAGTGGAGATCGGGTCCAGGGCAGATGTGGGCTCATCCATAAGAAGCACCTCCGGCTGTACTGCCAGGGCACGGGCAATGCAGAGACGCTGCTGCTGTCCGCCTGACATTCCAAGAGCGCTTTTTTTCAGGCGGTCCTTGACCTCATCCCAGATTGCCGCATCACGGAGAGATTTTTCCACGATATCATCCAGCTTCGCCTTGGAACGGATACCGTGTGTTCTCGGACCGTATGCAATATTATCATAAATGCTCATCGGGAACGGATTGGGCTTCTGGAATACCATACCCACACGTTTACGCAGAAGATTCACGTCCATATCTCCGTAAATATCTTCCCCGTCAAGCTCTACCTTTCCTGTGATGGTACAGCCTTCCACAAGGTCATTCATACGATTTAAGGATTTCAGAAGTGTGGATTTACCGCAGCCGCTTGGTCCGATAAATGCTGTGATCTCCTTTTCCGGGATCTCCATATTGATTCCCTTCAGGGCATGAAAGCTTCCGTAATGGAGATTCATATTATCAATTGAAATTTTTGTATTTTCACTCATGATCGATCATTATCCTTTCGCAATTTTTCTGGCTACCAGACCGGACAGTCCGTTGATAACAAGTACAAATGCCAGAATGACTACTGCTGTTGCAGATGCCTGGTTTACATGAAGTCCCTCACTGGAAAGCACATACATGTGAAGTGCCAGGGTACGTCCGGAACCCATCAGGCTGTTTGGAACTGCCGCAACAGTACCGGAGGTATAAAGAAGTGCTGCAGTCTCACCTACCACACGTCCGATGGCCAGGATCACACCTGCCAGGATTCCGGGAACTGCGGAAGGAAGTACAATAGTAAAAATAGTACGGAGCTTGCCTGCTCCAAGTCCGAAGCTTGCCTCACGGTAAGAATCCGGAACAGATTTCAGTGCTTCCTCAGCGGTACGCATGATCAGGGGAAGTACCATGATCACCATAGTCAGCGCACCGGAAAGAAGAGACATGCCCCAGTGCAGTGCAGTTACAAAGAACAGCATACCGAACAGACCATATACGATAGATGGAATACCGGAAAGTGTCTCTGCGGTAATACGGATCAGCTTTACAAAACGGCTGCCTTTTTTTGCATATTCCACAAGGAAGATCGCTGCAAAGATTCCTACCGGAGCGGCAATCGCCAGAGATACTAGTGTCATGATCAGGGTATTGATCAGTGACGGGAGAAGGGAAACGTTCTCAGAGGTATAGGTAAGGCTGAACAGACTTGCATTCAGATAGGGAATACCTTTTACAAGCACATAGCCGATCAGGAAGAACAGCAGTGCAAAAGTGATCACTGCTCCCAGCAGTGTGAGAAATGCCAGGACTCCTGCACCAGGATGTCTTGCATAAGACTTCAGCTGGTCTCCTATGGTAAGTGTATTTCTTTTTTTCATGGTTGCTTCTGCCGCAGGATCTGCGGCTACAGATACGTTAGTTTGCATACTCCGCCCTCCTGTTCAGCAGTGAAAGACTTAAGTTGATGATCAGGATAAATACAAAGAGTACAACTCCTGTTGCGATCAGTGCTTCCCTGTGAAGTCCTGATGCATATCCCATCTCTGTTACGATGTTTGCAGTCATGGTACGGACACCCTGAAGAAGTCCCTTCGGCATACGTGGCTGGTTTCCGGCTACCATGATCACGGCCATGGTCTCACCGATGGCACGTCCGATTCCAAGGACAACGCCTGCCAGGATTCCGGACTTTGCTGCAGGAAGCATAACAAAGAAAATGCTTCTTTCTTTTGTTGCGCCAAGTGCAAGTGAGCCTTCATAGTAGCTTTCCGGAACGCTTCGTACTGCCGATTCCGTAACTCCGATGATCGTTGGAAGGATCATGATTCCCAGAAGGATACATGCTGCCAGCATACTGCTTCCGGTTCCTCCGAACAGCTGGCGGATCAGCGGTACCAGGAGAACCAGACCGAAATAGCCATATACGATGGATGGAACGCCTGCCATAAGCTCAATACCGGATTTCAGTGGTTTATAGATTTTTTTCGGGCAATATCTTGCCATGAACACGGATGTAAAAAGTGCGATCGGTACTCCGATAAGGATTGCTCCTGCAGTTACATAAATACTTGCCACGATCATTGGCAGGATTCCGAATTTATCGTTTGTTGGTCTCCATTCCGTTCCGAAGAGGAATTTTAAGGGACCGATCTTTCCCATTGCAGGAAGGCCGTTTGCAAAAAGGAACACGCAGATAAGAAATACTGCGAGAACTGAAGCACAGGCCGCAATGAGGAAAACGACCTTCATGGCCTTTTCTCCTAAATGATTCATAAGACACCTTTCTCTCTGTTACAGTGGATATCCACTGTGCTGATATATAACGGAGCGGCTTTCCTGACCTTGTCATGATCGCCGCTCTTTGTAAGATACTTCAATCGTTTTTTGCCCGGGAATTTATTTGGTTACGTCTTCCCAGTCTGTGATATCACCTGTGAAGATGGATTTTACCTGGTCACTTGAAAGCTCCTCAAGGTCATTGTCGTTGTTTACGATGACTGCGATACCATCTTTTGCGATCTCTGTAGCTTTAACACCTTTCTCTGTTTCCTCGTCCTTCAGCTCACGGGATGCCATTCCGATGTCACATACACCCTCTGTTGCGCTGTTGATTCCTGTTGTGGAATCGCTGACCTGAACCTCTACTGTGATGTTTTTGTTTGTTTTCTGATATGCCTCTGCAAGCTTCTCCATTACAGGTCCTACAGAAGAAGATCCCATAACTACGACTTTACCTTTTGCATCGCCTGCTTTATATGCCTCTGCTTTATCATCTACTTTGATGTAGCCTTCCTTTTCGATGATGTCCTGTCCGTCAGAGCTCATGATGTAGTTGATGAAATCCTGTGCTGCATCGCTGAGCTTGTCGCCTGTTACGATGTTGAACGGACGTGCTACCTTGTATGTATCATCTGCAACGTTCTCTGCTGTTGCCTCTGCTCCGTCGATCTTTACTGCTTTTACTGTATCGTTGAGGGAACCAAGGGATACATATCCGATAGAGTTCTCATCGCCTGCTACTGTGGTAAGCATTACATCTGTGTTGTTTGTGATGCTTGCTTCCTGTGTTGTCATATCTACTTTCTCGCCGTCTTTTTCTTCTTCGATCCCAAACAGCTCTACGAATGCTCCACGTGTTCCGGATCCATCCTCACGGGAAATTACGTCGATCGCTCCGGATGGTGCTGCCATTGCAACTGTTCCCATTACTGTAGTTCCGATAAGTGCTGCTGTTAAGATACCTGCGATTCTTTTTTTCATGATTGTTTTCTCCTCATTTCTATGATCATTCTTACTTGCTCACTGCTTAAGTACAGGTGTTATTATAGGAATGAAAGGTAAAATATAAAATCGCGGTTTTGTAAAATGTTGGTTAAAAAACGTGATATAAAAAAAAGCTGCTCGCGCAGCTTTTTTTATATGATGTATTCGTCTGCCTTGACAGATTGCCAGTTCATCAGGTCTTCCAGTGTTATATGATCCACCACACCTTTGATAGCATCGTCCAGCTTTTTCCAGAGGATCTGAGTAACACAGTTCTCCTCACGTTCACAGAAGGCTCCGTTGTCGTCCAGACATTCCACAGGGGAAAGGCTTCCTTCTGTGAGACGAAGGATCATTCCGACCGTGTATTTATCCGGGGTCTGCTGCAGTGCATAGCCGCCCTGAGGGCCACGGACACTGCGGACAAAGCCTGCTTTGTTCAGGATGGATATGATCTGCTCCAGATATTTATCTGATATCTCCTGGCGCTTCGCCACATCCTTCAGGCGGATCGGTTTTCCTGTATAATTTGTAGCAAGATCCAACATCAGTCTCAGCGCATATCTTCCTCTTGTAGAAATCCTCATGTAATATTTACCTCCAATATTTCAGTATTCTTCTGATTTATAGCCTTTCGCTCTTTCTGTTATTGTGCAGCTGTTCGGCCGGAAATATTCCTCTGTATTCCATGACCGACACCCTTCTCTGTGATGCACAAACAGCTTCCTGTATCTTTCGCAAGAAGCAGTGTCTGCTTTGCAAACTTTATTCTTTATATTGTTAATAGGTTTTATTCGTTTTCTCTATTATACCCTAAAAAGCTACAGGATACAAGCAAGTCCCCACCCACGGCTTATTGTTTTTCGCAGCTCCACAGGGGACTTACTTGATCCGGTGAAAAATAAGAATAAAACCGGCGCTCCGGCAGCCTGCTTGGACAGGCATTCAGGAGCGCCGTAAATAATCCCGCAGGATCACGCTTCGGGGCAAAAGAAGCGGTCTTCGGATCGATTATTTTGTAAACAGTGGTGTGGAGTAGTAACGGTCTCCACTGTCCGGAAGAAGTGCTACGATCACTTTCCCCTTGTTCTCCGGGCGTTTTGCAAGCTGGATCGCAGCATAGAGAGCTGCACCGGAGGAAATACCTGTAAGGATTCCCTCTTTCTTGGTAAGGAGTTTGGATGTCTCAAATGCATCCTCGTTCTCTACAGGGATGATCTCGTCATAAACCTTGGTGTCAAGTGTATCCGGAACAAAACCAGCGCCGATACCCTGGATCTTATGCGGGCCTGCTTTTCCCTCGGAAAGTACAGGAGAAGTTGCAGGCTCAACAGCAACTACCTTCACATTCGGGTTCTGGCTCTTCAGATACTCACCTGTACCTGTGATCGTTCCGCCTGTACCAACACCTGCTACAAAAATATCTACCTTTCCGTCTGTGTCATTCCAGATCTCAGGGCCTGTTGTTGCTGCATGTGCCTTCGGGTTAGCCGGGTTCTCAAACTGTCCTGGGATGAAGCTTCCCGGAATCTCCTTGGCGAGCTCTTCAGCCTTGGCAATGGCCCCTTTCATTCCTTTGGCTCCGTCTGTGAGAACTACCTCTGCACCATATGCTTTCAGGATGTTTCTTCTCTCAACACTCATGGTCTCCGGCATGGTAAGGATCGTCTTATAGCCCTTGGCAGCTGCGATGGCTGCAAGTCCGATTCCTGTATTGCCGGATGTTGGCTCAATAATGGTTGCGCCTGGTTTCAGAACGCCCTTCTGCTCTGCATCCTCGATCATTGCCTTGCCGATTCTGTCCTTAACGCTTCCTGCCGGGTTGAAATACTCGAGCTTGGCAAGTACTGTAGCCTCAAGTCCCTCAGACTTCTCTACGTTCTTAATCTCTACAAGCGGTGTGTTTCCGATCAGTTCCAGTGCGCTTCCGTAAATTTTACCCATGATGATATCCTCCTTATTTCCTTTATGTCCATTTCCTTATTTCCTAGTAACTATATATGTTTTCTGTGATTTGATTGAATTATATCATAGTACAGGGATTTGTCAATACATTTCAGCCAAAAAACGCAGGAATTTTTCTCCGGAAAAACCCCTGCGCTTCATATTTTTTATTTTTCAGATTCTGTTAATGTAATATCTCCGTCACTGCATTTCACATTTAAAGTCGGTGCTGAAGCACCGGCCTTGTTCTCATAAACAGAGGTGTCTTCCTCATTGTCGGATTTTCCCCTGGAAAGCCCCTCCGTATCCACATCTCCATCTGCAGCTTTCAGATAAATATTGGTTTTCTCCACACTGCCGTTTTTCATTTCTACAGAAACATCACCGCAGGAGCTATTGATCTTCATATCTCCGTTAAAGCTGCCGTTGTCTATCTGAAGATCTCCGTCGCTGAGAGCTATCTGTCCATCTGCAAGCTCTGCCTTTTTTATGGTCACATCTCCGTTTCCGGATTTCAGCTGCATGTTATCTGTACATTGAAGCCCTTTTACATTCAGATCCCCGTCGGAAAGCTTTGCATCAAATTTTTCGAACTCGCCCTTATCCAGCATCAGATCTCCATTGAGAAGTTCCAGGGTCATTTCTTTACACAAAATCTGATCGGCAGTAAGATCTCCATCGGAAAGCTGAAGCTCCGCTTCGGAAAGCTGTGCCTTCTCCGGAATGTAAAGAATAACCGTATTCAATGCATCTTTCTTTTCTGTCAGATCCGCATGTGTCGAGAATATCCCCAGATCATAGGTTATATAATAGCTTCCACTGCCGCCTGCAGACTCCTCAAGTGTGAGCTCTCCATCCTTATCCTTCCAGGTCAGAGGATTTTTCCTCCCGTTTTTCTCAAGCTTATATTCCATATAATAATGGTCATCATCTGAGGTACGGATATCCAGATCAAAATTCTCAAAATCCACATTCAGCTTCGTAAAATCATCGATCTGTTCTTTTTTCATTACTGTAAGATTTTTACGACTGGAAGAATTTCCTCCGGATACATACATATGATCTGAAGTATATGTGAAATCTTTTCCCCCTGCAAAATATCCTGCTGTGGAAAGAACAACTCCCGCTGCACAGAGTGCTGTGCCTGTCATCAGCACTGTTTTTGCAATCTTATTCATTTTTATGCACCTTCTTTCTTGCAAGTCTGTTAACCAGACGGCCAATTCCCATTGCACACCATTTACATATATATATGGTAAGTACTCCAACGAGGATTCCCGCACCTGCCATCAGAAATCCACTGCCGACCATCATGCAGGCTGCTGCCAGAGATTTCGCGATCAATGTCACTCCAAAACCTGTAAGCACGATACCTCCGGCTATTGCTGATACACCTGTAACTGCCATGGAAAAAATCACTGCTGCGATGACAAGCACCACTGCTGCCAGTACTGCAAGGCCTGCAAACAACAGCGCAATGCTCACCGGCGATGCACAGATCACCAGAAATGCGAGAAGAATGATCTTTCCGGGAGAACGCTTCTTTCCTGCGGATGTACTGTCCCCTGTTGTACTCAGGTTTCCTGAATCTGTCCGCCCATGTGCATGGGAGCTCTCTCCGAAATATGAACCTGCTGCTGGCAAAGCTGCTGTTTTTTCCCCGGTGATGTCCTTACTGTCACCGACACTCTCCTGCAAAAGGTTCAGGAGCAGTTCCCTTGCCGCCTCTTTAGGTTGTCCCAGTTCTTCCATAACCTGCTGTTCATTCTCAGGTCCAGCCTCATCAAAGTATTCCGAAAAATACTCAATGGCATTGTCATAATCTTCTTTTGGAAGCCGCTTCAGATATTTCTTCAGCTGCTCCATATACTCTTTTCTTGTCATTTTCGAAGTCTCCCTTCCACAATATCGTCTATAGTATCGCGGTATTCTCTCCACTCTTTCCTCAAATATTCCAGCTGCTTCCGTCCTTCTTCTGTGATGGAATAATATTTACGTTTCCGTCCCTGAAATTCCTCTGAATAAGTTGTCAGATAACCGTCCGTCTCCAGTCTGCGAAGGATCGGATACAATGTGGATTCTTTGATAGAAGCTACCATCTTCACTGTCTGGCTGATCTCATATCCGTAAGAATCCTGCTGCTCTACAACAGAAAGGATCAGGCATTCCGTCAGCACTGCAGACACCGGATAATAATACATAGGCACACCTCTTTATGTAATTATTTTATATATAAAATTTTTATATATAATTATTTTACATATATAGTACCACACTTTTTCCTGTTGTCAAGCACAATTTCGCAATTGCTTTTTCCAGACTCCTTCTTTATAATATTTACAAATACAAAACACACACCCAGAAAGGACATGATCTTATGGAAAAAAAGCCCCATCTGATGGCGATCATCCTGTTTTTGACGGGTCTTATCTGTATTGGATTACTTTTTGGCCTCAGCTATAAAACTTACCAGAAGATCGATGCCGTTGACCAGAAGATGGCATCAGTGATCAAGCCTGTTAAGCAGAAGCAGAAAGCCCTGAAGGAAGATATTGAACTTTATACAGCGAAGATCGAGAAGAAACAGGCAGCCGACAAATATCTGCAGCAGCGTGCACAGACAGAAAAAGCTGTCAAAAACAATACCGGAGAGCATGAACATGCCCCTGAAGCAGAGAACACTCAAGACACTGCCAAACCTTCTGTTTTCGACCAGGTTGACGGAGAAAGTGCTGACAACACTTCTTCCAATGGTCATATTGTAGGTATTGATCCAGGACACCAGAGTGAAAACATTGACATGAGTGCCACAGAGCCCAACGGGCCTGGTTCTTCCACTATGAAAGCAAAAGCTTCTACCGGGACCAGCGGTTCCTTCAGCGGCCTTCCTGAATATCAGCTGAATCTTAATGTTTCCCTTCTTCTCAGGGATATTCTGGAACAACGTGGTTATCAGGTTGTTATGACAAGAACAGATAATGATACTGCGATCAGCAATAAAGAACGTGCAGAGCTGGTAGCATCCAAGGGCGCAGAGATCTGCGTGAGGATCCATGCCAACGGTGATGATTCTTCCGGTGTTTCCGGTGCACTGACTATGTGCCCATCCCAACAGAACCCTTATGTTTCCAGTCTTTATGACAGTTCCAACCGACTTTCCCGGTGCATTATTGATTCCTACTGTGCAGCTACCGGTTTTCAGAACCGTGGCATTATCTACACAGACAGCATGACTGGGATCAACTGGAGCACCATACCGGTTACGATCGTGGAAATGGGATTTATGACCAATCAGAATGATGACCTTAAGATGGCTGATTCCTCTTTCCAACAGACAATGGCTGAAGGAATTGCCAATGGAGTTGACGCTTATTTTCAATAAAAAGGAGTTTACTTATATATGAAAAAAAATACATTTCTGTATATTGTGATCGCAGTGCTTGTGATCGCACTGGCAGGTCTCGGTGCACTGAATGTCCGTTCTCTGGACAAACTTGCATCGCTTCAGATCAAAGTAAATAAACTGCAGAAAAATGTTCAGGAGGTTTCCGATTCTGCTGCTGAATTAAGCCGCAAAGCTGATCAGCTGGATGTACTTTATCCGGATGACCCGACTGTTGCAAGTGCCGCTGCAAATGCCCAGACTGATTCCCAGACTTCCTCCGATGCTTCTGATTCTGACACACAGAATTCCGCTGATTCTAATTCACAGGATTCCGCTTCAGCAGACAATAAAGACAGCTCATCCGCAGCTCAGGAAGAAGGCACTCTTTCCCCTTCCAGGGGAAGCAGCACTTTTACAGATAATTCTGATTCCAGCATGGATAACGTGCTGAACCAGGTACAGTCTCTTCTGCCAACAGACAACGGGACCTGGTCTGTATACGTATGCAACCTTGCAAAAAATACCGAAGGTGCCATCAATGACCAACAGATGCAGGCAGCCAGCCTGATCAAGCTCTATATCATGGGTGCTGTATATGAAGACTATGACAAGCTTTCCGCCTCATACGGAAAAGACAGTCTGGATAACAATCTGAACTCCATGATCACAGTCAGTGACAACGATGCAGCCAATACCCTTGTAAATTATCTGGGAAGCGGCGATGATGCAGCCGGAATGGCTCGTGTCAATAAATTCTGCCAAGATCATGGATACACCAGTACTTCCATGGGCCGTCTCCTTCTTGCAGACAACTCCAATGGAGACAACTACACTTCTGTCAAAGACTGCGGAAAATTCCTCAAGACCATTTATCAGCAGGATAAGGGCACTTCCACTGAGGACACCCTTGCAGGTGCAGAATACATGTACCATCTTCTCAAAATGCAGACAAGACAGAACAAGATTCCTGCACAGATGCCTGATGGCGTAAAGGTTGCCAATAAGACCGGCGAGCTTGATACAGTAGAGAATGACGCTGGTATTATCTACGACACAGCCAAGGGAATTGATCTGGTTATCTGCTTTATGTCACAGGATCTTAAAGATACCTCTGCTGCACAGAGTACCATTGCTCAGGACAGCCGCGCGATCTACGGTTACTATAACGAATAAAAATATTTCCCATAAAAAAATGATACGCCATCCAGGGTTCATGCAGAACCTTCATGACGTATCATTTTTTTAATTCTTCTCTTCTCCCTCTTCGTAGGACATCTCCCAGATTTCAGAGAACACTGCCAGCGGACAGTCCGTAAGCAGACACATGAGAATAAAACATTCATATGGATTTACTATGTAAATTTCACCCATTTCACAGCGGGCCAGGATCTCCTGGATCTCCTCCAGAAAATGGCGGTATCTGGTATATGGATCATCATCTGCCATCTCCTGCGAGATCACAAAAAACTCCAGCGTGATCAGATCAAAACGTTCCACAGGAAATTTATGATTCAGGATATTGTTGATTCTCTGGCGGCTGAAACGCTTCTGACTGAAATGTTTTGCCAGAATGGAAGCTGACATTTTCTTCAGATTGCCCATCTTATTGATCGGGATTCCACTGCAGATAACCTTCTCAAGATCTGAAGCGTTTATGTTCTCTGGCTTCCAGATCTTTTTGCCCCCATTCTCTTCTTCATCTTTCTGATACATCGCTGCAATGATCTTCTTTGCACGCTCCAGGAGAACCATAAATTCCCGGAACGCCTGGCTCTTCTCAGACATGGGATCATCACATCTGCCTTTCAGAAACGCCAGATATTCCAGAAGCTTCTCTTCACTGTCCAGACAAAGACCTGTGCCGTAAACAACTTCGCCGGCCTTTTTTTCCACAGGGGCAAGGTGGTTCTTGTATATTTCCTTGTATTCCTCGGCTTTATAATAGCCCAGATGGTTCTTGTAGCAGTACCAGTAGATCACTTCTTCAGGATTGTGGAAATCAAAATCCTGCTCACGGAGAACTCTTGTGAGGAAATCCGACACATCCTCCGTGCTCATTCGAAGCCCGAATCCCAGCAGAAAAACTGTTTCACGCTTCACAGAAGCCTGAGTCAGCCAGTTATTTACCAGTGAACTCAGCTTGGCTGATGTGGGAGACATGGATTTCGGGGTGTAAGTCTCCTTGAAAGATTCCACCACGATCTCCTTATAAACCTCCTGGGGTACCTGAGAAAAAGGCTCCTCAAGTTCTGCTCGCTCATAAACATATCTCTTCAGATAATCACCGAAAGATACAAGCTCCATTTCTTTGTAAAGATAATGAAAAATAACGTCAGCATCTTCATCCTCAAAGGAATCCAGACTGACAATCTGACGGAATTTCTGCGCCGCCTTTTTTGTAAATTCAAAGTCCTTCACAGAATCGAAGGCAACTGTCTGTTCAAAATCAAGATCCTGCATTCGATTTCTCATCTTAAATTCTCCTTATCCCTTTTATTACTCCCCGGCAGAACTGCCAGGCCGGTATCGTTACCGCCCGGTGCTATGCCGCTCTGCCCATCTTTTGAGAGGATTTTTTTCTTCGTAGCCACTGATCTGAGCCAGAACCATTGTCACATTATCCCGGCCGCCTTTTTCCAGAGCTGCTCCAAGAAGTTCTTCCACCTTCTCTTCTGCTGTGGAATTTTTAGTCAGAACTGCCTGGATCTCCTCATCAGAAAGCATATCTGTCACTCCGTCTGAGCAGATGAGATAACTGCTTCCATCCTGATAACCGATCTCCACGACAGAAGGCTCCAGTGCCATATTCTCCTCCTGGAAACCCAGATATTGTGTCAGAGGTGCTTTTCCCAGCATCTTTCCGCCAATCACATGATCTGTGGAAATCTGCTGAAGTTTTCCCTGAAAATGGCGGTAAATACGGCTGTCCCCCAGGTTGCAGGCATAGATCGCCTTTTCGCTGAAAGACAGAAGTGCCATTGTCGTTCCCATGCTGTTGATACAGTTATCTCTGCTGTAACGGCATACTGCTTCATTCATATTTTCACAGGCCCCTGTAAGAAAATCCACGGGTTCCTTTCTGAGACTCTTGCGGTTTTCTTCATAAAAACCGCCCAGTGCTTCTGCTGCAACGGAAGCTGCCATCTCGCCGCAGCTCTCCCCTCCCATACCATCAAAGACAGCCAGTACAGGAAGCTGCCAGTGCTGTGTATGACCTGCCAGGATGCCATCAACTCCCTGGTTGTTCACCGGCAGACGCACACCGCAGCACCAGAAATTATCCTCATTATTAGCCCTCACTTTTCCAGTGTGGCATGTATATGCATAATCAATCTGATAGGCCATTCTTTTTCCTTTCGTAAAAACCCTTTCAACAACTACTGCTGCAGCTCCACAACGGAATTGCTCCAGTATTTGTCTCCCAATTCTACATATTCGTCATTGCCACTTTCTTTATCATGGACTTTTCCATCTTTATCGATCCAGCGTATCAGAAGACCGTCCCGATAATAGAAATACTGCTTCTCATCACCGTTCCATATATAAGTATAAAACATCTGCTCGCCCCAGTAAAAATATTCCTCGTAAACACCATCTGCGGACTGATCCGGGTAAACAAGCACTTTGGCAATCTCTCCTGACGGATTATAAAAGCGCAGGCGTTCCCCCTCTGTGCCTTCGCGTTTATAAGTGTCCAGAGCATTCTCTATCGTAGTTGCATGCTCACGGATCGTCTCCATTGCCTGGGCAAAACCCTCATCAGAACTGTCCGTTGTTCCGAAATTGCTATCGTTCAGTGCATCGGAGTCATCAGTGTTTGTGTATGTATGATCTCCGCTGTCTGCCGGTTTCAGAACAAACCGCACTGTAAGAATTCCACCAATCAGAACAATTACTACAGTCGCTGCTGCGATCACTTTGAAAAGAACTTTTCTTTTCTTTCTGTCAAAAATATTTTCTGTACTTTCTGATACAGGATTTCTCCACTCCCGCAGATCCTGGTCACGATCGTTCTCCAGGTCCGCCATTGTGGTAACTTTTGGCTGCACAGCTCCTGTTCTTCTTACACCGGAATTCTGCTGCGAACGCCTGGTCTGCAAAATATTGCTTCCGCTTCCCGGCATTGTCCTTTCCGGAACAGGTTTTGGTGCTCCCTGATATGGACTTCTGGATGAATTCGGTGCTATATTCTGCGTTGATCCAGAAAACAAATTCTGTGCCGCTCCCTGCATCTGATTTTGTACTACTCCGCGAGCTGCATTTTGCACAGCACCCTGAGACTTATTCTGACCTGCCATTCCTGTTGATGGATTGTCCTGCTGACCAGACGTAGCAGCTTTAGATTTCTGTATGTAATTTCGCCGTGCTTCGCGGACAGCTTCTGTGTTTATCTGACTTGTCCTGGCCAGCTGATTAACAGCCCCTTCCTGAAGGAATCTGGGCATTGACTCCGGAACATACCGCTCTTCCGCTTCTTTATGAACTGGCTGCGTTTTTCGTTCTGGTTTCTCTTGTAGTCTTGTTCCACACTGGATCGATTCCAGTGCTTCCCTCAGCTCATGGGGTGTCTGGTAACGCTCTCCGGGATCATAGGCACAGGCTTTCAGGATAACCTCGCCAAAAGCATCTCCCGCATCTGCAGGCTCCGGAGGTTTTTCCCCGGACATTCTTCTCGTCAGGGCATTTTCCTTATCCCGGTATGTGATCAGCTGTTTCTCCAGATTAAGAAACGGCAGCCTGTTGTGGTTCATCAGTTTATAAAGCACCAGTCCAAGTGCGTAGATGTCCACTCTGTTATCGTACTTTTCTCCCCTGTACATCTCCGGCGCCATATAAGAATAAGTTCCCTTCTTGGAGAGGGTACTCATCGTTTTTTCCAGTTCACGGGCGATTCCAAAATCACCCAGTTTGAAATCCCCGAACCTGGATACAAAAATATTCTCAGGTTTGATATCTCTGTGAATGATGTGAAGCTGTCCACAGTATTCCAGTGCTTTGCAAAGATCCATGCCCAGCTTCATCACTTCTTTTTCTGTGAGATTTTTTCCCGCATAATACTCCATAAAGCTTGTGAGATATTCCATGCGGATAAAAATATCCCATCCGATCTCATCCAGGTATTCCATAACCTTGTAATCTTCAACAGATACAATGTGGGAATTCCCCCGGAAATACTCCATAGTGCTTACTTCCTGAATGCACTCCTCCACCAGATTTTCGAAATAATCGCGAACGGATTTCTCATCACCGGATTCTGAGCGCACACTATCCAGCTCCCCTTTACTGGCGGGGATTGTGATTATCTTAATTGCCGAGTAAAAAGAACGTCCCTTCTCTGTTCTCTGAGCTTTGTATACTCTTCCAAAAGATCCTTCCCCGATCTTGCTTATGATCTTCCATTCAGGCCACGGGGAAATTGGCAGTTCCTTGTCCATCGCAATCCCTCCTCTCTCAGAATGTTGAATGCTCCCTATATACAGAAATCTCCCTCCGGAATTCCGGGGGGAGATTATGTTTATATTAGCAAGGTATCCGACTTATTCTTCTACCGGTGCAGTTTCCTCTGATGTCTCTTCAACAACAGCGGTCTCTTCTTCCGGAGCAGTCTCAGCCGCATCTTCCTCTACGGAAATATCCTCAATATCCTCTGGCTCCTCGGAAGCATTCTTTACTTCCGGCATTCCTGTATCGAGAGTGATCTCACTGTAACGCTTCATACCTGTACCTGCAGGAATCAGCTTACCAATGATAACGTTCTCTTTCAGACCGATCAGCGGATCGATCTTACCTTTGATAGCAGCCTCTGTCAGGACCTTGGTTGTTTCCTGGAAGGATGCTGCTGACAGGAAGGAGTTGGTTGCAAGAGATGCTTTTGTAATACCAAGCATAACCTGTTTGCCCTCTGCCGGCTGTTTGCCCTCTGCCTCAAGTTTCTCGTTAACTTCCTCAACATCAAGGACATCAACAAGTGTTCCAGGCAGGAACTCTGTATCTCCGTTATCCTCGATACGGATCTTCTTCAGCATCTGATGAACGATAACCTCGATATGCTTATCGTTGATCTCAACACCCTGCAGACGATATACACGCTGAACCTCGCGGATCATATAATCCTGAACTGCACGGACACCCTTGATTCTCAGGATATCATGCGGATTTACACTACCTTCTGTCAGCTCATCGCCGGCCTCAAGAACCTGTCCGTCAAGGACTTTGATACGGGAACCGTATGGGATCAGGTAAGTCTTGGAATCGCCTGTCTCCGGATCGTTTACGATGATCTCACGTTTCTTCTTAGTGTCGTTGATCGTGGCAACACCTGGGATCTCTGTGATGATCGCAAGACCCTTCGGCTTTCTTGCCTCAAAAAGCTCCTCGACACGAGGAAGACCCTGTGTGATATCTCCACCGGCAACACCACCGGTATGGAAAGTACGCATAGTCAGCTGTGTACCTGGCTCACCGATAGACTGTGCTGCGATGATACCAACAGACTCACCAACCTGTACCGGCTCACCGGTAGCCATGTTTGCACCATAACATTTTGCGCAGACACCAACCTTGCACTTACAGGAAAGGATAGTACGGATCTTCAGTTTGTCGATCGGTCCGCCTGTCTGGTTGCTTACGCCCTCTTTCATGATACGGGCTGCACGCTTCGGTGTGATCATGTGGTTTGCTTTAACAAGGATTTCTCCGTCTTTATTCTTAACTGTTTCACAGGAGAAACGTCCTGTGATACGCTCCTGAAGGCTCTCGATCTCTTCTTTTCCGTCCATGAATCCACGAACAACCATACCTGAGATCTCTGCTCTGTTCTCACAGCAGTCTGCCTCACGAACGATCAGATCCTGGGATACGTCAACAAGTCGTCTTGTCAGGTATCCTGAATCGGCTGTACGAAGAGCGGTATCGGAAAGACCTTTACGGGCTCCATGAGCGGACATGAAGTACTCCAGTACGTCAAGACCTTCACGGAAGTTTGACTTGATCGGGAGCTCGATTGTATGACCGGTTGTATCAGCCATCAATCCACGCATTCCGGCAAGCTGCTTGATCTGCTTATCGGAACCACGGGCTCCGGAGTCAGCCATCATGAAGATGTTGTTGTACTTATCAAGACCTGTAAGAAGTGCTTTTGTAAGCTCATCATCAGTCTTCTTCCAGGTATCAACAACCTCTTTGTAACGCTCTTCCTCTGTGATAAGACCACGTTTGTAGTTCTTTGTGATACGGTCAACAGTATCCTGTGCCTGCTTGATCATCTCCGGCTTCTGCGGCGGCACGGTCATATCGGAAATAGATACGGTCATGGCTGCACGTGTGGAGTATTTGTAACCCATAGCCTTAACGGAGTCAAGTACCTCGGCTGTCTTTGTTGCACCGTGAGTATTGATAACTTTTTCAAGGATCTGCTTCAGCTGTTTCTTACCAACAAGGAAATCAACCTCAAGAAGCAGTTCGTTTCCAGGTACGCTTCTGTCTACGAATCCAAGATCCTGTGGAAGAATCTCGTTGAACAGGAAACGTCCCAGTGTGGACTGAACATTACCGCTTAAAACAGTTCCGTCCGGCATTGTCTTATGACAATGGACAATGATCTTTGTCTGGAGTGTGATGACCTTGTTCTCGTATGCAAGAATTGCCTCGTTGACACTCTTGAAGAACTTACCTTCACCCTTATTTCCAGGTCTCTCCTGAGTCAGGTAGTAGATACCAAGGACCATATCCTGTGAAGGAACGGCTACAGGACCACCATCTGACGGTTTCAGAAGGTTGTTCGGTGATAACAGAAGGAAACGGCACTCTGCCTGTGCTTCCTGGGAAAGCGGAAGATGTACGGCCATCTGGTCACCATCGAAGTCAGCGTTGAACGCGGTACAAACAAGCGGATGAAGCTTGATCGCCTTACCTTCTACAAGGATCGGCTCGAACGCCTGGATACCCAGACGATGCAGTGTAGGTGCTCGGTTAAGCATAACCGGATGCTCCTTGATAACTTCCTCAAGGACATCCCATACTGCCGGCTCAAGTTTCTCTACCATTTTCTTGGCATTCTTGATGTTGTGGGAAGTTCCGTTGGCAACAAGCTCTTTCATAACGAATGGTTTGAACAGCTCGATAGCCATCTCTTTCGGAAGACCACACTGATAGATCTTCAGCTCAGGTCCTACGACGATTACAGAACGTCCGGAGTAGTCAACTCGTTTACCAAGAAGGTTCTGACGGAAACGTCCGGATTTACCTTTCAGCATATCGGAAAGGGATTTCAGAGCTCTGTTTCCAGGGCCTGTTACAGGACGTCCACGGCGTCCGTTATCGATCAGGGCATCTACAGCCTCCTGCAGCATACGCTTCTCGTTGCGGACAATGATATCCGGAGCACCAAGCTCCAGAAGTCTTTTCAGACGGTTGTTTCTGTTGATGATCCTTCTGTAAAGATCATTCAGGTCAGATGTTGCAAAACGTCCTCCGTCCAGCTGTACCATAGGACGAAGATCCGGCGGGATAACCGGAATAACAGTCATGATCATCCACTCAGGACGGTTGCCGGACTCACGGAAGGACTCCACAACCTCAAGACGTTTGATGATTCTTGCACGTTTCTGGCCAGTTGCATCTACAAGCTCTGCTTTCAGCTCTTCGGAATCTTTTTCAAGATCAATAGCCTGCAGAAGCTCCATGATGGATTCAGCACCCATACCTACACGGAATCCTTCACCGTAAGACTCACGTGCTTCCTGGTACTCACGCTCGGTGAGTACCTGTTTGTACATAAGTCCGGAGTCTGCTGGATCCAGAACGATATAGTTGGCAAAGTAAAGCACTTTCTCCAGTGTTCTCGGAGAAATGTCAAGGATCAGGCCCATACGGGACGGAATTCCTTTGAAGTACCAGATATGAGACACCGGAGCTGCAAGCTCGATGTGTCCCATACGCTCTCTACGAACGGCAGATTTGGTTACTTCAACACCACATCTGTCGCAGACAACGCCTTTATAGCGAATTTTTTTATACTTTCCACAGTGGCACTCCCAGTCCTTGCTCGGTCCGAAAATTCTTTCGCAGAAAAGACCGTCCTTTTCAGGCTTCAAGGTTCTGTAGTTGATTGTTTCAGGTTTTAAAACCTCACCGTGTGACCACTCTCTGATCTTCTCAGGGGACGCCAGTCCGATCTTGATGGCATCGAAAGTCATTGGCTGATATGTTTCATTGGCGTTCGTTGTTTCTGCCATGTATTCTTTCCCCTTTCTTATTCCTCATCATCAAAGGACTCTTCAAACTCGATCATGTCATCCTCGTCTTCCATGTCCTCATCTTCTTCTACATTGACAAGCTCTTCTCCGCTGAACTCCTGCTTGGTATAGCCGTGTTTACCGAAGGACTCCTCATCTCTGCGTCCTCTGGAATCGCCCTCGATGACATGACGAAGATCTGTATCTCCGTAATCAGAAGTCTCCATAATGTGTACCTCTGATCCGTCCTCGCTGAGCACACGTACATCCAAACCAAGGGACTGAAGCTCTTTAAGAAGAACCTTAAAGGACTCAGGAATACCTGGCTCAGGAATGTTGTCGCCTTTGATGATCGCTTCATAGGTCTTAACACGTCCGATCACATCATCAGACTTCACTGTCAGAATCTCCTGCAGTGTATAGGAAGCACCATATGCCTCCAGTGCCCAAACCTCCATCTCTCCGAAACGCTGGCCACCGAACTGAGCTTTACCACCCAGAGGCTGCTGTGTTACCAGGGAGTATGGACCTGTGGAACGTGCGTGGATCTTATCGTCTACCAGATGATGCAGTTTCAGGTAGTGCATATGACCGATTGTTACAGGGCTGTCGAAATACTCTCCTGTACGTCCGTCACGAAGTCTTACCTTACCGTCTCTGGAAATAGGAACGCCCTTCCAGAGTGCTCTGTGAGCTTTGTTCTCATCAAGATACTGCATAACATCCGGTGCAAGAATATCTTTATATTTCTCACGGAATTCCTCGAAGTCTTCCGTATTAACGTAATCGTTGGCAAGCTCCAGAGTATCCTGGATATCAACCTCGTTTGCGCCATCGAATACCGGTGTTGCGATATTGAAGCCAAGTGCTTTTGCAGCAAGGCTTAAGTGGATCTCCAGGACCTGTCCGATATTCATTCGGGAAGGTACACCCAGAGGATTCAGCACGATATCGAGCGGACGTCCGTTCGGAAGGAATGGCATATCCTCAACCGGAAGTACACGGGAAACGACACCCTTGTTACCATGACGACCAGCCATCTTATCACCAACGGAGATCTTTCTCTTCTGTGCAATATAAATACGTACTGCCTGATTTACTCCAGGACTCAGCTCATCGCCGTTCTCTCTTGTAAATACTTTGGCATCTACGATAATACCATATTCACCGTGCGGTACTTTAAGGGAAGTATCACGTACCTCTCTTGCCTTCTCACCAAAGATAGCACGAAGGAGACGCTCCTCAGCAGTAAGCTCTGTCTCTCCCTTAGGAGTAACCTTACCGACAAGGATATCACCGGCACGTACCTCAGCACCGATACGGATGATACCGCGCTCATCCAGATCTTTCAGAGCGTCATCGCCGACACCCGGAACGTCACGTGTGATCTCTTCCGGTCCCAGCTTGGTATCACGGGATTCTGCCTCATACTCCTCGATATGGACAGATGTATAAACATCGTTCTGTACAAGTCTCTCACTGAGAAGAACAGCATCCTCGTAGTTATAACCTTCCCAGGTCATAAATCCGATCAGCGGGTTCTTACCAAGTGCAAGCTCACCATTGGATGTTGAAGGACCATCAGCGATAACCTGTCCAGCCTCAACATGCTCACCCTGGAACACGATCGGTCTCTGGTTGTAGCAGTTGCTCTGGTTGCTTCGCATAAATTTGGTCAGATGGTAATCATCCTTGGTTCCGTCATCATTCTTGATGGAGATATCTGTAGATGTGGAACGAAGTACTGTACCTGCTTTTCTTGCAACAACACATACACCGGAGTCAACGGCTGTCTTGGTCTCCATACCAGTACCAACAACCGGAGCCTCTGTTGTAAGAAGCGGAACGGCCTGACGCTGCATGTTTGATCCCATCAGCGCACGGTTCGCATCATCGTTCTGCAGGAACGGAATCAGGGCTGTAGCAACGGAGAATACCATTCGCGGAGATACGTCCATGTAGTCGAACATATGCTGCTCGTACTCCTGTGTCTCCTCACGGTAACGACCGGAAACGTTCTTATGAAGGAAATGTCCCTCTTCGTCCAGCGGCTCATTCGCCTGTGCTACATGATAATTATCTTCCTCGTCTGCTGTCATGTATACAACTTCATCTGTTACACGCGGGTTGGAAGGATCTGTTTTATCAATTTTTCTGTACGGAGCCTCTACGAAACCGTACTGATTGATTCTTGCATAAGATGCAAGGGAGTTGATAAGACCGATATTCGGTCCCTCAGGAGTCTCGATCGGGCACATTCTTCCATAATGGGAGTAATGTACATCTCGAACCTCGAATCCGGCTCTGTCTCGTGACAGACCGCCAGGTCCCAGTGCAGAAAGTCTTCTCTTATGAGTCAGCTCTCCAAGAGGGTTGTTCTGATCCATGAACTGTGACAGCTGGGAAGATCCGAAGAACTCCTTCACTGCTGCAGTTACAGGTTTGATATTGATCAGGGACTGCGGAGAAATACTCTCTGTATCCTGTGTTGTCATTCTCTCACGTACCACACGCTCAAGTCTGGAAAGACCGATGCGGTACTGGTTCTGAAGCAGCTCACCGACAGCACGGATACGACGGTTGCCCAGGTGGTCGATATCATCATCGTTTCCAAGGCCGTACTCCAGATGCATATTGTAGTTGATGGACGCAAGGATATCTTCCTTGGTGATGTGTTTCGGGATCAGGTCGTGGATATCACGTTTGATCGCATCACATCTGTCCTCAAATGTGTCATTTTCTTCCAGAATTTTTTCGAGTACCGGGTAGTATACTAATTCTGTAACACCCAGGGACTTCGGATCCTCAAGCTCCGGCAGATAGTGACGGATATCAACCATAAGGCTGGAAAGGACTTTGATCTCTCTCTCCTCACCCTGGATCCACACATACGGAACTGCGGAATTCTGTAATGTATCAGCAAGCTCTTTTGTAACAAGTGTCTCAGCCTCAGCAAGGATCTCTCCTGTTGTTGTATCAACAACATCCTGAGAAAGCTTGTGGCCTACGATACGTTTATTGAAATGAAGCTTTTTATTAAATTTATAACGTCCGACTTTGGCAAGGTCATATCTTCTCGGATCAAAGAACATTGCCATGATAAGGCTCTCTGCGCTCTCTACTGCAAGCGGCTCGCCCGGACGGATCTTCTTATACAGCTCAAGGAGACCTTCCTGATAGTTTGTGGAAGTATCCTTTGTAAAGCTGGCAAGGATCTTTGGCTCTTCACCAAACAGATCAATGATCTCAGCATTGGTTCCAATGCCCAGTGCACGGATCAGAACAGTGATCGGAACCTTTCTTGTTCTGTCTACACGTACATAGAATATATCATTTGAATCTGTCTCATACTCCAGCCATGCACCTCTGTTCGGAATTACAGTACTGGAAAACAGTCTCTTGCCAAGTTTATCATGAGCGATTGCATAGTAGATTCCAGGGGAACGTACTAACTGGCTGACAATAACACGCTCAGCACCATTGATAACAAAGGTACCTGTAGCTGTCATCAGCGGTAAATCTCCCATGAAAATCTCGTGTTCGTTGATCTCTTCTGTTTCCTTATTGATCAGCCTTACTCGAACCTTCAAAGGTGCGGCATAAGTCACGTCACGTTCTTTACACTGCTCGATGGAATATTTGGCATCTTTTTCATCGTATGTGAAATCGATGAATTCCAGACTGAGCTTTCCGCCGTAATCTGCAATCGGAGAAATATCATCAAATACTTCTTTTAAACCTTCGTCAAGAAACCACTGGTAGGAATCTTTCTGAACTTCGATCAGGTTTGGCATTTCCAGGACTTCTTTTTGCCTCTGGTAGCTCATACGCATGCTTTTTCCAGTTTTTACAGAACGAATTCTGTTTTTTTCCATTGACGTTTCACCCCTGTTTTTTTATTATTTATTACAACATGATCCCGCCTGGCTTTTAGGCAGGCATATCTAGCCATAATATAGCATCCTCCACTTTAACATAAGAAAAAAAGCGTGTCAAGCACTTTTTTTGATTTTTTTACATTTTTCAAAAAAAAGATTCTGTTCCTTCTATACATACGATGTATGGATATCCGGAACAAAATCTTTTTTTATCACACATACTTACTTCACAACAGTATTTACTGTTACTGTATTTCCGTATTTATCTTTTGAGACAAGTTTCAGAGCAGTATTCTTTTTTTGCTTCTTTATTTTAATAACGTACTGTTTCTTTTTGTTTACGGATGATACACCCAGCTTTACAAACTTTCCGGATTTCTGCACATAAGCAGTGACACTTCTGCTGCCTGATGCTGTTCCGTTTATAGCAGTGCTTGCAGCTGTAATCTTTTTGCAGGCTGGACGATTAATGCTCGTCCAACCCTTGCAGCTTTTAGCATATACAGCCTGGATTTTTCCATTTCCGCTGAAACTGTTGGATTTCATTACCGGTATCACAGAAGTATAGGCATAAATACCATTTCCTTTGTTTTTGTCCGCTTTATTTCCGGAAATTTCTGTTACTCTTGATTTCCAGATCAGAATACCGCTTTTTTTATTTGAAAAGACACGATTGCTCTTTGCGCGTATTCCACCTGTAGTATATTCAATTTTAATTCCGTGGTTTTTGTTTTTTGAAGAAGAGTTGCTGAATATATTGACATTTTTGCCGACATTTACACGGATTCCTGACCCGCCCGTTGATTTTACAGTATTCTTTTCCACTGTAGAAGGGGCCGCCATTGAACCCAGATAAATTCCGTCCCCTCCTGCTGCAGAAACCACATTTCCGCTGATGATGTTTTTCTTTTGGGATTTTTTGACATATACCCCATCGTAAACATAAACACCTGCATTTGCGGTTCCGGAAACCGTATTTTTTCTGATCGCTGTCCCCCTGGAGTCTTCCGCACTGATTCCCAGATTGGAAAACGCAGAGGTATTTTTTACCTTAATACGGTTATTATTCAAAGTTCCTGAATCTGAAAGAGTCATGCGAATCCCATTGCCATATCCTGTAACACGGTTATCTTCCACTGTAATACCTTTTATTGAATAAATTCCCTTCGGAATCACACCACCGTTTCTTTTCATATTATATCCCAGCACATTGATGCCGCTGCATATCCATGCATATCCTCCAATGCTGGAAGTCTTAGACAGGCTGATATAATTCCCTGTTACCCGGATATTCCGGTTTGCGCTTGTTCCAGGTCCTCCATTATATCCCTTCGTCTTATGAGTATTTTTCAGGTTTACAGCAGAAACTTCAACACCCGTCCCCACATTTACCATAGTATTATCTTCTGCTACAGAATCTTCATAATTAAGAAATTCTATACAGCGTTTCTTTACATTATGGAATGTATTGTCTCTGACAGTAATCCTTTTGTAAGTCTTTCCTGCCATCATGCTGTGGGTTCCCAGCCCTGCAAAAACATCCTCAAACACATTATCCTCAATAACAAAATCTTCACAGGTAGTTCCATCATAAGGCTGATACTGTGGAAAAACATTATTCTCATCTGTACAGCAGTCTATCTGAATACATTCCTGACCGCCTTTTACATAATTCTTATAATATCCGCGAAATGTACATCCTGTGATCCTGGCATTTTTAATACCTCCAAATTCCAGAAAATGCGATTTCAGATTATTAAGAAATGTAGCATTTTTGACAGTAACATTAGTAGCATGGCCGATGCTGAAACCCACAAAACCTCCTGGTGCATCTTTTTCTTTTACAATCTTATAATTGAAATCCCATGTTCCTCCATCAATAACTATATTTCGATAACCATTGTAACCGCCTTCTGATTCCAGCGTATTTCCCAAGCGGAGCAAAATATGTTTATTTACAGAGGTCTTGGTAATCGTAGCTCCCTGTGCATATAAATACATATTGCTGTACATGCAGAGAGTTCCTGTCAGATTATAATTTCCCGGCGGAATAATGATCTTATACGGATTTTCATCTGTAGCCTTATCCTTTAGTTTCCACAAAAGAGTATTCAAAGGAGCTGTAATGTCCTCTCCGTCTTTTATTTGAAGCGTCACTGTCCGATATACTCCCTGTTTTCCCTCTGAAGCACTTCCATCAGAAAAATCTTCCGTTTCTCCAGCAGTAAAATCTTCCTGAATAAACTGATTATTCACAGTTTCTTTGCCCTGTTTGCTGTCCGCACTTTCCCCATCTGGTTCCTGCTGAATTTCTTCGACATTTTCCTGTTCAGCTTCTGTCTCACTCCCCTGATCCGGTGTTTCTGTTATTTCTGATACATCATCCGTCAATTCCTCTTCCTGATCTCCAATACTGTCCACACCTGAATCTTCCTCACCGTTGTCATCTGACAATACAGTACTGGCTGCCGATACTTCTGTACTTCCATCCGAAAAAACATCCTCTGCTTCTCCAGATGTTACATCTTCTTCTGAATCTGAATTTTCTTTTGTCCATGCTGCCGTAGAAGCAGGTACCACACTCCCATTATCGTCAATAACCAACGGATCTGGTTCTTCCGCAGGTACATTTTCTTCCTCTTCGAGTTTCTCCTGCTGATTCATTATTGCATTCTGAGCCCGAATCGCCTCCATCGGAGAAATCATTGAAACTGCATTGGTATGTTTTTTCTGAGATGTCTGCTGTGCTGCTGTCGGCACCGGAATTCCAGTTAGTCCGACTACCGCAGCCAGAACACCGGCCAACATTTTCTTTTTCATATTTATATTTCATCCCCCTTTCTTTTTTCCATTATCCTTCTTTTGTTCCCAAAAAGCAAGGAACAAAAAAAGCTGCTGTGCCGCCGGTAAACCGGCAGGCACAACAGCCTCAAAGCTCTTATTCTGACTGGATTATTTAAGTGTAACCTTAGCTCCCTCAGCCTCAAGTTTAGTTTTGATGTCCTCAGCCTCAGCTTTGGATGCGCCCTCTTTAACAACCTTCGGAGCACCATCAACGATAGCTTTAGCCTCTTTAAGTCCAAGACCTGTAACCTCACGAACAACTTTGATAACTTTAACTTTGTTAGCGCCAACCTCTGTAAGCTCTACGTCAAACTCATCTTTCTCCTCAGCTGCCTCGCCTGCTGCACCTGCTGCTGCTACAACAACACCTGCTGCTGCGGAAACGCCGAACTCTTCCTCACAAGCTTTTACAAGGTCATTTAACTCTAATACAGATAATTCTTTGATTGCTGCAATAAATTCTTCTGTTGTTAATTTTGCCATTTTAATTTCCCTCCATTTATAAATTTTAATTAATAATCATGCGGTCGTTATGCCGCCAATTGCACGTTGCTGGGATTACTCAGCAGCTGCTGCGTCAGCTCCGCCGTTCTGCTCTGCGATCTGATTAAGCACACGAGCGAAGTTTGCGATCGGAGACTGCATGCTTCCAAGCAGTTTTCCAAGAAGTTCCTCTCTTGAAGGAATTGTGGACAGTGCCTGAATTCCGGCCTGATCATTGTAGTTACCTTCAACTACACCTGCGATCAGCTCCAGTGCCGGGAACTGTTTTGCATATTTAGCAAGGATTCTTGCCGGAGCAGTTGCGTCTGTCTCGGAGATAGCGATCGCATTTGTGCCATGTAAATGATCACTGAGGCTCTCAAATGCTGTACCCTCGAATGCACGACGCATCATGGTATTCTTGTATACCTTGTACTGAACACCAGCTTCTCTTAACTCTTTACGAAGAATTGTATCCTGCTCAACTGTAAGACCGCTGTAGTTTACAAGTACAACAGACTGTGCGTCTTTAATGCTGTTAGAGATCTCTTCTACGATTGGTTGTTTCAGTTCTACTTTTGCCATGAAATGGTACACCTCCTTATAGATTTTGTATACCGCCGTCGCAATAAGTCAATCTGTTTAAAAAAAGACCTTACTGCTTCGCAATAAGGCCTTGTGTAATCTTAACTCAGAATACTTGGACCTCGGTAGGCGTTTTAATCCTTATGCCTTACGGCACCTACTGTCTTCGGCAGCGTTCTTAGGTACAATACCATAACAGTGCCGGGTGTGTCAAGTATTTTTTTGAAGTTTTTCAGATACCACGGATTATTCCGCAGCAGGCGTGTTATTTCGTACCAAAAATCCTGTCTCCTGCATCTCCAAGTCCAGGGCAGATGTAGGCGTTCTCATTAAGCTCTCTGTCAAGGGAACCGCAGTAGATCTGTACATCCGGATGTGCCTCGTGAAGACGTTTCAGTCCCTCCGGAGCTGCGATGATGCACATGAACTTGATGTTCTTTCCACCCTGTTTCTTAACAAAATCAATGGCAGCCTCACCGGAACCGCCGGTTGCAAGCATCGGATCAACGATAACCGCGATACGCTCATCAATAGACTCCGGAAGTTTACAGTAGTACTCATGCGGCTCATGTGTCTCAGGATCTCTGTAAAGACCTACATGTCCCACTTTGGCAGATGGCACCAGTGTCAGGATACTGTTTACCATTCCAAGACCTGCACGGAGTACCGGGATAACAGCCAGCTTCTTACCGGCGATCATAGGTGTCCTGCATGTCTCGATCGGTGTCTCCACTTCCACTTCCTCTGTAGGAAGATCACGAAGTGCCTCGTATCCCATAAGGATGCCGATCTCCTCCACCAGTTTACGGAACTCGTTTGTTCCTGTATTTTTATCACGGAGCATTGAAATTTTGTGTTTGATCAGCGGGTGATCCATAATATAAACATTTTTCATTTTTTCCATCGTGATTTCCTCTCTTTGTCTGTGTTTTTTGTAAAGCGAAACTTCTCATTCCACTCTGCTTCATACACCGGAACGCAAGCCTTTCGCTTTTCTGTATTCATCTTTCTACATTATAATATATATGGCACTTTTTCAAAAGGGGGGAAAAACTATTTTCCCTGGCGTTCCAAAACCTGATCGATAGCATAGGCCACACCAAACTCATTGTTGCTCTTTGTGATGTATTTTGCTGCCTTTTTGATCTCCGGAACTGCATTTTCCATTGCAACGGTTGCGCCGAAATCCATGGAGATCATGGAATAATCATTAAGGCTGTCACCAAGAACCATCACCTCATCCATGGTATATCCCAGAGACTCGATATATTCTTTCAGCACCGGGCCTTTCTGCGCCTCTACTGCTGTAATCTCCTGATTATATATAAAGGAAGAAGCCACTGCAACGGCTGGATTTTCTTTCAGCTCATCGCTGAGTTTCTCCAGCTGCTCCACATCTGCCGCAAAAATGAAGATCTTATATACCGGCGCACCGCTGCTCTCCAGGGAACGGATATCGGAAATCCCTTTCGTGTTTCCGGCGATCCTGCGGTACTGCGGGGATTTCCGTACAATCTCCTCGCTGGTATCTATGTCCATATTGAAAAGACGGATCTGCTGAATGATCCCGTCTTCAATTTCTTTCTTTGTTCCAATACGGTAATCATAGCGATCCGTAAAAAATGCTACAGATACCGGGTATTTTTTTGCCGTATTGTAGACCTCCTCACACAGCTCAATAGAGATCGGTGTACTCTTTACAACCTCCTGCTGCGGATTCCGTACTTCAGCACCACTGCTCACCACATAATCACAGGTCAGCTCTGTTCCCTTCAGCTCCTCCATGGCACCGGGAAAATTCCGGCCGGTGGCAACCATAAAACGGATTCCCGCATCGCAGGCACGCCTGATCGCTGCAAGGGTTTCCGGTGCGATCCTATGGTCATCACCAAGAAGTGTGCCGTCCATATCACTTGCAATTACTTTTATCATGAAAAATTTCTCCTTTTATCTGTAAAAATTCCGGTCAATCATTCGGATCCATATCATCCATAGCAAATATGTTCTTTTTTCGGAGAAATTATATCTTATATTATTGCAAAATACAATGATTTTTGCGACAGGCATATGCCTTTCTGATTTCAGAAATACATGGTATAATGAGATTTCATAAATCTGTCCGATGTCGGTCAAGCGTATATCCGCAATCCGCGTCGCTGCTTGATCCGGTTAAGTGAATAACCCCATCCACATGTACTACATAGATTTGCATCAAATAAATGCTCTTCAGTTAAGTCAGTCAATCAGAAAACAGGAGAATATTATGTCAACTTATTTTTTTCATTCCAAAAGAAACCGCTCGCATTCCCGTTTCTTCTATTTAATATTGTGCACAGTTCTTGTCTGTCCAATGCTCCTTTTCACAGGCTGCGGAAATATCACGGATGCAGATACATCCACCACCGGAAATCAGCCCATCAGTATCAGCAGTATCAAATTGAATACAGCTGTACAGATCACAATTTACGATTCCCAGGATAAATCCCTCCTGGATGACTGTCTGGCACTGTGCGATAGGTATGAGCTGATCTTCAGCCGGACAAATGAGAACAGCGAGCTTTATAAATTAAATCACCGCAAAGATACATCGGATAAAGATCCCAATGCTGACGGGCAGACTACTCCATATCCGGTCAGCGGCACAGCAGACACCTGGCATATATCCGAATACCTTGCTGCTCTGCTTTCCCAAGGACTTTCTATCACCAGGGAATCCGATGGTGCCTTTGACATCGCCATTGCGCCTTTGACCTCTCTCTGGGATTTCACAGCAGAAGACCCGAAGGCTCCGGATGATGCAGATATTCAGAAAGTTCTCCCCCTGTGCAGCTCCGACGGCGTCACCATTGACGGGCAGGATATCACACTTCCCTCTGATGACATCCAGTTCGATGTAGGCGCCATTGCCAAAGGCTATATTGCAGACCGCCTGAAAGATTTTCTGATAAAAAAAGGCGTAAACAGTGCTATCATCAACCTTGGCGGCAATGTCCTCTGCATCGGCTCGAAGCCTGACGGCACTCCCTTCAAAGTAGGCATCCAGAAGCCCTTTGCAGATCGCAACGAAACCGAAGCCGTTATGGATATCACCGGAAAATCTGTTGTGTCCTCCGGAATTTATGAGAGGTGCTTTAAGCAGAATGGAAAATTATATCATCATATCCTGAATCCCCAAACCGGCTATCCTTATGATAACGGCCTGATCTCTGTGACGATCATCTCCGACCAGTCTGTAGACGGCGATGCCTTAAGCACCACCTGTTTCGCCCTTGGTCTGGAGGACGGACTGAAATTTGCGGAGAAAAAAGGAGTGCAGGCCGTTTTTATCACAGAAGATTATGAACTGCATTATACGGACGGATTCCAGGATGAGATCAATGTCACTGATGTGGAATCCTGAACCATGAAATCTTTTTCAGTAACAACCAAAAACCTTACGGATAGACCATATTTGTCACATAAGTCTGCGGATAATCTTTCAGAAGATTTGCCATTACTGTCTGTGTCTGTGTCGTTGAAAATGGCTAGGATGGGCCGTTCCACAGACATTCATAATCTGCCTCCGTACCGTGGATGTCTCTGTTCCGCAGTTGTAGGGCCACAGGGGGGGGAGGCAAAACCTTCCGGATTCACAATCTGCTCCCAAGCTTCTTCATATCCCTTATCCGGAAGTTCAAAACACCATGGGATAAATCCGAGCAAACAGTGATCTTCTGGAAGCAGATAATGCCGAAGATGGCCTGAAGATCATTCTCAAAGAGCATCCTGACATTATTATCACAGATATGAAAATGCCCGTCATGGACGGAATACAGCTCTAAAAAAAGCCGGAAGAACTTCACATCGACAGCAAAATCAGTGTGATCAGCGGATTCAGCGATTTCAAATATACAAGACTTGCGATCCAGGCCGGTGTTATTGATTACATACTGAAGCCTGTTGATCCCCAGAATTTGAACAATGCGCTTTCAGCCACAATTTCTCAGTTGGAAAGTGAAGCAGGCAAAACTGGGACTTCCGATTCTGCTTCATCACCCGAACCCTGCTCTGCGTTCACCAGTAGGGTAATCAGTGATGTTTTTGATTATATCAATGCACATTATCTGGAAAATATCTCCCTGGCCGATATTGCAGAATCTTTTTTCTAAGTAAGGAGCATCTGTCCAGATTGTTTTAAAAAAACGTCAGAATCTTTTTTCCTATACTATGCAGTTAAAGCTCACCGAGGTGAAACGGCTTCTGCAGTCTACGGATATAACTCTCGACGACATTGCCTGGCATCTTGGTTTCAGCAATGGAAATTACTTCAGCAAGGTTTTTAAAAAGAACTGTCAGATGTCTCCCAGTGAATACCTGAACGTACAGCTATAGTTCTTCAGAAAACTTTTCTCCGATAAAAAGTAGCTGTAACTGAGCGTATCCGTTCAGTTACAGCCACTTTATTCAATATTATTATATTCAGTTATTGATCATATCCGGCCAGGAAAGAATCTCTGCAGAAATCTTCTCTTCATAATCTCCGTCAATGTCCTCACTTCTTCCAGCCGCATAAATATTGGTCTCGGCACCCCAACCGTTGTCCTCGTATTCCCATACATGGAATTTCAGTCCACGGAACATGAAATCCAGACTTCCGCAACCATCTTCCTCTGTGTATTCGAATTTGATATTTTTTTTGTTCAGAGCATCCTGTACTTTCTGTAAACGCATATAATATCGCTCCTTCCACGCCTAAAATCTTCCTTTATACACAAAGTATAACATGTTGTGATTTTTGACACAAGTCAAGGATGAAAGTGCCTGTGAGCTGCAGATAGCTCAGGCCCAGTAGAGTCTCATTCCAAACTCATGGCTCATACGGTCCGGATGCCCATCAACTCTTGAAAGCAAAGTACAGATATCCTGATAGGTATTCTTTGCCATACATTTACCGCTATTATCAGAAAGAATTAGTGTAAGGTTCCACTTCTTGCCTTTTCCGTATTCTTTCTCAAAGGTTTTTACCATGACACGGCTGTCTGCCGGAACTTCTGCTTTAACACTTCCCTTTTCCACCAGTTCTCCGTTCAATGTTTCTGTAATGATCCATGTAAGTTCACACTCTCCCAGAGCTCCATCTGTATCATTTACAATATACAGACTGTCCAGATGATCTTTGTGCTTTGCAAAAACACCCACTGGTGCGTTGCTTTCCAGTATAGCCTGAAGACCCTTTTTGGGAATTCCCCACCAGTCATATAAACCGTAGAAGCTCTGAGGACACAGGTCGATAAACATAAACTGTACATATCCTGAGCAAGGTTCATATTTCTGGATCCTGTAATGCTCTGTATAATATTTCAGAAGCTTATACTGATATTCCTGGATCTTCGGGATATCATCCACCAGTTTTTCCAGACGATGATATACCGCCGGAACAGTTTTCAGATTTTCACTGCTGCCCGGTGCATCAAATCCGTACTCTGTATTCAGCTTTTCTGTCTGCTCATAAATATCTGCATATTCTCCACCGCTTAAAGAACCCAGATAATTGTGGCTGTCCCCGCTAAGCGGATCATCTTCGCAGAAAGAACCCTTGATGATCGGTCTGCCCGGATCCATCTTCTGTACCTCCCTATACAGAGCAGGTCCCGGATTTTCCTCCATAAATCTCCTTCTCACATTTCCATCCGGATCAACACATCCCGGTTCATTCATAATGATCCAGCAGATCAGAGACGGATGATGCTTCAGAAGTTTCACATTTTCTCTGTAAACATCTGCAAATCTCTGCGCCCATTCATCTGTTGAAGGATGCGTCCAGTTGTACTCCGAATCCTGAAGAACTGCAATTCCCAGCTCGTCACACAGATCATAAAAAACTTCCTGCTCTGTGTGGACATGTACTCGTACCAGGTTAAAACCTGCCGCCTTTACATTAAGAAGATCTCTCAGGTACCGTTCCCTTGTCATTGCGGAAATATAACAATCCGGAAAATAAGAGGTTCCTCTTATATACAGCTTCCTGTTATTAAGCCAGAATCTTGTTATTTTTTCATTACGCTCAATCTGAATGTCCCGGAAAGCAAAATTCGTTGTTCTGCTGCTCAGTATGTCTTTTCCCCTGCTTAACGTAAGTTCTGCCTGATACATCCAGGGATAACCATGATCCCATGTGGACCACAGTCTGACATCTTCCACTTTAAGCTCACATTTAAAACCTGTCTCTGCTTTCTCTGCCATTATCTGAACAGTTTTTTCTGCCTTTATAAGACCGGACTCTTTTTCCCGGATCTTTACATTAAAATCATATGTCTCCCCGGATTTCAGACCTCGCGCTTCAGTTTCCACATATACGTCTGCTTTCTTTCCATCTGGATCCAGTTCATACTTCAGATCTGTCTGATCTTCCAGAACACCTTCTTCTGTCAGGATCAGCTCCACTTTTCCGTAGATTCCTACAGGATTTACATCTCTCTGGATAAATGTATCAGAATGTTCGTAGGTACCTTTTACCATATTTCTTTTTACCAGGGTGGTTCTGGAATCCTGTGCATCCAGCTCCACCTCATCATCCCATGGAGAACTTACCTTTACAATGAGATAATTTTTCTTTCCAAAAACAAGCTTATCTTTTACATTAAAGGAAAATGGAGCGGAATATCCTTCATGCTCTCCAAGAAATTCTCCGTTAAGCCATACTTTTCCATAATAATCCACATTGGTAAATTTAAGGACAGCATCCGTAACTTTCTGATCCGGAACTTCAAACTCTGTTTTGTACCACCAGGGTGCCTGATTGAAATATCTCAGTTCACGCCCGAAATATGGCTGTCTGGCATAGATAAGCTGCAGATGTTTCAGTTCCTCCAGTTCCTCCCATTCAGACACCTGGGAACCTACGGAAGTATCTGCTTCCCTGGCAGCATAAAGCCCGATCTTTTCCCCTGTATCATGAACATCCTGCAAAATTTTCCATCCTTGTTTCAATTCAATCCTTGTTTCCATTTCAGCCTCCTAACTCTTGACCGCACCTGCAGCCATACCTTCGATTATGTTCCTGTTAAGAATAAAATACACGATCAGTGTAGGCAGGATCGATATTACGATCGCCGCAAATGTACTTCCCCAGTCCACTCTTCCGAACTGCCCCACAAAGTCATTCAGGCCAATTGGCAGAGTTTTCATATCAGAAGATGAGATAAACGTATTGGCATAGGTAAATTCATTCCATACAAAAACAAAATTGTATGTAAGAACTGTCATTGTAGTATTTTTAGCCATAGGTACCACGATCTTGCGGAATGTGGTTCCCATTGTGGCACCGTCAATAACTGCCGCTTCCAGAAGAGAATCCGGCATAAATTTAAAAAATCCGGTGTAAAGATAGATACACATTGGAAGTCCGAACCCGATCTGCGGAAGCACCAGTGCCCAGTATGTATTTCTCAGTCCGATCCTGTTATAAATCTGGAACATGGGTATAAGGCAGGAAAAAATAGGCACCATCATTCCAAACAGGAAAAATGCCATCAGTGCATTGGCATATTTTACCTTTACCTTACTGATCACAAATGCAACCGGGCATCCCAGGACTACGATGCCAAGAAGTGTGAGAACTGCCACAACCGTACTGTTAAGAAAATATCTTGGAATGGATGAGATCGTCAGTGCGCTGATATAGTTTCCAAGATAAAATCCTGATGGCAGGGCATACTGTGCAGTATATGTCATTTCATCCGGTGTTTTCAGACTGGAGCAGATAACCCAGAAAATAGGGTAGACCTGTATCATGACAAAAATAAGGATCACTACATAGAACACAGCACGAATAGGTATATTTTTTCTTGATTTTATCATTCTGACCCATCTCCTTTCGCCGATCCCAGGCATTTCTGTATAATCCCTACTGCTACCAGACATTCAATGACCAGAAAAACGGACAATGTACTTCCATAGCCAAAGTCAGCCGAATTAAAAGCGGTTTTATACATATAAGTTGCCACCATCTCTGTTGATCTGGATTTATTGTCAAGAATATAGAATACATCAAAGGTTTTCAGACAACCATTTACAAGCATTACAATGACAATGCTGAATATATTTTTCACCAGTGGAAGCTTTATGTAACGATACTGTTGAAAAACATTGCAGCCATCCATTGTAGATGCCTCGATCACATCCTTTGATATGGATACAAATGCGGAATAAAAAATGATCATGTACAGACCACAGTATTTATATCCATCGATCAGGGTTATGGTAATCAGCGCTGTATGGGAATTTGCCAGCAAAGCGATAGGTTCCATTCCCAGTTTTTCCATCACATAGCAAACCAGGCCCTGGGGCTGGACAGAAAGCATTTTGGAAAAAATCTGGCAGATCGCCATAGATGAAATGATACATGGAATAAAATAAATAACCCGCAGAATATTTCCACCTTTGGAAATATGTGTAAGCAAAATTGCCAGGATCAGTCCTGCACATAACTGGAACAAACTTCCCAATACAACAAATTTAAGATTATTTACAACAGCCTCACGAAATGTCTCATCCTGAAACATCCTCACATAATTTTCCAGTCCGATAAACTTCATATCACCGATTCCATTCCAGGAAAAAAGGCTGTAACCCATTGACCACAGAATTGGGATGATAACAGTAAGAATATATACGAACAGTGCAGGAAGAACAAATGGTAAAGGCTGGATTTTATTTCTGGGCTTCATATCCTCTCCCCTTTCATACGCAGATGCAGATAAAATTCCGCATCTGCGTATTCTCTCAGTTATTCTTCAGTGTCAAAATAATCAGATGCATACTGTTCTACAGCTTTGTCCATGTTTTCGCAGAACTCTTCAGGAGTTGATTCTCCCATTCCAAGGCTTGCCAACTCTTTTCTGTAAACCTCGTTTGTAGAAGGATCCAGACGAACATCCCAGCACTGGGCAAAAGTGCCGCAGTTCTCAAGATCACTTAAAATCTGCTGTGTAAGCTCCGGAAGCTTCTCCGAATCACTTGGCATCATGGATGGAAGCATATTGAACTCATACATTGCCGTATCAGCAAAATTATCCCATACATAACTGATGAAATCTTTCATCTCATCACTCATGGAATCCTTGAGAATGGCAGTTCCGATTCCACAATTCGCATAGTAATCATTTTCTCCTGTAGCGGTTCCTTCGCTGTCTACAGGAAGTTTGAACATGGAAATGTCATCTTTAAGATTTCCCTCATCATCTGTAAGATCCGGTGTATCCCATGTTCCGGTGTATAACATTGCCGCACCACTGTTCAGAAACAGATCCATCTGTGCGGTAGTATCTGAACTTGTCCATCCTTCACTGAAATACTGGGCTATATCCTGTGTATACTGGGCTGTTGCGATACCTGTCTCAGAATTAAATTTTTCTTTTCCCATTCTTGCATTGTCAATGAAGTCATTTCCTTCCAGTCTGAAAGCCTTAAATGCAGGATAACGCATGATCATGTCGTAATTTCCTGCGGATATCGGGGTCATTCCCGCATCTTTCAGCTTCTTGCACACATCCAGGAGGTCTTCCAGTGTCTGAGGTGTTTCAGTAATTCCGGCTTTTTCAAACATGTCTTTGTGATACCAGAAATACTCTACATTTCCCTGCCAGGTCATAAGGTAATTGCTTCCGTCACTGAGTTTCGGATAATTCAGTGCAATATCAAAGAACTTGTCTTTGATACCCAGTTCATCATAAAGGTCATCCACACTGTAGATCAGATCCTTTTTGCAAAGTCCTTCAAAAAATGCCTCCGGATCTGCGTCAAACCAGTCCGGCAGTTCATTGCTGGATGCAAGGATCTTGATCTTCTGAAGATATGTTTCTCTGTCTGCAATAGACTCTACATTGAATTCAAAATCCGGGTGATCTTTTTTATAATCTTCTGCAAGCTTCTTCAATGTTTTCAGTGCCGCATCTGTTTCGCCCCTGGCACTGATATAATTGATCACAAGTGGTTCGGAATCCTCTTTTTTATCTGCCCACACATTCATCATGCTGAATGAAGAGAGACACATCATTGTGGCAAGTGTAGCAGCCATCACTTTTTTTAATTTCATTTTCGTCCTCCTTTTGGTACATTTCTATTCATCCGGATTGAATATTTTGTTCCGCTTTCCTTATCGATGAGACCATTATATTAAATCCGTCCGGAAAAATACATGGAAAATCTTCGCTGTACCTGGAATATTTTCTCCAATCTTTCCCCCACACTTGTGAGAATTTTTCCCTTATTATATAATGTAGCCAATAAAACCAGAGGGGGGATTCCATGATAGAAAATCTGAAAAAAAAGGTGTTTCACTTATTTTTAGGAATCAGTCTGAAACGCAGGCTTTTTATTACATATCTGCTGCTCAGTTCTCTGATACTCATGCTTACTTCCGTGTTTTTTTATACTGCATCCAAAAAAGTACTGATCAAGCGTGCCGCACTTTCCAGTCAGCAGCAGCTATCCCTGATCACCAGCAACCTTGGAGAAAAGATCGATAATATATCAAACTATGCCATCACCCTTTCCATCAACAGCAATATCGCCGATGTTTTAAAAGAAAATCCCACAGTTCCCGAAAACACACTGGAACATTTTCTGGTAAATTCCGAGCTTACAGACCAGGCCCAGCGTATCATCGGACTTCACAAAAACATCTATGCCTGGGATATCCTGGATACAGAAAACCACTGGTTTCACAGCAGTACCACAGAAACAGATCAGCTTGATTCCATTTTAGGTCCCGAAGTCCTTGACAGCCTTCAGACTAATCTGGCCTTTCAGTTTCTCGGACCCTTCCAGATAAGTGGGGAGCCAACCTTTGTAGCCTTAAAAAGTATTACAAACATTGATAACACCAAATATCTGGGCGCCCTGGTCCTTCTGATCAGAGAAACAAATATTTCCTCTGCATTCCGCGACCTTCCGGACAGCTCTTCCAGGGATTTCTATATTACTGATGAAAATGGACAGATACTTTCCTCTTCTTCATCCGGAGGTATTTATAAAGACTTCTCATCCTATACAAAAATCAGTTCAGAGAATTATAAAACCCTGACAGAAACCGACAGGCAGTTTTTTTCCGTAGACGGCACTGACACTCTTTTTATCTGCAAATCCTATCCTGACCTGAACTGGAATGTGATCAACCTGATCCCTCTGAAAAGCCTGCCTCTGGATCATATGGTGATCCTGCACAACATTCTTCTGATCAGCATTGTGGTGTTCATTTTATCTGTATTCTTTTCCATATTATGTACAGGTACTGTCACCGCACCTATACAGAGACTTGTAGAAAAAATGAAATCTGCATCTACCGGAAAGCTGAATATTTCTGCCAGTTACTCTTCAAATGATGAACTTGCAGTTCTCTATAACCAGTTTAACCTTATGATGCAGAAGATCCAGACATTACTTAACGATATCTATGAGGAACAAAATGCCAAACAGAAAATGGAAATACGTCTTTTACAGTCCCAGATCAATCCCCATTTTCTTTATAATACTTTAAACACCATCAAGTCTCTCATAGAAATTGATATGAATGATACCGCAGTAAAAGCAGTGTCTGCCATGTCATCTTTCTACAGAAACTCTCTTTCAAAGGGACAGTTTATCATTCCTCTGCGCCAGGAGCTGCTTCTTACAGAACAGTATCTTTATATCCAGAATCTGCGGTATATGGATTTTGTTGATTACGAGATCACCTATGAGCCATCCTGGGAGGATCATGGGGCAGAGATACCCAAGCTGACCATACAGCCTGTTGTGGAAAATATTTTTGTCCACGGACTTACCAGCCAGATGTGCCATATTCACTTAAACGTTTCTATCAGAAATGGCACCATCTGTATTTCTGTTTCTGATAACGGTTCCGGTATCCCGCCGAAAAAACTTGCCGAGCTTAACCGTTCTATCAGAGACTTCAAAACTGCCCGACATTCTTTCGGGCTTCCAAGTATCAACCACAGGATTGCTCTTCTCTACGGTGAGAATTACGGACTTACCATCGAAAGTTCACCTGAAAAGGGAACCACTGTAACCATAGTAATACCTGACAAAAATCTGATCGAGGGGGAAATATAAAGTGAAAACACTTGTAATTATTGACGACGAAGTTTTTTTCAGAAAATCTCTGATCAATTTTCTTGAAAAACAAAACCTTTATAACATTGCAGGGGAAGCTAATAACGGACAGGCCGGAATCCGGCTTATTGAAAATGTTAAACCCGATATTGCCCTTGTGGATATATCCATGCCGGTTATGAGCGGTCTGGATATGATCGCAGCTCTTGGAACAGACTGTCATACCAGGTTCATCCTTTCCACAGGATACGAAGATTTTGACTATGCCAAAAAAGCCATCTCTCTTCAGGTCCGCGGATACCTCCTGAAGCCATTGGATCACCGGGAGCTTATGGAGACACTCCAGAAAGTAAGTGACGAGATCGATCAGGAAAATTCCAGAAACAGTTATGTGAATAATTATTTTCAGTTCCGCGATCTGTATACACGGCAAATGCAGCTTAATTTCTTCCAGAAGGTGATCAGCGGAACAACCATTTCCCCGGATGATCTGGAAAAAATTCCGATTCATAAAACTTCCGATTATCTTACCATTCTTATAGAGATCCACAATGCCAATCCGGAAATATGGGATGAAAAAGGTGATTTTTCTCTGCTCCACACCATCCTGGAAAATATATGCAGGGAAATCTTACAGCCTGTGTGCAAAGAGCTTATTTACATTGACTATTCTCAGATGAGACAGTATATCATCATGGAAAAAAGCTCTGATTTTTCTTTTACCGATCTGGAACAATCCTGTCTCAGACTTGCCGGGATATATGATAATATCGCACAGATTTCCACTTTTTTCTGCTGTGGAACACCTCATGAAGGCGTGGAAGGAATCCGCTATTCCTATGAAGAGGCTCTTTCTGTTTTTCATAACAGAACTGCGTCTTCTTCCGGATTTCTTTATTTCACGCCCCAGTCCCATTCCGGTGATTTTACATTAAAGCCTCTGGTTTATAATGATATCCTGATCTTTCTGCGCCAGCAAAATTCACCGGCTCTCTGTAAATATATTGATGAATATTTCAACGATATCATCACCAAAAAAATCCATATCCGGCAGACCTGGAGTGTAGCTGCTGCTTTTCTTACTGTACTTGACGGTTTTATCACGGAGTGCAGTCAGCGTGAAACGCTTTTTCCTCTTCTGGAAAACGCCCTGAATACTTACCAGAACTGCCAGAGTGCCCTGCAGTTAAAACAACTGCTCCAGTCTACCTGCAAGGCAGTTCTGGATTCTCTTGCTGATGAAAAAAATCCGCGGAAGTCAGCTCTTGTATCCCAGGTTCAGGAATATATCTGTCTGAATTTTAATCAGCCGGATCTTCGTCTTGAAACCATTGCTTCCCATTTTTTTGTCAATCCCCAGCATCTCTCTGCTGTATTCAGTCAGGAATCCGGAGTTACACTTACCTCATATATCAATGTCTGCCGCATGAAAAAAGCCAGACAGTTTCTTCTGGAAGACAGCCCTTCCATTCAAAATGTAGCTTCTTTATGCGGATTTTCTGATTCCGGATATTTCAGCAAATGTTTCCGGAAATATTACGGAATCTCTCCAAAAAACTTTGTATCCCTGACTGAAAAGAACAGTTATCCAGGTTCTATCGGCATATGATCTTCATTTAATTAAAGCGTAACGTTTCACCGCTTCATCTCATTAAAATTACATTTTACTCTAACATATGTTTTATGTAAAATGCAAGTTCTTTTTATTGTGCAATATCCCGGAATGTGTTAAGATAAAACCTGCGACTTTATACAAATAGCAGTTTACCATACTGCAATAATGAGGTGAGTTATGAAAGAAAGAGAAAAACTTGGATCCCGTCTGGGATTCATTCTGATTTCTGCTGGCTGTGCCATCGGAATCGGAAACGTCTGGAAATTCCCTTACATGGCCGGACAGGGCGGTGGCGGCACATTCGTACTGTTTTACCTGATCTTCCTGGCCCTTCTTGGACTTCCTGTTATGACTATGGAGTTTTCTGTTGGACGTGCCAGCCAGAAGAGTCCTGTCAAAGCATATTACGCACTGGAAAAACCAGGACAGAAATGGCACATCCATGGATATATCACTCTGATCGGATGTTATCTCCTGATGATGTTTTACACCACTGTTACAGGCTGGATGCTGAATTACTTCTATATGACAGCCACCGGTAAATTCCAGGGACTTGATTCCGACGGTGTTGCAGGACAGTTTACCAACATGCTTGGCCAGCCCGTTACTATGGGATTCTGGATGATCGTTGTTGTTATTGCAGGTGTTTTTGTCTGCTCCCGCGGTCTTCAGAACGGCCTTGAAAAAGTTACCAAGGTTATGATGATCTCTCTTCTGGTGATCATGGTTGTTCTTGCCATCAACAGTTTTACCATGGATGGTGCCAAAGAGGGACTGAAATTCTACCTGATCCCGGATTTCGAGCGTATGAAAGAGATCGGTATTATTTCTACCATTACCGGTGCTATGAACCAGGCATTCTTTACTCTCAGCCTTGGTATCGGTGCTATGGCTATCTTCGGAAGCTACATCGGAAAAGATCATGCACTGCTTGGTGAATCCATGAATATTGCGCTTCTGGATACTTTTGTTGCGATCACCTCCGGACTTATTATTTTCCCGGCATGTTTCACATTCAATGTTGACCAGACTTCCGGACCGAGCCTGATCTTCATCACACTGCCGAATATTTTCAACCACATTCCGCTTGGAAGACTGTGGGGAAGCCTGTTCTTCATCTTTATGTCATTTGCAGCTTTCTCTACCATCCTGGCTGTATTTGAAAATATTATTTCCTGCGGTATGGAGCTTACCGGCTGGAGCCGAAAAAAATCCAGTCTTGTAAATGCCATCGCCATCATCCTTCTGTCTCTGCCATGCGTACTTGGATACAATGTATGGTCCTGGGACTGGCTCAAGGTATTCGGCGGCGCAATTCTCGACCTTGAAGATTTTCTGGTAAGCAACATTCTGCTCCCGCTTGGTTCTCTTGTATACCTGCTTTTCTGTGTTTCCAAACGGGGCTGGGGCTGGGAAAACTTCACAGAAGAAGCCAACACCGGAAAAGGCATGAAGATCCGGAAATGGATGCGCGGATACATCACTTATATCCTGCCGCTGATCATTCTGTTTATCTTCTTCTTTGGTCTGTACGATAAGTTTTTTGCATAAAATAAAACTTTAAATAAAACACCCCTGACGGATATCGTATGTGATTTACACACGCGATTTCCATCGGGGGTGTTTTTGTTGAGTCAGGCGGATATTCACAGCCTGCATTCTTCCCGATACAAGCAAGTCCCCTCACCGCGTATTGCTTTTCGTAATTGAAGCAGGGAACTTACTTGATTCGGTTAAGAATTTTACCTGCCTAGCAACTCCAGTACTTCCTCTCTGCTGATCAAAGCCTGGCCGATTCCCTCGCCGCTTAAGATCTCATCAGCCAGTTCCCGTTTTCTTTCCTGAAGAGCCCGGATTCGTTCTTCTATGGTGTCTTTCATAAAGAGGCGGTAGACACTGACAACATTCTGCTGACCGATGCGGTGGGCACGGTCTGTTGCCTGATTCTGCACGGCAAGATTCCACCAGGGATCATAATGGATCACGATATCTGCCGCAGTAAGATTTAAGCCTGTTCCTCCTGCTTTCAATGAAATGCAGAAAACAGAAGTATCGTCCTCATTAAATGCCTGTACCATCTGCGCACGTTTTTCCTTGGAAGTAGCCCCCGTCAGCATATAAAAAGAAACCTTTGCTTTTTTCAGACGGACAGCCAGCACATCCAGCATGGTAGTAAACTGGGAAAACAACAGGAGCTTATGTCCGCCATTCACCGCATTCTGAACCAACTCCATGCACATCTCCAGCTTGGAAGAATTCCCTTTGTATCCTTCATATACCAGTCCCGGATAACAGCAGATCTGCCGCAGCCTCGTGATCTCTGCAAGGATCTGCAGTTTAGAAGTGCGAAACTCCGCATCCGACTGCATCCCAAGCATCAGGCGAAGCCGTTCCGTATGGGCCTCATACAGCTCCTTCTGCTCGCTTTCCAACGGGGAAAACATATCTTTTTCCAGCTTATCCGGAAGATCCTTCAGCACATCCCTCTTCAATCTCCGCAGCACAAAAGGACGGATCATTTTCTGCAGACGCTCCATCGCATCGGAATTGCTGTACTGCACAGCTGGAAGCTCTATTTCCTTGCGGAATTTCTCATAAGAATACAAAAATCCCGGCATCAGAAAATCAAAAATACTCCACAGCTCACTGAGCCTGTTCTCCACCGGTGTACCGGTCAGCGCAAGCCTGAATTCCGACCGGATCTCTTTCACAGCCTTTGCCACCTGAGTTCCGTGATTCTTGATATACTGCGCCTCATCAATGATCTGCACAGCAAAATCCAGGTTCTGATAAGCCTTCAGATCCCGTTTCAGAAGGTCATAGGAGGTGATCAGAACCTCCCGTTCTCCCGCATTTTTGATCAGTGCTTTCCTCTCCTTCACATCACCAGTCACAACGGTAGCCGGAAGTCCCGGCGCAAAACGTTCGATCTCGTTCATCCAGTTAAACACCAGCGAAGCAGGCGTTATCACAAGGGCACGTCTGTTTTCTCCCGGCGCAGATTCCTGAAATTCTGACCAGAGAAATGTGATCACCTGGAGGGTTTTTCCAAGTCCCATATCATCTGCCAGGATCCCTCCAAACTGATTATGCTTCAGAGTTTTGATCCAGTAAAAGCCCTCTTTCTGATAGCCCCGGAGGATTTTTTCCTGCTCCCTGGGAATCTGAAATTTATGTTCTTCCATTGTCTGCATGTTCCGGATCAACGCACGAAAGGCATTGTCCTTCTCTACCTTGATCAGATCGCCGCCCTTCAGCTGACTGTCCAGATACATGGCACGGTAAGCCGGAACCTGGGTCTTTCCTTTTTTCAGTTCACTGTCACTGACCTGCAGGCCATCTTTCAGAGCAGAAAGTTCCTGAAGCTGACCATCAGAAATACCCAGAAAACTGCCGTCCTTCAGACGAAAATATTTTTTCTTACGGTCATATCTGGAAAGGATATCAAAAAGCTGCGCCTGATCCATGCCTTCTACGTCCATATCCAGATTCAGAAGCCCGGCTGACAGTGATACGCCGAGACGGATATTGGGCATTTTCGTTACGCGCATCTGCCTGATCGCCTGAGAAATGTAGACTGTTCCGATCCTCTGCATAGCAGGGATACCCTCGTTAAGGAGCTGATAGAGTTTTTCTTCGGAATTGTCCATATTCACAGTTGCATCTTCACCATTCAGACTCCCATATTCCCCGGCACGGCAGTCCAGTGCAAGCTCCATCCTCTGTGCATCATATCCGTTAAAATACTTCGACAACAGCACAAATACGCCCATCTCCCCGGGAATATCCCTGGTGCGGGCAGACACATCTCTGTCAAAAACCGAAAATTTATCCTTCCCGTAAACAGAAAACGCCTTACAGGTAATCCAGTCACGCTCCGGCGCATCCAGATAGATCTCATATGCAGCCTTATAGCATTCAAGACCTGTTTCTTCCGGGAAATCCCTGAGATCACAGTGGAAAAATTTTTTCAGGGAAGGAAGCAGTTCACGCACAAACGCAGGCACATCTGGTTCATCAATAAAGCCTCTGCCTGCAGGAAGCCGCTCCAGACAGGTGACAAATTCCTCCACTGCCCCAAGTTCCTGCCTGGAAACCAGATACACCCTCGCGCTGTCAAAATACATATGGTACCGTATGCCTGTTACACTGTATACAGGTGCAATTTCCAGGGACAGCCCCTGATCTTTCTTCCGGATCGTCAGCGTCCTGTCCGGAATTTCTCTGACAGCATGCCATGTTGTTTCCGGATCATTGTTCATTTTAAACTTGAAACTGTTTTCACCAAGTATAAGAAGCAGATCTTCAAGTTCTTTTCTGTCAACGGTAAGATCCCTCACCTTTTCCACAGCTATATTCTTCAGCTGTTCATATCTGTCCATGTAAGTGCCGTGATGATTCTCGACCCATTCCCGGATAAAGTCCAGCACGTTTCTGGATTCTTCTGAAAAAGCTTCCTCTGAATGAATAAATTCAAGATTTTTTCCATAAGAAATCTTCTCATTGTGATCCAGATTCCACACAAAAGCCAGCACGTCTTTCAGGATATATTTTTTCTCACAGCCAATGCGGAATTCCACGGTAAAACAATTTCTCACTGAATTGAATTTCAGGCAGGTTTCCAGTTCCACCCTGCCAAAATACGGATCCCCGGAAAACGGTAGCATACGGCTGTACATCTGACGGTTGAGAAGACTTTTCAACTCAACGGTGGTTTTCGTTGCAGGCTGCCCAGATCCGGTTACAGCAACCGGAAACGCTGTTCCGCTGAATATCTCTGCCAGTTTCTGGTCTTCATCCTGCTGTTTGCGGACTTCCACACGCTCATAAGCCTTACGGTCTCCATACTCCAGAAGCACTGCAACGCAATGCTTACAGATCCCGGAATAGCTGCGAAATGCCGGACAGTCACAATATACTTTTTTTATGTGATCCGCTTCTGTATCATACTGAAAACCTGTATTGTATACATTACGCCCACTTCCCTTCACTGTTGCGGATGCCTTATCCACAGTTCCTTCAGACTTAATGTCCAGCGACTGGATTCTCTTTCCGGTACGGTAAATATCAAGACCTCTCTGATATGCCGTTGTATTGCAAAGTGCCCGGATGGCTGTTCGTTTAAGCATGTATCTTTCCCTTCTTTTCTTATCACATTTCTTCCATTATAAAAGGAGACCTGCACTGTGGCAAGTCTCCTTTTAGTACTCATTGATATCTCATTCCTGATCTGCCGGTGGAATAATCCACCACTGTTCTTCACTCATTCCCTAAATCACTTTCCCATCAAAGCAACAATCTTCTCCTTCAGCTCCTGCGCATTCTTCTTCGGATCCTCTGCCTTCATGATCGCAGAAACAACCGCCATACCACTCATGCCTGCGCCCTCAAGCACATCCATATTCCCGGCATTCAATCCCCCGATCGCAACCGCCGGAATCGGAACCGCCTCACATATATCCTTCAACGTAGAAACCTTGGTAAGGATCGTCACAACCTTGGTAGTAGTAGGATAAATCGCCCCTACACCAAGATAATCCGCTCCATCCTCATAAGCCTTCACAGCAGCCTCCACCGTCTTGGCAGTAGCTCCCACGATCTTATCCGGTCCCATCAGCTTCCTTGCCACAGCAACCGGAATATCAGAAGCCCCAACATGAACACCAGCTGCATCACAGGCCAGCGCCACATCCACGCGATCATCAATGATCAGTGGTACATTGTAACGATCTGTGATCTCCTTCACCTTAAAAGCCTTATCCAGATACTCACGTCCACCCTTATTCTTCTCACGAAGCTGGACCAGAGTCACACCACCCTTACAGGCCTCCTCAACTGTACGGAGCAAAGACTCCTCCGTATGATAAGAACTATCCGTTACCAGATACAACGTTACATCCAAATCTTTTCTATCCATCCTAATCCCCTCTTTTTCAGTACATTTCAATCTTCAACAGATCCAACAGCTGCCGATCCGAAAGCCCATAAATCTCATCCAGCAGATTTACCTGAAAACTTCCCGGACCGCGGGAAATCTTCTCCGCTTCCTCACCAGCGATACCCATAAGTGCAGTACCAAGAACTGCCGCAGCCAGATAATTCCCGGATCTCTCATTTAATCCTATCTCTCCGCCAGACCAGACACCTGCCTCTATACTATCCGTCATCTCTTTCGCAATATTATCTTCGCACCCCGGCAAAAACGCCGCAGTCAGTGCACCGACCATACAGCCGGTTCCTGTGATCCCGGACAGCGCCGCACTGCCATTTTGTACTAGAACAACCCGTTCACCATCCGTAACAAAATCCTGTTTCCCGGTTGCCAGCACGATCGCCTGATTATTTCTGGAAAAAGCCTTAAGCACCTCACTGACTCCATCGATATTTTCCTCAGTCAGGGCATCCTCGACACCCGCATCGATCCCGATCGCATGGGACGGCAGCCCGGAAACAGCCAAAAGCTCTGACATATTTCCCTTCAATACCGCCGGATGGCCGATGCTTAAAAGCTCCCTCGCCAGATCCAGCCTGAGATCACTGCATGCAACCCCTACCAGATCCAGAAGAACCGGGATCTTTTTTTCCATCGCAGTTCTCATAGAACGCTTCATTGACTCGATCCTGGCATCGGTAATATTCCCGAGATTCAGCATCAGCGCACCAGCCGATGCCGTAATATCTGCCACCTCTGCCGGATGCTCCGCCATGATCGGCCTTGCACCCACTGCAAGGATCACGTTGGCACAATCATGGATCGAGATCGGATTGGTGATGCAATGGATCAGCGGCTTTTCTTCTTTAATTAGCTTTCGCAGTTGTAAAATTCTTTGTCTCATATGTTTTTGAACCCAAAGCTGCCTGGAATTTCACCAGAAGACCTGCTTTACTCAGAGCCTTCAGGAAAATATAGGCAACACATCCTCCCATTGTGGTTGCTGCAAGGAACATCGGCGTATAATAAAATGCTGTCAGTCCACCTCTTCCCATCAGGAATGCCATCACCGGATAAGAAACCATAGACCCGATGATACCCGTTCCAAAGATCTCACCGATCACCGCACAGATGATCTTGCCTTTGGAAAGTCTGTAGAACACACCTGAAAGGAACGCGCCAAATACTGCACCGGTCAGTGCAAGTGGCGGGATTCCCATGAACATCATACGGATCACGCCGATCATGGTCGCACAGAGAAGAGAGTACCACGGTCCCATCAGAACCGAGCATACGATATTGACAAGATGCGCCGTGGGGCACATTCCCTCAATCCTCAGGATCGGTGAAATAACGACACCGATCGCAACCATCATTGCCAGCATTACCATACGAAGCGTGTGCATCCTTTGTTTTTCCATTGTGTTTTCCTCCCTGAAATATCAGGCAGATCCCTGTCAGATCCCGGGCAAAAACTTCCCGTCTGCTGCAGTCTGCCCTTAGATTTTGGCGGTCGAAGTTCCCTTACTTCCTCTCACTCCGAAAACACGGATTCCCATCGCTTACATGATCCTTCCGGAAAAATCCTCCGGAATATCACTCTCCTGCCAGACATTAAGGCGCTCCCCTTCCTGCCCGCTCGCCGCAGAAGCTCCACATGCAGTCTCTGTCACCTTCATATCCGCAACACATTGCCGGATCATCCCAGTTCCATTTCTGCATCAAAAAAGAGCGCATCCCATGGCAAACTCCACGGAGACACGCTCTTATATCACAATCCCTCCGTTGGCATTACCCAAATCAGGTACGGTCGAAGATCTATCTTCCTCTCAGCCTGTCACACAAGCTCCCGCTGGCTCTTTTCTTTTCTGTTTTTCAATATAGCACACACCTATCCCGTTGTCAAACCTCCACTGCTTATTGCTCTTTGCACTCCCGCCGGAGACGTTACTGTTCACTCCGTTCTCAGCAACACGCTTCGCGATGCACAGAATTTATGCTAATCGCATAAATTCGCGCGGTATGTCTCGGGTTTTCTGTGACCTTCGCTCACAAAAAACACCTCGCGGAATATTACCAGTGAACAGTAACCCGGAAACTTTCCTAATTCAGTTAAACAATTATTTCGACATAAAAAACTCCCTGCTTCACTACTTTTCATAGTAAAACAGGAAGTATATAAATCTTATTTTGAAATCTCGTCGACCAGACGCAGCTCCTCAGCTGTAAACGGTGCACAGTAGATCGCTTTCACATTATCAAGGATCTGCTGTGGCTTGGAAGCTCCGATCAGAACACTGGTAACTTCCTTATGCTGAAGCAGCCAGCCAAGTGCCATATCAGCCAGCTTCTCTCCACGCTGGGCTGCCAGATCGTTCAGTCTCCGGATCTGATCCAGACGCTCCGGCGTCAGCACACTTTCCTTAAGGAATCTTCCGTCTTTGCGGATACGGCTGTCCTCCGGGATCCCGTTCAGGTAACGGTCTGTCAGCTGTCCCTGATCAAGAGGGCTGAAGGTGATCAGACCTTTTTTCAAAATTCCGGTAGTTCTCTTGAGCCCGTTTTTTTCCACTGTTCTGTCAAAAATAGAATACCGGTTCTGGTTGATCACAAAGGGGCATTTCAGATCCTTCAGGATCGCTGCTGCCTGGCTTAAGGTTTTTCCATCATAATTGGAAAGTCCCACATAGAGGGCCTTGCCCTGCTGAACCGCTGTTGCCAGCGCCCCCATAGTCTCCTCAAGCGGAGTCTCAGGATCCATTCTGTGATGGTAAAAAATATCCACATATTCCAGACCCATGCGCTTCAGGCTCTGGTCAAGGCTCGCCAGAAGATACTTGCGGCTGCCCCAGTTTCCATAAGGACCCTCCCACATATCATAGCCTGCCTTAGTTGTGATGATCATTTCATCACGGTAAGGCATCAGTTCCTCTTCCAGGATCTTGCCGAAATTCCGCTCTGCACTTCCGTAGGCAGGTCCGTAATTATTGGCAAGGTCAAACTGTGTGATACCATTGTCAAAAGCTGTGAAACACAGCTGCTTCATGTTTTCATAATCAGAAGTATCTCCGAAATTATGCCATAATCCAAGAGACACCTTCGGAAGCATCAGACCGCTTTCACCGCAGCGGTTATACTCCATGGTTTCGTATCGTTCCTTTGCAGGTGTGTACATCAAAAACCTCCCATAATGTAGCATGATTTACATTTTCTGTAACTGCTTTTACTATACTTCACCGACCCTTATTTCGCAAGACGGATCATATTCCAGCTGTGTTTTGCAAAAACTGCTTCCAGTTTTCCGCCGTCCAGCTTTGAGCACTCTGCACTGGCTTTTACAGGAACTACATTCTCCGGCTGAGCCTCTGTATTGGCTGCCTGAAGATCGTCATTATTGAGTACAATATGCTCTACGATCTTATATCCCTCAAACTGTCTCAAGTCACAGGAAACTTCCATATCCTCATCCAGACTCCTATTCACTGCAAAGATCGTCAGCGTATCCTTTTCCTCATCCCAGACACACACAGAATCCAGATATGGCACTTCGCCATAAGTTTTGCTCTCGTATACCGGTGTGAGAACCTGTGTATTAAGGACGGTTCCTCTTCCAAACACACTTGTCAACATATACGGATAAAAGATCGTCTGACGCCATGCGCCTGTATCGGATGTCATGATCGGCGCAATAACATTTACCAGCTGTGCCATGCAGGCGATCTTTACGCGATCTGCATGACGGAGAAGTGTGATCAACATACTTCCCACAAGAAGTGCATCCTCAAAGTTATAAACATCCTCCAGCTGATGGGGCGCCTGTACCCATTTTTCCAGCTTTTTATCCTGTTCATTGCTGTGGTACCATACGTTCCATTCGTCGAAGGAAAGATTGATCTGTTTTTTTCCATGCTTCTTTGCTTTTACAGCATCGCAGATGGAAACCACTCCTGAGATAAAATCATCCATACCCTTGGAGCTTGCCAGAAAATCGGCAGTGTCTCCCGATGCATTTCCATAGTACTGATGCAGGGAAAGATAATCCACCTGATCGTAAGCCTCGTCAAGAACCGTATACTCCCAGGAGCCAAAGGTAGGCATTTCCAGACTGGAGCTTCCGCATGCAACAGTCTCAACCTCCGGATCCATAAATTTCATCAGGCGGGCAGTCTCTGCTGCAACTCTTCCGTACTCTGCCGCAGTTTTATGTCCCATCTGCCACGGACCGTCCATCTCGTTTCCGAGACACCATAATTTGATATCATGCGGCTGTTCATAGCCGTGAGCCTTACGGAGATCACTGTAATAGGTACCACCCTTAAAGTTACAGTATTCCAGAAGATTTTTCGCATCCTCCGGTCCTCTTGTTCCCAGGTTTACTGCCATCATCACATCGCTGCCGGCTTTTCTGGACCAGTCCACAAACTCATTGAGTCCAAACTGGTTTGTCTCGATGACCCCCCAGGCCAGCTCCGGTCTGGACGGACGCTGAGCTTTCGGCCCGACGCTGTCCTCCCAACGGAATCCGGATACAAAATTTCCGCCCGGATAACGAACGATCGGTACCTGAAGCTCCCTTACCAGCTCCAAAGTATCCTTCCGAAATCCCTGCTCATCAGAAAGAGGGCTGCCTTCCTGATAAATCCCCTCATAAACCGCACGTCCGAGATGTTCTATAAAGGAACCATAGATCCTTTTGTCTGTTTTTCCGGTGAGGAAATATTTGTCCACGATGATCTGCGCTTTTTTCATTGTAAAAATCCTCCTGTAAATTATTATTTTCTGCTGCTACCGCATTTAGCTCTGTTTCCGATTCCGCCGTATACCGGCTCTTACGCCTCTGTTCGCTCATACACTCTCAGCGGAAATCAACCGTTTCTATGTTTCATTTTACCATCCTGTTCTATCCATACCAGTGATTATCTTCCGAAACAGTTGACTTTTTTTCCGGTAAGATTTATCGTAAAGACAGTCTTACCAGACGGACGTCCCTCTGTCACTTTACTTTATACTTCCAGACAGAAAGTTCTTTACAATGCCACAGTCGGATTGTCTGATCTACGTAATGAAAGGAGCGCAGCATTTTCATGGATTTCACCTTAAATTTCTGCGAATACAACCGTTCCAACTCCGATTACGACAGGATTTTCCGGCCGGAGGGAAGCGGAGATTTTCTTTTTCTTTTATTTAAAACACCAATGAAGGTTTATCTGGGCGATCAGCTTACTGTCACCCGGGATAATGCCTGCATCTTTTATATTCCGGGAAATCCCCAGCATTATCAGGCTGTGCGAAAATTTCGGAACAGTTATGTCCATTTTTCCTGCGGAGAAAACCTGGCAAAACGGTTCGGACTTCCCTGCAACGAAATTTTTTACCCCAGTGACTGCCAGGAGATCGATCACTGTATCCAGAAGCTGCAGCATGAATATCTGAACAGAGAAGTTTTTTCCCGGGACTACGAGTATGCCCTGCTCTGCCAACTGATGATCACAGCCTCGCGGGAACTCCGCAGTACAGATACAAGCAAGTCTTCAGACTCGGAGCTCTGCAGCCTGTTCCAAAAAATCCGTCTGGAAATGCTTACAAATTACGAAAAGCCATGGACAACAGAAAAGCTCTGCGCCATGGCTAATCTCGAAAAAAGTCAGTTTTATTCCTGTTACCGGAATTTTTTTGACAGCACCCCTCATGCTGACCTGAATCTGCTCCGTCTGGAAAAAGCCAAAAATCTGCTCACCAACGAAGCTCTGCCTGTTCAACAGGTGGCTCTGCTGTGCGGATTTTCAAATCTCTCACACTTCAGCCGGTACTTCCGAAAGAACTGTGGCTGTTCGCCCAGTGAGTGGGCACGCCGCCCCTGACCAAAAGGATATTCACACTCTGCATTTACTGCGCAGGCAACTTGTCTGATCTGATCACCGTGCCGCATTACACTTCTCATAAGCAAACAGTGCCGCACCAAGCGCACCACAAAGCTGTGCCTCATCACAGATATAAAGCTTCGCCCCCAGCTTCTCCTCCAGTGCCTGGATGATACCTTTATTTCTGGCAACACCACCGGTCATCATGTATTCCCCCGGATTCTTTTTGCCAAGGCGGGCTGCAAGAGCTCCTACCTTGGAAGCAACAGATACATTCAGACCATGGATGATATCTGCCACGTCCTTATTCTGAGCAACCAGGGAAACTACCTCGGACTCTGCAAATACAGTACACATGCTTGAGATCACTACGTTCTCTTTCCACTCCAGACCACGGGTACTCATCTCCTCCAGGGAAAGTCCAAGAGTACGGGCCATCATTTCCAGGAATCGTCCGGTTCCTGCTGCACATTTATCGTTCATCAGGAAATTTTTTACCGCACCGTTCTCGTCAATGCTGATCGCCTTGATATCCTGACCGCCGATGTCGATAACTGTACGCACATTCGGATTCAGATAATGGGCTCCCTTTGCGTGACAGGTAATCTCTGTGATACTGTCATCACCACTGTCAATATAGGCACGTCCATATCCGGTAGTAACGATACGCACAATATCTTCTTTCCTGATTCCTGCTTTTTCCACGGCCATCTCCAGGCTCTTCTCTGCACTCATCATAGCGCCGCCGCCTGTGGGAATGATCATGGTCGATTTAATTTTTCCGTCTTTATCCAGGATCACAACATCCGTACTTGTGGAACCGCTGTCGATCCCTGCCACATAATAAACTCCTGATTCCATTTTTTTCCTTATCTCCTCGCTGATTCCTTTTGATGGGTCCATATCCTCAGAGCCTTCCAGGGTCTCCGCAAAAGCCTGTACTCTGGTAAGAAGCTGTCCTGCACTCTGGCTTGTAAAATCTGTCTCGATCTTCAGAAGCGGAACCTTGATATCTCTCTTGATACTTGCATATTCAAAACCATAATAATCACAGAACTTGATAGTATGATAAATGATCCCCTTCAGGTTCGGATCCAGATACAGTCTGTTTCTTCTGGTGCTGTTGTTCATACGGAAGCAGGGCATCTGGGAAAGAAGTGCATCCGCATAAGCCAGGAACATAGCATCGTCATCCATTTTTTCCAGTTCCTCACGGATCACTGCAAGACGTCTTCCACCTGTACAGGTCAGGTTTTCCACATCCATGCGGATGTTATCCCGGATCATTTTTTCTAGGACACCGCTGACACGGACACCCAACACGCCGATGTATGGCTGGTTATCCACATCTTCATGGGAAAAAGCGTTCAGAAATCCACTTTTATCAAAGGTTTTCCCCGAAAATTTTTCGTAAGCTTTCTTAAGACGGTGGATACCCTGGGCAAGCTTCACCTTTTCACAGTCATTATCCTCATGCGGCATGTCCAGCATGTACAAAAATTTACATTTACCGGTGCTTTCCACAATGTCGTACACACGGCGCATGGAATCACAGCAGTTAACAAGAACAAGCTGTTCAACCTTCCCCTCCAGCACTGCCTGGATCACGGATTTTCCGAAGCCGCAGAGATTGGCATGTGCAATCTGGTCCGAAAGCTCAAAATTCTCTGGCATTTCCTCAAGAACCGCACATTCCTCGCCAAAGCCCTTAAAAAGCTCCAGCGGCGTATATTTACAGACGTAATGTATCATGATCTCTTTCCCTCCTTACCTTCTGACAGCATCTCAAGATATGCCTGAAGTCGTGTAGATACCTGACCGTCACTGGAATTGGCCGGGTTGCAGCCGTCACCGTCCAGGACCATGGTTGGAAGTCCTGTATTTTCCAGAGAATTTTTGATCAGGCTGGAAGCTCCGATGGTTCCTTTGCAGCCCCAGTGTGCAAAAAGGATCCCTCCGTCTGCCTCTGTAAGGTTCGCCAGCTCCTGGGCGCGCCGGATCCTCTGCTTCACACTTCCGTTGTAAATACAGTTGACCATTTTTTCCGCAAGGGCCTCATAAGGATCCGAGGCCTGCATCCGCTGAAAACCGTCTGCAACAAAATCACAGGCACGGATGTGCACATTCTGGCTGTAATTAAATACATCCTTTACCGGCTCCTGCAAAAACGGCATCATATGCATCCACAAAATGTGAAGGCCTTCCCCCTTTGGCGCCTTCTTCACATCCTCAAGGAGCATTTTTGTATATTTCAGGGATTCCTCTGAACCTGCAAGAAGGTGGCACATAAAGATCGCATACAACTCATTTGTCAGGGAAGTCACCGGATCATGATCCTTTCTGAGGGCAAGCTGGCGGCTGTAATAGGAGGCCGCTTCATTGCTGTTGGCAACTGCACGCTGTACCGCCTGCTCAGAAATCTTTTTGCCGGTGACATCTTCCAGGAATTTTTTCATCTCGCGAAGCTGATCTGCCACGTAGCGGATGGAATCCTGATTTTTTTCATAGGGTACGTCAATATAAAAGCCCGGGATCTGATATTTCTGTTTCAGATAAGGAAATGTCATCATGTTTCCGTCGCAGGCAAGATTTGTATAGATGGTACATTTGGGCTTCGGTACCAATCCTGCCATGGACGCTCCCAGAAAGACCCTGTGATAGGAGCACATGGTTTCCGGAAAGCCCTCTGATTCCGTCTGTGCCAGAAATGCCTGCTCGCATCTGGTTCCGGCAATAAAGCAGGACATCGCCTCCACGGAATAGGGAGTGATCCCTGCTGCTGTCAGAAGCTCTCCCGGTACAAAAATGCTCACCAGAGCGGTATCGTCCGGTTTTGCAAGAGCTTTGATGATATTCTGCATAACTACACGGGCTACATACTGTCCTGAAGCCGGTAGCTTCCTGTCAGGGAAAAGCTGCAGACGTTTTTCCTGAAGCCGGTAGCCAGTGAGAAGAAGTTTTCGTGCTTTTTCCGGGTCCCTGATGGATTCCTCTCCCACCATATCCCCGAATTTCTTTATAATATCCAATCTGTCACACCCTCCGTCAAGTCAAAAAATCTATTATAAGTCTGTCAGGCGCTTACCCGAAATTTTTGTCTTCAGACAAAATCCTGTATCATTATCATCTCCTGGATGATATAAAGTCCCACCTGTCAGACCAATATTTTTATTATAAAGATATTTTTTTCAAATGTAAACACGCCAATTTTTACAAATCTGAAGCCTTTTACACATATTAAAACATCAAAATGCAGATTTTCCACAAAACTCTCATCTCTTTTCGTGGAAAACCTGCATTTGTCTTATCACATTATTTTCTGCTCTGTTTTTTCTGTTGCTCTGTGTCACATCTGATGACGTACCACCTTATATTCATCTCCTGAACGATAATACGGACATTCCTTGTAATCACTGCTCACAAAACGATAATATTCATCCTCATCCAGATTGACATCACAGTAATATTCGTCACACTCTTCATCATATGTATAGTTTGCACAGTATTCACAGCTGGTTCCCTTCATGCTTATTTCTCCTCTCTTTGCAGGAAAGTATTTCTCCCTGCTGTTCTCCTGATTATATAACAAAAAAAGGAAGAATTCCATTACTGAAATCCTCCCTTTTTTTTATATATCAGAACATTCCGTTCACAGTCTTATATTTGTAAAGCATCTCCGCATGGTTCTGCTCTTCCACCTGGATATCAGCCAGAAGCTTCCTCACACCACTGTCTTCAAAAGCAAAAACCTCCGAATTGTATTCTCCGGAAATCAGCTTTTCTGTTCCGATACAGTCTGTTGCAAGAAAAGCATCATGTTCCTTATCCTCTGAAGACATCACCGATGTGTAAGCAGCCTTTGGCTGGTAATCACGGCCGTCACTATCGTTACAGTTTACCTGTGGAACTGTACCGGAAAGCACCTGGTTCAGGGAATCGTAATGCTCCTGCTCTTTTTTCTGAAGAGTCTGAAATAAGCTTTTAAGCTCCGGATCCCTGGCCTGCTGTGCGTATTTTCCATATTTTTCAATGCAGCTTTTTTCCTGTGTCTGAAGATCCTGGATCACTGTGCGTTCTTTTTCCTTTAATATCATTATGATCATCCTTTCTTTTGATAATAATGATAGTATGGTTTGGAAACGCGATTTTATTCATATTTTACAATCCATGGAAAGAAACTCCTCCTGCCAGTCTGCCCTGGATGTTGAGATCGTGGACAGGCAGTCGGTGATCTCGTTATATTAAGTGCAGTGATTTTATCCTGGCTGCCTCTTATTCAAGAATCAAATCAAAAAATCCCGGAACTGCTGCAGTGCTTCTGATCCGCCAACACTGGCACAGCTCCGGGATTTCCGTTACAAACCCTCCCGATACACGCTGTTGATCGTAGCCTGGGCGTGCTCCAGCTCTTTCTTCCGGACGATGGCTTCCCTGTCACTTAAGATCGCCAGCATCTCATCGATCACATCCTCCACTCTGGGACTTGTCACCCTGTATAAATACCCCAGCATCCGTGTAGCTGTGTAATCGGTATTCATATGTTTATAGGCAATTTCCCGGCACAGCTCATCGGGATAACCCTTATCCTGAAGCGCTCTGTAAAGCTCATCTGTTCTTGTATCTGCCATATCCTCCTGAGATTCCTTTCCTGTTTTTATTATAATTTCGCCAAGCGGATATTCGCGATCCGCTTTCGCTGGTTCCATCCATATTCAGTACAATAAATCGAACATTTCCCTTCCACTCTTCTGCATGATCACAAACGCAACCGCTTCACGATTTATCATCCTCATCCATGCCAGTTTCTTTACCAGCCTTATATATCCCCCGGATCCCCAGGATCAATGTCACGAAAATCCCTGTGATCAGTATCCACACCGGCCACATAGGTGCCGTTCCCAGATTCCCGCTGATCCCGGCATCAAGACATACTCCAATGGATAACAGTTTGATCACAGACATCATTTTTGACGCGATTTCAAAGATATGCTCTCTGTTTTCCTCTGTCACCTCAACCGGATAATTCCACCACTGTGGAAATCTCTGACAGAACATCAGAAGTGCCAGGATCAGCAGCCCCAAAATCGGCTCCAGAAGAAGGCTACCCTTCTTCCCATACCGGTCCGGAATTCCATGCGCATTAAAATGTATCGGCACCCTCTCCGGCAGATTTCCCCAGGTGGCTACAAGATACATCACGTACCCAAGGATCATCAGAAAACAGATCACATCTGTAATGTTCCGAAGTTTTTTCTCAGACATTATCTACTCTCCCTTCATCACAAAATAAACCCGTCTGTAAATCGAATACTCTCTTTTCTGTATTTTACACACAAATTACCTGCTTGTAAAAGTATTTTGCAAAAAATTACCTTACATAACAATATCTGTTAAGCACTAACGATTGCATACGAAATTTTTATATGATAAAATAGACATGTTGTCCAAAAACATATTTAAGAAAGGGAAAGAAATATGTTAGAAAAAATCTTCAAGCTGTCCGCAAACAAAACGGACGCCAAAACTGAGGTTCTGGCAGGTATCACCACCTTCATGACAATGGCCTATATCCTGGCAGTTAACCCGAACATCCTGTCCGCAACCGGCATGGATTCCGGAGCTGTATTCACAGCTACCGCACTGGCAGCCTTCCTGGGAACGCTGCTGATGGCAATCTTCGCCAACTACCCGTTCGCACTGGCACCCGGAATGGGTCTGAACGCATACTTTGCCTATACAGTTGTTATCGGTATGGGATACAGCTGGCAGTATGCACTGACTGCAGTTTTTGCAGAAGGTATCGTATTTATCGTTCTTTCACTTACCAATGTACGTGAAGCGATCTTCAATGCGATCCCTCTGAACCTGAAATCCGCAGTCAGTGTTGGTATCGGTCTTTTTATTGCATTTGTAGGATTACAGAATGCCAATATCGTGATCGGCGGCTCCACTCTGCTGCAGCTTTTCTCTGTAGATGGCTACAACGCAGCCAAGGGTGTAGAGGCTTCCTTCAACAATGTGGGGATCACCGTTATCCTGGCTCTGATCGGTATCATCGTAACAGGAATCCTGGTTGTTAAAAATGTAAAGGGAAACATCCTCTGGGGTATCCTGATCACATGGGGACTTGGAATCATCTGTCAGTTCGCCGGACTTTATGTTCCGAACCCGGAAATCGGCTTCTACAGCCTGCTCCCGGATTTCAGCAACGGACTCTCTATCCCGAGTCTTGCTCCGATCTTTGCGAAGCTGCAGTTTGACGGAGTTTTCTCACTGGATTTCCTTGTTATCCTGTTTGCATTTTTATTTGTAGATCTTTTTGATACTCTTGGAACTCTCGTTGGTGTCTCTTCTAAAGCAGGCATGCTGGATGAAAATGGCAAGCTTCCTAACATCAAGGGCGCACTTCTTGCAGATGCAGTTGCAACAACTGCCGGTGCAGTTCTTGGTACATCCACAACCACTACCTTCGTAGAAAGTGCTTCCGGTGTATCCGAAGGCGGAAGAACCGGACTTACCGCAGTGACAACTGCCATCTTATTTGGCCTGTCCCTGTTCCTGTCTCCGATCTTCCTGGCAATCCCGTCCTTTGCCACAGCTCCGGCTCTGGTGATCGTTGGATTGTACATGCTCAGCAATGTTATCAGCATTGATTTCAGCGATATGTCCGAGGCAATCCCATGTTATGTATGTATCATCGCAATGCCGTTCTTCTACAGCATTTCCGAAGGTATCTCCATGGGAATTATCACATACGTAGCAATCAACCTGATCACAGGTAAGGCAAAAGAAAAGAAGATCAGCGCTCTGATGTATGTACTGGCAGTGCTGTTTATCCTGAAATATATTTTCCTGTAAAATATGGTAAAAAAATTCCCGGGCGTTTTGTCCCGGGATTTTTTTATTCCAGCAAAATATTCTTATTTCTTCGGCTGATACCGCATATTCGATACATTATAAACCGTAATAAACGCTTTCGGGTCCTCCTGGTTTATAAACTTCATCAGCTTCTGGTATTCACCTTTATCTACAATGGTGATGATCTCACGGCGTTTTTCCATATTGTAGGCACCGATGGCTTCGTAGATCGTTGCACCGCTGTGCAGATCATGGATGATAAACTGGCGCAGTTCTTCTTCTTTCTTTGTGATGATGCAGACACGCCGCTTGATGTTATGGTCAAAAATAAAATGATCCAGAACAATTCCGTTAAAATACGTTCCCAGAATACTCAAAACTACTGTCTTTTTATCGTAGACAAGTGCCGCGGAAAGTGCCACGCACATACCGGAAAGGGACATGGCTTTTCCAAGCTCCATGTGGAGATACTTATTCATGATCTTCGCTACGATATCCAGTCCGCCTGAAGATGCATTCCTGTTAAAAAGAATGCTAAGTCCCACACTCACTACCAGAACATAACACAGAACATCCAGTTCCTGGCTATCTGTCATGGAACCGAAATTTGGAAAAATGATCTCAAACAATCCCAGAAACAACGGCAGCATTACACTGGTATAAACCGTCTTAACTCCAAACTCTCTTCCACAGGTAAAAAATCCAATGATCAGCAATACCACATTCAGGATCATGGTAATCGCCGACAGCTGCAGCGGCACAAAGTTGGAAAGCACGATTCCAAGACCGGAAATAC
>OLRY01000203.1_pt1 | contig 85035 bp, 82 predicted proteins | sample 1672541 | NCBI WGS metagenome assembly OLRY01 (sample SAMEA3136697, study PRJEB25190) | human gut metagenome | biome: human gut; feature: human-associated habitat; material: faeces | place: Austria | collected 2013 | reverse complement strand
ATCATGAAAAAGGGCGTGGGAATATATGTTTTGTGCAACTTTTATTTTTCAAACATACTCTAAAATTCAAATTTATTATTTTTCTTTCTTCTGTTGTCTTTCTACCTTATCTTTAATTAACTGATACCATCCATTATTTTCATTATCAAAATGTGGACAATTATAATCTTTTGTATTCAAATACTTCTTTGGTATTTTCCCGTATGCTTTGCACACCGTCAAATCATCATTTTCATCGAAATCAGACTTTTTACAAGCATTACACAGCGGTATCGGACTAACAACCCTTGCCATACCTGGAAAATCTTCGAAGCTTGGTCCCACTTCGCCTTCGCAACGATTTCCATCTTCATCATAATAATAACATTTTTCTGTCATAAGATTGCCTCCGCATTCATATAATACCTACTATTTTCCGTTTTGATATTTTTTATTATATAGCGTAAGCCTCTTTTAAACAATACTTCCTGTTGATTTTACAGATGACAATTTATCAAGCAGTTTCCCATCTACTTAAAAACATATATTCTGTATTCTAATTTCGTCTATCTGTCTGCCCACCCAACGAATTAAACGGCAAACACCCCATAAAATAGTCTCTTTTGTATAAAAAAATTAAAATTATCGTGAATGTTGCAAAAAAATATAGTCCATGATAAATTTTTGCAAAAAAATGACGGAAAATTATAGCATTTTTTATTCGTTTGTGCTATACTCATATTGCGCGTGAGGAAAGCGCATAAAGTAATGTTGATAGTTAATTGAAGGAGGAACACAACAATGGCAAAATGGGTATATCTGTTTACAGAAGGCGATGCCACAATGAGAAATCTTCTTGGTGGTAAAGGAGCCAATCTGGCTGAGATGACAAATATTGGATTACCTGTACCACAGGGATTCACAATTACAACAGAGGCTTGTACTCAGTATTATGAAGATGGTCGTGAGATCAATGATGAGATTCAGGGACAGATTAATGAGTACATTGAGAAGATGGAAGAGATTACAGGAAAGAAATTTGGTGATAAAGAGAATCCACTTCTTGTATCAGTTCGTTCAGGTGCTCGTGCTTCCATGCCAGGTATGATGGATACTATCCTTAACTTAGGTCTTAATGAGACAGTAGTAGAGACTATTGCCGCTAAATCCGGAAACCCACGTTGGGCTTGGGATTGCTACAGAAGATTTATTCAGATGTATTCTGATGTAGTTATGGAAGTTGGTAAAAAGTATTTTGAAGAATTAATCGATGAGATGAAAGCTAAAAAAGGTGTAAGTCAGGACGTTGATCTTACAGCAGAAGATTTAAAAGAGCTGGCATCTCAGTTTAAGGCTGAATATAAAGAGAAAATCGGTGAAGATTTCCCAGATGATCCTAAGAAACAGTTAATGGGAGCTATCAAAGCCGTATTCCGTTCATGGGATAACCCACGTGCTAATATTTACCGTCGTGACAACGATATTCCTTATAGTTGGGGTACTGCTGTTAACGTACAAAGTATGGCATTTGGTAACATGGGAGATGACTGTGGTACTGGTGTTGCATTTACTCGTGACCCTGCTACAGGTGAGAAGAAGCTTATGGGAGAATTCCTTACAAATGCACAGGGTGAGGACGTAGTTGCTGGTGTTCGTACACCAATGCCAATCGCTCAGATGGAAGAAAAATTCCCAGAAGCATTTGAACAGTTCAAACAGGTTTGCCAGACTCTTGAAGATCATTATAGAGATATGCAGGATATGGAGTTTACTGTTGAGAACAAGAAGTTATACATGCTTCAGACACGTAATGGTAAAAGAACAGCACAGGCTGCTTTAAAGATTGCTTGTGATTTAGTAGATGAGGGAATGAGAACAGAAGAAGAAGCTGTTGCAATGATCGACCCTCGTAACCTTGATACATTATTACATCCACAGTTTGATGCTGCTGCATTAAAGGCTGCAACACCAATGGGTAAAGCACTTGGAGCTTCTCCTGGAGCTGCTTGTGGTAAGATTGTCTTCACTGCTGAAGATGCCAAAGCTTGGGCAGAGAGAGGGGAAAAAGTTGTTCTTGTTCGTCTTGAGACATCCCCAGAAGATATCGAAGGTATGAAGAGCGCTCAGGGTATCCTGACAGTTCGTGGTGGTATGACATCTCACGCAGCAGTAGTTGCTCGTGGTATGGGTACTTGCTGTGTATCTGGATGTGGTGACATCGTAATGGATGAAGCAAATAAGAAATTCACATTAGCAGGAAAAGAATTCCATGAAGGAGATGCTATTTCTCTTGATGGTTCTACAGGTAATATCTACGATGGAATTATCCCTACAGTAGATGCTACAATTGCTGGTGAATTTGGCCGTATTATGGCTTGGGCAGATAAATACAGAACAATGGGGGTTCGTACAAACGCTGATACACCTTCAGATGCTAAGAAGGCTCGTGAGCTTGGAGCAGAAGGTATTGGACTTTGCCGTACTGAGCATATGTTCTTTGAAGGTAACAGAATCGATGCATTCCGTGAAATGATCTGTTCTGATACAGTAGAAGAAAGAGAAGCTGCACTCGATAAGATTCTTCCATATCAGCAGGGAGACTTTGAGCAGTTATTTGAAGCTATGGAAGGTAATCCTGTAACAATTCGTTTCTTAGATCCACCACTGCATGAGTTCGTACCTCAGACAGAAGAAGACATTAAAAAACTTGCAGATGCACAGGGTAAATCAGTAGAAACTATTAAGGCTATTATTGAAAGTCTGAAAGAGTTCAACCCTATGATGGGACATCGTGGATGCCGTCTGACAGTAACATATCCAGAAATCGCTGTTATGCAGACAAAAGCAGTTATCCGTGCAGCATTAGCTGTACAGGCTAAACATGCTGACTGGACAATCGTTCCAGAAATCATGATTCCATTAGTAGGTGAAGAAAAAGAATTAAAATACGTTAAGAAAATCGTTGTTAAGACAGCAGACGAAGAAATCAAAGCTGCTGGTTCTGACATGAAATACGAAGTTGGTACTATGATTGAGATTCCTCGTGCAGCATTATTAGCTGATGAAATCGCTAAAGAAGCTGAATTCTTCTGCTTCGGTACAAACGACTTAACACAGATGACATTCGGTTTCTCACGTGATGATGCTGGTAAGTTCTTAGATGCATACTATGATGCTAAGATTTTTGAGAATGATCCATTTGCTAAACTTGACCAGAATGGTGTTGGTAAGTTAATGGATATGGCAGTTAAATTAGGAAAAGGTCAGAGACCTGAATTACACTGTGGTATCTGTGGAGAACATGGTGGAGATCCATCATCCGTAGAATTCTGTCATAGAATTGGATTAGATTACGTTTCCTGTTCACCATTCCGTGTACCTATAGCTCGTTTGGCAGCAGCACAGGCAGCGATTGCGGAAAAGAGGAAATAGGAATAGACATATCACAGGGCAAAGGCTTTTATCCAGTTTTAGGGCAAAAGTTTCAGCCAGTGAAAAATCTAAATTCACGTAAGTAAACGTGAAAGTGTCCAAGCATAAGAATAACCTTGGAGAACTGTAGAAATACGGTTCTTCAAGGTTTTTTTGTTTCTATGGCAGCAGTTTTACAGGATTTGGCAAGTAGAGAAAAGCCTTATTTTAAGGGCTTTTAGAGGTGTTAAGAGCGACTTAAAATTCAAATTTTATGAGGAACAGAAAAAGTGGTGCAGAGTTAAAAGATATTACTCTGAAGCAATCAATTTTTTGATGGATATAGGATGAAAATAGGGAAATTTGTGAAGGACGGAGAATTTATACACGATAAAAACTTTGCCCCGAAACAGAATGAAAGAGATTGCCCTATGACATAGAGTATTTGCTATTGTCCGTTTTTGGGAAACTCATAAATTAAGACAAAACCTCTGAAAACCCAGTAAAATCAATACTTTTAAGCAATTCCCCATTTTCCCAGAAAAAATGTTTTTGGGAAGAAAAATCCCCAGAAATACGTTTTGGGGAGATTCAATCTGTTTTTGGGAACATTTTTGGGAAAATCAAACCCCATTCTGGGAAGATAAAATGCTTTTGGGAAGTGTTACCCCATTTTGGAATTGACAAATATCAGGAGGTGCTGCTATGCGTAAGAAAGGTTACAAGGGAAGGTGTGAAAAGAAGGATTTAAGTAAAAGTCAGGAAGTATGCAGAACGTACGATGCAATACAATCCAACTATGCAGATATTCTTCAGAATGACAACGACATACAGGAAATCAGATGCAATGTGTTGTTAGACGGTTTATCAGAAGGAGCGTATACCTCAGACTTTGTTTGTGTCAAAGCAGATGGAGATTTGATGGTCAGGGAATGTGTTTTTAGAAAGTTTCTCACAAAGCCTATGACAGTAAAGCTTCTGGATGCTTCAAGAGATTACTGGTTAAGTCATGGTGTATCAGATTGGGGGATGGTCATTGATGAAGAATAATAGCTTACAGAAGAAAATTAAAAAGAATCAACTATTACAGAATGATACTCAACTTATAAGGGTTCTGGATATAGAAGCCAACAGAGTATTTGTCATTGACTGTATCAAAAAAACTATGCCAGTCTGGAAGGATATAGAAGCTATAAATGAATACGTTCTCTGTTCTGAAGATACATTACAGGAAATCACAGATACTATTTTGATTGACCTTGATAATTTAGATTCAGAAGGAAGAAAGACAGCATATGAAAGATATACAATGATTGCCCCTCTGCTGCCTTTTGTATCAGACATGAAGAAACGAAAAGAACTGATAAACAGCCTTGCAAATATGAACTCAGTCAGCAAACAGACAATCAGATACTATCTCTGCTTATATCTGGTTTATCAGAATATATCTATACTTATACGCAAGCAGAGCGTGAAAGAAAGCGTTTTATCTCAGGACGAGAAGAATATGAGGTGGGCTTTAAACAAGTTCTTTTATACTAAGCACAAGAACAGTTTGAGTGTGGCATATACGCTATTACTGAAAGAAAAATATTGTAATTCACTGGGAAATCTGCTGCCTGAATATCCTTCTTTTTATCAGTTCCGCTACTTCTACAGGAAAACAAAAAAGATGCAGACCTATTATATTTCCAGAGATGGGCTGAAGGATTATCAAAAAAACAACAGACCGCTGCTAGGGGATGGAATACAGGAATATGCTTCATCTATAGGAATGGGAATGTTAGATGCAACTGTGTGCGATATTTACCTTGTAAATGAAGCTGGTAATCTGGTAGGCAGACCGATATTGACCGCTTGCATAGATGCCTATAGTTCTCTGTGTTGTGGTTATTCCCTATCATGGGAAGGTGGTGTGTATTCCCTAAGAGGATTGATGTTAAATATCATTTCAGATAAACAGAAGTGGTGCAATCAGTACGGTATCAGTATTGAGAAATCACAGTGGGATGCAGACAAACTTCCAGCAATCTTTGTAACTGATATGGGTTCTGAATATAAATCTGAGAACTTTGAACAGATAACAGAACTAGGAGTAACTGTGGTAAATCTTCCATCATACAGACCTGAGCTGAAAGGAGCTGTGGAGAAATTCTTTGATTTGGTACAGAACACTTATAAGCCACACCTGAAGGGAAAAGGTGTAATAGAGCCAGATTATCAAGAAAGAGGTTCACATGATTACAGGAAGGATGCTTGTTTAACAATGGCAGATTTTGAAAAGGTCATTCTTCGATGTATCATTTATTATAACTCACAGAGAATTATAGAGAATTTCCCATATACAGAAACCATGATACAGAATCAGATACAGCCCTTTGCAAGTAGTATCTGGGAATGGGGAAAGCAACAGACAGGAGCTAATCTGATTACAGTTGATAAGGAACAAATTGTATTGACCCTTCTTCCAAGGACTACAGGTAAGTTCTCCAGATTTGGACTCAAAGTAAACAAAATGCGATATAAACATGGGAATTTCACAGAAAAATATCTTGCTGGTGGAGAGGTAACAGTTGCCTATAATCCAGATGATGTATCAGCGGTATGGTTGATTGACAATGGTTCTTATATTCGATTTGACTTGATAGAAAGCCGATATAAAGGCAAGGAATTATCAGATGTAGAAATGATGCAGAAAGGTCAGAAAGAGCTTGTAAAGGCTGCTACAGCGGATAATATACAGGCACAGATTAACCTTGCACAGTCTATAGAAATCATTGTTGCATCTGTAAATAATCCTGATAAAGTCAATGTAAAATCAATCAGGAATACCAGACAGAAGGAGCAGACAAAGAACCATATTGATTATATTAGGGGGATTGAAGCATGATTGATTTTACAACGAAACTTCCAGAAATGAAATCAGGGAATGAGCTTATATCTGCATTATCTATCATTCCTGAATATGATGAAACCATATGCCAGCAGAACCAAGCAGTTAGATTGATGGCATTATCAGACCTGTATCAGATTTACATTCCTTCTCAGATGAGTCTTGAAATCTATAGTAAATTGTATCTTGCCTTGCTTCGTTCCATGCAGAAAAAGGGAACACAGATGGCAATAAAACAGAGATATGAGAACTACAAGGCAATACAGCAACAGTCTTATAGCGGTATTCTGGGAGGTTCTGATTCATTCACAATTATCGGTACTTCTGGTATCGGGAAATCATCTGCAATCAGTAGAGCTATTTCTCTGATTACTGAAAACAGAATCATAGAAACAGACAAGCCATATACAAAGATTATCCCATGCCTGATTGTGCAGTGTCCGTTTGATTCTTCAGTAAAAGGATTATTATTGGAAATCCTCAGAAAAGTAGATGAAGAACTAGGAACAGACCATTACATTCATGCAGTAAAATCCAGAGCTTCTACAACAGATATGCTTATAGGTGCGGTCAGCTCTATTGCATTAAATAATATTGGTATGCTGGTAGTGGATGAGATACAGAATGTTGTCAACTCCAAGAATGGAAAGAGCCTGATAGGTGCATTGACTCAACTTATCAATAATTCGGGTATCTCTATTTGCATGGTGGGTACTCCTGAAAGTACAGTGTTTTTTGAACAGGCTATGCAGCTTGCAAGGCGGTCAGTAGGGTTGCAATATACAACCATGAAATATGATGAGTATTTCCAGAGCTTCTGCAAAGTGATTTTTAAATATCAATTTTTAAAAAATCATACAGAGATAACCGCTGCTATTACAGAATGGCTATATGAACATTCTGCTGGTGTGGTTTCTGTTGTGGTATCTCTGATTCATGATGCACAGGAAATAGCAATTCTTACAGGGAAAGAGGTTTTAAATCTGGATACTCTGAATGAAGCATACCAACAGAGATTAACATTGCTTCATGGATATATACAGCCCTCTGTGATTCAGAATAAACCGACAACCAAAAAGAAAAAGACTGCTGCCAGTGTCAAAAAGAATCAGATACAGAGCCAGCCCAAACAGGAAAGATATTCTATCACTGAAATTGCAGAAAGAGCCAAAGCTGAGAATTTGGATGTAGTAGAATTGTTGAAAGAAGTTTATACCGTTATTGAGGTGGCAATATGATAACATACCTTCCTGAAATATATCCAGATGAGCTTGTATATAGTTGGTTTTGTCGGTATGCAATCCATTCAGGATATACGTCACATAAACGAGTATTACAGGAGTTGTACTGTAAAAAATCAGATACACCGATTAAAGAATTTATCGGCAATCTGAATCCTGAAGCAAGAGAATGTATTGATAAAATGTATCCGTTAAGGGATTTAGTATTAAATCACACCATGTACCCTCAGTATGCCAGATTCATTCCATTGGAGCAAAAGAAGGATGCACTATATAAACTATGCTATCAGAATTGTGATGTACACCATTTATTTGCAGTCCTTCCAAGGTGTGAGAAAGAGCAGTATTTAAAATATTGTCCTGTATGTGCAAGCGAGGACAGGCAGAAATATGGGGAAACATATTGGCATAGAAAACACCAGATAAGGAATATGGGGATTTGTCCGAAACATAAGTGTAAGCTTCAGGACTCCAGTGTGTCAGCTAAAAGCATGAATATATATAATTTCTCTGTTGCTGAGATTGCTATTTCTGATTCAGAAGAGTATATACCTGTTGATAATCCTTTGCAGATAAGATTCGCAAAGTACACAGAACAGGTTTTTGATGCTCCTGTAGATTTTGAAAAGGATGTTCCACTCAGCACTATTTTATATTATGCCATGAAGAATACAAAATATATGAAATCAACAGGGAAATGCCGATACATGACAAAGTTTGTTTCTGATATGACACGCTTTTATGAACAAATCGAACTGAATGAGATTGCCAGTATCGGAAGGATTCAAAGGACTTTGTTATCTGGGGAAAGATACGATTTTTCTCTTACCTGTCAGATTGGTTTCTTTCTGAATATGACATCTGAAGATTTGACTGCTCCCAAGTTATCAGAAGAACAAATAAGAACAGAAAAGGAAAGTCACTATATCAAGGAAAAGACTACACCAGACTGGGAAGAATATGATAACAAAATGTCTCTTGCTATAGAAGCGGTTGCAGCAGATATTTATAGCGGTGCTGCTGATAGCATGGGAAAACCCGAAAAGGTAACAGAAAAATTTACATGTAGAATACTGGCAATAAAACAGCATCAACTTGAGAATATGCCAAAATGCAGAGCTGTATTAGAGAGATATTCAGAATCATATCCTGAATCATGGGCTAGAAAATTGGTATGGGCTTATGAGTGGCTTGAGAATAATGAAGAAAATATATTTTACTGGAAACATCTCAGGAAGCTCACAGGCATAAAGAAAGAGCGTTTTGATGAGATTATTCCATACCTTAAAAAGTATGCAGATGAGGATGAAGTGAAATTGATCGTGGCAACAGTGAAAGGAATATAGGTTATAAAAAGGGCTATGGAGCATTTCCATAGCCTGAATTTATTTCTGGTTCTTTTCACTCAAAGAATAGATAAGAGAACGGACAAGACTTTTATCATGTTCTGATAAAGTTGAAATATCAACGGATTCATTCTTTTCCAGCCCTAAAAGATAATCAGAGCTAACGTGAAGTGTTCGTGCCAACTTTACAATTATTTCTGGAGAAGGGATTCTGTCTCCAACTTCATAAAAAGAAATAATACTGTTTTGTGTACCGATTAACTCAGCCAATTGTTTTTGAGTGAGATTTCTTTGTTTTCGTAGGGATTTAAGTCTTTGTCCAAATTCTATCATATTGTCAACTCCATTCCACGTTATTGTATAAATTTAAGTTTAATAAATGGTGGAATTAAATATACAAAACTGTAGAATTATGATATAATCCAAGCAAATAAATCTTCAGATTGGAGGGCGATATTATGTTGAGTCCACAAGAGGTTATGGAGAAATACTCAGAAGAAGTTAATGAGTTTTTCAAGGTTTTATTTGCATTATCCGATGAACAGACAGCAGCAATGGACAAAGTAATTCCTATGACACAAGAGCTTTTTGAATCGTGTTTTGAGAAACTTATGTCTGTTGATGCAATACGTTCATGTATGAAACTTATGGAGGAGTATCCAGAGTTCACAGATACAATGACAGAGAATATTATGAATGAGCTGGATTTGACAGAAGAAGATTTTCAACCTCTGTCTGAAGAAGAATCAAGAACTGGATTACAGGCACTTAAAGAAAGAATTGCCAGAGAAACAGGGGCGGTAATCTGAGAAAGGTACAGGGAAATGTATGATGAAAAAGAAAGGTCTTATAACAACGATATTATTCACAACTTTAATTTTAGGGGCTTGTGGTAATGTAGGGGCGAGTAATGAAACAACTGAAAAAACTATTCAATCAAGCCAGCAGACAGAAGAGGTTGATACTTCTGCTAAAGCAGAGAAAAAGCACGAAGCAGAATCAGCAGAAACAGAGAAATTCGTAGCACAGGGAAAAACAACTTTGATGAATTTCTTGAGTGCAGCTTCAGATAATGGGTATGAAATAACGAATCCTGAGCGTGGAGAGATTTACATTACCGCTACAGCAAAAGGTTCTGAATCTGAATATGAAGTGAAATATATGGTTGAAAACCAAAAGGTATATAGCGTATCAGTATATTCTGATTCAATAGAAAAAATAACAGAAGATACTTTTTTGAATTGTGTTTATGCAATGGCAAAAGCAATCAATCCAGATATTGATGAAGATACATTAAAAGAAGCTGTTGATGAAGTGATAGCTACACCCGATAAAGAAATTGTAAATAATGATACGATGTTCAGATGTGATTCAGAAGATATATGTTTGACAATTTCATATTGATAGGAAAGGCGAAAATGATATGACTGAGGAAGGTGGAAAAGAAAAAAGTTACGGTATATCGGTAAAAAGACAAGTACGAAAAATATTGTTGCTAGTAAGCCTTGTGACTGTTGGTACATTATTTTTATGTTCATGCTCTCAGAAAACAGCAGAGGAGAAATTGACAGATAGTTTTTTGGAATATACTTTAGGGAAAACAGATGGCAAATGTAATAGAGTATTTACAACATTTAATGGAACAGAGATGGTTGTAAGTGAACTGAAAAAAGAAGATGCTAATTTTCCGAAAGTGGTTTTATATGTTGACATTGGAAATACAGACTTTAAAGAAAAACTGTATCGGTGGCTAACATCCCCTATTAGTAAGCGTATGGATGATTACCGAGAATGTGCGGAAATGGTTATAAAATATGCCAAAAATGAAAATTGGGATAATAACTATTATCTTTATATCTGTACAAGAAATATTTATGGAGATTGTGATGTTATTTACGATTATGAAAAAGATTTGATTTATATACCAAATTCAGAAAATGTCTATAAAGAGATGTATGAGAAATTTGGTACATATCATATCAAAGATGTTGCTGACTTAGATGGGGGAACAGATTTTATAGCTGACAATAATTTAGGTTACTGGAAACATAACGAATTGGAAACAAACGATGCAACTTCATATACAATATTTCTTAATGATGGTAAATTTTCAGAATATGGAAAAGATAAATCTACTGCATATAACAGAAATGATGTGAGTGAGTAAAAAGGCTGGGGAATACTTTTGCGGTATTCCCCTGATAACTGTGTGTGTCCTGTGAAGTGTTTGCTACTTATTTATATTCTCCATAAATGTCAAAAGTAATGCTTCCTGTGTATGATGCTGAATCGTGGTAAGATGTATCATTTGATTTTTCGCCAACATAGGATAATTTCAAAATTCCTCCTGTATTCTGTGAAGAATCAGAATGGAAACTTGCAACGCAAAGATTTTTTGTAGTATCATCATTATATTTGTAATAAAGCTGATTGTCGTTGCTGTTCTTTAGTTCAAGTGCATAGTAGTAATTACTAGTGGATGCATTGTATAATCGTACATATTTATAAATGTTAGATTCAGGATTAGTGTTGAAAGTAGACTTAGCTACATCAACATAAACCGTGTATGATGATTCTAAATTGTAGTTGTCATTGATTGTGATAGGTATTTCTTTTTCAGTTTCTCCATAAGAAATATCAACACTTGAAGGAATATTAATTTCATAGGTATTTCGTTCTGCTGCTGATGGTACATTATATGTAATAGTGGTAGTTTGCTGTGAATCTGGTGATGCATATGTAGAAATTACAGTAGCAGATAAAAGCAAAGATACCAAGAAAAGTGCAGCGTATAAATGTAAATGTTTTTTATTCATTTTGTTTGTCCTCCACGATTAAATTAAAATTGAGATTTGACCCATTCAGTTGTGAGCCATTTTTGGAAAAGCAGTCGTATTTCATCACAGCCTTGTAAGTGCCAGCTTTCAAGGTCCGATTGAGTGTAATATTGTAAATTGCTTTTCCGTTTGGGATAAGCTGTGATTTCCAAAGCTCAGTTCCATTTTCAAGGGTTAGCGTGAGTTGGAAGTCACAGTTTTCATTTTTTTCAGGGTTGTAAAAATTTACTTCCTGTTCTGTAGAATCGGCTGTCATAACAAGAGTATCCCAACAAGGAATAGCAATGTTGTCAGCTACTTCTTCAGAAGTCGAAGAATCATCATTTTTCTTTTTTATATCCTCTGCATTGTTGTCATATGTTCTATCATGGGATTTATTGAGATGGTTAGAAATGAAAATGCCTGCTGCCAGACCCAGAGCAATCATAAGGATACAAATAAATATAATCAGAAAAGGTTTCTTTTTCTTCTTTTCGTTTTGTTTTTCCATGTTCCACCTTCTTTCTTTTAAGTATTGTTATAAGGACACACACGTTGACCATTATATGAAAATATGAGGATACAGGCAACAAGAAAAATTGTAACTAAGCCTATTTTTATCAGGTCGGGAATAGATTAGTCAGGTGGATAGACAGCGGAACAACGAAAAGGATTTTTATTTGTAAATATGCCCATAGGGGGGAGGGTAAGCGTATATAAAAATTTGCCTGACATAGAAAAAAGAGAGCAACGATCTTGTTACTCTCTCATTTTAAAGATTAATTTTTAATTTTCCTTCAGCTCTGCTTTATACTTGTAGAAAGTATTTCTTGCGACTCCCAACAGCTTAATACAATCGGTATCATTTAATGTTCCATGAAAGTCTTTAGAGTATGTAAGAATCTTTTCTTTTGTGATAATAGATTTTTGTGTAGTTAATTTTGTTCCTTTCTTCAATCCTATCTGTTTACCGCTTAAACGTGCGGTTTCAATCCCCTCTTTTGTTCGCTGGTGTAAATCGGTTACTTCCTTTTCTGCTTGTTCAAATGCCTGTCGTATCTGTTTTGTTGCCAATAGCTTAATGACCTTGTTAGTGGCTTCAATATAAATATCAGCTATTTCATTGCCTGTCGTGTCAATACTCTCTGTTATTGCCTTACGGTATGTATCGGTGTCAATAAAATGTTCTTTGATGAACACTAAATTGATACCTTTATCAAATAATTCCAGATATAGTTGAATACCGCTGTCTGCATCTCTGCTCATTCTGCTGACTGAATCAAATACAATAGTATCTCCAGTCCTTACAATCTTTAATAACTGCTGCCATTTCTTACGACTCAGCGTTTTTGTACCTGTAAATACTTCCTGATAAATAATTGCGGTCGGGTATTCATTCTTTATATTTCTTATCTGTCTGTCAATGTTCTGTTTTGATGTGCTGATTCTGCAATATCCATAGATTTTATTTTCATTCATAGTTGGATTCCTTTCTGTAAAATGTATCAAAACAAGCGGTCGTTTCTTTAAAGCTGTTAAAACTAGGGTAATATGTTATGATTTTTACTTGTTTTGATACAGCGTTTCTTTTGATACAGATATAAGAGGGAGAATCAATCCCCCTCTCTGTGTGTTATGCCTGAATAAATTTTTCGTTGCAATCGCCACAAACGATATTAAGTATTTTTGTACTTCTTACGATTGCACCACAACAAGGGCATATCCATTTTATTGAGTTTCCTTTTTTAGGTGCTGTTGGTTTAACTGGTGTACCGTTTCCGTTCTTGCCAGTTCCTACACCTGTAAAGGTAATTCCTGTGTGTCTGGTAATAAGCACTTCCTGTAAATCATTATCAATACAGAAATTAATAGTTGCTTCTGAAGGAGTTGTGATTGTCCAACCGTATCTGCTGTGTTTTTCAATTATCAGCCCTCTATCCTCTGCCAGTGCTTTAAATCGTTTGTTATGATAAACTCCCCTGTTAGATGTATCCTTGATACCATTTTGCATTGCATATAAATGACAACCTTCATGAATCAATGTTGCAACGATATTTTCAATCGGTCTGTCGAGATAATCAGCACCGATGTTTAATTCATAGCTTGCTTTTCCTGATTCTGTTTTCCAGACTTTAGATGTTGTTACATGACCGTAAGCCCCTACCGTACTCTGAATTGTTATCGTAGGCATTTCCAGTTCATTGTCAAAGTATTCTGAGTTAATAAGCTTAAAAACTTTGTTGAGATATTGCGTAACTCTGTTGTAGCTTGTTAATTCTTTCATTGTGTACCCTCACTTTCATATTAAAATTAATTGTTTAACCTAGTCTTGTTTCTGTTGTGATTATAACATGGGTACATGTTTAAAATCAATAACATGGGTACATATAAAATGTAGAAAATATGGGTACATATTTGTGCAAAACATCAATAGAAATAAATATGGGTACATGTTACAATGAGGAGTGAAAAATCGGAACTGTAAAGAAATGATTTCATAATAGCAAGAAAGAGGGGAAAGGCAGTAATGACTTACGATGAAATGAAAAAGATGTTAGGAAATGGTTTTAATCAGAAAGATACTATAGAAGTATTGCAGATGCTTCAGGGGAAGCGATTAAAGGTCTTTATTGATGCATATAAGGAGAAGCCTTTTATGCTGCTGTGTCGCAGTCGAAATAATAAAGCAGAGGTTGCAATAAAAGACAATCGTATTCAAATTCAAAATCAGGATAAATATAATACAATGCTTTTGAATGTTCCGTTTGATGAGATTCAGAATTTTATGATGAATATTCAGGAAGGATACTCAAAGAAATGTACGTCTAAAATATATAGATTGTTTTTTGAACTGGTATCTGACAGTTGTATAAAGTATGATATTCATTTATTTGAATATGATTCATAACCATGAAACCGCCAGTATTTAGGCGGTTTTATTGAAAACTCAGAAAATTGACAAAAATGGGTACATGTTATAAGATTGACCTATAGAATTTATGGAGGTGTGAACATGACAGAGAATGAAAAATACCTGAAGCAGTTGGCAACAAATGATAAATATTTGAAGCAGCTTGATGATATAAAGATTCGAGTACCTAAGGGATACAGAGAAGTGATAAAAAAATATGCTGCAAGTCAGAATCTATCAGTAAATCAATTAGTAATCAGAGCTATTCAGGCAGATGCACAGCAGCATGGAATAGAACTTGAAGTTCCTTCTGGAATGAGAGAAGTTAAAAACGAAACAAGCAATTAAGGTTATACGTTATAGCAGCGGTTTTAAATATTAATTTTTAAAAGTAGAGTCATTGTACTGGAGGTGTGGGATATGTTTTTTAATATACTGGGAGTAGTGGCAGCAGTCCTGACAGGTAAAGAACTGATACAGGAAAAGTGTACACCAGTGATACCAGCGGAGAACTGGCAGAACAGAGAGTTGATACAGAAAGACATATTAAATCCTGATTGCAGTAATAACCAGTTCATGAAGAATCTTGCTAATGGTAAGTACAGAAAAACAGAACAGATAACAGAACCACACAGGGATAGTGCTGGTAACATTATCATTGATAATACAGTGTTGTTCTGGAAAGATGTAAACTCACATCAATATTCTACAGCTCAGATAGAACGATTTAAGCAATCAGGGAGATATAATCTGACTGCTGAAGAATCACAAATGCAGAGGGAGCAGCAGAAAAGGAAGCGATATAAAGACTTGAATAGCAAAGTGATCGCAACAGGTAATAATACATTTACAAGAGTATTTATGGATATAGACGGTAAATGGCGGTATTATGATTCTGAAATTGAATGTATGTATGTTTAAGAATGACGGTTGTGTTCCGATTATGGTTCACAACCGCTATTCTTTTGCCAACGGTAGGAAAGATAAAAGTATTTGTTTTAAGGCAGAATATTTAGTGACGGACAGTGGTAACGGTAGGAAAACTTAAAATAAGGTTGTTTACTGTGATTTATAGCGTACTATGCAGAAATATAAATTCATGTTGTTTGTATGTAGTTGGGAGAAGGCTTAAAAACAAGGCTGTTTATAGGTTGAATTTTGGAATGTCCGTTGGTTTTACCGTTAAAGTATGTTGTTAAAATACTGCTGCCATGTAGATGGATGTAAGGGAAAAAGCTTAAAAATAAGTATCTGAAAATTACTTGATAATGGTTTGTGGTTGGAAAATTTGATGGAAAGTAGCAAAATAAAAAACGGTATCAGAAATTAAGGTGCAAACGGAAAATATCATAATATTTCGGTGTGTCCGCAGTTCCCCAAATCAAGAAAAAAATTGTATAATAAATATAGAGGGATGCGGTAGTTCCTAAAATCAAAGTAATTCTCGTATAATAATAGTAGGATTCTTTGTACCGATAACGTGAAAGGAGTAAAACATCAAAACAGGTACAAGATTTGTACCAGCTAAATAGAATAAAAAGACAAAGGAGGATGTTATGCAATGTGTCATAAAATGTGTAGCCTTTCCAAATGTAAAGATTAGCATTGGAGAAGAAGATACGTCTGAATTAGAAAAACAGATACAATATTATTTTGAAAAAGAAAATTTTTCAAAAAGTAAGAGAGTACAATTTTTTAAAGAGTGTTTTAGCAATTTGAACGGAGCTGTGTCAAAAACTGATAATCCTCTTGATGAGGAGGATGAACAGATATATATTCATGATGATGCAGATAGAACAGAGTTGGCGATAAAAACAAAAATATTTATAGGAGAAGTATTTCAAAAAGGCTGGAGCGAAATTTTTTCAACTGTTGGTTCGGAAAATTTAGGAGTGAAATCTTTAGCTGGTGGAAAACAGAAAAACAAGGCAAAAGAAACAATCAGCCAGTATGCGGATTTTTTACCTGTACAAGTTGGAAAAAGACCTTTGTATTGTTCTGAAATATATGACATACCAAATTATATCGAAAAAGATGATGGAAGAGGAAAAAAAGGATTTTATAAAGAACGATTGATACCACTTCTAGCATATTATTTATTGAAAAAGAAAAAAGATACAATTTATACAACTGTAGATGAGCTGGCTTTGTGGATGGGGTTGGTTACAATAAATTATAAAAAAATGTCATTGGAAGAATTATCAAATATAAATCCTAAGATAACTATAGCCATGCTGAATCAATTTTATTATCGTTGCAAGCCTGAATTGGAAAGTATAATATTTAGGCTTTTAGATGTTTTACAAGATGATTATACAGCATTAAATTATAGAAAGAATCATTGCATTTATACAGAAGATGGGTATGTTTATACATCGTCTTATGAAGAAGATGTAATAATTACACGAACACAAAGAAAAGTTTTGAAAGAATTTAACGCAAAAAGAATATTGACGATTTTTCAGAGAAGGCAAAGTCAAAGATATTATGCTAGAGTGTGTGAATTAATCAATAAAGAACACAACTTTAATTGGAGTAGGTATCGAAAGCAGATACAAATAACAATAGATGCAGAAGCTCTGGAGGAAATTCTTACGGAAGATAATTTTGATGATGAAAATATTAAAAGTAGGCAGTTTGAAGTAGCAGAAAGGTTTGCTGGCAGAATACGAAAAAGAACCCAGAATGATTATAACCGTACTAATAAAAAAGCATTAGATGCGAAAAAAGCATGGGTGGATGAAGTGCTGAAAACAGATTCTTTAATAAAAGAGTGTTATGATGCAAACATATATACAGAGACAGACTTGATAGATAAAGCACCTGAAGCTTTTCATTATTATAGTAACTATTTGGATATTCAGAATCAAATAATTGCATTGATGATTGGAGTACCAGTATATGAAAATGCAGAGATTCCTGAATTGAGCAACTGGATGGATAATATATAAATGATAAAAGGGTACTTTTTTATCAGGTATAATATACTACTCCTTTTATATACCGTTTTAAAAAGTACCCTTTTATCAAGAGATTATTTTGTGATTACAAAATAAAAGCAACCCCTAACATGCAGATGTTCACTGCAAAGCTACGCTTTTCGTGAAACATCTGACGCCCCCTCTAGGGGGCTCATGTACGAGCGGTATGTACTGCTACCGCAGTACAATATACGCTCGTATTAAAAACTATTTTATAAGCACGATAATTTTAAAGTATGAAAATTTTTATTCTAATTGATAGACCCTCTTTGCTGTGTTATGATATAATATACAAAAGTAAAAATGAAGAAGTTCAAGAAGATTTACAGAAAAAATGAAAAGGATTTTAAAATTGATGTTTCGATAAAAACAATAAAGAATATTTGTCAATTACTTGAATGTTGTCTGGAAGATATTATGGACTAGAAAATCAAGTTAAGTCCTGAATTATCAAAAAAATGGACGGGAAGTAAGCTAATAGTACAGAAGGGACATTTAGATCAATGGAAAATACATCACCAAATTTAACTGAACAAAAGAATCTTTATAATGTGGCACTGTTTATTGATTATGAAAATGTTTATAAAAACTTGTTAGAAGAAAACAGGAATGTTATAAGAGACGGATTTTTTGAAAAGATACGTGAATGGTGTCGGAAGAATAATCGAAGGTTAGTAAAGATTGCGGTGTATTGTAACTATGATAATGAAGATTTACATGAATCTTATCATCAATCGTTATTGCAATCTTATGGTGTTGAATCAATACATACTTCGAATCAAGGGAAGAATTTTGCTGATTTGCAAATTACAATAGATGTTTTGACAGCAATGCATTTGAATGATAATATAGATGAATTTTTTATTATGTCCAATGATAAGGATATGACACCGTTATTAAATAACATTCGATACAATAAAAGAAAAGTATCTGTTGTAACAGTTGGAAATAAATACAATGATGCAATTTGCAGTTTTTCGGATGAACAAATAAAATATGAGGATGTTATTCAGATAGAATTAGAACATCCTTATATTGATACTTTGGAAGAGAAAATAGAAAAAAATTTGGTAAATTCTTTTACTCGTAATAAGTCATCTTTCGGTGTAACAAATACATTTCAACATATGGGATTGGAATACTTTGCTAATTTGCAGGCGAAGAATTGTTGTTTAATGACATATGAGGTGTATAATTGCTTGAAAAATTTGAGCGATAATGGAAAGATAGTATTTTACAAATATCAATTTAAAAATAAAATATATGAAGGTATTTGTCCATTTGAAGAAAAGGAGTATTTGAAAAATACACATAATATAGCAGATGAAGATTTTATAGCATTAGATTTAGATGCTAGGATTTTGGAACAATATTCGAAATATAAAAAGTAGTAAGAAAAATTCATAAAAAATATTGACAAAACTTAGTGTCATCTATATAATATAAAGTAATTTAGTTGAGAAAAATATAATAAAGTGCTTTTCAGAAATAAGAGCAGGAGAGCTAGCTTATATTTGGAAAGAACACTTTCAAAAAAGGCATCTTTTAAGATGCTTTTTTTGTATTCAAATTTTTACTGGTATAAGAGGAAAAATGTGATTGTCAAAATGGTTTCTTATGTTATAATAAAGAAAACAAGGTTATTCTCCATATCACAGGGCAAAGGCTTTTATCCAGTTTTAGGGCAAAAGTTTCAGCCAGTGAAAAATCTAAATTCACGTAAGTAAACGTGAAAGTGTCCAAGCATAAGAATAACCTTGGAGAACTGTAGAAATACGGTTCTTCAAGGTTTTTTTGTTTCTATGGCAGCAGTTTTACAGGATTTGGCAAGTAGAGAAAAGCCTTATTTTAAGGGCTTTTAGAGGTGTTAAGAGCGACTTAAAATTCAAATTTTATGAGGAACAGAAAAAGTGGTGCAGAGTTAAAAGATATTACTCTGAAGCAATCAATTTTTTGATGGATATAGGATGAAAATAGGGAAATTTGTGAAGGACGGAGAATTTATACACGATAAAAACTTTGCCCCGAAACAGAATGAAAGAGATTGCCCTATGACAAGACAATTATTACAGGGCAAAGGCTTTTATCCAGTTTTAGGGCAAAGTTTTTATCCAGTAAGTAATATCAAACTCACGTAAAAATGAGTATAAACTTACGTAAAAATAAGTGCAAGTTTATATCAAACTCACATAAGTAATCACATATTTTTACGTGAGCTGTCCAAGCATAAATTAAGACCTTGGAACTTTGGAGAACGACCATAAGAGATGTAAAAGTCTCTTTAGGAATGAACTTCAAAGTTCCAAGGTCTTTTTTGTTACACAATTTGCTTGTAAAAATTGCAAGTAAAATTATTGCTTACAAGTTAATGTGCTTGTACATTCAAAAGAATGACCTTGTAACCTATAATGAATTTCTTACCAGTTTACTCTGGATTTTACCAGTTGGTTCTGGAAAGTATCATCTTATCAAGTAATGTGGGGTTACTTGATAAAGCCAAGTAATTGGCAAAGGAAACATCTTTGAGAATAATAACATAATCGTTAGAAAGTGTTATTTCCAGTGTATTGTTTGGTTTCCATTGGGTACTAAGAATATTCATAATATCACCTCTTTCCTCTGCACAGTATTAATCTGTTGTATAAGTGTTGCAGCCTGTTATTGGTACTAACAGACCTCAATATTATTATACGAGAATAGTAAAGAAAAGAGGAACTGATAAATGGTTACAGGGTCTTTTTTGTTAATAAACAGGCTATTATAAGCTCAAATAGGCTCAAACAGGCTATTGGCAGCAGTTTTTGATGATTGGAGAAATACCTTATTTTAAGGGCTTTCAAGGGGCTTGATTTACACATAAAATGTTAATTTTATGAGGAACAAAAACTCTGATAAGCACATTCTGATAAAGAATAACCTCTGATAATTTGATAATGTGACCGTCTAATATAGACACGCTACTATAACAGATACGCTACAAAAGAAAAGGCTACTCTACTGTGAATAGAGTAACCCCTTCAAGAATTAAGCTACATGATGAACATGGTACATTTCATGAACATGGTACATTTCCAGCTCATTAAGTATAGCTTCAATTGATGGTTTGTCGGCAGCAGTTAAACAGGATAACAACTGCTACCAAAAAGTATTGTAGGAACATTCTACTGGACATAGAACATTCCTACAACAAATAAGTAAATACTATACAATTTTACAAGTTCTCTTTTGGGAGAAAAATGATTAAAAACATTACAGAGAAACAGCACGTTTCTCAATAAGCTTTAACAATTTTGGATTATCTTTTACAAGTAAATAATTTGCAAAGGATACACCAGTAATCTTAGAAACATAACCATTAGAAGATGAGACTTCTAAGGTATTATCAGGCTTCCAAGTAATGTTGGTAGACTTATTGAAATTAATATCCATAACGAACACCTCCCTTCTGTAAGCAACTCTTATAGGCAGAGGAAATTTGATGGTAGGACATCAAAAAATCCTCCACTTATTATTATACGAGAAATCGTATGAAAGTAGGAACAACCTGTAGGTTGAGAACACCCCCAAGACTGGACTAGGGGAGGGTGGTGGGAGAGGTAAGTAGTGTTAGTTTAAGAGCGTTAATCTGAAAGCGAACAGCTTTAAGCGTAAATCTAAAAGAAGTATTATCTGAAAGCGTTAATCGGTAGACAATCATATTATCAACTTATCAGAGGAAGAGTATCAGAAGTGCAACTTATCAGAAGTAAGAATATAGAGAATTATCTCTAAAATTCAAGAATCTATTTTATGTTTGGAACATGAATGGATAGGGAAAATCTCTGAAGAATACAGGGGAAATCTCTGAAGGACAAAGAATTTATACAGGATAAAAACTTTGCCCCGAAACAGAATGAAAGAGATTGCCCTATGACAACAATCATATATTTACCTCTGTACGCTAATGGTAACTAAAGCAGATGTGCAGGCCTTTATGGCTGAACGTTCAGAGTATACAAAAGCGAACAGATTTGAAGATATTGAAGTAAAAGTCTATATATAAAGTTCTGCGAGGGAAAGCAACATTGCTTTCCCTCGTTTCATGTTTGGGAATAAACCCTAATTATCAGGGTTTGTTCCTTTTTTTATTTTCATTATACGAGGAGGTTTATTATGAACAGGATAACATTAAATTTAGAAAACATAAAAACCTAGAGTTAAATCTATTTACATATTATATAAAATTTAACTCTGAAAAGATAAAATTAAGGAGAGATTGATTATGAAAGTATATGTAGTAGCATAAAGAGTGTATATTTAATTGCAACAAGAGATTTAAGTAATCTCTGGTTGCAATTTTTTTTATCTCAAAATCAAGGGTTTATGCGACTTTTTGAGAAAACGGTTTTAAAGTAGATGCAAAAAAATATCATTGTATAGCAATAATAGTCGGATTAACGGCAAAAAACTGTACAAAATCGGAGCTGGAAAAATCATGACAAATGAGACAGAAATTTCATTGGAAGAAATCAAAACAATCTTATCGAATTACAAGGGATTGAAGAAGCAGATTAGAAAACATATTTCTGATTTGTACGATGACCTGATGGACACAGATAATCTGATAGAGACTGTATCTATCAAAAAAACAGAAATATCTGAGATGGGAACAAAAGGAGGAAGTAAGAAAGACCTTTCAGATATTATTATCCGACATGAATGTATTCTAAAAAGATGGTATCGGGAGATTTCTTATGAAATTGAGTCTCTGATGAAAAAGGATGAAAAAATTCGCAGAGTATGGCTGTGTTATCAGCTTATTTCCGAAGAATGTTATGAGGTTGTCACAAAAATCTATGTGGAACATCACTCGTCTAAAGAAGTAATGACAGATTACATAGCAAGAACAGGAGAAACGTCCCGTACCTTTTTCCGATTAGTGAATAAAAGCTTAAATAACATAAAGGTAATGTATGAGAGCAAGTATTCAAATGATAATCTTTTAAAAATGTCGCTATCACAAAAAAAAGTAAGGAAGAATAAAGCCGTAACTCCTGATAGTTCGCCATATAAACAACTTTCTTTTGGGTTAGAAAATGAAAATCAGTAACAAAAGAGTTTGAGTTTATCTCAGGAGGAATGAAAATGAAAGTATATGTAATTGGAAATCTTAAAGGTGGCGTTGGAAAAACCACTACAACTGTAAATTTAGCGTATACCTATGCAGAAATGGGAGGAAGAACATTAGTGATCGACCTTGACCCACAGTGTAACTGCACCCGATTTTTTGCAAAAGTAAACGAATATAATAAAACAATTAAAGACGTTCTTGAAGCCCCTGAACATATCAATAGTGCAATCTATCGTACTAAGTATGAAGATATTGATATTATTAAAGGTTCCGTTAAGACATTGGAACAGAAATCACCATGGAGTTTAAAAGAGGCATTGGGATACATTAAGAAGGAATATGATGTCTGCCTGATTGATACCCGTCCTGTATTCGATGTATTGACGAAAAACGCATTATATGCCGCAGATGTCCTTTTAACACCTGTGAAATTTGATAACTTTTGCCGTGATAACCTCACGATGGTGGAGGACGCATACCATGAACTGAAAGAAAAAAATCCGGAACTGGAATGGAAGGTATTTGCGAACATGGTGGCAAATGTCAAAGCACAGAAAGTATCTTCTGCCGACCTGCTTGGAAAACATGATTATCCATTTATGCAATCATGTATCAGCCGGACAGCGATTGTTGATAACGCATTATCTCTCTACAAACCAGTAGCAAAACATCGTGGTGGAAGTAATGTAGCACAGGATTTCGTGGATCTGGTAGATGAACTTCTTGAGGACTAGGAGGTATCTGTTATGGCAAGGCTTGGAAACGTATTTAATAATAAAGAGGATATAAAGAAAGAAGAACAGCATCCACGAAGGACGATTAAGTGGATTCACTATACAAAATTAAAAGAAAATCCGGGGCAGTATTGTCCCGAAAGAGACAAAGAAGAAATTGAAGCACTGGCGGATCTGATTGAAGCTGCTGGCGAGGTGATTCAAAATCTGTCTGTATCCAAACTGGATACAGATGAGTACCGAATCATCGCAGGGCATAAAAGATGCAAAGCCTGTAAGTTACTGGTAGAAGAAAGAGGCTTGAAGCAATTTTCTTTTCTGCCATGTGTGGTAAGTAATCTTAGTTCGGTACAGGAAGAATTTCAAGTAGTAGCTTCTAATGGTTATCATCAGAAAAAAGCCTATGAATTAATGCACGAGATTCTTAAAACAGAAAAATTATTAAAAGAACATCCAGAGGAATTCCCAGAGTCATTACAAAAAGGGCGAATGATTGAACGTCTGTCAAGAAAAATGGGAATCGCCCGTTCTACAATTCAGGAATATAAGCAGATTTCTAATAACCTTACTTCAGAAGCCATGGAAAAATTCAAAAATGGGGAGATAGAAAAATCTGCTGCTGTGACACTCTCAAAAATGCCAGAAGAATCACAAAAAGAAGTGATTGGGCAGGGAATCACGCAAAATGTTGAGATTGAAAAGTACCGACAGGAAAATCTGGAACCTAATTCTGTGGAGATTAAAGTGTCATTTCGATTGTTGGATATTGCAGAATATGATAAATCAACAGTAGGAAGGAATGCAATAGTCCGATTCTTAAAAGGAAAATTTGGATATAATTCCTATACTGTTACTCAGGGTGAATTTAGCATTTCCTGTACAAGCAAGACGATTACTATTTCTGGAAAAACAATCTCATGGGAAAGATATGTAAAATTATTGAATACATACTGCCCAAGAAAAGAAGAAGATGAGGAACCAGAAAATATCATGGAAGAACATGATGAGGAAAAAATGGAGAAAACACCAATTCCAGAAGTTCTGTCAGAAGATATTCCTCTTGTTCCCGATAGTAAACAAGAGACTATGGAACAGGCTTATATCCCAATGGACACCATAGTAGAGGAAGATGATGGAGGGGAAGAAGCCCCGGAGGAAGAAATGTATATTCCGGTCTTAGAAGAACAATCGGAAGAAGAACTATCTGTAAAGGAAACTGTACTGGGAATAACCCGTCAGATGTGGCTTGGTAACTTATCCATGGAAGATATGGCACAATATTTAAACAGAAACTTATCTGTTTCTACACTAAAATCACCAGATCTATTACTGAACTGGTTATCCGATATAGTTGACGATGATGGAAAATTTTTAGAGGAAGGAAAGCAGGTAAGATAATATGAAGAAGTTTGCGGGGAATTTAATAACTTTTTTATGTGCATTAGGAATCTTGTGGATATTAGTAAGCTGGGCAGATGTTATTGCTCACAATACAACATATCAGCAGAAAGAACAGTATATGAAAAACAATGCTTTCGTAGTATTGGAATATTTGAAATAGGAATAATGAATTCTGCGTGCCGAATTTCGGTACGCAGAACATATAGAAGCGAGGGGAAATGAGAAGTTACAAGGAATATGAAAAGAAGTATATCGGGATGAGTGATATAGCTAATTTAATCCTTGCTGGTTCCAGTGACAATGGATTAAGATTAACTGCCTTACACTTTGGGATGGATAATGACTATTACGCTTATATCGTTGATTCCGATGCAGAGATTGGAGAACATTATACAAAAGTAGCAGAATTTAAAGGTTGGTTAAGAATATATGACGATTCCTTTCTCACCCATGAATTTAATGCGGATAAGATTAGTATTTATCGTGCAGGAGAAATGGGATGTATCATACAGTTATTTAAGTAAAAAATTTATCAGGAGGATAAAGCATGGCAAAGAAAATCATTAATGGGAAAATGTATAATACAGATACCACACAGGTAATAGGAACTTGGGATAATGGGTACACCCGTGGAGATTTTTATTTCGAAGAACAGACACTTCATAAAAAGAAAACAGGAGAATATTTTGTTTATGCTCATGGTGGTGCATATTCAAGTTTTGGTGACTCTTATGGAGGACAAGGCTGTGCTGGCGAAAAATTTATTTTGATGTCTGTGGAACAGGCTCAGCAATGGTCAGAAGAATATCTGGATGCAGATGAGTATATCGCAATCTGGGGAGAGCCAGAAGAATAGGTAGCCAACTAATGGCTTTTATGGGAATAAGATGTGAAAAGCAATAAGTCAATCCTGCCTGCGGAAAGGCAAGAAACATTGCCATTGTCCGTAGCTGCAAAAGCACAGGCAGGATTTGCACACATAAAATTTTTATGTGTGTATACATATACTTTCATTGCGGGATGCCTTTCCAGCATCCCCGCAATTGAAAAGAAAGAGAGGAAAACACTATGGGAAGGCTGGGAGATTTCTTTTACCGTATGGTTATAGTGGTATTGATCATTGCAGCAATCGTATTTCTTGCAATGGCATTTAAAGAACAATATCCACTTTGGAAAAACCAGCAGGAGTTAGAAAATCTGCAGGCAAGCGTAGAAACAGAGAAGACCAAGGATGAGAACCCTCATATTAACTGGAAGAAGTTAAAGCGTACCAATCCAGATATTGTAGGATGGATAAAAGTTCTTGGAACGAAGATTGATTATCCAGTCTTAAAGGGAAAAGAATGGAACGAATATCTCCATAAAAATTATGAGGGTGATTATAGCTATGCAGGTTCCATCTTTATTCAGCCTGGGACATCTTTTGATGACCGTCATTTGGTTATCTATGGACATAATATGAGAGTCAAGTCTATGTTTGGTTCTCTTCATGATTTTGAATCAGAAGATTTTTATAAAAAGCATAACAAGATATATTTGTATCAGCCGGGTAAGACAATAAAATGCACAATATATAGCGTGTATGACTGTCTGGATAAAAGTGCAACATACAATACAGATTTTTCTGATGATGGGAATGATAATAAGTGGGTAGACTGGTTGACAATGACAGTTAATAATAATGCATATTATCCTATTAAAAAGAAACCAGCAGAAAAAGACCATATAATCACATTATCCACCTGCTCTGGAAAGCAAAAAGGAGATTCCTATCGTTTTGTTGTACATAGTTTGGTGACAGATACAGTGATTTACGAAGAGTGAGGAATCAAAAGAGGTCTTAACAATTATCCAGAGATATAGAATATCCTTGGTATATCCCACCTACGAAGATGCTACTTTCCCCGCCAGCATCGTTCGTGGCTGCAAAAGCATAGGTGGGCTTTGCACAACAAGAAATCCCCAATCGATTGTTGTGTAATAACGGAGTACCTTAAATCCCCAATGAAGGTACTCCGATTATCTGAATACAAAAGGAAAGGTAAATGATATGAATGAATGTACTTATCTTGGAAGAATCTGTACAGATTTAGTATTAAATAAAAAGGCAATGGATGATAAAGAGAATTACTGGACACGTTTCCGTCTTGCTGTTGCCAGAAAAAGGGTGAAGAAAGAAGGAGAAAAGGATACAGATTTTTTTAACTGTGTTGCTTTTGGTTCGGCTGCAAAGGGAATCTGCACTTATGCAAAAAAAGGTGGACGGATTTGTGTATGTGGTGAGAACAGAGAGAATAATTTCGAAAAAGATGGTGTGAAATACTATACAGTAGAATTATTTATTAAAGATTACCATGTAATAGATTTTAAAGAAAAGAAACAGGCATCTGGAGTTGTAACAGAGGAAGCACCTTTTCCACCGGAATAAGAGTGAGTATTGTAGAAACGTAGAGGATGAAAAAAGACTGAGAGAGGAAAACATTATGGTAAATCTGGATTATTTTTATGGGAGTGAAGGTGAACAATATCGTTTTTATCAGATCCCTGCGATATTGCTTGAAGATGAAGAATATAAAAAGATAAGTGACACAGCAAAGCTTTTGTACGGAATCTTATTATCCCGGCTTGCTCTGTCTAAAAAAAATAACTGGATTGAAAAGGAGACGAACAGAGTATATATTCTCTACAACCGTAATGATATTGCTCAAAAAATGGGTAAAAGTCCTAATACGATTTCTAATGCAATGAATCAATTACTTGAGGTAGGTCTTATTAAAAGAAAAAGGCAGGGACAGGGAAAGGCGGATATGTTATATGTCATGAACTTTTCTTCAGGAGAACATAAGAAAACGGTAAATACATACTGTGAGGAAGAAAAAGAGGTTCCTGCTTCTCCAGATCAACTACATAGTTTCTATGAAGATAAAGAAGAAAAAGTATATACAAATGACGGTGACATGCCGAGTCTTCAAAATAAACGGGCAGCATATAGAGAAATTATTAAAAAACAGATAGATTATGATGTATTACGGCAATCTCCCTATGATATGAATATTATTGATAATATAGTAGAAGTAATGGTAAATGTTTATGCGTCCCAAAAAGAGTGTATTAATATATCTGGAGATATGATTCCTCTAAATGAGGTAATAAACCGTTTGAAAAGGATTAATCTTACTCATATTCAGTATGTTATGGAGTGCATAGGAAAAAGTATAAAATCAATTCGCAGACCGAATAATTACTTACTAACAGCCTTATATAATGCTCCAGTTACAACAGATTTGTATTATGCAATGCAGGTAAAGCATGATCTACATAATTATTCTGACGGATAATACTTTATAATTTTCAGAAACACAAAATTTGGTTTTTCAGAAACACAAAATTTGGTTTTTTAGAAACACAAAATTTGGTTTTTTAGAAACACAAAATTTGGTTTTCTGGAAACACAAAATTTGGTTTTCTAGAAACACAAAATTTGGTTTTCTAGAAACACAAAATTTGTACGCTAGATAAATAGAAATATAAATATATAAATATATATATATATATCTTATCTTATCTATCAGTATATAGAGAAACAGGTATGAGGGATAGATAGATGGATAGGATGATTGAAATGTACCGAATTTCGGCACGTTCGGAAGTGACAAGAAAGGTGTAGGTAGAATGAGCGATAAGATTTTAGAATCTGGAACAGTTCATGTACAGGACATTCAGATGGGCAAAAAAAAGATAAGTGATGTCAAAATTGCAAACGATGAAGTATTGTTTATAATTTTTTATCAAGGCAGAGGGATTATAAATGCGTTTGGTGAGGAGATATTCATGTCAGAAAAAGAGTATGTCATGATACAGGGAGCTACTGGAAGGGATAAAATATCAGTCCATGCAGAATATCCACAGATCATGATTACTTTTACAGGACTTTCTATGTCAGAAACAATCATGCGTGGCTGCCTGAAAAATCAATCTATGAAAATCGTCTCAATGCTCATCAATGAGATTAACGAGAAGCAATTTGGTTATATACATAATTGCGAAAGCCTTATCAATATGCTGCTCATCCTTTTACACAGAGAACGAAACCAGACCAGCGAACGATTAACCGATTCGGAACGAAGAAATTATTGCGAAAAAGTAAACAGCTATATCCAAAAGCATTACCTCGAAAGCCCGCAAATGGAATTTTTAGCTAACAAGTTTGGATATGATGGTAATGCACAGATGCTCCGGCGGGATTTTATAAGATATTATGGCACAACACCTGCAGCTATCTCCAAAATAAAAAAATTAGAAGAAGCAAAGAGACTGTTGGCTACGACAACATACAGCATGAAAGAAATTGCTATTAAATTGAAATATAAGAGCCACACACATTTTGGTATGGATTTCAAAAATAATACAGGTATGACTCCTGCCGAATACCGTAAAGCTATAAAAGCCAAAAGAGAAAAGCAAATGAACACAAAAGATTATCAAATGAACTTAAAGGATTATTTAGCTAAAATGTGCTGAAATTCGGTACATGACATGGCGGAAGCATCTAGGTAAAAAGCTGCATCACATAAATCTTTTATCTGCACTTATATAAAAGCCAGTCTAAATCGACTGGCTTTCTTAAAAAGACATATAAAATAAAAACGTAAAGAGAATGCTTTTTACATATGTATTATATAATTATTTTTGCGGCAGTTCTATAAGTTATGGAAACAAATTTAAAAAATTTTGTGTCAGTAAGTGTCAGTAGAATGGTTCGGGAAACTGTGATATTATATAATCGTAAAAGATAATGTAAATGACACTTTGTGTGTGCCGAATTTCGGTACATTTTTAATGAGAAAGATATAGAAAACAAAAATGTCAGTAGATGTCACTGGAAAGGGAAAAAGGGCTATGGTATAATAAAATAGGCAGGAAAGCATAAAAACGGAATGTTTTCTTGCTCCCAATACCAGCAGGGGAGCTAATGCCTCCTATTCTGGAGATTACCAGAAAGGGGGCGTATATTTATGAGTACATATGAAGAATTTAACACGATATTAACGATTGCGTTATTAATAGTTGCGATTCTGAATTTGAAAAATAAATAAGCTGCCCGTAATCTTGGCAGATAGGCAGCTTATTTAATAACTGATATAAGCCCAGAATGGGAAGCTTACCGAAGCATTCCTGCTGGTTCTTTGTTTATTGATATTATATCAATTATACGGAATAGTGTCAACTATATAGAGAATAGTAAAGCAACAATAACTTTCTGAGTTTTGTTGCTTTTTTTAAAATATAATTTATAATATAAATGTATTTAATAAAAAATAAAAATGTACAGGAGAAGAAAAAATAATGAAAACAAGATTAACTAAAAGTGAAATGGAAATCATGGAAGTATTGTGGGATGAGGGAAAAGCATTAACGACATCAGAAATCATTCAAAGGTCAAAAGAAAAGGAAAAGGAATGGAAAGACAGTTCTGTCCATCTGCTTATAAAAAGTTTAATGAACAAAGATGTTATCAAAGTCGAGGGATTTAAAAAAACAACAAAAAATTATGCCAGGACTTTTATACCTGTAAAAAACAGGGAAGAGTTTTTAGTAGGTCAGATTATAGATAAAAAAACAACGCTTGCTGCCAGGAAAAGGATATATTCTTATCTTATAGAAAAGGAAAGTAATCTGGAAATGATAGAATTTATTCAGAAGCTGCTTGAAGAACGAAAAGAAGAAATAAAAGTAAAACAAAAATAAATGTGCCGAATTTCGGTACATAGAGAGAAAGCCAGCCCTGCCGGACTGGTCTTTAAGAGGAAAGTATAAGAAACTTATCAAAGAATAAGTATTTCTGTATTTTTTATTATATCAGTAATTTGTGAACATATTGTGAGAAAAATAAAAATCATCTGACGATAACAGCAGGAGGGGAATAATCCACCTGCTTTTTTTGTGCAGATCAGGAGGGAAAAGAAGGAGAAAGAGAATGACACTTGGAGAAAAAATCAAAAAGTACAGGGAATTACGGGAACTAACCCAAAGAGAATTAGGACAAAAAGTTGGATTCTCTGCAGGAACAGAGGATTCCCGTATAAGAAAATATGAAAAAAATATGATGGCTCCCAAAACAGATATACGGAGGAAGATTGCAGAAGCTCTGGATATAGATATGTCAGCATTAAACGATATAGATATCCAGACGGAAAAAGATGCTATCAGAGCGTTATTTTATCTTGAAGAAAAATATGGAATGGATATAAAAAAGACAGATAGGGAGATACGTTTAACTTTTGACATAGATAATACAGATATATGGAAACTGATAGAATATCTTGAAGAATGGGCAACGAAAAAAGAAGAGTATATAAAAAAGAAAGGAAATACAACGGGAGAATTTCAATGGAAAATCTATGAGAAGTATAATGGAATAAAAAAGTTAAAGGCTGGATTTGTGAATGAAATGGAAGCAAGGGAATATGCCAGTTTTTTAGGAAACTGTAATAGGATGGCTGGATATAATGGAAGTAGATTTAGCATAGAGTACGGTTGTCCTGTATCAGAAGCACAGGAAGAATACGATATATGGAAAGCACAATTTCCAAAGAATTTAGAACGTACCGAAATTCGGCACAATTAAAAAGGAGAGAGACATGAATATTACAGGAATAGCAAGAGAAAATTTTGAAGAAGCAGGACTGCCATTAAAAAATACAATCGAATTAACTACAAAAAATGAATATACAATCCCCGATATATGGGGATTAAAGGTGGGGAGAAAATTTCTGGACACGGGAGAAATAGAATCTCATTTTGAAGAACAACAATTTTTTGAGATCAGAAAACGGGCAACATTACTGGAATATCCCCATACAGTAATCCTGATGGAACAGGATTTTGCAGAGAGAAAAGTCATAGATTACTATGTTATTTACGATATAAAAGAAAGTAGTAAATATAAACCGACCATTGTAAATGAATATGTAGATAATATAATATTGGGGACAGGGGAATATAAGTGCGAATATGAAATATTGCTTAGCTGCGGTGATGCAACAAGAAGGCTTGTCATCCCAGTCAGGACAATCAATATGCCGATGTATGATTTTATAACCAGTATTGAAGATGAGATAGAAGATGTCATGGACAGAAGTTCGGAAGAAAACATCTTTAGCAACATAATAATTGATACGGGAGACTATTTTCTGCTCGATATGTTTGACGAGTATGGTCGTACATATAAAGTTGAGATTACAAGTGTTTATGACTTTATAAAGATGATTGTATCTATCCGTCAGATTCGATGTGAATTTTTCCCCTACGAGAAGAAATAGGTGTCAGTAAGTGTCAGTAGAAAGGTAAAAAGAGCTGTGTTATAATAAAATCAGTAAATTAGATTTAAATAGTAGAAGAAAGAAAAGCAGAAGGAACACAATCTTCTGCTTTTTTTGTACCGAAATTCGGCACGGATTAAAAAGCAGAGGTGATGGCATGGACATTGTACAAATAACAGACAGAATATTAGTATCCATCGGGATAGGAATGAGTGCTGCATTTCATTTATTTTGATTTTCGATTATGACATTAATGCCAGCAATCGAGGATATAAAAACAGATGTAATGTGTGAAGGTCTGTCATTAAAAAGAGGACTAATTATAACGGTCGGTATTCTGGTCAGTATATCACCGATTCTTTTAGCGATAAAGAATAGTGAACAAAGAAGGAGCCTTTGTCATTTACAGATATTTTTGTTGTTATATCTATTGTGTACTTATTTTTATGATCTGTGGAAAATTAAGCATTGGCTATACGGGTGTATCGTGTTAATCTTCTGTATAGATTTGACATGGTGCGTCATAGAATTTTGTCAGGAATATGTGCCGAAATTCGGTACACATAAACGTAAAAAAGATTCTGAAAAAAGCAGACTGGAACACTGGAATAGTGAAAAATAATGTGATATATTAAAGCTAAACATAAAAGTTGGAGATGGAGTGATATGATAGATAAATATACCGAAAATCTCCGGCAAATCTACTTATAAATGTGCCGAAATTCGGTACGGAACAGGAGGAAGTTATGAGAGAAAAAACGATGAAGAAAGGGCATTTGTTACTGACATTACTTGCTTTTGTATGTTTAATGGGACTGGGAACAATTCATGCAAATGCTGCAACGGTAAAGGCAAAAGTTGATGTAAAAAAATTTTATGGAATTGCGGAGCAAGTTTTGCAGGAGATAAACAAAGAAAGACGAAGTAATGGATTACAGGATTTAAAGATGGATGCAACTCTTACGGAAGCAGCAATGAATATAGCATTACAAAAACAGGGTGGAGACGCATCCGTAAGTGAGCCAGAGATTTATAATGATAGATACATATATAAAAGTGTTGGTATATTAGGTAATGTAGATGGTTATGATGAATATGAGGATAACCTATGGAAAGAAATAACTAAGGGAAAAGAACCGATTACAAAACATGTGTCAAAGTTAGGAAAATTTCTTTATAAAGATGATGACATTTCTTCTAAAATAGGTATAGGAATTATAGCTACAGATAATCCTACAAGTATTCCTAGAGAGTTGAATAATGGAAGTCGTTACAATGTTTCTTATTGTTTCTTATCCAATGATAGCAAACATGATACTACAAATTACAATCCATATGTAAATAATGGAAAAACTGTTCGGACTCAGATGGATTTGTATATTGATTCATCGAATACCTATTTAATTGTAGATGCTAATGAAAATTGTTTGACACCAAAATATGCTTATGATGTGATAAAAAAAGGAGAGAAAAGAAACGCACATCCAGGTATATGGGAAAATATTCCTGACACTGGGGCAAAACGTTTCTTATGCAAACTTTCCAATAATGGTGCCTCATGGAATAGTTCTAATCCATCCATAGTTTCTGTAGATGCTAATGGAAATATAACAGCAAAGAAAAATGGGATTGCAACAGTAACAGTTAGAGTAGGAAGTTTACAGGCAACTAAAAAATATGTGGTTTCTGATATAATTAGTGTGGATACAGATACACTTTTGTCCCTTCCAAATTGGAAATCTAAATCAGATATTCCTAAAGAATATACGGGAAACTGTTATGCCGGGGGATATGCACTGGAAGTAAAAAATGGTCGTATTACATGGTCTAAAAATATGAAGACAAATAAAGTTACAAGACCAGGAAAGAAAAAAAGCGTCACAAAGGCAAAGAAAGTTAAAGGGAACTACTACAAGATTATTTCCAAATCTAAAAAGACAGTCCAGTATGAAAAACCAGTTAATAAAAATATTAGTTCTATAACGATTCCGGCAGTGGTAAAGATTAATGGGAAAAGATATAAAGTAACAGGGATTGCAGCGAATGCTTTTAAGAATTGTAAAAAATTAAAGAAAGTAACGATAGGTATAAATGTTAATAGCATAGGAAAAAGAGCATTTTATGGATGTTCTAAGTTACAGACAATTAAAGTAAAAACTTCCAAGTTAACTGGTAGTCGAGTTGGAAAACAGGCATTTAAAGGACTTAATAAAAAAGCAGTAATTAAAGTTCCAAAGAAACAGTTAAAAGCTTATAAGAGACTTTTTAGAGTAAAAGGTGTTGGAAAAAAAGTAACTATTAAAAAATAGAAAATTGAGTACGGAAAAGGATATTCGAAAGAATGTCCTTTTTTTGTACCCATTTTTAGATGTGGAAAGGATTTATTTATGAATTTTTCAGTAAAAAATCCGAATAAGAGAAAAAATACATATTATTCTCAGGTTTTAATCTACCGTCAGCATTTCACGCAAAATTTCACTGCTGATAATGCCTGTTTCTTCTTCATAATATTTATATCATAAGAAGAGATTTAGAAATTTTTATATGAAAGAAAAATAAATTGCTGACTGTGGTTTAAAAAGAAATTGAAGATAGAAAGGAGGATAGACTGGAATTAAGACTAAGAAACTTTTTAGTCTATATCAACAATGGTAATAGCGAGAGGAGTGTTTAATCATGAAAAAGTTAGTTCATGTAAAAAGTTTAATTACGCTGGCATTATGTTTGATGATGTGTTTTACCTTTTTTGCCCCTGCATCTACTGTACAAGCAAAAAAAAGAGTAGTTGATAATGTTTTTATGTATCCAACAGATCCATATAGTTATCCTACGTGTACAGGTTGGGTTCCTTGTAAGAAAATATTTACAAGTTCTAAAAAGGCATCGAAAACTTATGTCAGAGAAACTGCATGGAAAGTCATTGATACAGCATATCTGTATAAAGCTGCTACATCAAGAGGTAAAGTGTTCTATACAAAATATAAAATGAAACAGCTTTATCGGTGTCGTATGCATTACAAAAAAGGATCAAAGAAATACACGAAAGATGAAATGGATCAGATCACAGTACAGAATATGGGAACAACAAAAACGAAACCGAAAAAACCTTACAAAAAATGGTAACTGAAAAGGAGGTTTTTATATGAAAAAAGCAACTACGATAAGAAAACTAATTACTCTATCCTTGTGTCTTATGATGTGTCTTAGTGTTTTTGCACCAGCATCTGTATTCGCTAAATGTTCTCATAAGAATACAAAGTTAGTTGTCTTGAAGGAAGTCACTTGCACAAGAAACGGAAAATGTGTGAAAGTTTGTATAAAATGTGGAAAAAATTTAAAGACATGTTCTGTAAAAAAACTAGGTCACACTTATAAACACATCTATATTAAACCTACCTGTAATAATAGGGGATGGGAAGGAACTATGTGTAAGCGTTGCGGATATAGTGTCGCAGAAAAATCATACCCTGCATTAGGTCATAATTATAAAACAACCGTTTATAAAGGAACTTGTAATACTCCTGGGGTAACTGTTAAAGTATGCAAACGTTGTGGCGATAAAAAATCGTATTCTACTGGAAAAGCTTTAGGACACAAATGGTCAAAATGGAAATTAGTTTCAATCAATGGAGGAAAGGCACGCTATTCGCGTATATGTTCCAGATGTCATAAAACGGAATATAAAAATAATTAATTAAATATGAATCAGAAAGGATGTTAATCATGAAAAAAATCCTTATACTAACATTATGTTTCTTAATGTGTTTCATCACTTTAACTCCGACAGCTTTCGCCAAGTGTTCACACAAAAATACTAAATGGGAAACACTGCAGGAAGCAACCTGTACAAAAGCAGGGAAGAGGGTAAAATTATGTACAAAGTGTGGTAAAAGTCTTAAAACAGAAACAATTAAAAAGAAAAATCATACATTAAAACGTTATATCAAAAAAGCCACTTGTACATCTAATGGATTAAATTGGGAACGTTGTTCTCGCTGTAAATATACACGTGTACTTAATAAAATTCCAGCGAAAGGACACGCTTTTGGTGTTACGCATTATGGAGCAAGTTGCACAGCTCCAGAGATGACTATTAAGACTTGTGAACGTTGTGGTAAAAAAGAAACAACAACGAAGGGTAAACCTATTGGTCACAAATGGGGAAAATGGCAGTTGGTTTCAGTAAATGCAAGTGGTGTGAGAAATTATCGAACATGTGTCAGATGTGGCTTAAAGCAATATAAAAACAGTCGTTATAAGTTTTAAGGCAGAAAATGCTGGGGAGTAGTCAGCCAAATTAACTGGAATCGAATTCTAAAAGTTTATAAGAGGCTGTTTAGAGCAAAAGGCATTGGAAAAAATAAATATCAAAAAATAGAACATTGAATACGGAAAAGGATATTCGAAAGAATGTCTTTTTTTTGTGTCCGCTTTTAGAGATGGAAAAGGGTAATTATATTATGATACGAGGACCACCATAACAATTAATGAAGATATATAAATAGAATAAGAAAATATGAGGAGAGAAGCTATGAAAGCAAAAATGATATTAAAAAAGGGAATGGTATTTCTGTTTGCTATGGTAATGGTATTAACAGGGATTTTTTCCTTGGGCGTAATGGCAGCTTCCGGACTGGAAGGGGCATATATTAGCCCTAAATCAAAGATGGGATTACAGTATGCCAACAATTTTAGCCGAGATGTATCAAAAAGTCAGGTAAGTGTACCAAATTTTATGGCAGATAGCGATACAAATAGTGAGGAACCCAATAAAAGTTTTAACGCACAACAGGTGGCAGCAGGTAATTCCGATGCTGGTCAGAAATGGCGTGGTTTTGCCGCCTACGCAAAAAATCATGACCCATCTGATTTTTGGGTAAAGTATAAAAATGTTACGACAGCAAATGGAAAGTCGGTTGATTTAAAAATAGAAGTGACCGATTGGAAAACACAGAATAACGAATCCAAACCATTGCCATCAAATGGTGATATGTTCGGGCATGATAACAATTCAGCACATCTTGGTTATGCCATTGGGTTTTCTTATAAGAAAACGGGAGTTGTCATGTTCTCTGGTTTTAAATGGGTAAAATTTAAGTATACGTTTTTATATAATGGAACGAATACAAAAGCTCCATTCACTGGATTTGCTCCATTCCAGGATATTGATCAGAATCAGTATGTTACCATCACAGATGGGACAGAATGTATCTCTAAAGCCTCCTATATTGGTGGAAGTGATGGGAATACCTGGTGTGAGCCGGATGGATGGACATACAAAGCGATTAAAGATCAGAATGCTTCTTCGGATATGGGAAAAGATACCTTTAATAAAACATGTATTTCACTTTATGTAAAAGACATGACGGATATGTCTATTAAATATGGATGGACAGGGCATACAGCAATTGCTTACTTTGATTTAGCACCATGGGCGATGAATTCTTTTGAAGATAATGCAAATCCTGATGTCCCGAAGAAATTAATTCAGAGTGGAAGCTCATGGATTAGCAATGAAAAAACATCAGCAGTAGCTTATAAATTAGGGGATACCTATTCATATCGTTATGAGGATACTACTCCAACCTATGCAACAGATATTTTATCGAATTTATGGAACGGACAAAATAAAACTGCTATATCTTCCTATGTATGGGAAGATACTCTGGACTCTGGACTTAGTTATGTGGCTGGTTCCCTACAGGTAAATGTGGGAGGAGAAGATTTTACAAGCGAATTTTCAGATTCTTCCAGTGGACAGAATATCAAATTTAGTGCAACAAGCAAGGCTTTAGCAAATACTTCATTTTACGGGAAGAAAGTAACGGTCACATTTAAAGTAAAGATTAAAGATGCATCTTATAACTGGCTTGGACATGAGCGTACTGCAGATAATAAATATCGTCTGATTCCAAATACAGCAAAAAGAAGTATGACATATCTGAAAAAACTGGCATATGATGACAAAAAGGAAGTATATACGGTAACAGATGGAGACTATACATCTATTCCACAGAACACTTCCACCGTCTGGTCAAAAGTCCCTATCGGTGACCCGAACAACCCAGACCCGGACCCAAAGAAAACAGTTTCCGATGAGGACGAGAAAAATGTCCTGAACAATACGCTTACGAATGCGGATGAGACATTCACTTATACCGTTTCTAAGGAAATTGAAAAGAACATGCCTTCTACCGCAAAATATTCCAAGGTTGTAATCAAGGATAACGTTGATTCCTGCCTGACGATTGATTCCGTTAAGTTTTATGCAGGGGATAAAGATGTCACAAGCAGTTTTGCTCCTACTTCCGCAAACAAGGGAAATTATCTGGAATATGCAGCATCTTCTGACCTGCTCAATAACAAAGATTTTTACGGGAACAATGCTGGAACAACTGTAAAAATGGTTATAAAAACACATATTGATGCAAAAAAAGTTTCGATTGAGACACTCCGGGCGCATGGACACCTTATGGAGAACGATAAAAAGACAGAGACAGACATTAAGATTAAAAATGAGACAACAGTTACAACAACAAAAGCCGATAACCAGGGTACATGGGATGTCGATAAGAAGGTAACCCCACCACCTACAACAACGGATTCTCCTGTACCATCTATCAAAGACCCAGTGAAAAAAGTATCGGATAGTGATGACCTGAACTGGGATGCGACAGTAAAACAGGATGGAGAAAAAACGCCAGGAAGCCATAACCGTGTCACAGATGTAACAAATCAGTGGCTCTATACTTTAACACAGGAAATCCCGGCACATACGGTAGAGTTATTCCATTACAAATCCTTTACTATCACAGATGCCGTAGATTCCTGCCTTTCTTATGATGTAAAAGACATTGCAATCAAAGTAGGGGACAAGGATTATACCGATAAATTTGACATAAAGAAAGGGGAAGATAACAGCATTACCCTTACAGCAAAAGCTGACGTGTTAACTTCAGATGAATTCTACGGTGGAAATGCTGGTAATAAGATCGTTGTTTCCTTCCCTGTAAAGATTTCAGCCGATGCAAAGACGTTAAAGGATGAAAATCTTGGACATCTTGAGATTGGTGGAAAGAAAATGGCACATCTGCAGAAAGTATCTGACCTGTAGAAGTTATCTGGCTTTACTGACCTGGTAAAGAGCAAGGATAATGAGTATGTCTATGCGTTCTTAAATCAGGCAAAGAGCCATATTGATTCCCAGATAAAATATGAGGGACAGACAGGTGTGAAAGACCGTATAACAGATAAAGTGCAGACAGCCGTAGAGACAGCCGACCCAACGATTAAGAAAGAAAGCAGCAAGTATGAATGGCAGGTTGGAGATAAAGTAGATTATACGATCAATGTCGGTGATGCAAACAGCAACAGTATCGCAGATAATGTTGTTGTTACAGATGAAAGCCTTCCAAAGGCAATGCTCCCGGATAAGGATTCTATTACTATCAGCAGCACTTTTGATAAAGAAAAATCCGGGGCACCAGAGGATAGGGACATCAGTAAGGATGCGAAGATTGAATATACAGAGAAAGGATTTGTTATCACTATCCCGAAATTGTACCGTGGAGAAGTTGCAACAATCAAACTGACCTGTACGGCAAAAGAAAAATCCACCTACGATTCCATCACAGACCAATGGGCAGACTGTCTGGAAAAAGCAAATGCAGATAAGAAACTTACTTGTGTAAATGGGGAAGTGATTGAAAACCGGGCATTTGTTACTGCTACTTTAATGTTAAAGGACAAGGATACCCCTCCAGACGACCTGGAACGTGTATGGGTGAACACTCCTCATCTGAACATTAAAAAGTCCGTAGAAAAGAAAGAATACAAGGTTGGGGAGACAGTGAAATATACCCTCGTTGTCACAAATGTACATGAAGGTACTCTGGCAAGAGATATTGTGATCACTGACCAGTTACAGACTCCGGGTGAGACAATCGTTGAAGGTACTATCCGTTTGAAAGATGAGGCAGGTGCTGTATATGACCTTGGTAAAAAGGCTGGTAAAGATGCAGAGAAGCCTTATCTTGAGACACAGGATGATACATCTTTTAAGATTACAACAGGAATGAACTTGCGTTATGATGGGGAATCTCCGTTCAAAAAGTTAGCAGAGATTGATGATAAAGTTCATTGGAAGAATAAAGAAGGACTGACACAGGAAGAATGGGATGCACCGATCACACATACCAAATTTACAGTAACTTATGAAGCTAAGATAAACAAAGAGCCTGCTGACACAAATCAGTTTGTAAATGTTGCGACTGCAAAAGGTTCTAATACAGACGAAGTAAAAGATGATGAAATCGTTTATTTAAAAACTCCAGTCATCAAAACAGAAAAAGAAAGTGATAAAGATTCTTACCAGAAAGGTGAGACTGCAAAATATCACTTAACTGTAACACAGACAAGAGAGGACAGAACTGCAGTAAATGTAGTGATCAAGGATGCCTTAAAAGATGAAGATTCCGAAAAAGAAAGAATCAAAGGCGATACGATCAAGGTCTACTACAACGGCAATGAGTTTACACCGGTTTCTGTAAAATCCGATGATACTTCCTTTACAATCGAGACAGGAAAAAATCTTACAGTAAAAGATAAGCTGGAAGTTACCTATGATGCGGAAGTTCTTTCTGACCTGAATAAAGATTCTATCACTAATATTGTAAAGGCAAAGGCAGATAACGCTTATGCAGAAATTGAACTTGACGTTCCAGTTACAAAGGTAACACAGAATATCTCTGCAAGGAAAACATCAAACCCGGCATCTGGAACAGTCGTAAAACAGGGTGGACAGATTATCTATTACATTGACGTTCATAATGATTCTGAAACAACCTTGAAGAATGTTCTCGTAAGGGATGCCATTCCAGAACTTAGCAATTATGTAGATGGTTCAGCTTCTAATGATGGCAAGATTATGGAAATTAATGGAAAACAGTATATCACCTATATCATTGATACCCTTCGTGCAGGAAGTACGCAGACGCTTTCTTTTGCTGTCACTGTGGATGAAAAGGCAACATCAGAAGATGTTATCTTAAATACTGCAGAGATAAAAGAAACAACGGAGAAAGACCTGAACGAAGATGGAAATATCCCGGATGACCTCTGGAATGAGGACTTCAAAGAAACAAACACAACAAAGCACCCATTATCAAACTGGGCTACGGATATTAAGACCGTAAAAGTCGGTACGCCAGACAGCTATATCGAAAAGAGGGCAGATTCCGCCGTTTATGATGTAGGAGAGACAATCCATTATACGATTGTTGCAGAGCAGACAACAAAGGACGGAAAATTGACAAATGCTGTTGTAGAAGATAAAGACCTTCCTGACGGTGTAGATATTGACTATGATTCGATCAAAGTAGATGGAAACACAGTACCAGAGCAGGATACAATGACATCGGATACAAACAGTATCTATCTTATCCGCACAAAGAAAGGATTTAAAGTAGTCTATCCGGAACTTTCCGAAAAATCTACGATCACATTTGATGCTGTGATCAACAGTGAGAAATTAGTAGGTAAGAAGATTCCGAACAAGGCAACCATCATTTCAGACCAGACACCAGAAAAAGAGGCAGTAGTCAAGGTAAAAGTACCGAAAAATCCAATCGAGAAAGTTATCAAGAAGATAATCAACCGAAAGGGTGTATCTGGCAACAGCTCACCGAAAGGTGTTAAGACAGGTTTAAGCACACATGCAGGATTATTTGCAGGTATCGCAGCCGCACTCTTAGCAGCCGCAGCTATTCTTATTAAAAAGAGACGGAATGCGAAAAAGAAACCAATGACTTTAGAAAAATTCTAAATCTGTAAACAAAGAATGAGGGAGAGCCTGCCGGCTCTCTCTTTTTGTAGGAGGGGAATTATGGAAAAGATACTCCGTTTGAATTTGGCGATATTATTTTTACTGTTTGCAATGATGCTTGTAAGTCCATCTGCGGCATCATTAAAAAATCCAGCAGGCAGTATTACTGTAGAAGCTAAGAGCAAAAAGAAACCGGCAAAGAAAAGCACTACAAGAAAGCCGGTTACAAGAACCAATTATATTACTATGAAGAAAAAAGAAAAATTATGGGTTGGTCCAAGTGTAGCAGCAATGCATCCTGAAACAAAGGATTGGAAAAGCAGTAATTCTAAAATAGCAACAGTATCCACGAAAGGAGATGAAGAAGGTTTTCATAAGGTGACTGTGAAGAAAAAAGGAACCGTCACTATTAGCTGTACTGTGAAAAAAACTCTCCGAGGATGGATAAAAGGTGATGTCCATAAATGGGTAATTACTATTAAGTAAAAAATAACGTGCCGAATTTCGGCACATTTAAAAGAAAATTTTAAACAAGAGTAAATAGGGGAGAGCCAACAGGCTTTCCCTATTTGATGGAGGAGATATGGAAGATTATGCAATCCTGATCATTTTATTCCTGATGGCAGTATGTTTACTGATATTAACAGTCATCGGCTATTGGGGAGTTTTTTGCAAAGCTGGCGAAAAAAGCTGGAAAGTGCTAATCCCATTTTATAATGAATATCTGTTATTTAAGATAGCGTGGAAACCTTCTGTCTGTCTTATCAAATGGCTCTGCCTTTGTTTGTACGAAGTAGTATCTGTAACATTAAAAGCAGGTGTACTTTTAGAGATGCTGCAGCTTATACTACCAAGTATAGCATTTGTACTGACAGTAATGCTTTATCACCGTCTAAGCAAAGCATTTAGACATGGGTTTGGTTATACAGCAGGAATCTTGTTCCTGCCATTTATCTTTGTACTGCTTTTAGGAGTAGGAAGAAGCAGATATTCCAGACCAGATAAATATATAGAGAAGATTTAAGGAAGGAGGATGTGCCGGATTTCGGCACATAATAAGATGAGTGAATTATTAAACCGAAACACAGACCCTTTATTTGAAAAAATGGAAAAGATTTTCAAAGAACGTGATGCGGAATACAAAAAAATGGAAGAGAGAAACCGTGTGCGTGAAGAAGCTGTAAAAGAGAAAGAAAACAGCTTAAAGAAACAGGAGGAGCAGTTTAGCAGCCGTGAAGCAAACGTAAGACAGCAGGAAAAAGAGATAGAAGAAAAGATGCAGATGCTCGAAGAAAAACAGCGGGAAACGCAGGAAATGGAAAAGTATCTGCAGAAAAAAAGATTGGAGTTAGAAGCAGACGAACAGCAGTCTTTACTTGATAATTCTATTCTCCGGGAGGAGATCAGAAACGAGAAATTAAAGCAGCAGCGTCTTAGCCGGGAACTGGAGGATAAATTAACTGATCTGGGATATTCTTCTGATAATTTTGACCCGGCTGTCTTAGAGGAAAAAGAACAGAAGATAAAAGAACAGGAACAGGAAATCCAGCGTCTTAATGAGGAAAACGAAAAATGGGAAGATAAAGCGGACGAATGGGAAGAAAAAGAGAGTGGGTTTGTCGCACAGATTGATACCCTGAATAAAGAAAAAGCACAGCTTTGGAAAAAACTGATGGGAGTAGAGGATGAAAGCCTTCCAGAGAGGGAAGAAGATGTTCCCGATAAGACGGAAGAACCTGTAGAAGAAAGAGTATCAGGGGCGGAAGAACCTGTAGAGGAAGTGGAAGAGGTAGAAGTAGTCCCGGAAGAAGAATCTGTGTATGCAAAAGAAGAAGAAAACCTGAAGGAAGCGATGGAGATGGATACCCCTCTGACAGCCGAAGGATTTTATAATTATCTGCAGGAACAGGAAGTAGGCGGAGTTATCCAGCTTCGCCATGCAAAACAGGGCGATATGGTCAACATTGCTATTTCCCAGATCGTAGTAACAGTTGTTTTTGCAGAAGAAGCAAAAGAAGGCTGGTTTGATATTAAGAAACCATTTAGCAATAATCATAAGTTACGCCGCTTAATCCGCAACTGGAATAAAAATCAGAGCGACCTCACCTTCCAGTATGATGCTACGGATAACACAGTTACAGCCGAAGGAGATTTTGATAAAGACCAGACAGCCGAAGAACTTTTAAGATATTTAGACCGTCTCCTCGATACTTATTTTGATACAGGAGAAGAAGAATAATGAAAGATTTTATACTGGCAGTAGAGAATGTTCCAAAACCGATGCTCATTGCAGAAGCAGTTTTAATAGTATTGATAATAGGTGTGGTTGCGATTCGGTTTTTTATCATCAGATCGAAGCCGGCATATTTAAAAAAATTACCGAAGGCAACATATGATGAGGAGACAATACACTTATTATTTAATTGTTATAAAGCAGCAGATTCGATTGAGGGAATGCTTCATCTGGCGGTGAAAAAGAGCCGTAATAGGAAAAATAAGAAAAGGTTTAAGGCGGCAATATCCTACCTGTATACGAGCAGGTATAAGGATTACGAAACGGCATTATATAAATATGCCGGAGACGGTACGGAACAGACAGAACGTCTATTTACAGACATCATTGAAAAAGAAGCAGCAAAGAAACGTCTGCTGCCTTTAAAGGAGGAATCATAAGTGAGAAGAAATAACTGGAAGAAATATATTATCATCCTGATCGCATTTATTGTTGGGCTGGTGGCAAATCTGGCGGCAAGGGCTATCCTGCCCAGACTGTTACCAGCAGGAATGCAGGCTTGGACGGGTCTATTAGCAACACTGTTAGAGATCGTAATATCCGTCGGTATCATCTTGATCATTATTTTTACAAATCACATCGGGGAGGACTAGGCAAATGAACAGAGTAAAAAACTTCATAGGAGCAATGAGAGAAAAAGGAGTCAGGACAGTAAAGAGAGCTGTCCCGGCTTTTTTTACTGCATATTGTTATTTCAGTATGTATGTGCCTGTGTATGCGGCAAAAGCAGCAGGAACCTCAGTGATCACATCAGGATTTAATTCGCTGTATGAGATCGTAGCAGCGATTGTGAGCAGTATTGGACAGTTATTACTGTTATGGGGAGTGTTTGAATGGGCAACGGCTTTAAACTCTCAGGATGGAACAATGCAGTCGATGGCATTTAAACGTATCGCATCTGGATTAGTTGCCTGCCTTGCCCCGCAGATCGTTACTGTTATCAGTGCATCTTTAAAATAAGGACAGGAGGGATGATTTATGCCGGAATGGCTGTTTGACTTTCTCTCTGGTCCGACAATAAAGATTGCGGCAGCAATCTGGAACTCCAGCATGAAGCTGATCATAAAGCTGGTCTGCAGTACGCCACAAAAGTTTTCTACAGGAACATGGGCATTTGTCAAAGAAAACCTGTATCCGTGGGCAGAGGGGATCGGACTCTCTGCTCTAAATTTATTTTTTATGATAGCCTTTTTGAAAGCTGTGAGTAACCTGCATCAGAACATCACACTGGAGATGGTCATCGAAGCAATGATCAAGGTTGTCGTGGCAAATGTCCTGTATCTCAATATCTTAAATATAATGACAACCATATTTTCCATTTCATCAGCGATGGCGAAAGAAGTCTTTACGATAGATGCCCCAGATTTAAAAGTAGAGGATATGGATATTGGCTCAGCATTGTTCTATCAGCTATTTGGCTTGCTCTTTATACTGGCAGCGATCGTTTGCAGCTTTTTGATGTTATGGACAGTATACAGCCGGTACATAAAGCTATATCTGCTCATGATATTAGCACCCTTTGCGATGTCTGCACTTGTAGGAGGTCAGGAGATAGAGCGTAGTTTCTATGCATGGATGCGGACATTCCTGTTAAATGCATTTGAGATTGTAGTGATTGCCTTAACGATGGTCATATCTTTCAAGCTCATCGGTGCAGGCATCTCGCTGTTTGACGGCAAAAACATTGTAACATCTATGGTAGATGGGTTCTGGGATGCGTTAAACAGCCTGTTTACTATGATCCTTGTGACTGCAGCCGTAAAAGGCTCCAATGCATTTCTGTCAAAGGCGATGGGATTATAAATGTTATAAATGTGCCGGATTTCGGTACGGGAAAGGAGAGATCATGGGAAAATTTGCAGTTAAAATAGAAAGAGTTATCACAATAGCCCTAATATTGTCTATGATGCTGATACTTATACCGGGAGTCAGCGTACAGGCAAAAGCAAAAAAATGTAATCATAAAAGTGTAACATGGATCACAACATCAAAACCTAGCTGTACGGATGAAGGCATGAAGGTTAAAAAGTGTAAGAACTGTGGAAAAATCTTAAAGATAAAGAAGATAAAAAAATCAGGACACCGCTTACGCACACAAATAGAAAAAATGCCTACATGCACAAAACCGGGATTAACGGCAACGTATTGTTTAAATCCAGATTGTATTTATGGCTATAGGAAATATTACAAAACAGAAAAGATAGCTCCTTTGGGACATTCCTATATTGCTAAAACTTACAAGGCTACCTGTACTGCACCAAAAACGATTGTAACTTCATGTAAGAATTGTAAGTACAAGTCAACTCATAAGGAGGGGAAAGCTCTGGGACATCGCTGGAGTAAGTGGAAGTTAAATACCGATAGTATGATAAAAAAGAAACCGAAAAAGACACGTATATGCAGCAGATGCGGAAAGAAAGAGACGGTTTATGTTAAATAGCTGGAAAGAGAAACTCCACGCTATTTGATGCAAGGAGGATTTATGGAAAAACTAAAAAAGAAAGTGACTATAGTGTTAATGGCTATAATGATGACTATGGTATTTTTTGCAGATGCACAGGCAAAAGCAGGGTGTAATCATAAACATACAGGCAGAACGTGGATCATTGCAGAAAAAGCAAACTGTAATCATACAGGTAGAAAAAAACAACTTTGTGTGAGATGCAGAAAAGTGTTGCTGGAAAAAGTAATCTCTAAGACAAAACACAAATGGAAACTTACCAGAAAGAGGAGAACAAGATATGACTGTTTGAAATGTGGCGGAGTTAAGTTAAAAAATGAATATGGAGGCTGGAGCTATTATTTTCCATGATGGATCTTGAAAACAGAGAAAAAGAAGGAGAAAAAGATTATGAAGACAAAAAGACATATTGTTGTGGTTTTAATGGTACTTATGCTACTGGTACTTATGCCAGGAATCAGTATACAGGCAAAATCAAAATGTAATCATAAAAATATCACATGGGTAACAAAAACAAAAGCAACCTGTACCAACAGGGGATTAAAGTATAAAAAATGTAAGTCATGCGGAAAAAAATGGACAGATGTCATAAGAAGGACTCCGGCATTGGGACATAAACCTGGAAAAGTAAAGATACTGAAGCCGGGCTGTACTTCTGTTGGGTACAAAACTACAAACTGCACAAGAAAGGGCTGCATGAACAGTTACGGAGGAGCAGAAGATGGGTATCTTACAGTAGAAACGATACCTGCCCTGGGACATTCTTATGATAAAGGTACAAGCATAAAGATAGGAAAGAAACGTGGGGGAAAGATGCAGTATCAAAAAACACAGAAATGTAAACGCTGTGGAAAAAGAAAAATTTCTTATTACTATAAATAATGAGGATATGAGATGAAGATTGATATTAATAAAGACTTTGAAAAAGCCTTTCCAGACGACCTTTGGAAGGGCTTTACTTTAAAACAGATCATAACATTTAGCGTTGGTCTTATCATGGCAGCAGGCACGATAATCGCACTATGGGTTTTTTTAAAGATTTCCCCGGTCACAGGCAGTTATATTGCAATCCCTGTCATGCTGCCGATCTGTTTCATCGGTATCTACGAATACCAGAACCATTCCCTGTGGGCGATGTACAAAGAGATGCGGTTTTACAGGGCAACTAAAAAACTTACTTATGGGGCGGAAGAAGCTCCGAAGACAGGCAGGATATTTACCATGCGCCATCCTGTTGTAAAAAAGAAATAATAAGATGACAGAGCCGGAAAATAAAGTTTCTGGCTCTTTTCGATTAAAGGAGGAATAAACGTGGCGGTTATCAATGCGAGTGGAAAGTTCCGTTCTTATCATTCTAAGAGTATCCCAATCGTTCCTGTCCCGAAAAATGTACGGCAGGCATTGAATATCGAACGGATGTATAAAAATGGAATAGCCAAGATCGAACCATCGAAAACAAACAGTCTGTATGACAGATGCTATGTTTTTGAGGAGATCAATTATATCAACAAGGATGAAAGTGAAAAAGATATTTTCCTGAACCAGTTCATGTCCTGGTTAAAGTCGATGAGCGTTGATTTTAAGATTACTATAGCAAACGAATTTCAGAGTATTGACGAATTTTTAGAAAAGATACGGGGAAAGCAGAACAGCAAGGCTTACCCGCAGATTGATAAAGGGATAAAAGAATGGACAAGGGAAAAACTGGAGAATTCTAATCCGAACGTAACGACACTCCGTTATCTTACCGTTTCCTGCCGGGCAAATTCTCTGGAAGAAGCGACTATCCTGCTCAATGCGCTGGATACAACGATACAGCAGATGTTTGCAAAGTGGCGTGGAAAGATACTTCTCTTAAACGGTGAAGAACGGTTAAAATGCCTGCACGCATTACTACGTCCGGGCAAAAAAGACGAAGAACAGTATATCTATCTTGATGAGACAGGAAAGCATGACTGGAAAAATGATGTGATGCCACAGACAATCAAGCAGTATTCCAATTTTATGATTTTTGACAAGACACAGTATGTATCGGTCTTATTTGGGTGGAAATACAGCAGGGCATTAAAGCCGGATGAGCTGATGCGGAGTTTTTCCTATGTGGATTTTCCATCGTTTATCACGTTAGATTTTTCCCCTGTCCCTGCCGATGTTATCAATGAAAAACTGGTGGCTGCAGCGATGAACAATGAAAAATCCATCAGTGAGGAAGAAGAAGCAAAAAGGAAAAAGAATATCATTGTATCAGGACCTTCTTACGCAAAACAGAGAAAAAAAGATGAGATAGAAGGATACATGGATTTAGTAAATGACAATGATGAGACAGGGTTTTTCCTGAATTTCCTGTTCGTGGCAACAGCAGCAGATGAAACAACCCTCGCACAACGAGTCGAGCAGTTAAAAGAGACAGGCAAGGCACAGGGAGTAGTCATAAGTACAGCAGACTATACCCAGTTAAAAGCGTTGAATACAGCCTTGCCTTTTGCCGGACGGCAGGTAGACTACATGCGTTTCTTCCTATCTTCCTCAATGGTTGCGATGCAGCCATACTTTGCCCAGGATATTTTAGACCCAGGCGGATATTTTTATGGGTTGAACCTCACGACAAAACGATTGATATTCGGAAACAGGAAACTGCTGATGAACCCTCATGCAATCATTGTTGGACACACGGGTTCTGGTAAGTCGGTGCTTATCAAGGCAACAGAGATATTCCAGACACTTATCTCCACGTCGGACGATATTTTAATCTTAGACCCTCAGAACGAGTTTAAAGAGATCGTAGAAAAATACGGAGGTTCTTATTTTGACCTGACCCCAAAATCAAAGATATATATCAATGGATTTGAGGTGTCCGATGCGGTATTTTATGCGGACAAAGACACAAAAGAAAAATTTATCGCTACGCAGACAAAGTATGCAAAAAGCCTTGTGGCAGCTATCATGACAAATATCCTGTTTACACAGGAACACGCTACCGTAGTCAGCAGGGCAACAAGAAAGATGTTTGATAAAATCTTTGCACAGAAAAGATTAAAGAAACAGGCAACCTTACGTATGTTGAGGGAAGAGATAAAACTGGAATTAGAGAATGCAAAAGATGATTATGATAGATCAATCATAAAGCCAATCTATAATTCCCTTGAAGAATATACAGAAGGAAGCTGTGATATGCTGGCTTATCCATCCACAGTACGTCTGGATAACCGTATGATTGGATTTGGACTTAAAAATGTACCGCCGGACAACTGGGAGCCGGTTATGGTAACAGTTATGCATTATACCTCTACCCGCATGGAATACAATCAGGAGGCACAGAGGGCAACCCACTTTATTGTGGATGAAACGCAGGTTGTCAGCAGGAAAGGTACTTCTGCCGAACAGCTCAATACGGCGGTTGCAACCTTTAGAAAGTATGGCGGCATCTGTACGATGGCAATGCAGAATATCACTGCCGCCTTAGAAAACAAAATGTTAAAAGAACTGTTCAGCAACTGCAACTATAAGTGTTTCCTTGACCAGGGAGGTGCAGATGCGAATGCCCTTGCCCAGATCCAGGAATTATCCCAGACAGAATTTAATGCACTGAATTCTGAAGAAGTAGGAAAGGGAGTCATGGTATGGGGCAAAAAGGTTGTCCTCTTTGATGCAAAAATCTCAAAAGAAAATGAACTGTATCCGCTTATCAATACCAATTTCCATGAGAAAGCGAAAGAAGCAGAAAAGAAAAAACAGAAGCAGAGACAGGAGCAGCAGGAGAGCAATGACCGTATCGAGGAGATTATCCTGCAAATGGCAGAACTTGCCCCTGTTACTGTCCGTGACCTTTTATCCGTATTGGAAATCACGCAGGAAGAAGCCGAAAAACAATTAAGTTTTCTGTGCCAGCAAGGGTATCTTATAAAATCGGAAGAAGCAGGCAATATCCGTTATCAGAAAGCAGGCTGATGCTTATGGCAGTAAAAAAAGCAAAAGAAGCGAGTTTTAAAAAAATGGACAGTGCGTTTGCTACTTCCCAGAGTGCTATCCAGAAAGTGAAGAACACCGACCCTCTTAATGGAAATGAGGAACAGGAACAGGGAAACGAAAATGTCAGCATAGACCCTGCCCATTATCTTTCCAAAAAAGAAAAAAAAGAATGGAAAAGGCTGTCTTATACTGCAAAGCAGCGTTATATCAGGCAGGCAGAACGGCAGTTAAAACGGCAGAAAAAACGGAACGGGATTGCAAAGACAGAACCCAGTTCCGTTAAAGAAAAAGAAAAGCAGGCGGCAAAAATCTTTTCAAAGGAAAGAAAATATCAATCAAGTACATGGAAAGAACCTGTTGATAAAAAAGAGATCGGCAGCCATGGTGGAAATGGAGAGATCGCATCGAAATCAAGGGACAGCCGGGCAGCTATCCGTTCCCAGAGTACCGTTGCCGGAGGAGAAAAGGCAGTAGATATTGCTTCTTCTGCTTCCGCAGAAACAGCAAAAGCTGCAGGAAATGCTACAGCAAAAACAGTGGATACAGCAGCCGCATCTACGGGTGCTGGTCTGGCTGCACTGGTCGCAAAAAAAACGGCAGAAAATTTCAAAGAAATGCTGCAGCAGAAAAATACAGCGATCGAAAGCCAGAGGATAAAAACGCAGACGAAGTTATCCCAGCTCATCGAAGAAAATAAAACAGGTGCAGGAAGCCCTGGCGTGGCAGCTGCAGCCATGCTTGCTTCTGTCGTAGTTACAGTGATGTACTTTGCTGCACAGATTGCCGTGACGATCTTTTTTGTTTTGTTGATCCTGTTAATACCGATCATTGTGATCGTATCTTTCCTTGGAATCATCATCACTTTGCTGTCAGGTTTTGCAGCCGCAGTAGATAATACAGATTATGCATCGGGTTCCGGGGCAAGTATTGTTGCGGTCGCTGTACAGGAAATAGGTTATCACGAAGGGGCAGGCAACCATACAAAGTATGGAGTGTATACAGGAACAGACGGAATGTCCTGGTGCCATGCCTTTGTTTCGTGGTGTGCGAATGAATGTGGGTTTATCGAGAGCAATATCATACCAAAGACAGCCGCCTGCGAGACAGGACGGCAATGGTTTATCCATAAGCAGCAGTATCAAAAAGCAGGAAGTTATACTCCACAGGCAGGAGATATTATCTATTTTGATAGAGGCGGGGTGGGAGAATCCCATCACGTTGGTATCGTTGAATATGTCGAAAATGGAATCGTACATACCATAGAGGGCAACAAAAATAATCAGGTCATGCGTGGACATTATGAACTTACTTATAAAGGCATCATGGGATACGGTACTCCGGATTATCCAGACGAGGGACTCACTTCCTCGACCGCATCAGAGATTTTATCAAAAGCACAGGAGATTGGTAAAATGATGGTGGAGGAAAAATGGGTGTATTCCAATACTGACCTGAAAGGTTCACTTGCAGCAGCAGAACAGTCTGCTAAGAGGACAAACTGTGCCCATGGAGTCTGTCTTGTGCTTCAGGAAGTTGGACTTCTGAAAAAGGGGCAGATATTCTTCGGAAATAAATCGGGAGAATTAAGCTGTAACGGAACGGTAAGAAAGCAGATTGAAAAAGGATTTGACATTATAAAAACTGGCGGGAAAAAATCAAAAGACCTCGACTTAAAGCCGGGGGATATTTGCCTTTTCAAAGGGCATACGAACATCTATGCCGGAAAAGATGAGAACGGTAAAACATACTGGTATGATTTTGGACGTGACCAGACAAAAGACAAAAAACCGGGAAGTGTTTTTGTAAAGTCTGTCCGTAAAGGTGAGATCAACTGGGCGGTCATCACAGTGATCCTCCGTGTAAAAGACCAGGATAGTTATGGCTCAGGAAAAACAATCAACATCCCATCGCCATACGGGGATAGTTTTACTTATATGGGATGGTCACTCATTACTTCAACAGGAAGTAACCAATATAAGCTGCGAGTAAAAACGGGAGAGCATTATGATGCAAATGGTTTCGGAAAGATTGGAGACAGATACGTGATAGCCTGCACGCCAACCTTCGGAAAGATCGGTGATGAGATAGATTTTGTATTAGCAAATGGCAGAGTCATACATGGCGTTATGGGTGATGAAAAAAATATGTCTGATGCAGGCTGCAACAAATGGGGACATGATGGTGGACACAGTGTCGTTGAGTTTGTTGTAAACAAATCCATGTGGTATCACACAGGAAAAACCGTCACGAGGTTTCATCCAGAATGGGCAAAAAGCCGGGTTGTTAAAGCAGTCAATCTTGGAAAAAATCATTTGAGATAATGATGAAAATGTGCCGAAATTCGGTACAGGAAAGGAGCAGGATGAAGAAAAAAATAGTGATATTTCTACTGGCAGTCTTTCTGGTTTTTGCTTTACTTGTTTCCGCTTTATGTTTTTTCGCTCCCAAAAAAAATCAAAACAGCAGGGAAAATATAACGGAACAACCTAAAACAGAAGACTCTGCAGAACAGACGGAAAAAGAAAAAAGAGAACAATATCATTTCACAAATCTGGAATATATCTATTATATAAATTCCGAAAATGAAACAGATTTTGAAGAACAGGCAGCAGAGTATGTTGAGAAAAATTATAAAAATGTACAATGGATCAATGCTCTTTCAAAGTATGATGATGATGTGTCGAGTAATGCAGGGACAGCAACTTTTTATCTACAACTAGATGATGATGATAATTCTATTATTCTTATTTCCTATGATAAGAGAAAAGAAATTTTTTCATTTGCCCCATATAAAAAGCAGATTGAAAATATTGAAGATTATGGAGGAATGCCACAGGAAAAAAATACAATGCAGGATGACGAAGAAGATTATAACGAGATTGGCACAGAGCCAATCAATCTTGGTAATCCACAGATTACCGACCAGGATAATTCATTAGAAGCAGTAGCCAATGAAAAAGAACTGTCACAGGAATTATTAAAATTTTTAGAGAAAGAAGGGGAAGAACGAAGAAATTTTTATGTTGCTTCTGTTGAAAATACAGGGAAGAAAAATTATAAAGCTGTACTGGATTTTGTAACAAAAAGAAGTGACGGAAAAAACATCATGGTAACTTTTGAAGATGGTACCTATACATTTTCACTAGAATAATACAGGGAGAGAAAAAGAAAGGCGGTGAAATTTTGGAGGAAGATTTCACATTTGCATACGAAAAATTTTTAATGGACTGTACACTTGGGTCTAAAACAAATCTGATTATCCGGGCTGAGGAAATCAATATTAAGCAAAAATTTTTTGAAAGATTAAAGAAAAAGTGCGGAGCCGAAGAAGCAAAAATCCTTTTAGAAAATGCAGGCGAAGCTGCAGATTCTTTTTATCTTTTCTTTCAAAATAAATATGCGGCACAGATGCAAAACTTATATGATAAGGCTGTGGAGGAATGGATAAATTCCTCTGGTCAGCATTGAAAGAAGGGGATGCAGATGCCGTTGGTTGTTGAAAGGGGGTTTTAGGGGTTTCCCCCCTAACAAGATGTATTTTGTGTGTACAAAATGCGTATCTTGCAATAAGCCTATCGGCTTATTTGTACCATTTTTGGTATAAATACCAGAATTGGTATGTAGGTAATACCAGAAATGGTATATGAAAAATACCGAAAATGGTACATGAATACCAAAAATGGTATATGCAAAAGTAAGAGAAATACCAGAAATGGTACATGAAAAACAACCTAAATACCAAAAGTGGTATACGGATACCCAAAATGGTATATGCGAAAGCAGAGGAAATACCAGAAATGGTACATATGTATTATGGAATAAAAACTAAACAATGTATAAGAAAGGTAAGGAATTGTGGAGGGAAAAATGGCAAAGCAGAAACATTTCCGTCTTCCAGAAGATGTTCTGGCGATGATAAATAATAGGGATAAAGAAATGTATCCTACAGAAAATGTATATATTACAGAAGCTGTACGGAACTTTTTTAAAAAAGAAGAAACGGAAAATGTTATGGATGAATTAGAAGATATACAGGATAAACTGGATAGAATTGAAAAAAAGCTTGAGGAAGATGCAAGCAAAAAAAATATTTCCTTTTCAAGCGATGCAGAGAAGAAAGAACTTTATGGAAAACCAGATTTCCTAAAATAAATTCTAAAGGATGGATGAGATGGATTGGATAAAGCAAATCATAGAATGCAAAAAAGAAAATTGGGTATCTCCCGGTTCTCTGGGGCAAAAGATTAAAAAAATCCGTATGCTGCGTAAGTACACACAAAAAGAATTAGGTGTGATGTGTGGCTTTTCTTTTTCATCTGCAGATGTAAGGATCGCACAGTATGAAAAAAATAAAAAAATTCCAAGAGAAAAAATCTTGAAAGATATGTGTAATGCTTTAGGAGTTGGTGAAGGTGCTTTGATCCATGCAGATATGCTTTCCTATCAGGAAATGTTTTACGCACTATTTGATATGGAAGATTTTCACGGATTGCACCCGGTTAAGAAAGAGGACGGATACTATTTAAAATTTGACAGCGATAGTATTATCAATGATTTTCTTGAAAAATGGTATAAGATGTATCGAAAATATCCATCACCAAGAGGAGATGATGATGAAGAAAAATATACACTCTGCCGTTATGAATATCCAAATCAGATTACAGAGGTGTCACAGTATGAATTATTAAAAAGGAAAGCACTGCAGGCAGAGGTAAAAAATCTACAAGCAAAAATAGATGCACTTGAAAAGAAAAACAAAGAAGGAGATTGATGAGATGGATTGGAATAAACAGATTGAAAAATTAGAGGATGAGCTTAAAAAATTAATAGAGAAAGAAAACAGACTTGCAGAAAGAAAAAAAGAGGTAGAAGAAAAACTGAGAAAAGCAAAAGAACAGAAAGAGAATGAAGAAAATAAACAGCTTGCAGAAATCGTTACGGAATATCTTGGACCGATGGATGCTAAAAAAATCGAAGATTTAAAAACAGTTTTGGATATGTACATGTCTGAATTTACTGAAGAAAAAGAATCAGAGGAAGAATCAATAGAGGAAAAAGAACAAGAAGGTGAGGACAAATAAGGAAAAGGAGATTCGACCTCCGGCTGACAGAAAAAGAGTATCAATTACTTTTAGCTAAAGCGGAGAATGACCCCGAAACAAAAACAAAAAAGGGAGAAAAAGCAAACACTTCTGCATATATACGGAAGTGTATTTTTTTACAGGACGATAATCCTGTCAGCTTGAAAAAAGAGTTAAAAACTCTTTCCTACCAAGTGCGTAAAATAGGAGTCAACATCAATCAGGTTGTTGCAAAAATTAATGCTGGTTATGGCAATCAGATTGATATTTATAATCTTGAAAAAGCATTAGAGCAGGTAAAGCATGAGATGAAAACGCTTAATGAGAAGGTAGAGGATTATGGCAATCACTAAGCTATCGAATATTGGAACACCACAGGGAGGTGGGGCGGCACATTTAAAAAATTGTATTTCGTATATCTTAAATTCTGATAAAACAGAGGGACTGGTTGGAGGAAATGCAGGAACTACTCCGCAGGAAGTTTATCAAGTAATGATGGATACAAAGCAAGAATGGGAAAAAGAAAATGGAAGGCAAGGCTATCATTTCGTTATCTCATTTCCACCGGGGGAAGCGACAAAAGAAGAAGCATATGCGGTAATAAATGATTTTTGCGAAGAATATCTTGGAGAAAATTTTGATTATGTGTTCTCTATTCACACTGATCAAAAACATATGCATGGACATATTGTTTTTAATTCTGTCAACCGAATGGATGGGTATAAGTACCGTTATGAAAAAGGAGACTGGGAAAAATATATCCAGCCAATTACAGACCGTGTTTGTGAAAAATATGGTCTGCCGCCACTGGTTTATGACCCACATAATAAGATAGGGAAATCTTATGCAGCACATTATGCAGAGAAAGAGGGCAGACCATCATCTGAAAAAATTATTAAGGCAGACATAGACTTTGTGATTGCTATGTCAGAAGATTGGAACGATTTTGTGAAGCAAATGGAAAGTCTAGGATATAAAATCCGTCAAGGGAAGTATGTGACATATATCCCACCCGGTTTTGAACGGGGACGGAGAGATTCCCGTCTTGGTACAGGATACAGGAAAGAAGAAATCCAAGAGAGGATTCAAAACAAAGGAAAGGAAAAGGGGGCAGAAAGTATTCTGTCCTCTAAATTGTCTAAGAAATATGAAAGAGAAATCTTTCAATATACAGAGACACTTACGATATTTCAGATTAAAAAAATCAAAATTTTTTATCAAGCAGGGCATTATCTTGAAGGGAAAAATCCTTATGCAGTAAATCAAAAAGATGTGCGGAAAAATGCCATTCGGATTAATGAGTTATATGAAGAATGCAAATACATTCTAAAAAACAACATTAAGACAGAGGATGATTTATTAGAAAAACAAAATGCTTTACTGGCAAAAGAGAAGCAGTTGATGAACCGCCGGAGTTCTCTCCGTTCAGTGGAAGATAAAGAAATGTTAAGGCAGTACAGGGCTTTGAAAAAACGTCTGTCTGATACTCCAGATTGGGATGACCGATTTGAAATATATCAAGAGGAATTAAATATGTTCTTGAAACAGATACCCGAAGGAATGTTAAAAGCTGGAGAAGAAAGACAGCAGATTAATGCAATACTTCGGGAAATCCGTCATGAAAAACGGATTGTAAACCGAATCGTTGAAGAAGAAAGAAGTCTGAATAAAGAGCAGAGGATTTCAAAAACAGAACGTACCGAAATTCGGCACAGGAGGTGAAAATAAATGGAACAAGAGGAGGAAAAAAATATCATCATAGAATTTCAGAGGAAGGTTTTGCAGGAAGCAAACTGTACGGCTGAAATGCTTGCCTATTTGGATGAGATAGATGACGATGTATTCCGGGAATACTACTGCATATGTGCATTAGATGGAATGACTGTGGAAGAGATACGTCGGATTGATAGCATTGCTGTTCAGGACTGGCGGGTTAAAATTAAACACATCAAAGAAGAACGGCTGAATTTTCTGGAAAACATATTCGTACCTAATTCAGAAATGCAAAAGCAGATTTCAGAGTTACATGATAAAGCTGGTAAGGTGTTTCAGGAGACGGAAGAATTAAGAATAACATTGAACGCTACATTGCAGCAGACGTTAGATATACAAAAAAATGCCCTTACGGAACAAAGGGAATCCTATCAAAACTCTTTGGCAGCAAAAGAGGAATTAATAAAAGAAAGAGATGAAAAGATACAAAGTCTAGTGAATGAGATAGAGCAGAATAAAAAAATATGGCAAACAGAAAAGAAGACACTTCTTTTACAGTTAGAAGAAAAAAAATCATCTGACGATGATAAGGAAGAGCAAAAAGAGGTACCGTCTAAAAAAGAAAATTCAGTAAGAGATGTAACCGAAAAAAAGAAACGCTGACATTTTTTCAATAAAGAAGAAAAGAGATCGAAGGAGCCGGATAGATTTATTGAAACGTATCTGGCAGGCGATACATTTAATGAAGCACAAAAAGAATTCTTAATCAAATGTCTCGAAGAAGGTGACACTGTTGAGGAAATGAAAACATATGCTTCTGCAAGTCTTACTCCTGCAATGATGCAGAGATTAAGACAAGTAAGAAAGAAACGGAGGGGACAATAATGGTAAAGATAGAACAAACGGGTGGCAGGCTGACAGAGGAAGAAATCCTGCATGGAAAAGAAGATGCCTATGGAATCTATCAGGTTAACAGGAAAGGTGCAGGAAGAGATTATGCTTTCCTTTCTTTTGATTCTTTACGTTCAAAAGGAAAAGTACCAGAGCGAACAGAGTATCAGCTTGTTTACAGTGATATTTTAGGAGCAGATGAAAATAGAGACAGCCTGTTTACAAAATTTAATATTGCACACCCTGATGATTTTACAGGACATTCCCTCTCTGTAAGTGACATTATTTTGATAAAAAGAAATGGAAAAGTAAATGTCTCTTACGTGGACATGATAGGGTTTGTTCCGTTGCCTGATTTTTATAAAGAGCCGTCGTTAAGAGTAGTAGAACAGATAACAGAATCAACAAAGGGTTTTACAGCTGAAGGACACTTTGGAACATGGCATTCAATACAGATGCAGGAATTTCACAATGAGAAATTTTTTCAGATGCGGCATGATGAATTTGGAGAACAGGTTGCAGATATTATTGTAAATGAACAAGGACAGGTTATTGCAGAAGATTTATGGCATGGATTTAGTCCAGAAGCGATGAAATTGATCGGAGAATATTTATTAGACAAATCACTTCATGACAAAAAAGAAGCTGCCTATATCTTGTCAGCAGATAAAGGATACTTTCTCATCCATGAGACGGATGAAGGATATGATTATACTTTTTATGACCAGGAGTATCAGGAACTGGATGGAGGTATTTACGATAATCTGGATGTTTCCCTGAAAGAAGCCATAGAGGATATATTAAATGATGCTGGAGAAACGATTGAAAATATAAAAGAAACTGACTATGAAAAATTAGAACAGGAAATTGAAGAAGCAGAAGAAGCAGGATTATTAGAGTCAGTGATCCAGGAATCTAAAAGACGTTTACAGGAAGGAGATGTTGCTCTTACATCAGAAGTGTATTATGAGGAAAAATCTTTAAATGGGATGAGCCGGGCAGATATTGAGGAGATTGTCCTGTCGCAGGCACAGATCATATTAGATGAACTGGGATTACATGATGAAGTAGAGTTAATTGGAGCAAGAGTATACGGTTCACGCAGCAGGGAAGGTTTATACAGACCGGATTCTGATATTGATGTTGCTCTTAGTTATGAAGGGACAATAAGTGAGGATACGTTTTTTAATTATTTAAAAGAAGATATGTTATATGCCAGGAATATTCCAATAGATATTAATCCCATACGAAAAGAAAAATCCGGGACATTATCTGAATACATGCAACGGGCAGAATATTATCTGGATGAGATGGAGATTAAAAACTTTGCGATAGAAGTGGATTCTCTAGCACGTTCTTATGATAATCTGTATGTCTATAAAACGATGAGCCAGGAAGAAGCAGCAGATGCAATCACAGAAGATATTTTACACAAAAAATCGGATTATATTAAGGATTTTCTGAAAGCAACAGAAAAATCGGAAACAGAAAGTGATGTGAAAAAAGGAAAGGATATGTTTATCCAGATGGAGAAACTCGAAAGATTATCTATCTTTGGAAGAGAACCTGAAACGATACCAGAGGTTGATTTTTATGTCGCAGAATGTTCAGAGTTTCCGACACTGGGCGAATATTATGACGGTTTAACACTTGCTGAAGCAATCGCCATCTATGAAAAAATACCGGGCGAACGGCTTAATGGTGTAAAAGGAATCGGTATTGACCTGCATTTTCCAGATGACGATATGTATTCTGGAAAATGTGATCTACTGGCAGGCGGGAGAATCTGCCGGGAAATGTTAGATGCAGTTCCTCGTTACAAAGAAAACCGGGAGGTAAGAAAAGCCGTAAAATATCTGGAGAATCATTTTAATAAAAAAGAAGAGTTATCCTTATCAAAACCTAAAAAACAGGAACAGGCTCCAAGATTATAAAGGGGGGAATGATGTATGGCAATGACATTACCAACTGCAGAAGACCTGTTTGAAGAAACTGTCCGAAAAGTTTCTTCTACACCACAGGAATGGCTAAAGTTTTTAAATACAGCATCTCGTGTATATCAGTATACTTTTGATGCCCAGCTTATGATCTATGCCCAGCGACCAAATGCAATAGGATGTACAAGCTTTGAAAAGTGGAAACAAATGAATCACTATGTTAAAAGGGGAACACAAGGAATTGCCCTTATTGTCAGAAATAGCGAAAATAGAAAGCTTCGTTATGTATATGATTATAGTGATACAGGGGTGGCTTCCAATGTTCCAGAAACCGATATAAGAAAACCTTATATCTGGAGTTTGGGAGAAGACGGGCAGGAAGATTTATGTGACTATATTAATAATAAATACGATATACGACCACAAAATAAAGATTTAGGTTTGGTATTAAAACAATTAATAGAAGAAACGGTTAATGATGTGATAGATGATGAAATATCAGAAATCTTGAAGGAAAAACAAGGGTCTTATCTTGAAGATTTAGATATAGATACTATCCGCAAAGAATATCGGGAGTTATTTATTCATTCTGCCTGGTATATGCTTTTAAGACGATGTGGGATAGAACCCGGAGACTATATGTATTTAGAGGATTTTCGGGCAATTACTGATTTTAATAATATCAATGTGATTTCTTGTTTAGGAACACCTGTAAGTGAGCAATGTTCTTTTGTATTGAAAGATATATCCCGGTATTTGTGGCAGAAAAATTTACAAAAAAACAGAGCAGAGTCTATTGTACAAAGCAATCAAAGGGAATATAATAAAGATAATAAAACACAGGAACAAAAGAGAGGGGTGAACAGAAATGACGTTGACATACACAAAGAAGGAGGACGGACTGCTGTATCCGGATCTGGAATTAAAGGAAGCTCCGAAGGGATACATCGGGAAATACGGAGTAATGAGAGCCGATTATCTGGAGCAGCATCGGAAATCAAGGTATACGGCGATGATGATGACCGGGGAAATCAATCAACATATGATAGACATTCAGAAACAGGCAGAGGAGAGAATGGACGAACTGATGCCAGAACTGATGAAGATAGCAGGAGCAACAGAGGAACTGAAGGCAGCCGATCAGATGAAGTGGGTCGGACTCGTAAACAACTGCAAACAGCAGGCGGAGGAGATAATCAAAGAAGAGATTATATACAGTTAAGCCTTTTCCCGGAAAATCCACAAGAGCAAGCTGAGTATGGAACAGCAGCAGGTAATACACCTGCTGCTGTTTTTGCATTCCCGGATAACTATATTGATGAATGTCTGAGAACAGGTGGTAACAATGAACTTTCGTTAGAGTATGTCCTGCTTGATCTGGCACAGGAAAACCCTCAAAAAATACTTGCAAAAGATTTAAAAGAAAACTGGAAAGGTGGAAAAGGGCTTGCAATGCCAGACGGCATAAAAGTGAGTGTCTGGTATAACGAAGAAGGGATTTCTTTTCGCAGAGGCAATGGTGCAAGAAAGAATCCTGAAAGGCTGTTATCATGGGAGGAAGCTGCCGAACGGATAGAAATTCTTTATAGAAAAGGGCAGTTTACCACAAGAGAATTATCAGAAAATGCAATAAGTACGATTCGGGAAGAAACGGCAGGACTTATTGCATTTTTTTATAAAGAAGATATGGGACAGTCCCGATGGGGAAACATCCATAGTGAAGCTGTCATATCAATCATTGAGGAGTTAAAAGCGACTGCCAGTATAAAAAAGTTATACGATGAGATTTCACTTTTTGGAACAGCTAGAGCAGGTAGCATAAGCCAATGGCAGGAAAAAAGATGTGAGAATCTGGCAGAGAGACTCTATAAGTTAGGGAATCTGTCTCCTCTTGTTCCACAAAATGTACAGGAAATAGCTCCAATGGTATTTATCACAGCAGATGAGATAGATAGATTATTGCAGGAAGGAGGTATTGTTGAGGGAGGAAAAAGAAGAATACTTTCTTTCTATCAACAGGAGCCTGCGCCGGATACCAAAACAGCAATTAATTTCCTGAAACAGGAGTATGGTATGGGAGGTCATTCCCATTCTATATCAGAAAGCCGGAATTCAAACGAATGGCACGATGCCAAAGGATTTCATTTAGAAAAAGGAAACGTACAAAAGAAACTGACATGGAAAGAAGCAGAAAAACGTATCCGTACTTTAATAGAAAATAAAGAGTATCCGTATATACATCAGGAAGCAAAAACAGAAACAAGGGAGAACGTGCCGAATTTCGGTACACAGGAAGAAAAAAAGGCAGATACCATTCAGTTCCAGATTGATTTCTCTGAACATGATATTTTAAGCCACTATGATAAGGAAAAGAAAGCCTATGTTACTGCTAAAATGTCTTTTGCGGCAGCAAACAGACTGTTTGCGGAGTTAGATGAACAGGAGATGGAGCAGCAGGAGAATGAGGGAGAAGGTTATTCTTATTACAAGACGGCATTTTCTATTTATGCAATTATAAATGGAGAAGAATATTCTTTCCAGGGAAGATATGACATAGGAAGTGAAGGAAAGTCCCTGATAGAACATATCCAGGAATATTATGATTACTGTCTGTCCCCAGATTGTATGTATAGACAATACTGGGAGGAAGATGGCATATTAGAGGAAAAGATAGAACAACTCACAAAGTATAATGAAAACTTTTTGCCGTATCTTGAAAACCACTTAGACCTGACACCTGTAGAACGGAAACAGATCACTGCGTTGATACATAAAGAAGAACCAGAAGTTTTACAGGATAAAAAGTATGAGATTATGGATACAGGTCGCATAGACTTTCCATTTGATGTACAGGAATGGACAAGGGAAAATAACGAGTTTGTTTTTTCTGGACGTAATAAATACTGTAAAAGCAGGAAAGAAGCCAGTGCATGGATAGAGGAACAGCAAAAAGAATCAAATCTTATTGAGGTGGCTGTTGAAAGCAGCGAAGATTATGAAGATATTGCAGGTTCTTTTGTCACAGCAGTCGATACGGAAGGAAACAGAAAGCCTGTTTATCGTCTGATACAAAAGGGGAATGACGGGTTAGAAACGTATCTTTCAGAAACGCTTCTCTTTTATAGTGAAAAGGAAGCAAAAAATTATATTAAAAGTCATGCAGATGAGATAAGAGAGATCAGTTATGATGAAATGATAAACTGGGCTGCAGAAATAAGAGAAGACAGGATTGCAGCAACAGAACTTCAGGAAGAAATCTTAGATACGGATAATATAGCGATTACCCCTGTCTCTGAAAACATGGGGCAGAATTATCATATTTCAAAAGAAGAACTGGGAACAGGAACAATCCGTGAAAAATGCTGGAAGAATATCCTTGCGATCGAAACGGTAAAACAGTTAGAAAAGGAACAACGGCAGGCAACAAAAGAGGAACAGAACATACTAGCAGATTACGTTGGATGGGGCGGGATCGCAGATGTCTTTGATGTGAAGAAACCACAGTGGCAGGAAGAACGGGAACGGGTACAGACTGCCCTTACTCCAGAGGAATACCGTTCTGCAGAAGAATCCGTGTTAAATGCCCATTATACGCAGCCACTTATCATTAAAGCAATGTATCAGGTATTAGAAAATATGGGATTTAGCCGAGGAAGGATATTAGAGCCTTCCTGTGGGATTGGGAATTTCTTTGGTCTTGTTCCAGAAGATATGGATGGTTCTACTTTATATGGTGTTGAATTAGACCGAATGAGTGCAAAGATAGCAGGCTACCTTTATCCTGAAGCAAATATCCAGAATATAGGATTTGAACGTACCAACTATCCAGATGGATACTTTGATGTAGCGATCGGAAATGTACCATTTGGAGATTACCGGGTAAATGACTCAGTTTATAACAGTCATGGATTTTTAATCCATGACTATTTTTTTGCAAAAACTCTGGATAAATTACGTGCTGGTGGTGTTGCTGCGTACATCACAACAAAAGGTACAATGGATAAAGAAAGTACAAAAGTCAGGGAATTTCTTTTTAAGAAGGCAGAATTACTGGGAGCTATCCGTTTGCCTAATACGGCATTTAAAAATGCCGGAACGAAAGTAACTGCGGATATTTTATTTCTGCAGAAACGGGAAAAAGAAATAGAAAATCCTGAATGGATCGCTGTTACAGAAGATGCACAGGGATTCCGTATAAACAGCTATTTTGTACAACACCCGGAAATGATATTGGGAACAATGCAGGAAATATCAGGACCATATGGAATGGAAACTACTTGTGTAGAAAAAGAGGGAGTTCCTTTAGGAGAACGGCTGCGGGCTGCTATATCACATATCACAGGACATATACCTGAAAGAGTGGAAGAAGAACGTGCCGAATTTCGGTACGGGGAAGAACAGCCGACAGATGCACCCGATGCTTCCGAGGTACGGATGTACAGCTATGTACTATCTGACACGGGAGAGGTTTATTATAAAAATGAATCTGGTCTGGAACAAAAAGAGACAGCGAAAACAGCAAAAGCACGTATCACAGGTATGGTCGCAATAAGGGACTGTGTCCGTGAACTGATTCGATTGCAAATGGAGGAAACAGAGGATGCAGATACAAAGATTTCTGCAGAGCAGGCAAGGCTCAATGCGCTTTATGATTCGTATACTGCCAAATGGGGGCTGTTAAATAGTACGGCAAACAAAAGGGCTTTCTCGGAAGATTCCTCATATCCCCTGTTATGTTCTTTAGAGAAATTAGATGAAGATGGAAACCTTGACAGAAAAGCGGACATGTTCACGAAACGTACTATCCGAAAGAGCGAAACGATCACTCATGTAGATACTGCAAATGAAGCATTGGCAGTATCACTGGAGGAAAACGGAAAAGTTGACCTTGCTTTTATGTCAGGTCTGTGTGGAAAATCTGCTGAACAGATCACAGAAGAATTAACGGGAGTTATCTTTAAAAATCCGGATACGCAGGTATGGGAAACGGCTGATGAATATCTGTCGGGAAATGTTCGGGAAAAACTGCGTGTAGCAGAGAGAATATCAGAAAATGATACCGGCTATAAAAGTAATGTAGAAGCATTAAAGAAGGTACAGCCAAAAAAACTGGATGCTTCCGAGATTGAAGTCCGTTTGGGAACGATGTGGATTCCTCTGGAAGTATATGACCAGTTCATGAGAGAAACTTTCCAGCCACCACAATATATTAAAGATATAATCAAGCTGCAGTATTCCAAATATACAGGAGAATGGAATATCGAAGGAAAAAACACGGACAGAAGTATTTTAGTAACAAATACTTACGGAACAAAAAGGGCAACGGCATATCGTTTACTGGAAAGTTCTTTGAACCTGAAAAATATCCAGATATTTGATACTTACACGGATACAGAAGGAAAAGAACATAGAGAATTAAATAAAAAGGAAACGATATTAGCCAGCCAGAAACAGGATATGATAAAAGAAAAATTTAAAGACTGGATTTTTCGGGATAGAGAACGGCGGGAAATGCTGGTTTCTATTTATAACGAAAAATTCAATTCAGTACGTCCAAGACAGTTTGATGGAAGGCACCTGGAGTTTCCTGGCATGAATCCAGAGATCACTTTGAAACCTCATCAGAAAAATGCAATCGCCCACCAGCTTTACGGCAGAAATACCCTGCTCGCCCACTGTGTAGGAGCAGGTAAGACGTTTGAAATGGCTGCTGCTGCAATGGAAGCAAAACGTATCGGACTTGCTCATAAATCCCTGTTTGTCGTGCCAAACCACCTTACAGAACAATGGGGAGCAGAATTTCTTACTCTATATCCTGCTGCCAATATTCTTGTGGCAACAAAAAAAGATTTCCGCCCGGAAAACCGAAAAAGATTCTGTGCGAGGATTGCAACAGGCGATTACGATGCGATTATCATCGGTCATTCTCAGTTTGAAAAAATCCCTCTTTCTGCAGAAAGACAGCGTGCTGTTTTAGAAAGCCAGATTGATGAGATTGAAATCGCTATCACACTGGCAAAAAAAGAGCAGGGAGAGAACTATACTATCAAACAGATGGTGAAAAGCCGGAAAAGTTTAGAAGTAAGGCTGGAGAAATTGAATGAAAAGAAAAAAGATGATGTTGTTACTTTTGAAGAATTAGGTGTAGACAGGCTGTTTGTAGATGAATCGCACGGTTTCAAGAACCTATTTTTGTATACAAAAATGAGAAATGTTGCCGGGGTTGCACAAAGTGAATCCCAAAAATCAATGGATATGTACAATAAATGCCGTTATATGGATGAAATCACAGGTGGAAAGGGAATCACTTTTGCAACAGGTACTCCAGTTTCAAATAGTATGACAGAATTATATACTATCCAAAGATACCTGCAGTATGACCGTCTGCAGGAAATGGAGTTAGGAATGTTTGATAACTGGGCATCTGCATTTGGGGAGACGGTAACGGCTCTGGAATTATCGCCAGAGGGCAGTGGATACCGTATGAAGACCCGTTTTGCGAACTTCTTTAACCTGCCGGAATTGATGTCTGTTTTTCAGGAAGTAGCAGACATACAGACTGCCGACATGTTACGGCTGCCTGTTCCGGAAGCAGAATATGAAAACATCGTACTGCCTGCAAGTGAAGAACAAAAAGAAATATTAGAATCCCTGTCAGAACGTGCGGACAGGGTAAGAAACCGGGAAGTAGATCCATCGGAAGATAACATGCTCAAGATTACGACCGATGGACGTAAACTGGCATTAGACCAGCGTCTCATAAATGATATGCTCCCAGATACGGAAAATAATAAAGTTTCTGCCTGTGCAGAAAAATGTTTTGAGATATGGAAGGAAACAAAAGAGCAGAGGTCAGCACAGCTTATCTTTTGTGATTCTTCTACACCTAAAAAAGATGGGACGTTTAATGTCTATGATGCCCTGAAAGAAAAACTGATGCAGAAAGGAGTACCACAACAGGAGATTGCTTTTATCCATGATGCCAATACGGATGTACAGAAAGCAAAACTCTTTACAAAGGTACGTTCTGGACAGGTACGTTTCCTGCTCGGTTCCACTTCGAAAATGGGGGCAGGAACCAATGTACAGGACAAACTCATCGCTCTGCATCATTTAGATGTGCCGTGGAGACCTGCGGATATAGAGCAGCAGGAAGGACGTATATTAAGGCAGGGAAATCAAAATGAAAAAGTGAAGATATTCCGTTATATCACAGAAAATACGTTTGATGCCTATTCCTGGCAGCTCATCGAGAATAAACAGAAGTTCATTGGACAGATCATGACTTCAAAATCCCCAGTCCGTTCCTGTCAGGATGTGGATGAAGCTGCCTTATCTTATGCAGAGGTAAAAGCCCTGGCAACGGGAAACCCTAAGATTAAGGAAAAAATGGACCTGGATATACAGGTAACGAAGTTAAAGATGCTGAAAGCAAACTATGAAAGTAATCTGTTCCGGCTTCAGGATGCGATTGCGGTAGAATACCCACAGCAGATTGCAAAATATGAGGAACTGAACGCAGCGTATGAAGCAGACATAGCCCATTTAGATACTGCCATGAATACGCCTTTTTCCATGGAGATACATGGGATCACTTATGATAATGAAAAGACAGCAGGTGAGATTCTTGTACAAGCGTGTACCAAAATGAAAAAGGAACATACAGATGCCGCAGACATCGGGACTTTTAAGGGATTCAAAATGAAGGTCTCGTATTCTCTTTTTGATAATAGTTTTTATGTAAAGCTGACAAGAGAATCCTCCGTTACTGTCGAAGTAAAGAAAGACCCTGTACGCAACATAGAACGTATCCTTACGGCATTAAGAAAAATGCCAGGACAAAAAGATGTTGCAGAAGAACGGCTGGAAGGGGCAAGACAGCAGCTTGTTCAGGCAAAAGAAGAAGTAAATAAACCTTTTGAAAAGGAAAATGAATTACGGTCTGTACAGGAACGTCTGACGAAAATAAATACAGAACTGGATATGAAACCAAAGGAAGAACCGAAAAAGATGATTAAGAAGGAGGAACTGAAAAAATGTCTGTAAGATTAGAAAAAATGGGAGAATGTATCCTGCGATTAAGAGAAGAACGGGGATATAGTCTGGAAGAATTAGCCGGACTCACGTTGTCATCGCCGGATGAATTAAGAAAGATTGAGAGTGGTACACAACAGCCGGACAAAATGACACTTACCCTTTTAAGCAATGTTTTAAATGTATATCCTGACAGTCTGCAGAACGGAGAGATTCATTACCGTGCTTCACAATCCAATCTGATAAATCTTATGAAGGAAACATTAAAGTATCTGGAGGGAACAGAAGAATATAACAAAGAGATTGAGGAACATATGGAAAAGCTGCAGAAAGAATATGATATACAGCGAGAGGAAAAGCAGGAAAAAGAAAAGACGGAACAGCCAGAAAAAGAAGAACAGGTATTACCGAAAAGAGAGCCGGAAAAAGCTGCACCCAGATTATAAATAAAATGTGCCGAATTTCGGTACGGATAGGAGATGGATAAGATGGAAGATAAAAGCAGAGAAGTCGTAATGGCAATTTCTAACGCAGCAAGGTATATGGACCCATTTTTTAAATTAACAGCAATGGGGACAGTGCTGTTGATTCAGTATTTTGCCCGCATGGTAAAGGAAAAAAAGCTCAAGGTAACTGAATTTACTGACTTTCAGAAATTTCTCAAAGCAACAGATGGAAAATATGACATCATGAACGTCCCGGAGATTCCAGAAGGACAGTTATCAGAAGAATTAGATGCACTGGGTATCCATTATATGGTATTACCCGATCTGGAAAAAAATGATGGGATGCTGCAGGTAGCAGTCTACCAGCCAGACAGGGAAAATTTTGGAGCATGGTATCAACGGCATATCCTGTCGCAGATGACAGGAGGGGAAAAAGATTTACAGCAGTTAAAGAATCTTACTTCTGGAAAAACAACAATCATTTCCTTCCCTCTTGAAGAGGAAGAAGAAGTGGTAAAGGAAGATTTTGAAAAAATGGGGATAAACTATTCCCAGCTTCCAGACCTTCACGTTGGGGATGGTGAGATACAGGTTGTTGTAGCCAATGCTGACCTCCCTAAAGTCGAATCATGGTATAAATTATATCGGGAAGATTTATTAAAAAAGGGTATGATAGATGTGCCTGCTATGAAAAAAATGTCGATGGACAATTATATGCAGACAGGACAGCAGACAGAAGCAGAGTATATTGATACGGCTTCGCCTGAATTAAAAGCAGCGAATGCAAAGTATGAGGGAAAACAAAAAGGAAGAATAGAGCAACAGATAGAAGCAGCCGAACACAATGCCATGAGACAGGAATCCTCAACAGCATATCTGCGATATATCAATGACCCATCATATATCCCGGTCAGTATTGATAAAAGAACACTGGTTGAAAAATCAAATGTGATAAATAAGGATGGGCTGGAGAGATATAACCAGTTCTCGTGCAGGATACCAGGTACATACGGTAAAAATGAAAAGCAACTGGTCATTCCTAATGAACAGGTTTTTGAAAAGCAGAATGGCTCTTATATTGCTTTCCTGCAGAAAGATGAATCTCCGTTTGTTTTTGATGTGATAACAAAACAGGTAGACCATGAGATGAGAAAACTGACAGGAGAAGAATTTGTAAAACGCTATTTTGATAAAGTAGATAAAACTGTTGAACGAAAAGTGACATCATTACAAAAATATAAGGAAAACACAAAGGCGAAAGATTTAAGTGATCTAAAGATAAAGATGCCGACTCCGCCGATCAAATCAAAATAATGTGCCGAATTTCGGTACAAAGAACAGGCAGTGATGCTATGCTGCCTGTTCTTTTTTATAGAAAAGGAGAAAGATTTTATGACACAGAAAAGAAAACCACCCTGGGGGATGTTTCTTATCGGCTTAGTTCTTGTACTTCTTGTTTCCTATTATGCAGCAGGGCTTTTTTCGCTGGATGGTGTGACAATGCAAAATTATCAGGATAAATTGACGTATATATTGTTGCACCCTTTCCGTAACTGGTTAAACAGTAAGACATCAGCAGTCATGGGGATTGCCCTGGTCGCATGGGCAATGTTTGTCTGTTATTACCTTACCTATTACCGTAATTTTCACCCGGATGCAGAACATGGTGTTGCAGAATGGGCAGACGTTGCTAAGACAGCAAAAAAACTCTATGGAAAAGGAGAAGAACCAGTTACTTTACTTAGTAAAAATATCAAGGTGAACGCAAAAGCCTTACCAAATATGCACATCCTTATCTTAGGAGGCTCCGGCGATGGAAAAACAACCTCTCTTTTGATACCGAATATCCTGCTTGCCAATATGACGAATATCATCTTAGATGTAAAAGGTGACCTGTTGAAAAATTACGGGGGATACCTGAAAGAAAAAGGTGTGACAGTAAAAAGCCTTAACTTTAAAGATATGTTACAATCTGACCAATATAATCCATTTGTATATATAGATAATTATACCGACATGGTAGAGCTTATCACAAATATCCAGACATCAGTAAAACCGCCAGATGCCCAAAAGGGTGACCCGTTTTGGGATGACGGTGTTGGTCTGTATCTGCAGTCTCTCTTTGAATATGAATGGCTTCAGGCGAAAGAAGAAAACCGTGTTGCATCCATGCCAGGGATTTTGGAACTGGTAAATAGGGAAACACAAAAGATAGATGAGGAAGGGACAACACAGTTACAGCAGGATATGTACAGATTACAAGAGAGGTATGGAGTAGATTATCCACCTGTGCGGGATTATAGAAAACTGAAGGAAGGAGCATCGGAAACAGTCCGTTCTATCGTTATCATGGTAAATGCACAGTTACGCCTTTTTGAAATCCCAGAAATCAAGAGAATCTTTGAAGGAACTGACGATATAGATATTCCATCACTTGGATTAGGAGTAGAGGGAAATCCAGAAAAAAAGACTGCCCTTTTTCTTGTTATGCCATCAGGGGATTCTTCCTATAATCTTTTTATCAATATGTTCTACACACAGTTATTCACTGTTTTAAAACGTATCGCAGATGATCGGAGAGATGGACAGTTACCTATCCATGTGCGGTTATGGGCAGATGAGTATTACGCTGGTCCAAAACCTTTAAACTGCGAAACGCTTCTGGGAGAGATACGAAGCAGAAATATGTCCATTGTTCCTATTTTGCAGGATATAGCACAGATAAAGACCTTGTATCCAAATGATAAATGGGAAATATTCACGGGAAACTGTGCAACAACGGTATTTCTCGGCAGTGGTGCTACTGCACATACAACACATCAGTGGATATCTGATATGTTAGAGGATATGACGATTGACAGCCGTTCCGAAAATTTAGGACATTCGCAGGGAGGAGGAAACCTGCAGATGAGCAAGGGTGGAATGAAGTTAATGACTCCGGGACAGGTCAGCCGGATGCCGAAAAATGATTGTATCCTGTTTCTGAAAGGAGAAAGACCAATCTATGATAAGAAAAACTGGTCATTTGATACAGAAGTATTTAAAGAAGCACAGGAGATAGCAGGGAAAAATGGTTATAAAAATCCTGTATATGTATCGTATGATGAAGAAAACAGGCAATACACTACAACCCGTTTCGAATCAAGACTAAATTATATCTCACAGGAAGATTATGAATTTTATGAAGAAAAAGCCAAGACGGATGATAACATACAGACATTCCAGATAGACGAAGATGCTTTTCTATATCTTAACTTCAACGAAACTCCGCAGCCAAGCCTTCGGGAGTTAGAGAAGATGGTGAAAAAGATACAGGTTTCAGAAAACAGTGAAGATGATGAAAATGAGGAGGACGAAAAGAAAGAAGATACTGTGCAGGATAGAAAAAAATGGGATTTATCTGGAGATATTATGGACTGTTTTCAGCGATATTCCAGTGAACTGTCGCAGGAAGAGCAGGAGGAAATCATAAAAGGTATCGAAGATGGCTTAACAGATCAGGAGATAAAGAGATATTTTGCCTTGTACGGAGCAGATAAAATGCAACAATACAGAAGGGTTCTCACGGCAAGAAAAAACAGAGGGTAGATACAAAAAAGCAGAAAAGACTTTAAGTCCTTTCTGCTCTTTTTTATCTCCTCTCTCCTAAATCTCTTTACGCCTGTCAACATGAAAAAATAAAATGTGCCGAATTTCGGTACACAAATAGCAAAGCATAATATATTTAAAAATTTAAATTTTTCCTCATAGAATTTATATAAAAATCCTTGATTAAAGAAATATTTGCGTTATTATTTTAAGACAAATGAATCAGGAGAATAACGATTAAAAAAGCCCCGGAAACAAATTGACATGTACTATTAAAGTAAGATATACATGTAGTACAAATGTAGGTATAGGCATAAAATTAAGGTGGGAATAATTTATGGGGAAAAAATGGAGACAATTAAAATATGAAGATAGATTAAAGATATATGCCTGGTTGCAGGATAAAACATCGGTTGCAACTATTGCAAAAAGGTTAGGTGTCTGCCGTCAGACAATCTATCGTGAAATAAAACGAGGGGAATTTGTAAAAAGAAATACGGATTACACGGAATCAACGGTATACGATCCATATGTTGCAGAGGAACATTATCAAAAAAAATTAAAGGAACGTGGACGAAATCTAAAAATAGGCAGTGATTTAAAGTTGTTACATTATATAGAAAAAAAGATAGTAGATGAAAAGCGTTCTCCGGCGGCTGCCTTACATGAAATAAAAAAAGAAGGAAAAGAATTTACAGTTACATTAAGTACCAATACTATATATAGTTACATAAAGAAAGGTATCTTTTTAAATATAACGATGGAAGATTTGCCGGAGAAGAAAAAGCAGCACAAAAAGAAAAAAGTAAAGGTACAAAAGAGAGTGCAGGCGGGGGATAGCATCAGCCAGCGTCCAGAACATATTGATTTCAGGGAAGAATTTGGTCATTGGGAAATGGATACGGTTGTAGGTCCTCAAGGTAAATCCAAAAAAGTCATGCTCGTTTTAACGGAGAGAAAAACAAGAAAAGAAATCGTGTATCTGATGCCTGACAGAAAGGCACAAACAGTTGTAAAAACATTAAACATGATTGAAAGAAAGTATGGAGAGCGATTATTCCGTGATGTATTTAAAACAATTACAGTAGACAATGGAGTAGAATTTTCTGATGCAGAAGGTCTGGAAAAATCGAGAAGAAATAAAAAGAAAAGAACGAAAGTATATTATTGCCATCCATATAGTAGTTGTGAACGAGGTTCTAATGAAAATGCAAACCGACTAATCCGACGTCATATACCAAAAGGAGTTAATTTTGATAAGAAAAGTAAAACCGAAATCAAGGAAATAGAAACATGGATAAATAACTATCCTCGTAAGATATTTGAGTATGATACAGCAGAAAATCAATTTATTAATGAAATGGAAAAATTAACAGGATAAAGCTAAGAGGTGCATATAGAAAATGGCTGCCGGAAGACAGTCTTTTTTCTATGCACTTTTTTAAAAAAGATGACAAAAATAATTGTAATTGAAGCCGAATTATGTCATTATAAATAATGAATAACAGGTAAACAATGTTAAAAATTTTTTTGAAAAAATGTTGCAAAAAAACTTGACATTTTCGGTATATGTAGTAGCAAATTTAAAAGGTGGCGTTGGAAAAACCACCACAACAGTAAACGTAGCTTATACATTTTCGGAAATGGGTGGAAGAGTATTAATTATCGACCTGGATCCACAATGTAACTGTACAAGATTTTTTGCAAAGGTAAACGGATACAGTAAAACGGTAAGAGATGTTCTTGAAAATCCTAAAGGAATAAATAGTGCAGTCTATCGTACAAAATACCAAGATATAGATATTGTGAAAGGTTCTGTTAAGATCACAGAGCAAAAGACTCCATGGAGACTGAAAGAAGCGTTAGGATATTTAAAGAAAGAATATGATGTCTGCCTGATTGATACCCGCCCTGTATTTGATATGCTGACAAAGAATGCATTGTATGCTGCGGATGTGTTCCTTACTCCAGTGAAATTTGATAACTTCTGCCGGGATAATCTCACAATGGTGGAAGATGCTTATCATGAGATTTTGGAAAACAATCCAGATCTGGAGTGGAAGATATTCGCAAATATGGTATCGAACACCAAAGCACAGAAATTATCTTCGGAGGATCTGATTGCTAAGCATGATTATCCGTTTTTACAGTCATGTATCAGCCGTACAGCGATTGTTGATAATGCGTTATCCCTTTATAAGCCGGTGGCAAAGCATCGTGTTATGAGTAATGTAGCACAGGATTTTGTAGATCTGGTGGAAGAACTTCTTGAGGATTAGGGGGTATCGGTTATGGCAAAGCTTGGGAATATATTTAATAAGGAAGAGATTAAAAAAGAAGAGCAGCATCCACGAAGAACGATCAAATGGATCCATTACTCTAAACTGAAAACAAATCCAGATCAGTATTGTCCTGCAAGAGATAAGGAAGAGATAGAATCCCTTGCAGATCTGATCGAAGCTGCGGGAGAAGTCATTGAAAATCTGTCCGTAAGTAAATCAGATACGGATGAATACCGGATTATTGCCGGACATAAAAGATGTGAGGCATGCAGGTTACTTGTAGAAGAGAGAGGACTGAAACAGTTTGAATTTCTCCCATGCATTGTAAATAATGTTAGCGTAGTACAGGAAAGTTTCCGTGTACTGGCTTCCAATGGCTATCATACGAAAAAGCCATATGAGCTGATGCATGAGATTACAGAGATGGAGAGACTTTTACGGGAACATCCAGAAGAATTCCCCCCTTCTTTACAGAAAGGTAGAATGGTAGAACGCTTATCAAAAAAAATGGGGATTGCAAGGGCTACGGTACAGGAGTACCAGCAGATCTCCAGAAATTTACTTCCAGAGGCAATGGAAAAATTTAAGGAAGGAGAGATAGAAAAATCTGCCGCACTCACTCTGGCGAGGCTGCCGGAAAAGATGCAGAAGGAAGTGATCGAACAGGGGATTACAAAAAATGTGGATATAGAAGAATATAAACAGAAGAATTTAGAACCGGGTGCGGTAGAGATACGGGTATCATACCGGCTGTTGGGTATAGATGAATATGACAGGTCTACTGTCTCCAGAAAAGCACTCGTAAAGTTCTTAAGAGGGAGATATGGGAGTACTTCCTATGAAATATCACAAGGGGAGATCAGGATCTCCTGCTCGGATAAAAACATCAGTATCTCAGAGAGATCCATTACATGAGAACGGTATGTGACCCTGCTTGACCAGTACTGCCCAAAAGAAGAAAAAGAAGAGCCAGAGCTTGTAGAAAGGAGGGAAGAACAAAGAGATATGGTACCAGAAATAGAAACAGAAGATACAGACTGCAAAGAGCCTGCCGGAAAGCCGGACAGGGAAGGAAGGGAAGTTTCTGTCCCGATGGATGAGTTAGTGGAAGAAGGAAGGGAAGAAACAGCAGGATTAACCCGTCAGGAATATATGAATTCTTTAGATATAAAAGAGGTTTCCAGTTATATTAGCCATTTTCTTTCTGAAGAAATCCTGCGGTGTCCGGAATTGATTGAAAAATGGCTAAAGGACTGCGTAAACGAAGAAGGACAGTCCGTATAAAAGATCAGTATTACATACATTCTGCCTGCCGGATGGAGAAGACCATGCCGTAGCTGCAAAAGCACAGGCAGAATTCGCACACTATTTGTGTGCAGCATATACTTTCATGTAAGGGGGATCCCTTTCCAGGATATTCCCCTTTACATTGGAAAAGAGAAGAGAGGAGAAAAAAAGATGAGATTGGACTATTTTTACAATACAGAGGGAGAACATTTCCGCTTTTACCAGATCCCGGCATTGCTTTTGGAGGAAGAGGAGTACAGGGGGATCAGTGATACTGCGAAAATATTATATGGAGTATTATTATCCAGGCTGGCATTATCCAGAAAAAATAGCTGGATTGAAAAAGATACTGGTCGTTTATATATCACATACAATCTGAAACAACTGGTAGAAAAACTGGGACGCAGTGATCGTACAATCAGCAAAGCAATGAAACAGCTTTCCGAAGTTGGACTGATCGAGAAGAAAAAAAGAGGACAGGGTAAGCCGGACATTATTTATGTGATGAACTTTACGGCTGTCCATAAAGAAGGTGCAAAAGAGACTGTCCCTGAAGAACAGATGGAGCAGAACCTACCTGAAGATAAGATGCAAGAAAATAAAAGAGAAGAAACTATAGCAGAGACAAGCATTACGGGAAAGGAAGACCAAAGGGGAGATTCCAGAAGCGAAGAAATGGATATTCACAGCAATAACAATCATATCATGATGGTCACAGATCAGTTCATTACGGAGGCAATTCAAAAAGGATATATACTCCCTGAAGGACGAAGTGTCCACGAGATTTCCATCGATCTGTGCATGATCGTGAAGGGAATCATATTTACCTGGGTAGCGGAACGGGGAAGGTTTGATCTTCCTGCGGTTACCAGAGATATGTACAAAAGAGCTCTGGTGGGCATCCTGCCTGCCTGAGAATTTATATCAGGATTCAAAAAACACCATCCGGTTGTTTTCAGGCTGCTGTAACGCCATTAAACTTTCGGATGGTGTTATTATTTGTTAATGATATTATTGACTATGCTTTTGACAGGTGGTCAGACATGAACCAGGGTTCCGATGATATCCTGCCTTTTATAAGTCCACAGAGGTGAATTTCGGTAATAGGCAAAGATCCGATCCTCCGGTATCTGGGTGTACTTCATCACAGTTTCTGTCATCCTTGCAAGGACTTGCACAAAAATCTCCTTATCATATTTATCAATGGCATCCTGGATAACTGCCACTTCTATTGCTGCACAGGGATCTGATGCTGCTTCATCTCCAAACAGCATAAAAGCCTCATCTTCAAAATCAGCCATTACAAAAGAGGCCTTCTCACAAGGGATCAGTTCTATTGCTTCCTTAAATTCTAAAGTCATACGATATTTTTTCTCACGATTGAGAAACACATTTGTTTTTACAGTAATTCTCGGCATATTCTCCCTCCCTGATTATATCAATTCCATACCCCAGTCCGGCTTGGCTGTTATGATCCGGCCTACTCCGATCATATCTGCTTTTTCCTCTTTCAGAAGTATTTCAGCATCCTGAACAGTTCGGACTCCGCCAGTTAGGAGAACAGGAATGTGAACCTCTTTTTTCACTGCCTCTGAAATGTCTCCGAAATAACCGGGATAGTTATGACCTTTACGGGCATAACAGCAGGTTCCTCCGGATATATCCAGAAGATCTACGCCTGCCTCTTCAAAACGCCTGCAAGCCCAGACTGCATCTTCAATCGTGGTACCTCCCACGGTATAATCGCATCCGCCCAGCCTGAGAGCAAAGAGGGATTTGTCGCCGATCACCTGACGGATACCCTTGATCAGTTCCATGTGGATCCGGGTCCGTCCTTCCAGTGTATATCCGTTATACGCATCGGTTCTCTTGTTGATCAGCGGAGAGAAGAACTGGTCAAGGAGGTAGGCATGGGCTGAATGCAGGTTGATTCCGTCATAACCGGCTTTCATGGCTCTCTCTGCAGCCCTGAAATAAGCCTCTTCCAGATCGTGAATCTCGTTAACTGTCAGCGGTCTCGGCTTCTCGGGATTGGGTTTTGCGTTGGGCCATCCGCAGGTCACACTGATATTGGATGAACTGACCGGCTGCTCCCCGGTGAAATCTCTGCTTGCTCCACAGCCTGCATGACTGATCTGCAGGATAGCAGTGCTTCCGTTTTTATGGATGATATCACAGATCCTTTTCAGTCCGTCAATATCGGAATCTCTGGAGGAAGAAAGCTGCGTCGGACTGGCCATTCCATCTTTTCTGACAAAGCTGTGCTCAACTACTACCAGGCCAAAACGGCCGCCTTTGGTACGCTCTTCATAATGCTGTTCTGTTTCCGGTGTTACTTTCCCGTCCACGCAAGTCTCACTGTGGATGGGCGCCTTAACCATACGATTTCTTAACTCAAAGCTGCCGACCTTTATTTTGTCTTTTATCAACATAGAAAAATCACACTCCCCCCATATAATCATATATTTTAATGATACACCTGCTTTAAGGAAGCAAATGGGAAGAAATCCAATGATTATGAGGAAAAAACCACACTGTTATGAACGCGTTCAGTTTCGTTAACAAATGTGTTTCAAATGGATATAATAAGATTATGGCAGCTGGAGAACCTGTCGCCGACGTGCGCGCTGCCATGCATAGCCAGGGATTTGATTTTCTGACTGTGGGAGTACCCAAAGAGAGTACGGAAGCCATTGACTTCTGGGAGAAACAGGGCTTTGCAATCTCCGGGAAAGAAATGGAATGGAACGGATTTGACGTGGTGATTATGGAAAGAACCATCTGAAATTGTTAAATCTGATTCTGGATAAAAGAAATGAAAAAGACCCGATCATCTATCCTTATTTCTTCCTGAATCCAGAGCGGGTGGGGATAACAGGGATGATCACCTGGATACTTGCCTTGCTTGCCGGCTTTATTGTTATGGGATATATTATTATGATAATTGATCATTTGTTGGGGAAAATGCTGAAATAGTTGGTGTCATTTTGGTGTCAAATGCTCAGAAACCGCATAAATAAAGGGTATACAGTTATAGTCCTGTTATCCGCATACCATTTTGATCCGGAGAATGGCTGATAAAGCCAGCCTCCGGGTTTTCTTTTTTTGCATGTTCTGCAAGTGTTTGAAGGTATTTGTTTGTTGTAAGCATTTCGGTAATTAATAGAGCGACATTTATAGTGAAACTTATAGTGACATGTCATTTTAAAAGTGATAGAAGTCCCTAGAAATACTAATGGGGGTCTTTAAAGTGAATTCTGGGAGTCAAACTATAAAGTAAAGAACAAGCATCCTGTCGCATAAAGAGGAACAGAGTATAGATTATCCGCCATTCCAAAATTACGTTCTGACAGCCTATACATAGGTAACTACAGCATACATCATAATTGGGTTGTACCCGGTTCTTCCCTTATCTGAACAATTGGCTAACAAGCCAGAAAAATCTAATTCCTCCATCACTTTTTTCAGGGTATAGACTGGATCGTCGTCAGGTAAACTCAATTCGAAGAAACTAAAGTTAATTTTCTGTTGCCCAAACTCAAAAAAGTCGTTATAATAATTAGTTGTTAGCATAGTTACATTATAACATGTAACGGAGAGAAAGATGGTTGTCGTTAGCCATCTTTTTTTCTTTTTTCAGATAAATTCAGGGAGGGTATGACTCGTTGTGAGTCATACCCTCCCTGCTTTGGAACTATCTATTTCCCGACAGCCCCTTTGTTGGCGTCAAAATCACTGCCAGTTGTTATCTGTATAAACGTCTGTGCCGGTATAGTCACCGGTGTCAGCATAATCCGACGGGAATGTTTTTTCCTCTGTAGGATAATCAAACTCTGTATCATCTTCCGTTCCATCGTCACTGTCGCTGGTATCTGTATCCGAAGTATCGTAATCGCTGGAAGAATCATCTTCGATCACATTATCCTCTGTATTATCAGTTGTGCTGTCGTCATAAGAAGGATCGTAAGTAGTATCGCCTGAAGAATCAGAGCCTGAAGAATCAGAGTCAGAAGTATCTGTACTGGTATCATCAGAGCCGGAATCATCGTAACTGTTATCTTCATAGTCATAATTGCTGTCTTCTGTATAGACAGTGAAGCCAGCATCTTCGGCTTCGCTCTGAGCCTGTGCTTCAGCATCAGCAGCAGTCTCCGGAGCTTCTTTGAAAGTCTTTCGTGCTTTGGCTACAGTGGTATCCTTGGGAACTACAGCGGTGATCATAAGCATGGCACAACAAAACAGTGCGGTAACCCCGGCAATTCTTAATTCATCTTTGTATCTCATAATAATAAATCCTCTTTTTTATTAAATGTAGTTTGATTTTTTATAAGTATAACATGTTCTGAGAGAAATTTGTATTTTGAATTATAAAAAAAGGTGTTATACTAAAATAGATGGATAAGATTTAATGGAGTGAGGAAAATGAAAAATAATAAATACGAAATTGATATGTGCAATGGAACGTTGATGGACAAACTGATATCCTTTTCATTGCCATTAATGTTGTCTGGAATCCTGCAGCTTCTATTTAATGCAGTAGACATCATTGTGGTGGGAAGATTTACCGGAAGTCAGGCATTGGCAGCAGTTGGTTCTACCACAGCGCTGATCAATATTTTTACCAATCTGTTTATTGGGATCTCTCTGGGTGCAAACGTTCTGGCAGCACGTTTTTATGCTTCTGGCAAAGAGAAAGAAATGTCAGAGACAGTACATACATCTATTACCCTGGCACTGATCAGTGGACTTGTTATGGCACTGGCAGGAGTATTGCTTGCAAGATTCGCACTGAATCTTATGGGAACTCCGAATGATGTAATTGACCAGTCTGTTCTTTATATGAGGATTTATTTTCTGGGAATGCCTTTCTTTATGCTTTATAACTATGGAGCTGCCATATTAAGGGCAGTAGGGGATACCAAAAGACCATTGTTTTTCCTGGTGATCTCAGGTATGACCAATGCAGTTCTGAACCTTGTACTGGTTATTGTGTTTCATATGGGAGTGGCAGGTGTAGCCATAGGAACTATTGTGTCTCAGCTGATCTCCAGTATTCTGGTGCTTCGCTGTCTCTACACTTCCAATACCAGTTACCGGCTGTATTTTTCAAAATTAGGAATCAAAACACAGTATCTGAAGCAGATCTTCCAGGTAGGAATACCGGCAGGTATCCAGAGTACAGTGATCAACCTGTCCAATGCCCTTTTGCAGTCTTCTGTAAACTCTTTTGGTTCTGTGGCAATGGCAGGATATACTGCTGCCAATAATATTTTTGGCTTTCTCTATATGTCTGTCAATGCAGTCACCCAGTCCTGTATGAGTTTCACCAGTCAGAACTATGGAGTAAAGAAACTGAAAAGAATGGACAGAGTACTTCTGGACTGTATGATCCTTTCTGTCGGTGTGGCACTGACCCTTGGCTGTGGAGCGTATTTCTTTGGACCGGAACTTCTGAAGATCTACACCAGTGATGCAGATGTAATCCGCTGTGGCGTGGAAGTCCTTGCCTTTACTACAGTACCATATTTCTGTTGTGGTATTATGGATCTGCTCCCGGGAGCCCTCCGGGGAATGGGATATTCCGGAGTACCTATGATTCTTTCGATTATCGGTACCGTAGGAACCAGGATTGTGTGGATCTTCGGACTTTTCCCTGCACACAGGTCTTTGAGTTTCCTGTTTATTTCCTATCCGGTATCCTGGATCCTTACGATCCTCATGCAGGCAGTGTGCTTCTGCTTCGTAAGAAAACATGTGCATCAGTCAGTGAACCGGGATCTGGCATAAGCTTTTGTTATATTTAATATACAAGAGATGAAATTTACATTTTATAACGATGCTTTTATAATAGGGCACAAAAGGAGGCTTTATTATGAGCACGATTTTTCCAAGGGAAGAAAAAGCAGAACAGATATTTGATGAGATTCTCAAAAACCCTCATGCATGCGAACGTTTAAAAGATACGTTTTTTGAAGCAATTCCATCAGCGGAAGAAAGTGAAGGTGCAGGAACAGACATTCCGGGAACTGTTTTTGCGGCAGCTCTATTTACTGCATACGAAAATAAAGATCTGTCTGCATTTATGATGGCAGTCTGCAACAGCAGTGTATTTGATCTTCTGCGAAATTCGTTTCTAATTTCGATACGTTTTAATGATAAGGGTGTGGAAAATCCCATATTTCTTACGGACGAAAATGGAGATCTGTTGTCTGGGTCACATCAGCATGCCTGTGCGAAAAAATACAAAATGTTTCATAAGCTGTATGAACAGCAGGATGAGATACCGGATTATCATATGTACATGGCGGACGGATTTCGGGAAAAACATGGTTATAATGAGAAGGGGGAGATTGAGACATTCAGAATTTCAGAACACACAGGAATTCTTATGCTTTTTGAATTTCCGGAATCTGTTACACTGGAGATTAACGAAGAGAGATCTTATGCCATTATATGGAAATATCTGATGAAATTACAGGAACAGCTGCCCCGGGCATTAATGTATTATGGAAGACGTGATGAGAACGGAGTTGAAAAAAACACCAGCAAACTTGAAATTTTTCTTCCATTCTGCCATTTTGAACATGAAATGGAAAAAACAGTTGAGCTTGCCAACGGTATCGGTCTTGGATGTCGTGAGGCAATCCTGGCAGAAATAAAGGCTCTGAAAAATGATCCTAAAAACAAAACAGCCGGGGTGTGAATAAAATGCAGCAATTAATAAGAAAAAACCATATGGATATATCTTGGCATGAATATACAGATGAAGATGGCGCCAATGTTCCTGTTACGCAGGCAAGTCTTACAGAAAAGGCATCCATTACTGGACGAGTTGGGATTATGTTACTTTCCTGTGGAACTGGTGCCTGGTGGGTCAGAAGTTCTATGAATACACTTGCTGAAATTATGGGAATTACCTGTACAGCAGATATAGGTCTGATGTCCATAGAGTATACCTGTTTTGATGGTCAGGATGGCTTTTCCCAATCTCTTTGTCTGACCAATACAGGAGTAAATACATCAAAATTAAATCGGCTGGAGCATTTTATCCAGGAATTTGAAGTTGACGGAAAAGATATGTCAGGTGAGGAATTACATGTACTGCTTGATAACATAGAAAAAATTCATGGACTGTACTCACCGATTGCACTTGGTTTTGCGGCTGCTCTGGCCTGCGGCGGATTTACTTTCCTGCTTGGTGGAGGCCCCATTGAAATGTTCTGCGCTTTTATAGGTGCAGGAATTGGAAATTTTCTTCGTTGTAAACTGAGTAAACATCATTTTACTTTATTTTTGTGTATTGTGTCTTCTGTATCACTTGCATGTCTTGTTTATGCGGGACTTCTCAAAATTGGTGAGATGCTGTTTGGGATTTCCATCCAGCACGAGGCAGGATATATCTGTGCGATGTTGTTTATTATCCCGGGTTTTCTATTTATTACCAGCGGAATTGACCTTGCCAAATTGGATATGCGGTCCGGGACAGAGCGACTGATGTATGCATTGATTGTGATTTTGGTAGCAACCATGGCGGCCTGGCTTATGGCATTAATCCTTCATTTGCAGCCAGTTGATTTCCTGAAAATATCTTTACCAGTTGGAGCCTGGATTTTACTTTGTCTTATTACAAGTTTTTGTGGGGTATTTGGATTTTCAATTATGTTTAACAGCCCGGTCCGGCTGGCTGCAACAGCAGCAGGAATAGGTGCCATTGCAAATACTCTTCGACTGAAGATGGTTGATATGACTGCCATACCGCCTGCAGGAGCTGCTTTTGTAGGTGCACTGACAGCAGGAATCCTGGCATCGCTGATTAAAAGTAAAGTAGGATATCCAAGAATTTCCCTGACAGTTCCATCTATTGTGATAATGGTTCCGGGTATGTATCTTTACAGAGGGTTTTATAATCTGGGAATCATGTCCCTAGATCCGGCAGCGTCCTGGTTTGCATCAGCGATACTGATTATTGCCGCATTGCCGCTGGGACTGATATTTGCAAGGATACTGACAGATGAAACATTTCGGTACTGTACATAAACAAAAACAGGTCTGATTGCTCAAATAAACAGATGGATTATAAAAAGGTACTGAAAACCTCCTGATGGTGGTTTCCGGTACCTTTTTTGTCAGAGAGAAAAATAGAATAACAGGATATACAACAGTTGCTTTTTTAACGTAAAATGTTTTAATGGGATCTGCTCCATTGAAATCTTAAACTTTTTTAATATTGCTGAACAAAAGTGTGCGTATTTTTGTATTACTTCGGATCAGGATTCTACATACGATATGCTTGCTACACTGTTTTGGATCCGGGTATTCTTCAATGGAAAGCATAAGCAGACTGCCATTTAGTGTTCTCAAGATAGATAAGTGTCTGATCGATCACGTATGTGAGACGAGAGTGAAAATTCTTGTGGATCATATAATAAAATTATCAAAAGCCCTAAATATGAGGGTACTTGCTGAAGGTGTTGAAACAACAGAACAACTGGATGTATTACGAAAAATCAAGTGCGATGAGATACAGGGATTTTATTATGCACGACCAATGCCAGAAGCTCAGTTTATAGAATATGTAAGAAAAAGCGATAACCACAAGAAACTCTAGCAAAGAAACACCGAAAAGACGACATACAAAAAAGTAAAAGTAGATAAGAGGTTTTACGGAAAATTGAAACTGTTTGTTAAGATAAGATATCCATAACAAGTCTATGTTGTCCGTTATCATTTCAATGAAATGTCATGTGAGTAACAAATCTGGAGTTGACGAGGAGGTGATTTTATGAAAAAATTTATGCCCATTATCTATGTTATAGCATTCGTTATTGGTATTATCTTCATCGTAACAGCAGATACAGGATTGATTACAAGTTATTATCCTGCTTTGATTGCAGGCATAATCATTAGCTGCTTTGCGAGAGTGTTCCTTGCTATCTACTTATATGTTTGGCATAAGCAATCTAAGTGAGTTATGTCAATTCAAGTTTGTAGAATTCAAAGTCTAATATGAAATGTGAGATAGAGCGTATGGATGAAACTGCAACAACTGTAAATAAACCTTTGATTCCTGATGGACGACCGGAGA
>OLRY01000195.1_pt1 | contig 86629 bp, 66 predicted proteins | sample 1672541 | NCBI WGS metagenome assembly OLRY01 (sample SAMEA3136697, study PRJEB25190) | human gut metagenome | biome: human gut; feature: human-associated habitat; material: faeces | place: Austria | collected 2013 | reverse complement strand
TTAAACACGCTCCGAAGCCGCATCTGGGATATGGTATTATTTCTTTTTTCTGTGTGTTGGCTCCAGAAGGAATGAATACATTCTAATTCAAGAATGTCTCGGTATTCTTGATGCGAGATGTGCATCATGCAACGTATGACACGCATTGATAAAAACGATGTATTGCGACAATATAATGATAAATGTATCATGTACAGCGATAAATTGCAGTATCATCTTATCATCAGTGAAACTTGAAAAAAGGTTCAGCATAGCGAAGAGAGTAAGTAGCAGACTCCTGACCTCTCCCCCTTCTCTCCTCAAAAACTATTGCATTCATTTCTTCTGGAGCCAGCAAGCAGAAAATAAAAAAGGCAGCCTATAGCCAATGTAATGTGAGAGCAAGTAAAAATGCCGGTCAGGCATTTTCTACGCAGCGATATCTTTACAGTGGCTATAGGCTGCCTTTTTTATTTTCGTCTATTTCCCCAATGAATAATAAAATAGTAATTTTAATGGAAAAATTTTCTCTTTTCTGGTATACTAATACAGCATTAGAAATAGAACAATGAAAATTTGGGAGGTTTTAAAATGGCTTTAGATACAGGAATGAAAATGATAAAAACGGAGAAAGTAACAGTAGAGAATGCGGCTAAGACATTAGGAAGCGGAAGTCTTTTAGTATACGGAACTCCTGCGATGTTATTATTAGTGGAAAAGACAGCAGTTGCTTTATTAGATGGCCATCTTGATGAGGGAATGACAACGGTTGGTACGAATTTAAATGTGGATCATGTTTCTGCCAGCCCGATTGGTTGTGAAGTAAGTTGTGAAGTGACGCTTACAGAGATTGATAGAAAGAAGCTGACTTTTGCAGTGGAAGTGAAGGATCCTGCAGGTGTGATCGGTAAGGGAACACATGAGAGATTCATTGTAGATGCAGAGAAGTTTCAGAATAAAGCGAATGGAAAGTTTGACAAGTAATGACGGATACAGGAAGAAAGAATCAGAATTTTAAAGAAAAGATTTCTACAGGGGAGCCGATGCGCCTGAATAAGTTTCTAAGTGATGCAGGTGTGTGTTCTAGAAGACAGGCAGACCGCTATGTGGAGCAGGGCCGTATTTTGATTGATGGAGAGCCGGCACAGTTAGGGCAGAAGGTTCATGCAGGACAGGAAGTTCGTGTCGATGGTAAGTGCATTTCGATAAGCCGTAAGCAGATTGTTCTGGCTGTGAATAAGCCAAAGGGAATTGTCTGTACTACGGAGAAGAGAGAAAGAGATAATATCGTTGATTTTTTGAAGTATCCGGAGAGAGTTTATCCGGTAGGAAGATTGGATAAGGATTCCGAAGGTCTTATTTTAATGACGAACGATGGGGAGTTAATGAATGAGATTTTAAAGGCGAGAAATTATCACGAGAAAGAATATGAAGTGACGATCAATCGTCCGGTGACGAATGCCTTTTTAAAGCAGATGAGTGAGGGAGTGGAGATTCTTGATACAGTTACCCGCCCATGTAAAGTAAAAAAGACAGGTGTGTATACATTTCGTATTATTCTTACACAGGGAATGAATCGCCAGATTCGTCGTATGTGTGAGGCATGTGGCTACAGAGTAAGAGAGTTAAAGCGTCTTCGTATTATGAATATTCATCTGGGAGATCTTCCGACAGGAAAGTATCGGGAAATTACCGGCGAGGAGCTTTCTAAGCTTGAAAAACTTGCCGGAAGAAAACCGGAAGGGGTTTATCATGGATAAGCAGGCAAGAATGAAAGAACTTGTAGAAGTATTGAATAAGGCTTCTAGAGCATACTATCAGGAAGACCGGGAAGTATTTTCCAATAAAGAATACGATGAATTATATGATGAACTGCAGGCGTTAGAGAAAGAGACTGGTATTGTTATGAGCCAGTCTCCGACACAGAATGTCGGCTATGAAGTACTTAGTGAACTCGAAAAAGAAACACATGAAAGTCCGATGTTGTCTTTAGATAAGACAAAGAGCCCGGAAGCATTACGAGACTGGTTAGGTGAAAGGGAAGGGCTTCTTTCCTGGAAAATGGATGGTCTTACGGTTGTGCTTACGTATCGTGACGGTATTTTGCAGAAGGCAGTAACGCGGGGGAATGGTGTTGTAGGTGAGGTTATCACGAATAATGCCAGAGTATTTAAAAATCTTCCGGCAAGGATTCCGTTTGCAGGTGAGGTCGTTCTTCGTGGTGAAGCAGTAATCAAGTATTCGGATTTCCGAAAGATTAATGAAGGAATTGAAGATGTTGATGCGCGTTACAAGAATCCACGTAATCTGTGCAGTGGTTCTGTAAGACAGCTGAATAATGAAGTGACAGCCAGAAGAAATGTATTTTTCTTTGCATTTGCACTTGTAAAAGCAGAAGGAAGAGGACTGGAGAATTCTGTTGAAAGCAATATGCTCTGGGTACAAGATCTCGGCTTTGAAATTGTACCGTATAAGAGAGTGACAAGAGAAAATATTATCGGAGAAGTTCAGCAGTTTTCAGAAAAAATCGTAGAAAATGATTTCCCTTCAGATGGACTGGTTCTTATTTATGATGATATTGCTTACGGGAATTCTCTTGGAAGAACGGCAAAGTTTCCTCGTAATGCTATTGCGTTTAAATGGGCAGATGAGGAGGCAGAGACAAAGCTTTTACACATTGAGTGGAGTCCGTCAAGAACAGGGCTTATTAACCCGATTGCTGTTTTTGAACCGGTGGAACTTGAGGGAACGACAGTCAGTCGCGCGAGCCTTCATAATATCAGCATTATGGAAGGACTGGAGCTTGGAGAGAATGATCATATCAAAGTTTATAAGGCAAATATGATCATTCCTCAGATCGCTGAGAATTTGACGAGAAGTGGAACATGCAGTCCGATTGCCCATTGTCCTGCCTGTGGTGGTGCGACAGAAGTGCGGATTGAGAATGATGTGAAGACGTTATACTGTGTGAATCCGTATTGCAGCGCAAAGAAAGTAAAGCTCTTTTCTCATTATGTGAGTCGTGATGCGATGGATATTGAAGGATTGTCAGAAGCAACATTGATGAAGATGATCGAGCAGGGATTTTTGTCTGAATTGAATGACCTGTACACTTTAGAACAATATAAAGAGCAGATTATTGCTATGGACGGATTTGGTGAGAAGTCGTATAATAATTTAATACAGTCTATTGAAAAGTCAAGAGAGACACAGTTATTCCGTTTTGTTTACGGAATCGGAATTCTTAACGTTGGAAGTTCAAATGCGAAGCTTTTATGCCGTCATTTTGGCAATTCGTTAGAGAATCTCCGAGGAGCATCCGTAGAAGAGATGACACAGATCGATGGAATCGGAGAAGTAATCGCAGCAAGTGTAAGAGATTACTTTGATAATATCCATAACCAGAAGCTCCTTGAAAAGCTACTCCCATATTTACATTTTGAAGTGGAGAATATATCAGCAGAAGGAGAATCGGCACAGAGCCTTTTAGATAAGACATTTGTTATTACCGGAACGGTAGAGCACTTCACAAACCGAAAGGAATTAAAAGAGAAGATTGAAAGCCTTGGAGGCAAAGTGACAGGTTCTGTTTCTAAAAAGACAGATTATCTTATCAATAACGATACGATGTCTTCTTCAAGTAAGAATAAGAAAGCGAAAGAACTTGGAATACCTGTGATCACAGAAGAAGAATTTCTTTCGATGATTAATAATAATTGACAAAGATTAAAAATGATGAAATAACAATAGAATGTTTTACAAAAAAGAGACTTAGCGACAGCAACGGGTTGAAACAATAATAGAAAAGAGATGAAAATATATGCCAATCAGAATAAATACTGATTTGCCGGCAAAAAAAATACTGGAACATGAAAATATTTTCGTAATGGATTATGAACGTTCTTTAAGACAGGATATTCGTCCATTAAAAATTATTATCATGAATCTGATGCCTACAAAGCAGGAAACAGAGCTTCAACTGTTACGGAGTCTTTCTAATACACCGTTACAGGTTGACATTACCTTTTTAAAAACAGAAACACATAATGCGCAGAATGAATCCAGAACCCATATGGAAACTTTTTATACGATTTTTCCTGAAATCAAACAGCAGTATTTTGATGGATTACTTATTACAGGAGCACCTGTAGAGACACTGGATTTTGAAGAAGTAGATTACTGGCCGGAATTAGTGGAAATTATGGAGTGGTCTAAAACACATGTCACTTCAACCTTCCACATCTGCTGGGCAGCGCAGGCAGGTCTTTACTATCATTATGGTGTGCGTAAGGAACTGTTAGATGAAAAGATATTTGGAATTTTTGAACATCGTACAATTCACAGAAAGACTCCTCTTGTCCGGGGATTTGATGATGTATTTAATGCACCACATTCCAGACATTCCAGGATTGTCAGAGAAGATGTGGAGAAGAATCCAGAACTGACGATTCTGGCAGATTCCGAAGAAGCAGGTCCTTTTATTATTATAGCAAAAGAAGGACGACAGATTTTTGTAACCGGACATCCTGAATACGACGTTATGACACTTGACGGAGAATATAAGAGAGATCTGGCAAAAGGAATGGATAATGTTCCGTTCCCAAAACGTTATTACAAAGACGATAAGCCGGAATTAGGACCGGTAAAGTCATGGAGATGCCATGCCAATACGTTGTATACGAACTGGCTTAACTACTATGTATACCAGATGACAACCTATGATCCATTAGAGATTCAGAATCTGAAATAGGGGATTTTGAAATCTTTTGGAGTTGGCCAGGGAGACGACCCCCGAAAACTTTTTAGATACCAGATGTAAAGATAATCGCTACGCAGAAAATGCGTCACCGCATTTTTGCTTGCTCCGACATTACATCTGGTATCTAAAAAGTTTTCGGGGGTCTGTTCGTTGGCAACCTGCAAAAAGAATTCTCGGAGGATTTCTATTTCAGATTTTAGGGGGAGAAAAGGGGAGGGTTCCGAAGATTTCATTTCTCACCCACAGGCTCTTTTATACAGTATTTTCTAAATAAATACCATCATGTATTAAATTAACAGAGTGGAGCACAAAGTCTACGAGAAAAGAAGAGTATTTCATATAAAACTCCAAGTCGCACTCGTCTCTTTTTAATAACACTTAAAGTTTTGACATAAAAAATAGTGAAGCGCAGCACATAGCCTACAAAAGAAAAAGAATTTTTTATATAACAATGAATCTGACATTTGAAAAACATCTGCCGAAATATCTCTATCGGGGCGGACACGTTTTTTGTCCGAATCCGAAGAGATATTTCGGCAGATGTTTTTCAACAGGCACGATTCATGTTATATAAAAAATTCTTTTTCGTTATACAGAACTAAAAGCTGCGCGCATCATAGTCTGTGAAATTTACTTGTTAAAAAGAGCCGGACGATAAGCCGGGTTATGTCGTGAATGATCATCTGTCTACTTCTGCTGTTGCCAGCAGCCTCTAGCGACCCACCTGAAAACAATCCGGGCCAGATTATCGTTTTACATTCGGTCTTGCTTCGGGTGAGGTTTACATGGCATTCTCTGTTACCAGAGAATCGGTGGGCTCTTACCCCGCCTTTCCACCCTTACTGGCATAAGCCAGCGGTATATCTCTGTTGCACTATCTTTGGAGTCACCTCCACCGGACGTTATCCGGCACCCTGCCCTGTGAAGCCCGGACTTTCCTCTTCCCAGACCTTTCGGTAACAAAGGGAAGCGATCATTTATCCGACTCTTACAAACAAATATAAGATGCAAAGCATCGCTCATCATTCTAGCAAATAAGGTGAAAAATGTCAAGGTAAGAAGTTTGTAAGGACTTTTAGAGTAGTTTTATGGTAAAATGTAACCATTCAATGTTATGCAGAATTTTAATAAAAACATAAAGGAAGGGCAAATGTATGGAAAAGAATGCTAGTATTCTCGTAGTAGATGATGATAAAGAGATTGCGGATCTTGTGGAGATTTATCTGGTGAATGATGGATATCAGGTATTAAAGGCATCGGATGGGGAACAGTGTTTAGAAACGCTGAAGCAGCATCCGGAGGTTCGTATGCTTATTCTTGATATTATGATGCCGGGAATTGACGGGTTAGAAGTGTGTCGTGAGATTAGAAAGACCAGTAATATTCCGATTCTTATTTTATCAGCTAAGGCGGAAGATATGGATAAGATTGTTGGCTTTGGTACGGGCGCAGATGATTACCTTACGAAGCCATTTCATCCGTTAGAGCTTCTTGCAAGAGTAAAGTCGCAGATGAAGCGCTATACGACAATACAGTTAGGAGAAGAGCAGGAAGCGGCTGGGAAGGATGAGATCGAGATTCAGGATCTTACGATTAACAAGGCAGCGCACGTAGTGAAAAAGAACGGAAAGGAAATTGCACTGACACCGATTGAATTCGATATTTTATATTTATTAGCATCGAATCGAGACAGAGTATTTAGTACAGATGAGATTTTTGAAAAGGTATGGAACGAGAAAGTTTATGAAGTGAATAATACGGTAATGGTTCATATACGAAGATTGCGTGAGAAGATTGAAGATAATTCCAGAAGTCCGAAGATTTTAAAAACAGTATGGGGGGTAGGCTACAAAATTGAAGGTTAAGCGATTTAAAAGCTTTCGTTTTAAGATGATCATGTACATGTTTTTAAGTCTTCTTGCAACAATTGCAACGGAAGGCCTCATATTCATGGGAATCTATTTGTATGAGACGGAGATCATAGCTGGCGAATATAAGAAAGTGTGGGGAGCATCCGGGCAGGGAAAGATGAGTTTAGGAACATTTACGATGTCACAGTCTGTAGCGCTTGATGCCTGGGTGATCGTAATATTTACCATATTGCTTCTGGTTATTTATTTTATTTTGATATCGAATAAGTTCGTTATGTATGTCAGGGAGATCATCAGTGGCGTAGAGCGTATGAAGTCGGGAGATCTGATGGAAGAGATTCCTGTGCAGGGAGAGGATGAGTTCTCAGAAATCGCTGCTTCAATTAATGAGATGCGGCAGAACCTGTATGAAACGATGGAATCCCAGAAAGCAGTAGAGAAGACGAAAGATGAACTGATTACCAATGTAGCACATGATCTTAGGACACCGCTTACATCGATACTTGGTTATCTTGATCTCCTTACACAAGGAGACTTTCTTACGGAAGAACAAAAGCAGAAGTATCTTGGAATCGTATCATCGAAAGCAAAGCAGTTAGAGACACTTGTAAAAGATTTATTTGATTATACAAGATACGATAAGAACAAAGTAAAGATAAAGAAAGAGATTCTTGATCTGAATCTCTTTGTTCCGCAGTTAGTAGATGAATTTTATCCAAGCTTTATGGATCACAAGTTAGAGTGCCGCACAGACTTTTATGAAGGGGCACTCAATATCGAGGGAAACGGCGAGCTTCTTGCAAGAGCGATCGGTAATCTGATTTCAAATGCGATTAAGTATGGAGTAGATGGAAAGCTTGTAGAAGTGCATACCGGTCTGAAAGATAAGATGGCATTTGTAGCGATCGTTAATTACGGAAAGATTATTCCGGCAGAAGATCTGGATAAGATTTTTGATAAGTTTTACAGAGTAGAGAATTCAAGATCCTTAAAAACAGGCGGAACCGGGCTTGGACTTGCGATAGCCAAAAACATTGTGAATCTTCATGAGGGAGAAATATGGGCAACAAGTGATGAATCCGGAACCAGATTTCAGATTGAGCTTCCGGTCGTGCAGGCGCATGCACCAAAAGCCGGAAAATAACAGAAAAGATACGAGGAATGAAGTATGATTAATGATTTATTCCGTACTTACAAAAAAATTATAATATTACTTCTTTTACTTCTGTGTTCCGTTGTTTTCTGGTTTTACGGATGTCGGCATCAGCAGCGGGGACAAAAGATAGTCGTAGAATGGGATAAGAAGACATTAGAAGGTACGAATGGATATTGTTACAAGTTTAAGACAGAGAACTGTACCGGAAGTGTTGTTTTTGGTGTGGCGGGATATGTTGCCAGAGATAAGGAAATGCCAGTCACATTAAAGATTCGTTCTACAGATAAGAGCTTTGCCGGCGTAATGAAAGTTACACTTCCGGGAGAGAACGGAAAAGGAATTGCCTATCAATCGGCGATCAGGTGCCAGCGCTCAGAAGAACAGACCATTACGTTGAATGTTCCGCAGCTTGGGAATCCATCGGTGATCTGTTTTGAAATCAAGGATTCCTTTGGAGTAACACAGTTGTCGGAGAATGTTTCTTTTTCTGATAAGAAGAATAAAGAAGAGGAAAGTAGTGGACAGAGCGAAAGCCTGATCGGTGTGTTGAGCAGCCAGTCGAGACAGTTATCTTATTTAAACAGTATAGAAGTTGGAGAAGAGAGCGAAGAAGATATCAGGATCATTACCTTTTCAAGAAAAAGCTTTCCACAAAGTGTAGAAGCTTTTCAAGGACTAGATGGAATCATCATTGATTCGTTTGATACCGGACAGTTATCTAAGGAACAGAAGCGCGCCCTTAGAAAGTGGGTTAAAAAGTCAGGAGGGAAGCTGCTCCTTACGGGAGGAAAACAGCAGGAAGACTCTAAAGATTCGTTAGAAGGAATCGGAAAAGATTTTGGTATCGTACAGGAAGGAGTTGAAGTTTCTGCTCTGTCTGATCCAGAGGGAGAAGGGGGTGGACAGGAGCTTTCGGTTCTTATGAGTACGTTGGAGTTTTCAAAAAAATACACCTGGAATTCCTATAAAAATCTTAATCCGGCGATTGCATATACAGCAGTGGTTGGGGCAGGAAGGGTATCGGTACTTCGTTTCAGTCTTAGTAACACTTCTTATTTGCAGTGGAGTGGAAGAGATAAGATGACTTCTACTGTAATGACACATTTTCTAGAAAAAGATAACGAAATGGAAAGCAGTGATACGAGTCTTTGGTATGTAAAGAAATCTTTGTATGCCTTTATGAAGTCACAGTTACCGAATACATTTTATTATGGCGTTTTCTTTATTTGTTATATTTTAATGCTTGTAATGATTGCCTATTATTATCTCAGAAAGATTAAAAAGAGAGAGTACATCTGGATTGTCGTTCCTGTTCTGGCAATATGCTTTACAGCAGGTATGCTTGTGCGCTCAAGAGGAATGACTGGGAACAATGACAGTGCTTTTTCTGCGTTAAGAGTAAGGGATAGTGAAAAGCAACAGGAAACCATTTACTTTCTCTATCAGACAAACGAGGGAGAAGAAGCAAGTGTGAATCTGCTTCCATCGGTTACTTCCGTAGTTCCGGTAGATTATAATTATCGGATGATTACTGGAAAGAATATAAAAACTTCCGGCGAGGACGTTACGATAAACAATACAAAGAAAGGATTTGATATTGCTTTTGAAGAAAGCGTGCCGGGAAGTTCAAGAGTTTTGAAATTATCAGGAGATGTCGGTGACCATTCAGAAAAAGAAGTGTTTTGTCAGAATCTGACCAGAACATATACTGCATTTTCTGGAGATATTACAAATATTTCTGCAAATAATTTTTCCAGAGTTATTTTAATGAGGGACAATCAATATGTGATTCTTAAGAATATAAAGGCAGGGCAGCAGGTTTCGGTTTCTGAAAGTATGGTGAAGTGCTGGAATCGTTATGATGAAGAAAATACAGTTTTTGGAACAGACAATGAAAATACAGTAACAGGGAATCTGATGGAATATATTCAGCAGACCTATATGAATACAGAAAAGTCGCAAAATGAACTGCTCATCGTTGGTATAACGAATGAAAATGATTTCAAGCTCTTTTCAGATAAAAATGTTTTGAAGAATCATGTCACAATGATAGTTAACCATTTTCCTATAAAGGAGAAGAATACTGGCGAGAAGATTTTGAATATTAATATATCCTGTCTGGAACAAAAAGAAGAAGGTCTGGCGATTGAAGAAGATACGTTAGATGAAAAAAAGACAGAAGCGACGTATATCTTTGACCGAAAAGAGGAGATACAGGCGCTTGTGAGAAACAAGGATAATTTCACCGGCAAGATTTATGCCTATAATTACCGTACAAAAAAGAAAGACAGGATTTTTACCTCTGCAGGTGAGTGCCTGTATGAGGAGGCTCTTAAACCGTATTTATCAGATTCCGGTGAAATGATGATTACGTATCAGTTAAAAGAGAGCAATGAGTATACGACTGCACCGGTGATTTCGTTAATTTATAAAGAATAACAGGGGGAAAAGAATGCTGGATTTTCAAAATATTTCTATTGACAGAAAAGGGGAAAAAGTATTAGATCATTTCAATCTCAAAGCCCCGGATGGAGTGATACTAGCATTGCTTGGGGAGGATAAAGAAGCGAAATCCATGCTTCTAAAGGTGGCTTCCGGTGGAGAAAAGCCGGAAGAAGGACAGATTTATATGGATGGCATCTCTATTTATGAAGAAGGCAGGAATGCTTACTGTAATTTTGGATATATGTCAAAAGAATATGGCTTTTATAATCTTCTGAAGGTGGAAGAGTACTATGAGTTGTTTTTATCCTTGTATAAAGTAGGAGGACGTTACCGGAGCAGGCGGATCGAAGAAGTTCTTGAGATGCTTGAGATGACCCAGTATAAACAAACATTTATCGGAGAACTTCCAATAGATACTTTTCCATTTTTATATCTGGGAAAGGCAATCTTGCAGGAACCGGAATGGCTCTTAATGGATGACCCTTTTGACAATATGAGTGTTACAGCAAGAAAAAAGATGATAGGAATTTTGCTGAGTCTGCATGAAAAAGGAACATCCATGATAATCAATACATCCATGTATCCCGAAATGATGGGTTTTATTACAGATGTTGTTGTAATAGAAGAAGGAAAGAACCTGACCTTTGGACCGGTGGAAGAAGTATACGCAGAAGCATTATGTAAAAGTCCAGTGCGGATGCATATTTTAGCCCAGATGGAAAAAGCACTGGAAGTATTAAAAGAAAATCATCTGGTTGACAGGGTGACGGTTGACGGAGATGATGTCATTTTCCGGTTTAACGGCGGAGAGAAAGAAGAAGCAGAGCTTCTGACTGATTTAGTTGCATCCGGTGCATTAATTCACAATTACATGCGGGATCTGGCTAATATAGAAGAAATTTTCCGGAGGTAAGAGCTTATGCTAAATCCCTTTTTAAAAGTAGAATGGTTAAAAGAAGGAAGAAATGTCCGTCTTCCGATGATCATTATTTTTTATAATGCAATTCTTGCATTTATCACAATTTTATTTATGTTTTTTAATGCAGAATCTTTACAGGAAGGCTATTCCTATAATACCTCTTCTTATCTGTATCAGTTTTTGATCATAAGCACTTTTCAGATTGGTATGATTTTTGTTTTGATGCCGTTTTCTGTGTGGGGATTCTATGCGACAGACAGAGAAAAGCATATGTTAGAAGAATTCGCTATGATACCAGGTTCTTCCAAACAATTTGTAATCGCAAGAGTTTCTGTAATTATTGCCATATATATGATGCTCTTTGTATCAAGCCTTCCGATTATTTCTCTGTCCTGCATCTACAGTGGCTTACCATGGCGAAAAATCCTACGCCTTGGAATCATGATGCTGATCTGTACTTTTTGGAGTGCATCAATCTCTGTTTTTTCATTCAGTTACTGCAAGAAAGGAATCTGGGCATTTGCACAGAATACAGCAATCGAAGCAATGTTTGTTTTGGGAACAGTTTTAGCAACGGAAATAATACGGTCATTTTCGATTTCAGTAACAGGAGCAGAAAGTCTTGCACCGATCGCTATTAATTTATGTATGCTTTTTAGTTTGCTGAATCCTCTGGCAGCATATATGGGGTATTATGGAAACATTACAGGAGACAGCGGATTGATGAATCTTTACTGTGGAAGAATCGGAATAGACAGTTCTACACAGACATTTTCTTTTTTGTTTTATAAGGCAGCAAGCATCGTGTGTATTCTTATGGGAATTGCCTTCATTGCTCTGGCAATATGGCAGATGGAAAAGCAGGCAAAAGAATAAAAGGCGTAAAAAATAAAAACATAAAGAATAAAAAATAAATGATAAAAAGGAATAAAAACAGGAAGGAATTGTTCGAAAATTTTGTTGAAAAAATAAAAAAGAATAAATAAGAATGAAAACCTGCAAATTATGCGTATACAAAAAGTTTGGATTATGCTATAATTGTGACGTTTATTTGATTGTGAAACACACTTGTGTGCGGCTGACGCACACTGCATACAGGAGGTAAAAATGGATTTAATTTATAAAAGTACGAGAAATAATCAGGAAACAGCAACCGCTTCCGAAGCTATTTTAAAAGGACTTGCTGGAGAAGGCGGTCTGTTTGTTCCTTCATATATTCCAAAGCTGGATAAGTCATTAAAAGAACTTTCTGCAATGAGTTACCAGGAAGTTGCTTATGAAGTTATGAAGCTTTTCATGACAGATTTTACAGAAGAAGAATTAAAACACTGTATTAACAGTGCTTACGATAAAAAGTTTGACACAGAAAGTATTGCAGAATTAGTAAAGAAAGAGGATGCCTACTATCTTGAACTTTTCCATGGTGCAACAATCGCATTTAAAGATATGGCACTTTCCATCCTTCCATATTTAATGACAACAAGTGCAAAGAAAAACCACGTAAAAAACGAGATCGTTATTCTTACAGCAACATCCGGCGATACAGGAAAGGCAGCTTTAGCAGGCTTTGCTGATGTACCTGGAACAAAGATCATCGTATTCTATCCAAAACATGGTGTAAGCCCGATTCAGGAAAAACAGATGGTAACACAGCGCGGAGATAATACATACGTTATCGGAATCGAAGGTAACTTTGATGATGCACAGACAGGCGTAAAGAAGATGTTCTCTGATACAGCTCTTGCACAGGAAATGAACGAAGCAGGATATCAGTTCTCTTCCGCGAACTCTATCAATATTGGTCGTCTTGTTCCACAGGTTGTATACTATGTTTACAGCTACGCAGCATTATTGGCACGTGGAGAGATTTCCGAAGGAGAACAGATCAACGTTGTTGTTCCAACAGGAAACTTTGGAAACATCCTCGCAGCATCCTATGCAAAAGAGATGGGTATCCCGATTGCGAAGTTAATCTGCGCATCCAACGAGAACAAAGTACTTTTTGATTTCTTTACCACAGGATGCTATGACAGAAACAGAGACTTCATCCTTACATCTTCTCCATCCATGGACATCTTAATCTCCAGCAACTTAGAACGTCTCATTTACCAGACAGCAGGAAGAGATGCCGAGAAGAACAGAGAATTCATGAAAGAACTCAACACAGACGGTGTTTATACGATCACCGAAGAAATGAAAGAACAGATGAAAGACTTCTACGGAAACTATGCAACAGAAGAAGAAACAGCACAGACGATCAAAGAAGTTTACGATAAGACAGGTTACATCATCGACACACATACCGCTGTAGCAGCCGCTGTTTATAAAAAGTATGAAAAAGAAACAGACGACAAGACAAAGACAGTGATTGCATCTACAGCAAGTCCATATAAATTTACAAGAAGCGTTATGAATGCAATCGATCCTTCTTATGACAGTAAGACAGATTTCGAACTCATTGACGAATTAGAAAAACTGTCAGGCGTAAAAGTACCACAGGCAATCGAAGATATCCGAAGCGCCGCAGTACTGCATGACACAGTATGCGAAACAGCAGACATGTGTAAAGAAGTAAAGAAGATCTTAAAGATAAAATAATTTGCTGGGGACACAGACGCCGCTATAGTAGAAGATATTGAGCTGAATTGTATTCAGTCTTCTAAAGAAAAAAGAATTGTTATAAGTTAGATTTTGTTCCGTTGCGCTAAACATTCCATTCTGCCCAGAAAAACAGGAACTTGGGAAAAACGAGTCCCAAGTTCCTATGGTCAGAATTCCATAGCGCAAAGTCACAAAATGCAATACTTATAACAACTCTTTTTTCTTTGCCATAGTTTTCTTACAATTCAGCATAAAATTTTGTTTCATCGGCTGTTTGTTTTTGATAACGAATACCAAATTATTTCATTTGCATGTTTTTGAGCAATCCGACAAAATGTATATATAGCGGCGTTTATCACTCATCTGGCAACTTAGTAATTTAGTAAGTACATTTTTTTAAAGAAGGGACAGATAAAGTATTATTATGAAAAGTTAAGAAATCTTTAGAGTGAACTAAGTTGAATATATGTTACTATTTGTTTGTATTACAGCATGGATTGAAGTGGAAGAAACAAAGCAGTTTTAGATTTACGGATACAAACAAAAGGAGTATATAGTGATGAAGAAATATAAAAGATTCGTATTTTTATTTCTTATGATAGGTCTGCTGGTACTGGTAATTGTTAGCGTGGCGGTTATATACAAGCATAATTCGGATATTAATAAAAAGGAAAAGGCAGTAATATCTAATGAAATAGAGCGGCTTTTAAAGGACAGAGCAAGTATTATGATTTCTGATGAACAAATAGTGAGTGAAAGTCCATTTATATCGAAAAAAGAGAATCTTAAAGAAAAAGAACTGCGGGAACAAATCGCACAGTTTAGAGATGAATTGAAAAAATCAGGGGAAACATATTCAGCAATAAAAACTGCGGTAAATCTCATAAGTTCTAAAAAAATATCTGATTCAATAATCAGTACAAAAATCAAAGAAGAAACATATTTAACAATATCAAACACAGATACCGCGACAGGATATGATGCAGAACATGAAATTATTTTAAAGAAACACAAAGATACTTGGAAAATTGTTGAGGATAAACAGCTAGAACCCATTGGCTTATTACCATTAAATGAAGCAAAGAAGTACATAGAAAAGTAATACAAACTATAGATTACAACCACAAACTTCCCCATCTATTTTGTCATAAAAAGGGCATTGCAGAAGTCAGAAAAGATTTGAAAACTACAAGGCGATGAACTACGGGAAAGAAGGGTTTCTTTTAATATTACTTTTTATGACTTTTGTGCTGTGGAATTTTGACTATAGAAACTTCGCATTCATTTCTGCGAAGTTTCTGTACTATTGGGCAAAATGGAACGTTTAGCACAACAGAATAAAAAGTAATATTGGAAGAAATTCTTCTTTATCAAAATCTAAAATTGTAGTTTTCAGATCTTTTCGTCCATTTCCCCTCACTTTTTGTTGACAACCTCTTTTTTTTGGGGTATTATGTTGATAACATGAGATTATAATAGGTTGAGTGTCGCCACTGGTAATGGAGGTGAGCTATGTTATTAGTTACTACAGAACAGATTGCAGGAAGGAATGTTGAGCCGTTGGGTATTGTAGAAGGTTCTTCGATCCAGACTGTTCATGCAGGAAAGGATATCATGAACAGTTTAAAGACTTTAGTGGGTGGAGAACTGACTTCGTATACGGAGATGATGGAGAAAGCCAGAAAGCTTGCAACAGATAAGATGGTGAAGAATGCACAGCAGATGGGAGCAGATGCAGTAATCTGTGTTCGCTATTCATCCAGTGAAGTGATGCAGGGGGCTGCTGAAGTGTTAGTATATGGCACAGCAGTTAGATTGGTATAGTAAAGTTGGGAGAACAGAATGGAAGATACAAGATTAGTTTTTTCGAATATTATGGAGAAGCTTCTTAAGCAGGCACAGAAGAATAAGAATGTGTTAGAGTATAAGGAAGTTAATGATGCGTTTAAGAACATCGAATTAACTCCTGAGAAGTTTGAGTGGATTCTTGATTATTTTGAAAAACAGGGTGTTGATGTTTTAAATACCAACGAAGATGAAGATAACGATGATAATTTTATAGACGATGATGCAGAGGAAGTAGAGATTATTGACGATGCGGATATTCTTGAAGGTGTAAGCTTAGAGGATCCGGTTCGTATGTATTTAAAAGAGATTGGTAATATTCCTTTGCTTACTGCGGAAGAAGAAGTTTTTCTGGCGCAGCGTATCGAGAAAGGTGATGAGCAGGCGAGAAAGCAGCTGATCGAGGCGAACCTTCGACTGGTTGTCAGCATTGCTAAGAAGTATGTAGGAAGAGGAATGTCTTTCCTTGACCTGATCCAGGAAGGTAATATGGGTCTGATGAAGGCCGTTGAGAAGTTTGATTATAAGAAGGGGAATAAGTTCAGTACATATTCTACCTGGTGGATTCGTCAGGCGATCACAAGAGGTATCGCTGATACAGCGAAGACAATTCGTGTACCGGTACATATGGTAGAGACAATTAATAAAACTCTTCGTACTTCAAGAATGTTACTTCAGGAGCTCGGAAGAGAACCTACGAATGAAGAGATTGCTAAGAAGATGAACATGCCGGTTGCCAAGATTGATGAGATTTTAAAGACATCAAGAGATCCGGTATCTTTAGACACACCGATTGGTGAAGAAGAGGACAGCCAGTTAGGTGACTTCATTGAAGATGAATCTCTCCTTTCACCAGTTGATTCCGCATCCTTCTCCATGTTGAAGGAAGAGCTTGAAGAAGCGATGGCTTCTCTTACAGAAAGAGAACGTAATGTAATCAAGCTTCGTTTTGGTCTTGATGATGGCAAGACAAGAACTCTTGAGGAAGTTGGTAAGGAATTTAACGTAACAAGAGAGCGTATCAGACAGATTGAGGCGAAGGCGCTTCGGAAGCTTCGTCATCCAAGCAGAAGCAGAAAGCTTAAGGATTTCCTTGAGTAAGCTTTTTATGAAGATGTTGTCACAATTTTTGTGATATACACATTTTTCGTATACTGTTTGTTGCCAAAAGATAAATAATTGATTACAATAATGGGAAGACTAAGGTACTTAGGATTCCCATTTTGTATTTTTGGAGGTTTTTATGAAAGACGGCTTTTTAAAAGTCGGAGTGGCATCTGTCGATGTGGAAGTTGCCAATCCGATTCACAATAAAGAAAAGATAATGGAAGTAATGAAAAAGGCAGATAAGAATGGAGTGAAGCTTTTAGTTTTTCCGGAACTTGTGCTTACTGCATATACATGTAATGATCTGTTTTTACAGAAGACATTACTAGATGAAGCAAAGAAACAGCTTTTTGTTATTTTAGAGAAAACAAAGGGGCAGGATATGGTTACTGTTCTAGGTCTTCCGTTAACAGTGAATCACAAGCTTTATAATTGTGCGGTATTTGTACAGGGAGGTAAGATCTTAGGGGTAGTACCGAAGCATTATCTGCCGAATTATTCGGAGTTTTATGAGGCAAGACACTTTGCTCCGGGAGAAGAAGAGGTAAAGATGATTCGTCTTGGTGGAAAGGATGTACCTTTTGGGATGAATCTTTTATTTTGCTGTGAGAATATGGAGGAATTAGTGATTGGCTGTGAAATCTGTGAAGATTTATGGTCTCCGCTGCCGCCATCTACACATCATGCATTAGCTGGTGCAACGGTAATCTGTAATCCGTCAGCCAGTGATGAGACAACGACAAAGGATACGTACCGTCGTAATCTTGTTTCACAGCAGTCTGCGCGGCTTGTCTGTGCCTACCTTTATTCTTGTGCCGGCGAAGGAGAATCTACACAGGATTTAGTATACAGCGGGCATAACATGATTGCAGAGTATGGCGCTATTTTAAAAGAATCAAGAAGATTCCAGAATAGTTATATTGAGACAGAAATCGATCTGCAGAGATTAGAGGCAGATAGAAGAAGGATGACTACCTTTGTGACTGAGGGCGCAGATAAGAAGTATGAGAGAGTATATTTTAGATTAAAAGAAGAAAGAACACAGATTAGCCGGACGTTTGAACGAACACCATTTATTCCTTCAAATAAAGCAGACAGAGAAAGACGATGTGATGAGATCCTTACGATTCAGGCAATGGGACTGAAAAAGCGTCTTGCGCATACACATTGCCAGTCTGCGGTTGTCGGAATCAGCGGAGGTCTTGATTCAACACTTGCAGTATTAGTGACAGCGCGGGCATTTGATATGCTGAATATTCCAAGAGAGAACATTGTCTGCGTGACGATGCCTTGTTTCGGGACAACAGACAGAACCTATTCGAATGCGGTAACGCTCACAAAGAAGCTTGGAGCAAGTTTAAGAGAAATACGTATTAATAAAGCAGTAGAACAGCATTTTTCAGATATCGGCCATAATCCGGAGAATCACGATGTGACCTATGAGAATTCACAGGCACGTGAAAGAACCCAGATTCTGATGGATATCGCAAATCAGACGAACGGAATGGTAATTGGAACCGGAGATATGTCCGAGCTTGCACTTGGCTGGGCGACCTATAATGGGGATCATATGTCCATGTATGCAGTGAATTCTTCTGTACCAAAGACTCTCGTAAGACATCTGGTACGGTATTACGCAGATACAAGCAAAGAGCAGGAGCTAAAAGAAGTACTTCTTGATATTTTAGATACTCCGGTAAGTCCGGAACTGCTTCCACCGGTAGATGGTGTGATCTCACAGAAAACAGAAGATCTGGTAGGACCTTACGAACTACATGATTTCTTCTTATATTATATGCTTCGTTTTGGCTTCCATCCGGAAAAGATTTTCCGTCTGACCCGCCAGGCATTTGGAGAAGAATATGATGTGGCCACCTGTTATAAATGGCTTCGTACATTCTGCTGGCGTTTCTTTGCACAGCATTTTAAGAGATCCTGCCTCCCGGATGGCCCAAAGGTTGGTTCGATTGCGGTTTCACCGAGAGGAGATTTGCGAATGCCGAGTGATGCAAGTTCAGCAGTCTGGATGAGCGAATTGGACGAGTTAAAGGATAAGTTGGGGCTGTAAAGTTTTTTCGTTTTAAAATGCTGCTTTGTCAGGATTTTGCTTTGGAAAGCGCATTTTTAATTGCCTGCTGGAGAATCAGTCCCGTATATTTGTTTTCTGAATTTAATTTCAGATCATCGATTGAAGAAATATTTTCAAGCTGAGCATTGATTTCTTCAAGTGATGGTTCAAGGAGCGGGTACATGGCACTGACACTGTCCGACAGATGATTTAAGCTGACGGAGGTAATGTGATCGGCATCGACCGAAACGGCAACATCTAATGTATTATCACCAAGTGCGATGGTAGAAGTATAGACTCCGGGTGTGTAAACACCTGCACTTGTTTTTGTACTTTTTTCTTCCGGAGCAAACATAAAGATCAAAAGGAGGATCAGTATGATACCCAGGCAGACAAACAATGCAGTATAGATAAGCTCTTTTGCTTTTACAACAACAATTTTAGTTTTTGCACTCAAAAAAAACAGTCCTTCCGATTACTATTTATTAAAGTGTATTCTGAAAATAAAAATATATGCAACATCTTGAAAATGTACTCTCGGAGTCTTCTCACAAAATCAAGCACAAAAAGATTCCGAGGGTATACTAGAGCGTGCAGATTACAGAAAGCATTTTTCAAACAAGCTCTAGAGCGGAAAGGAGGAAAAAGATGCTTGAAGGACAGACATTTCCAGAAGTATTTCCAGATTATACGGTTCCTGACAATTTAAAATATATTTTGTCCAATGCGGTTGTTTCTAAAGTGGTAATGAAGCAGCAGAAAAGGCAGTTAGTGATTCATTTAAAGAGTGAACATATTATCCAGAGAAAAGTTTTAAATAAAGTTGCTTACGATCTCAAAAAGGAGCTGTTTGGAAAGACCTCTGTTTTTATTTCATTTGATGATACGTATGAGTTATCCGCAGCTTATACACTAGAAAGTATTACAAATGATTACTGGGGCAGTATTCTTCATGAAGTAAAGAACATGGGGCGTGTGGAATACAGTCTTCTTGCGAACGGAGAATGGGGATTTGAAGGGAATATTATGACGATTCTCTTAGAAGATTCCTTTCTTGCAAGAGATAAGTCGCGGGTTTTAAAAGAATATATGGAACATCTTTTTTCTCATCGTTTTGGCAAAGAGATTCAGGTTGGGTTCGACTTTACCGATGATGCGAAACAGGCTTTTTATAAGGCGAGAAATCATAAGCTGAATCTGGAAGTGGATATGGTTATGAGCCAGATTAAAAAGGTGGAGAGTGAGAAGAAAGAGAACGGAGCGGAAGAAGGGGAAACGCCAAAAGAAGAAAAGAAGCATCATAATTATTCCGGTAATTTCTTTGAAGAGCGGGCAAGAAGGCAGGAATTTAGCCAGAGAAGACGTTCCAAAGATCCGGATGTTATTTATGGGAAGGATTGTGATGGGGAAGTTGTTCCTTTGGAGGAAATTGTGGACGAGATCGGACAGGTTGTCGTGCGCGGAAAGATTCTGAAGATGGAACTGAGGGAAATCCGAAGAGAGCGCACAATTGTCAGCTTTCATATTACGGACTTTACGGACACGATTGTTGGAAAGATATTTATTGCCAACAACCAGCTCCCGGAATTTTTAGATTTATTTGAAAAAGGAAAGTTTTATAAAGTAAAGGGAATGCCTCGTATGGATACCTTTGAACACGATCTGACCCTTTCTTCTATTTCCGGTATTAAGCCGATTCCTGACTTTACAGAAAAAAGAATGGATAAAAGTCTTGAGAAACGTGTGGAACTGCATCTTCATACCGTAATGAGCGATTTAGACAGTGTAGTTGACATTAAAAAAGTAATCAACCAGGCAAAAGAATGGGGGCATCCGGCGATGGCGATTACCGACCATGGCGTATTGCAGGCATTCCCGATTGCAAATCACTGTATCACGATGGACGAACCATTTAAGATTATTTACGGAGTAGAGGGATATTTTGTAAATGATTTAAAAAAGCTTGTTACGAACGATAAAGGACAGACGCTTTTTGATGATTATGTAGTATTTGACTTGGAGACTACCGGTTTTAGCCCACTGCACGATGCGATTATCGAAATTGGTGCGGTGAAAGTAAGTAATGGGGAAATAGCAGACCATTACAGTGTGTTCGTCAATCCACAGCGGCCGATTCCTCTGCGGATTACCGAACTGACAAGTATTGATGATGCGATGGTTGCAGATGCAGGAACGATTGAAGAGATTCTGCCGGAATTTCTGGAATTTTGCGAAGGCTGCAGTCTGGTTGCGCATAATGCAGAGTTTGATGTCAGCTTTATTGAAGAGAATGCAAAGCGGCAGGGATTTACAACCGATTTTACGGTGCTTGATACGGTACAGATGGCAAGACTGCTGCTTACGGATCTGAATAAGTTTAAGTTAAACACAGTATGTAAGCGTTTAAACATTAAGCAGGAACATCATCACAGAGCAGTGGATGATGCAAGGGTAACGGCAGAAGTCTTTCTTCGTTTTGTGGAAATGCTTGAAGAAAAGGATGTGCATACGCTTGCAAAGTTAAATGATATGGGAGCGATGTCACCGGATCTGATTCGGAAAGCACCGGCATATCATGGAATTATCCTTGTAAAGAATGACATCGGCCGCGTCAATTTGAATCGTTTGGTATCGGCCTCGCATCTTGATTATTTTAACCGTCGTCCGAAAATGCCGGAAAGTCTCATTCAAAAGTACAGAGAAGGACTGATCTTAGGTTCTGCCTGCGAAGCCGGAGAGTTATTTCAGGCGATTATTCGGGGAAAGAGTGAAGAAGAATTAGCAGAACTGGTCCGTTTCTATGATTATCTTGAGATTCAGCCGATCGGCAACAACATGTTTATGCTTGAGAGTGATAAATATGATGCAAAAACAGTAGAAGATCTGCAAAATTATAACCGGAAGATCGTGGAACTTGGCGAGCGTTATCACAAGCCGGTTGTTGCGACCTGTGATGTACATTTCCTAAATCCAGAAGATGAGCAGTACCGCCGGATTCTTATGGCAGGAAAAGGTTTCTCCGATGCAGATAATCAGGCACCGCTGTATTTTAGAACGACAGAAGAAATGCTAGAAGAGTTTGCATATCTTGGGGAGGCAAAGGCGAAGGAAGTTGTTATTACGAATACGAATAAGATTGCCGATATGATCGAAAAGATATCGCCGGTACATCCGGATAAGTGTCCACCGGTAATTCCAAAGTCTGATGAGACATTAACAAATATTTGTTATGATAAGGCGCATGAGATTTATGGACCAGATCTTCCGGATATCGTAGAAGAACGACTCCAAAGAGAGTTGAATTCCATCATATCCAATGGATTTGCCGTAATGTATATCATCGCGCAGAAGCTTGTGTGGGATTCAAATGACCATGGATACCTGGTAGGTTCAAGAGGTTCGGTAGGTTCCTCTTTCGTAGCGACAATGGCAGGAATCACAGAAGTTAATCCTCTGTCTGCACATTACATTTGCCCGAAATGCCATTATGTAGACTTCGATTCAGATGCGGTAAAGCCATATGCAAAAAAAGGTATGTCCGGATGCGATATGCCTGACCGGGACTGTCCGGTCTGCGGGACACCTTTACAAAAAGAGGGGCATGATATCCCATTTGAGACCTTCCTTGGATTTAAGGGAAATAAAGAGCCGGATATCGACTTAAACTTCTCAGGAGAATATCAGTCAAAAGCGCATAAATATGTAGAAGTTATTTTTGGAGAAGGGAAAGCCTTTCGTGCCGGAACTATCGGTACACTTGCAGAAAAAACAGCCTACGGATATGTATACAAGTATTTTGAAGAAAGAGATATTCACAAAAGAAGATGTGAGATGGAGCGTTTAGCGGAAGGCTGTACGGGAGTAAAAAGAACAACCGGCCAGCATCCGGGAGGAATTATCGTAGTACCACATGAGTATGACATTTATGACTTTACGGCAATCCAGCATCCGGCAAATGATGTGAACACCGATATCATCACGACACATTTTGAGTATCATTCCATCGACCATAACTTATTAAAGCTTGATATTCTCGGCCATGATGATCCAACAATGATTCGACGATTAGAAGATTTAACAGGAATGGATGCGACAACGATTCCGCTCGATGATCCGGAAGTTATGTCGCTGTTCCACAGTACCGATATTCTTGGAATCACACCGGAAGATATCGGTGGAATCGAGATGGGTTCTCTTGGTGTACCGGAGTTTGGTACAGAATTCGTTATGCAGATGTTAAAAGATACGAATCCAAAGTGTTTCTCCGATCTGGTACGTATTTCCGGTCTGTCCCATGGTACGGACGTATGGCTTGGCAATGCACAGACATTAATTGAAGAAGGAAAAGCAGAGATTTCTACAGCAATCTGTTGTCGAGACGATATCATGACTTATCTTATCAACATGGGATTAGATAAAGAGCAGTCCTTTACCATTATGGAATCCGTCCGTAAAGGAAAGGGGTTAAAGCCGGAGTGGGAAGAAGAGATGACTTCTCATGGCGTGCCGGACTGGTATATTTGGTCTTGTAAAAAGATTAAATACATGTTTCCGAAGGCACATGCCGCTGCCTACGTTATGATGGGATGGCGTGTAGCGTGGTTTAAAGTACATAAGCCACTGGCATATTATGCCGCCTATTTTGGTATTCGTGCATCCGCATTTTCTTATGAGATCATGTGCAGAGGAAAGGAACGATTAGATATAGCACTTTCAGAACTGCTGAAAACACCGAAAGATCAGCAGACGAAGAAAGACCAGGATACGATTCGTGATGGAAGAATCGCGCAGGAAATGTATGCAAGAGGCTTTACATTCATGCCGATTGACATTTATAAAGCAAAAGCAAGAGAATGTCAGATTATAGACGGTAAGATCATGCCGCCGCTTTCTAGTGTGGAAGGACTTGGCGACAAGGCATGTGAACAGGTGGAGGAAGCGGCAAAACATGGACCGTTTACTTCCCTTGAAAACTTTAGAAATCAGGCAAAAGTCAGCAAGACAAACGTAGATAAGATGGTGGAACTTGGTATACTTACCGGATTACCGGAAACCGATCAGCTTACATTTGATTTCTTTATGACACAAGGTTCCGCATGATCTGAGCATGATCTAATCTGAGGCAAAAACAATTATACAAAAACAGGAGGAAAAAATGAGTTATATTAAAAATGCAGATATTCAGGGAAATGCATGGGTAGCACCCGGTGCATGTGTAGTAGGTAATGTTACATTAGGGGATGAAAGTTCAGTGTGGTACAATGCGGTAATACGTGGAGATATGGCACCGATCGTTGTTGGCTGTGGATCAAATGTACAGGATGGTACAGTTGTTCACGCAGATGCAGGCTTTCCATGCGAGATTGGCAACGGAACAACAATCGGTCATAATGCGATCATTCATGGCTGTACGATCGGTCATAATACAGTGATCGGAATGGGCGCAATCGTTATGAACGGTGCGAAAATCGGTTCTGACTGTATCATCGGGGCAGGAAGTCTTGTCACACAGGGAACCGTTATTCCTGATGGAATGTTAGCTTTTGGTTCTCCGGCAAAGGTAGTCCGCCCACTGACCGATGAAGAGAAAAAAGAGAACCAGACAAACGGAATCAGCTATATGTTAATGAAAAATATACAAAAAGATTGAAAAAACTTGAAATATGACTAAAGATTGATTTATAATAAGGCAGATATGGCCTTTGACGACTTCTTTCTGGTAAGAGCGTCAGAGCATATAAAAGTGTACTTTTGAATTCTTTCTTTCCTGGAAAGATACAGCAGGAGTACATAAAACTAGAAAGGAGAACATTTTTATTTATGGCGGATACTACAAATGCACAGAAATATAAAGGCTATGACTTAGACCGTAATTCGTCTCATCGACGAAGAAAAAATCAACCATGGTTCTGGAAAGTTTTAGGCATTAGCTTATTACTTACGATCATTATTCTTGCAGGTGTTGTTTTTGGTGTGCTGCATAAAACACATAAGAATGCAAAGCACATGGAAGAAATCAATGCAGCGAATAACATCGAGGCTTTATTAAAAGACCATAAGAACGTAACGATCACAACTTCCTATTCTCATCTGGCAGAAGGTTCAGATTACACAACAACTCGTCAGGTAAGAAAGGATAAGAAAGGCAACTACTTCTCTTATTTTAAGAAAGAAGGAACCGATGCAGATTATAAAGAAGTAATCGCAAATAAAGAATTATACCGTTATAACGATAAGTATGTACAGTATTATGGACTGATCGGAGATGACTATGAGCAGGAATGTGTAAAGAGCATCGAAGACAGCGTTTTCCAGGGAGATACGAAAGACCAGCTGCAGAATGAGAAGGAACGTGATAATACTATCACCTTACAGCTTACAACAAAGGTACAGGCCAGTGATGAGTACGCAACAACGTACGGATTCTCTGTTGGCGATACGATTGAGAAGACAATCACCATGGATAAAAAGACACAGATCGTTACTTCTGTAGAAGAGAAGTGTGGAGATGAAGTATTTTACGGATATAACGTAGAATTCGACGGACAGAAGAAAGTTCCGGTATTTTATCAGAAGCTTGAAAAAGAGAAGCGGGTATGTACCGTATACTCCGATTATAACGGAGAGAATAATCAGGAATACACATATAATATCCCTGTAGATGTATACTTTACTGTACTAGATCACGAAGGTTATAAAGTATATGAAGACGAAAATGGTAACAAGGAATTTACGGAGTATCAGATGCAGATACAGAATCCGGAAACTGATCTTTCATTATATGTAAAGACCGCATCATCTAAATAGAAAACAGACAGGATTATGAAGACAAGAAGATTATTTTATGAAGATGTATATATCCAGGAATTTGAGGCGATTGTCCTTTCCTGCGAAGAAAAAGATGGAAAATACCACGTCATTTTAAACGCAACCGCATTTTATCCGGAAGGCGGCGGACAGCCGGCCGATAAAGGAATGCTTGACAACATCCCGGTAGTTGATGTGCAGTATATCGACGGGGAACTCTGCCATATCATGGAAAGCCCATTAGAAGAAGGCGCACAGGTCGTCGGAAAGATAGACTGGAACTGGCGCTTTGACCTAATGCAGCAACATTCCGGAGAACACATTGTCAGCGGAATGATCCATGAGAAATACGGCTATGAAAATGTCGGTTTCCATATGGGAGAAGAAATCATCACAATTGATCTTAGCGGAATGCTCACCTGGCAGCAGGTACAGGAAATAGAAAAGAAAGTAAACTATTACATCTGGATGAACCAGCAGGTAAATATTTTCTATCCGGACGAGCGCCAGCGCAAGTTTATTCCGTATCGCAGTAAAAAAGAACTGACCGGAGAAATCCGTTTAGTCGAATTCCCGGGAGCGGACCTTTGCGCCTGCTGTGGCTTACATGTTACTCACGCCAGTCAGATCGGACTCGTTAAGATACTTTCCTGCAAAAAGTTCCGGGATGGTGTCCGCATGGAAATGCTTTCCGGCAAACGTGCCTTAGACTATCTGTCCGGCAGCACAGAGCAAAACAGCCAGATTGCGGTCAGCCTTTCCGTAAAGGAGAATGAAACAAAAGAAGCGGTACAGAGATTGCTTGATGAAGTCTATGATCTAAAAGGACAACTGGCACAGGAAAAACAAAAAAGCTTTGAGGCAAAAGCAGCTTCCTTTGCTGGGAAAGGCAATGTACTCCTCATCGAGGATACAATGGAAGTAGCAGAAGTCAGAAAGTGCACCGATTCCATTTTAAACACCTGCGGCGGCATAGCAGCCCTCTTTGCCGGCAACGACACAGACGGATATAAATATGCCATTGGAGAACGGAACGGGGACATTAAAGAACTCGTAAAAAAGGTGAACAAAGAATTAAACGGCCGCGGCGGCGGTAAACCATTCTTTGCACAAGGTTCCGTAAAGGCAGCCAGAAAACAAATAAAAGCACTATTTTGCGATTTCATTTCTGAATAGAAAAAAGAGAAAAACGAAAACAGAAAAAACGAAAACAAGAACTCTATCACATGATACATGTAAAGGTCGTTACAGCATTAGGAAATGCCGCATCCGTATTTTCAGCATTTTTACCGGCATTGATCTTACATGGATTATGTAATAGAGTTCTTGTTTTTTTGTATGTGAATAAATTCTAAAATTTTAAATAAATAGTGTAACCTTTTTCTTCTTTGATTGTTATATAAACGAAAGAAGTCGAAAAGTATCGGAATGAGGGGGTGAGAATCTGGATAAACATTTGTTAGAAGCATTATATCAGCGATATTATAAAGAATTATATATTTTTGTCTTTTCACTTTGTGCCAGTGAGAGTGTAACAGATGATATTTTGCAGGACACCTTTTTAAAAGCATTACTGACATTGAAGGATTCTCATACCAATATGCGGGCATGGCTTTATATGGTAGCGCGTAATCTTTACTATAACTATTATAACAGGCAGAAGAAGCAGATGACGATCGAATTATCTAATTTTGAGCATGCAGCCATGGAGGTACATATATCACGAAGAGAAGACTTAATACAGAGTGATATTCTGGAAGAAGTTCTTCATAAAGAAGAGAAGAAGCAGCTTTTAGAAGCGGTAAGCCAGTTAAAGGGACAGAAAAAGGAAGTGATCCTATTACAGTATTTTGGGGACTTTTCACAGAAGGAGATTGCGGCGATGCTTAAGATCACTCCAGGTAATGTGAAGGTTCTCTCTTACCGGGCGAAGAAGGAACTGAAGGAATATTTAACGAAGGAGGAAGGAAGATGACCTATCGTGAATTATTAGAATTATATAAAGCAGGAGAGCTGGAATTAGAACAGAGAAAGCGGATCGAGAAAGATATCGAGAAGCAGGAAGCAATCAGTGATTATCTCTATGAACAGGAAGGAATTCCCGGTTTGGAAGATGTTTTTAAAGAAGAACAGAACAGCTCTGTTTTTGCAGATGGAAGGCAGACAGAGACAGGGAAAGAGAAAGCAGAAGCTGATGCTCAGGAACAAAAAGCGAGAGGTCAGAGAGGGAAGAACAAGGACAGAAGAAGTACCAAGGAAGAGGATATCGATACAGAATTTATCACAATGATCAATCGTTCCATCAGACGGGCATTTCGAAGATTAGGGTTAACCGTTCTCGCCTTAGCGTTCGCATTAATTCTATTTGTACAGTTCTGCTTTCCGACCATAGTATCCTGTTTCTATTATAATCCAGCGGAAAATATCGGGAATAAGGATTATACGATAAACAAGATGAGTCGTGATATGGCAGTATACTCAGAAGTCTTTCTTCCGGGAAAGAGAAGAGTTTCTGTTGAAGCAGAATCAAAAGGGTATGGAAAGTATAATATTACAGTGAACCAGACTTCGAGCTTTACAAGAAACCTGACCGATGTATCCGGAGAGATTGTCCGGGGCAAGCTGAGATATTACGACAATAATATTTTAAAAACACCGGTCAGCAATGCCTTTGCATACAGTAACCTTATTGGAAAAGAAGAGAATACATTAGAAGAGAATTTACAATGTACCAGAAAGTATTTTCAACTGAAAGAGAACGAAGAAGTCAATATGTGCGCTGCGGGTACAAAAGAACAATCTATAGAATCATTAAAGAATTTAGATTCTCAAAAAATGTATATAGGTTACATATCTCTAGATAAGATCATGTCTTATGCCGATTTTAAAAAGTACGTAGATAAGCAGGATCTTTCAGAAGTATGGTGTGCAGTACAGGTATTAGAGCCACAGAAAGACGAAGGAAATCTTGAAGAGGCTACCGATTTTTCAAACAAGGATAAAGCAGAGGCAGGAGAAGAGTATATAACGGATTTCCTCTCCGGTGCAGCAAATATTGGTTTCGTATGCGTACCATCTTATAATGCCGCCTTCAACTGGGACGATAAAAAGTATCCTGCCCTTCTGCCGGGATGTGAAACAGATCAAATGGATGAACCAGATCACTGGGACAGCGTAGAAAACAATCTCAAAAAAGAAAACTATGCCAGACAGCATTTTGTAAGTATTCTTAATTATCTGTCAGATCAGAAACAGTTTCTGGAAATGATAGCAGGAGATGATTACTCGCCGGAAGCATTAAAAGAAATGGCATCCTACGTTAAAAAGAATGGTCTTAAAATATATGGTTTTACAACGATCGCAGATAAAGATACCTTACTAAAACTCAGTAAGCAGAGCGAAGTATATGAAATCTATACCGAAGAACTGAACTAACCATTCCTTTACCTGTTTTCTATTCATTCGTAAAATCAGAATAGCGTAAAAGCCAGGAAAGAAAATAAAGAGAAATACCTTTACAATTTTTTTTAAGTGCGCTATTATTTCCATGAAAATATTTTACGGAAAGGAACGATATTATGATTAAAAATAAACTGAAAAGAGTGCTTGCAGTAGCATTAGCCGGAATGATGGTAGCAGGTGTTGTGGGATGTTCCAGCAGTAAGGATGCGAAGAAAAACAATACAGCTAAGAGTGAACAGGGAACAGAAGCAACGACAGAAAGTAAGGCAAATACAACAGCAGATTACGTAGCGTCGAACGTGACACTTCCTGACAACTTCGACAACATGATCTATCCGATCGAAGCTTTAATGGTACAGAAGCTGTCGAAAGGCTATGCATATTACACGAACGATACGAGCGAAGAAGAAGCAGATTCCTTCTGGTTTTCCATGGCAGTTCTCACATCTTTAATGGAAACAGAATCCGCATACGGCGATGGCGTAGAAGAAGACTCTTTCTACTATCTTAAAGAGAACACAACGAATATGTATGCCTCCGCATTATATAACACATACGGAAAGGGCGACATGGAATTCCCTGAAATTTCAGACGGAGATAAATACGCAACCTACGATGATGATAAAGATATGTATGGATTCTTAAAAGGTGACGTAGGAAGCCTCGTTCCATATATCACAGACTGTACAAAGGACGGAAGTGACTATATCATCACAGCAGAACTTCGTAACAAAGATACAGACGAAGTAAGAGGAACTTATCAGGTAACAATCACAGAGACATCATTCGATGGCGATGATAATAACTTTGCTTACTCCGTAACAGATATCACAACAAAGGAAAACAGTTCCTACGGTTTTGACGAAGAAAACACAACAGACAAGAGCGAAGAAGAAGAGAGCACAGAAGAAAGTACTTCTGAAGAAGGAAGCACAACAGAAGCAGACAGCGAAACAGATACAGACTCTGACTCTGATTCATCAAGCAGCAGCTCCGAAAGCATTTCCCAGGATGATGCGTTAAGCCAGGCAAAAAATTACTACGGCAGTGACGCAGAATACTCCTACAAGAAAAAAGTAACTGTAGGTGATAAAGAATATTATGACTTCTCTGTAAAAGGAGACGATATCAGCAGCACAGACGTATTAGTATCCGTAGATGGACAGGATGTCATTGGCGGAACACAAAACGATGACGGCAGCTGGTCATTTGATCAATAAAGCTACGTTACATTAAGAAAAAAAGTAAGAAATAAAATAAGAAATAAAAATGGAAGAATCCTATGAATAGCAGATGGAAGAACGCTATGATAGGACTCTTCCATTTTTTGTTGTTAACAGGTCAGAAAGAGAACAGGGACAGAAAAAGATATGCAGGAAATAAGGAAAATTTCCAAGAAATTTGTGAGTAGTAATTGAATTTGTAAAAAGCTATAATAAAAAAGAGTATATGAAAAAAAGATAAAATATTTTTCTGTCTGGTCAGTCTGTAGAAAATCGAAAGAGGATAAAAATACAGCCTGGACATTTTCTGTCTATCTTTATTCGTATAATAGCAGTAAGAAAGGTAGAAGAGAATGCTCATGAAGTATATGGAAAACAATGATGAAAAGAAAAAAATGAAACAGGACAACATAAAAAATGGCAATATTTAACGAGAGCAATCCGGAAAGTTACCGTTCAATATACGGTTCCTTATTTTCTGAATTTGGGGAAGAACTGACAATAAAAATACATAAAGCATACGCAGGACGACAGATTTCCTTTCCGAAAAAGCTTTATACAGAAGAATACATAAGCTATTATGTAGAAAAAAATAAAGCAAAAAAGCCTCCGTCAGTGATAGCAGACAACTTAGAATGTACGGAACGTATCATAAGACGGCATATGAAAGAAACATTTCATTGGGAACAGGGACAGGATATAACAAAATATCGTCCGGTATATAATGAACTTTATAAAGAATTTGGGGAAAAAATAATGAAAGAATTCTATGTTCTGTACAGAGGACATCAGATTTCTTTTCCGAAGAAGTTATATACCGAAAATTATATTATGCATTATGTAAAAGAACATATGTGGGATATGACCAGTTCCGAGCTGGCAAAAGAACTGGGATATACGGAACGAAGAATTAGCCAGCTCATAAAAAGCATTACGGACAGACAGGAGAGAAATCAGAAATAAATCCTTAATAAATAATAGGGATTAGAATTCTTATCTCTTTCCTGCTGTTCAAGAAGAATATCAATAATCTTAAAATCAATTTCTGGAAGCATGATAGACATTCTGTTCTCCCTTTCTAAACTGTAAAAATATTCACTTTCAATTATATATCAGATGTGAGATGACTCCCACCTCTGTAGGTGGCGAGCAATAAATCAGTATCAGTGGAGGAGTCAATCCCCCATCTGATATAGCCTCCGGCAGGATTGCAGAGATGCGCAGAAGAAGTATGTCATGCATTGCATGACGCGCATCTCGCAGTAAGAATGCCGGGGCATTCTTGAATAACCAGAAAAACTGAGAAGTAAACTATAAAAGCAGATTGCACAAAAAAACTGATATGATATAATTTTTTTGGGGAATAAATTGAAAAAACAAGTATTAGAGGGGAAAATATCTGAAAATGGACATGAAACTATGTGAAGAGATAAAAAACGACAAAATCCAGAGGATTCTGGGGATTTACACCAAACTTATAGAGGGAAAGACCGTAAAAAAGGAAGAAGAAGTGCAGCGTTATAAGGTCAATCCCCGAACTATCCAACGAGATATTCAGGATATCACCGCCTTTTTAGAAAGAGACGATTTAAATACCGGCATAATCAATTCTATCATCTATGATACCAAAGCCAGAGGATATCGTCTTCAATATAATAATGTCTATAAACTATCCCCACAACAAATATTAGCAATCTGCAAAATACTCTTAGATAGCAGAGCCTTTGTAAAAGAAGAAATGACAGAAATCATCGACAAGCTCATCCATTCCTCTGTCGTCAAAGATGACCAGCCGCAAGTGGAAAAACTCATTCAGAATGAAGAAGAGCATTATGTCGAACTCCAGCACAAAACCCGCTTCCTTAACAAAATGTGGGACATCGGGCAGGCTATACAAAACCAGAACTACATCGAAATCGAATATAAACGGGGCGATAACGAGATAAAAAAACGAAAACTAAAACCAGCAGCAATTATGTTCTCCGAATTTTATTTTTATCTGACAGCCTTCATTGATGACAAAAATCTATGTCAGAACTTCGATGTAGCCAATGATCCATTTCCAACCATCTATCGAATTGACCGCATTCAGAATTTAAAAATTCTCGACGAACACTTTCGAGTACTCTACAGCAGCCGATTCGAAGAAGGCGAATTCCGCAAACGAGTCCAGTTCATGTACGGCGGGAAGCTTCAAACCGTACGCTTTAAATACAAGGGACCGTCTATTGAAGCAGTTCTAGACCGCTTGCCTACCGCAAAAGTCGAAAAACACGAGGATGGAGTGTATACGGTAAAAGCTGAGGTGTTTGGCAAAGGGATAGAGAGATGGATAAGAGGACAGGGGGATGCAGTGGAGGTTGTAGGGTAGATAATTAAATATAAATAATTTTTATAAAGGAGGAACAAATGGGATTTTTTGATTTTTTAGGAGAAGTAGTAAAGGAAACCTGTAATAATGTTTTAGAAGAACAAAGAAGACAGGAAGAGGAAGACGCAAAAGTTTTAATGGAAGTAATTGAGGGATTTTCTTCCAGAATTAGGGAGGCACAAAAAGATTTTTCTCAATTAAGTGAAATGACTTACGATGAAGCAGATGAGGAAGATTGGAATAGTTTTTTAGGAGTAATCTATTCATGGGCTACTTATTGGGGGAATGATTTAGAACTAAATAAAGAAATTTTTGAATGTGAAGATGAAGATGCATGGAAGTTAGAGGCACAGTGTTTTAAAGAAACAGCGGAAATGTTTGATGAAATGTTTGGAAATCTAGATGATGAAAGCCGTGAAAAATATGAAGAAGTCTCTATAAGAAACATCACAGAATCATTCTATAAAAAGACATTATACTGCTATAACAATATGGAAGGCATGGAAGGAGAAGATTTATGGAATAGATTAATAGGATGTGTGCGATCCTGCGAGTTAAACTTGATAACAGTTATAAATAATTTAGATACATTTATATTAGATTCATATGATGAGATGTTTGATTTATAATATCTTCTACATAAATAGCTAATAAACTATAAATTGGTAGAGTGTGAGATATAGCATATTTAAAGAATATTAGATAGGAGATGATAAGATGGGCTTTTTTGAAACTCTATATAAAGGAATGATCGAAACTGGGGCAAAAAGTATTGAAGAAAAGTATAATAAGATGCCTTTAGATCAACTGAAGAAAGAATGGAAAGATACTTTTGCACATAGGGACTATAGCATGAGAGAAATGTATGCTGAAAAATCTCCGGTAGGAATTTTGGATCGTGTTTATTCGGAAAGAACATTTAAGAAAACATGGAAAGAAGAATGTGAAAAGTATTTGAAAAATAATGGTAAATAAAATACTGAAGAAATTATTAAAAATAAAGTGAGGAGAAAAAATGGTAGTAGATAAGGAAAAAGTACTTCAAACAGTGGATGAGTGGGCTTATGATAAGTATGGAAGTCATATATTAACTGAAGAAGGAAAAGTAAATGTTGATTCAGTGATGGAATTAGTTAATGGAAAAGGAGGGGAAAATACAGAAATTGTAAATTCTGATCAGGAGGTTATAGTAGATGTTTTAGATGAACCTGACGGAGAGTATCTTGGTGAGGAATTCTGGGTAAATTTTGACCATAATGAGTTGATATTGTATGTTCCTAAAGAACTCAGAGAAAAAATTCAATTTGAAATACAATATGTTTTAAGTGGATTTGATAAAATTCAGACTGCAATTGCCGATTTATCTAGAGAATTTCAAATAGATCGTAAGGGAGCAATTGTTAATGCAGAAAAAGAAATTTATAATTGCGGAGATAAGTTTTCTCAAGATTCGAGACAAATACTTATCGGATGTATAAATGATGTTGGTAATTCAATAGAACAGATTAAGGGGTCTATTGTTGGATTATGTGATGAGATAGCTAAAATACCTCAAAATAGAAAAAAAAGAATATTTAAAACACCAATCGAAACTACCCTGAAGAAAGTCGAGTACGGAAAAATGTCTGTTCTTGATTATGTTTATGGGACAGCAGTTTATGCGGAACTAAATCTAAAGATAGGACGTAAGCAGGCTGCAGTATCTAGAATGCAGGAAAGTATTGACTTCTTGTCAAAGATGCGTGACGAAAAATTTGCTAGAGTGGAACAATGGAACAGAGGTAAAGATGGCTTTTGGGAAGATGGAAAAGAGGGAGTTGATTATCAAATTGAATTACTGAAGAGACAATTATTAGAAGTTCAAAATTATTCAGGAAAAATAACAGATTAATTAAGGGAGGATAAAATTATGAGTAACAAATACGAATGGGAAGAAACACAGGATGATGATAATCTTGCGAAAACAGGATTAGGAGCATTGGTTATTGGAGGAATTGGATTAGCCGCTAAAATGTTTTTGAGTAGTTCACAAAGTAAAAATAATGAGCAAATAAAGGCTCAAATTGATCGGAAAACAGATCAATATAGATCCATGGATGCCAAATTCTTTAAATCATCAAAAGAAAGAGACGAGATGGCTAGATTACAAAAAGAAATAGGTGACTTAAAAAAGAAATTAAAATAAAATTGTAATTATCGTCTCTAATATAAAAGTATCCTATTAAATGACGACATATTATAAAAATATTATAATATAGTTAAGCATTATTTTAATAGGATATTTTTCTTATTATAGAAATAGCAAATTAAAATAGAGGAGTATGATGATAACATGAAAAAGAAGAAAAATCAAACCAATAAAAAAATAAAAAAGCAAATAATGAAATACATTTTAAAATCAAAAATTTTAAGAAAAATATTTAAAAATACTGTATTAGGAATTGGGATGTATAGTGTAGGAAAATTTGTTGTAAATAAAAATGTTTTTAAGTGATTATATCAGATGTACAGTTGAGGTCATGCGTTGCATGACGCACAACTTGGAGCAAGAAGGGATTGGTATTCTTGAATTATAAGAAAATATACTAATAATAACAATATAAGGAAAATGCATATTGTTGTATTGTTATTATTAGTATATAAAGATGTGTAAGACTAAGGGAACATAAAATCATGTAGATTTTTAAGGAGTGATACAAGAAACGTATTCTTCTAACAATTTATTTAAGGTAGAGGAAAAAGCCGTATTAGAAGGAACTGCTATATGTTCACGTGCATTAACTTCATCAACAATCAATGGACGAAGAAGTTCAGAGGCGAAAGTGTGTCGATTAGAAGATGCAAACATATCCATTAATAGTTTATTTTTTTTGTTAAGAAGTTCATTAAGATTTGTAACGATAGATTCTAATTCGCTTTGATTGAGCAGGTAATCAAAGGCCAGAGACTCTAATTCTGTATTTAGAATTTGAAGCATTTCCTTGGCATCATCCAGAATGAAAGAATCAAGAACTTTGTTCGTTACATTACTGGCGATGGTTCCTCCGGCAACAGAGCCAACAATTCCGCCTATAATGGTTCCGCCTACTGGAAGAATGGTAGAACCAATGGCAGCACCAGCTAACCAGCCACCAGAGCCACCAATGGCAGTAGAAGCAGTAGAAGTCATATTTTTAAACAATTGTTTTCCAGATATTCTACCTTGAAAAGTTCGTGTAATATCAGCAGAAGAAAGAACTATAGTTGATATACCAGAACTGATAATATTTCCTCGTAAAAGTTTAGCGGCACTTTTCATAGCAGCAGCACCGTAAATATTAGTTCCTGATTCTCTAAAAGCATTAATTAAGGTGGCGGAAGCTTTAGGTCCCATAATAGAAACAATAGCTTCAGAACTGCCTACCAGAGCACTATTTAAACCAGCTTTTGATAATTGACTGGCAATAACTGTAGTAAGAAATGTTGTTCCGCCTACAGCTAAGCCGGAATGAGTTGCTGTTTTTAAAGCAGCATTAAAATCTTCGCCTTTCCATGTAGAGGTTGCGAAAGTAATTACAGCGGTTACACCAAATGCAGATGCTGAAGTGATGATACCATTTACAGCATCGTAGGATAAGGATTCAATAGTGCCAGCTTTTGCAATGTTTTTTGCTTGTTCATAAGTAAAATGTCCCTTGCGGATAATATTTTCTGCTTCAGAGGGATTTGTCACGCCCTCTACTTGACCACGGCGTATTTTTCCTTTCATAGCTTGAACAGCCGCATCATATTTATCAGAAGGAACCTCAATTTGCATTGGTTTTCCATTTTGCATATAACGAAAATTACCATGTCCATTATTTTCAAAACATTCATTGACACATTTTGAGCCACTTGCACAATACTTAGACTGGATGTATATATCATCTACAATTCGATCAGCACCATTTTTTGCATTATTATCTCCTAAAATTTTGGTCTTATGTCCAGTGAGTTTATCGTATAAATTATTTGCACGTTCAGCAGCGAATCCATGTCCTTGTGTAGCATGAAATTTTTCTTCTTCATAAGATTTATTTACAATTCCGTAATTTCCAGTCGCTAATCCACCGGCTTTTGAACCATAATGTTTTTGAGAATTAAGAGTAGGGTTCATTTTTTTGTTGCTAGAAACTAAAAAAGTATTATTGGTGTCGTCTGAGTATGTAGTTGAGGTAGAAGAAGTTTCAGTAGTTGTGTAATAATTTTTTATTGTGATAAATTGTTCTTTTGCATAGTTATGCATCAGTTCCTGTAGGAAAAAAGAATTTAATCGAAAAGAATTAGGTGTTGTATGAAATTTTTCTTCTGTTTTTTTATAAATATTTTTCCATATGGATTCTCGATTAAGAAGGTAGATATCAAAAGTAGGTGTTAAATGAGAAATAATAGCATCAAAACTCGTATCAAGAGAATTTTTGCACTTTAATACAAAGGCAATTTTCTTTTGGTTGGTATTAAAAAAAGGAAGAGTTAAAAGTTTGGTATCTGTAATAAGAGTTTGAAAATCAGCTATGGAATCATTAAAAGTTATATAGTTACACATATGTACCATCTCCATTTATTAATATAGATAAGAATAACAAATTTAAATAAAAAATCAAGATAGACAGATTTTGTCTAAATCTAGAGAGAACGTACACTGTAAAATATGCATAGCCCTTATCATGAAATCAGTATAATTCGTCAGACAGGTTTTGCACAGGCAATTGACATGGCAGGAAATCGTGCGAAATACGATGAATGTGCAAAGAAGTTGCTGAGTTATAAGGTAATCATAGCATGGATTTTAAAATCCTGTACAAAAGAATTTTCACAATACGAAGTGTAGTATATCTGTGACAACTGTTTGAAAGAAAAAGCAGAGGCTATATAACGAATTTGAGATGGCAAATGGAATAGATAATTATATATAACACGATAAATAAAAAAGAACTTAAGGATGTATTGTTTTCCTGTGATGCTAATGTTGGAGGATGGAAACTGTAATTATAAAGAGAAGGCTCTCGATGCTTTGGTATCGAGAGCTTTTTTTTGAATATCCGTATCCTTCTTTAGCTTCGCTACATATAAAAAATCCTGTACCTGTTCCAGCACCCTTAGGTTTCTTGAGAAGAGTAAAAAAATTTCTCTTTAGATAATTATTTTCTTTATTGCCATAGACAGATACTGTCTATGACAATGTGTATAATAAAACCATCAAAAGTAATAAATCATACATCACAGGAGGAAAAGGTTATGGGAGAAATAATCAGTGCAATTATCGGGATTTCATATTTTGTGCTTGGCTATTGGTCAGTGGGTGAGACCATTTACGCAAACAAAGTAATTATTGGGAGAATCGGAGATATGTGGATTCAGCGTTTTTTAATTGGGGCAATGTTTGGCTGGATTTTAATTCCGGTAGCTTTGATTAAGCGTTGGCTTTTCAGGTAATTATTTTAAATAATGGGAGGAATCATCAATGGCAAAGAAAGAGAAAAAAGAGAAAGGATTCATGGAATCTGTTCATGACGGCTACATAAGAGGAAGTATGGGCGGAGAGGAGGAGACTTCGCAGGCAAGAACAGTCACCTCGCCGGAACCATTACCGGATGAAATCAAGAAATTCCGCAAATTATATATCCTGGTTCCAATCAGTTTGGTAATTGGAATTCTGAAAGGGGATTTCACAGGATGGCTGGCAATTGCTGCATTTATCTTGCTGTGTCTTGTATGCCTGATCGATACATACGCAGACCATAAAGTGAGGCGGCTTCGCAGAATGAAGTTCAAACTTCCGGCAGGGGTCACATCTGATGAATTCTTTAAAAAAATGCAGCCAGTTTTTATTTCAAAGTATGGCTGGGATGTCGAGCGGGGAGATCATGGGGAACTAACTGTACTTGATAAAAAATACAAATATGATGTTAATCTTGAAGAAGACGGAACGTTTGTCATTTGGTGGAGAATGTCGGTAGCAAAGGCATTTTTGTCTACAAGGCATTATCCTATTTACAAAAATGCAATCGCAGTAATGGGAATTATCGCTTATGAAGTACAGCAGGTTTTTCCGGTTGTAGAAGGGGCATAGGTACTGTAAGAACATATCTTATGGAAAGGATATTAAGTCATTCTTATTGTGAGATGCGTATCATTTCACACCTGGTATAAAATCGTATACTGGCAGCTGTAGATCAGAGGCTGGTATACGATTTTTTTTACATTTTCTTGTAAAATGCGAGGTCTTCGTATAAAATAGAGTATACGGTCCGAGGTGAAATGGTGATTTTGATCGGATCAGGAAGTCTATAGGAATGAAACGGATACGAGGGGGTATGTGTGTGATTTCAGATGAGATGGCTTACAGAGAGTACTTAGAGGGAAGGGAAGAAAGTGCGGACATACTGGTTGACCGATATGGAGATGCACTTACTTATTATATAAATGGTTATATTCATGATATCCATGAGTCGGAGGATTTGATGATCGAGGCGTTTGCGAGGGTTTTTGCGAAGGAGCGTCCGATTGATGGAAAGGGGAGTTTTCGAGCTTATCTTTATAAAACAGCGAGAAATCTGACGATTCGTCACACACAAAAACATAAGTTGTGGTTTTTGCATTTGGATGAGGTGGATTTTGAATTGCCGAGTGAAGAACTGGTGGAGACAAGGCTTTTGCAAAATGAGAGGGAAAAGTGTCTTTATGAGGCAATGGCGAAGTTGAAGACAGAGTACAGAGAGGCGTTATATCTTGTGAGTATAGAGGGGATGAGTTATAGTGAGGCTGGAAAGATTCTTGGAAAGAGTGAACAGCAGATGACGAATCTGGTACATAGAGGAAAGAAGAGTTTGAGGAAGATTTTAGAACAAGGAGGGTTTTCATATGCGGACGAATAAAGAGCGTCAGCAATTGATTTATAGAAGAACACTGGAGCTTCGGTGTAAGGAAAGACGTAAGAAACAGTGTATGTTTAGTGTGTGTGGTGTAGCGTTATGTCTGATGCTTGTTAGCGGAATAGGAAGTTTCATGCCGGGAGTGGTGAAGCAGGCTTCTGTAGGTAATATTGATTATACGATGGGAACGGCGAGTATGTTGGGGCATTATGAGGCATTAGGATATATTTGTATGGGTGTGTTAGCATTTGCGCTTGGCGTATGTGTGACGGTATTGTTATATCGTTTGCGAAGGGTTGAGGAACATAAGCGCAGAACGAGGGAGTATCAGTACAGAATGGAAACAGACGGACAGCCTGAGAAGAAAAAACAACAAGAAGAACAACAAGAAGAACAAGAAGAACGAGAAAGAGAACAGAGATGAATTTTGAGATTATTGATAATGTATTTCAGGTAGCGGTATTTTTTGCTGCGGCGCTTGGAGATATGGTATATTGGTTTTATAAGAGAGACCGCTTGTATATTATACTGGCACTGGTACATAGCTGCTTTATGATGGGAACGCTTTATTTTGTACTTCATCTTGTGATTCGGGGCGTTGTACCGCAGGTGTTTTATGTGTCGGAAATCTCATGGATTGCCAGTTACTTGTTTATGCATACCTATCAGATCGTGCGGTACAGGATAAAAAAGATACGGATTGCAAAGATTCCTGTGATATGTGGAGCGGGAGTTCTGATTGCTTCTATGTGGAGCGGAATTTTTGGACCGGTATTTCTTACTACCGGTATTTTTGCGATGGTGGCAGGGGTGATTGTTTTTATCGCTGTATTCCGGATTCTGTATGAGAAGGAGCCGCATGGGGTGTGTTACTGTATGATTGTATGTGTTGTGTTAGAAGTGGCGCTGTATGTGAGTTCGAATTTTATTCATGATTATACAAAGTTTAATTTATATTTTTTGATTGATTTTGTTTTGACGATTGTCAATATGTTATTATTACCATGCACAGTTTGGGAGGTGTCCCGAGATGATGTATATTGAGAATATTTTTATATGTATTTCGATTCCGCTTTTCCTCTCATTGATTTTTATACGGGGAGATATGCGTAAATATATGCTGTTTATCTGTATCGGGATGGGAATGTGTGTGTTGTCTGCCTATATCAGCAGTTTTTTTATGGGGTATTATCATACAGATGCGGTTGTGGCAGCGATAGAGATCGTACCGGTTTGTGAAGAGGTGATGAAGCTTCTTCCGCTGTTGTTTTATCTTTTGATTTTTGAACCGGAAAGGAAGGGGATTCCCGGAGTTGCGATTGCGGTAGGTTTTGCTACATTTGAGAATGTATGTTATCTGACGGAAAATGGAGCGGCAGATTTTGATATTTTGCTTGTGCGTGGTATTTCAGCAGGTGCATTACATATATTATGTGGAATTTTGCTCGGTTTTGGAATGACTTATATATTTTGCAGGGGTTTTTTGAAAGTGACAGGAACAATTGGCTTGCTTGGGGCTAGTAGTGCTTTTCATGCTATTTTTAATTTACTTGTTTCGGCAGATGGAATATGGAAATGGATTGGATATCTGTTTCCATCGGTTATGATCGTGTTGGTGATCATAGGACAGCATTTGCTGATAAAAATGAATAAGTATTTGATGTAGAATATATAGAACAGGTTAAAAATCTTTTCAGATCTTTTCATTTATTTTTGATTTTTTTTCAAAATAAGTGAAAGGATTTTTTTTTATATGTCTTTATGTAAATAAGATTTGCAAATATGTATCATTTGCAAAAAAAGAATGAGGAAGGAGGGAGGGAATGAATCAAGGGGAGATCAGACGGTGCAAGATTCACCGGCGGATAAATGTTCTTCGCAATCGATATGACAGAAGGATACTTGGCAGTATGACAGTTCTGATTACTGGATTAACGATATGTATGGGAATCCTGCTTCAAATGGCACATGTATCCGGAATTCCTACGGTTAATGACGGGTATGGATCTGTTCTCCTGCGGAATGGAGCAGATGTTTATGTGATTATTGGTATGATAGCTTTTGTGGCAGGAGTTATTTTTACGGTGATTTGTATTCGGTTTCGAGACAGGAAGGCACATAAACAACAGGAATGAAAATATTGTATGGAAAATTATTGTATAAGAATAAGAGGTGAGAGTATGAAGTACAAAGGAACAAGGCAGTTGTTAACAGGTATTCTTGCGGTGATGCTTACGATACCGGTCATAGTTGGTCTGGCATCTCCAATTAGAACCCAGGCGGCTTCTAAGGTGGGAGTGCAGTACCGGTTTGCAGATGGTGCGGAACAAGAAGCAAAGAACCGCGTGGGAATCCGGTCAGTAGTGATTGATGGAAAGACATATTTTGACATTCATGATGGCAGCAAGACGGGGCGCACCGATCCGACAAATCAGCTTGCTTTTTTACAGGCCGTTTTACAGAGTGGGAAGGATATGGCTGATGGAAGCGACAGTGTGCTTGGCCAGTGGGCTTCTCTTGCAGAACAGATTTATGGAACGCATAGCCATTATACAGCAAGAGTGAATGCTGGCGGTGGATTTAAGAAGAACTTTACAGGAAGCTCGAACCGGGAGAGAAGTGGATACGCGGATCTGGCATATGCATTAGCGCAGACAAAGGAAGGTACTGTTGGAAGCCGAAAGAATGATTACACAAAATGGAAAGGGCTTTCTTATGCTACGGATTTAAAAAAAGTACGCCAGGAGGCAGCAGATGAGATTGCGGGAGCGATTAATCGAAAAATCAGTGGCAGTGATGTACTGAAAGCAACGGATGGAGATGATACATTAAGCCAGCTTAATGATGAGACACCGCAGGATGTTTTATATACGCTTGTGACGTGCGTAGACAGGGCAGGAAAGACTTATAAATATAATTACAATTCGTTTGGTATTGCTTTTTATGATTTCCAGTTATCTGTGCTTGCAGGAGAAGGGCTGGAATATGTTACAAAGGCGCAGAAGTATGATTCTTTGCAGCAGGCAGTAGATAATAATGTTTCTGGTGTCAAATATAAAACAAGTGGGAAGAATAATCCGGTACTTAGCTACTATAAGAATGAATCGAAACAGGAAGCAGATGTCGGAATGGAATTTACTCAGTCGAATTCTGTGACGACCTCGAATACTCTTGAAACTGGAAAAAGTTATTCTTATAGCCAGATGATCGGTTCTGAAACAACACTTTCGGGAGGAATTCCTCTTCTTGGTGAAGTAGAACAGACCTTAAAGCTGGAAGTGACGTGTGAACAGGCATTATCTACAGCTTATTCCGAAACAAAGGAATATAGTGAAACATCGGAGAATAAAGTATCTTCGAGTATGACACTTCCGGCACAGACGGCTGTTGGAATGGAATCATCTAAGGCAGTAACGAATGTAGAGTTAGGATATGACTGTCCGGTTGCGATTACTTATAAAGTGGCGATTTTCTCTTTATCTGGTGTTGTATATGATGACAGTGCAGCGGTACAGTCTTTCCATACTTCCGGTTATCGTCAGAGTCATTTTAGTACAATATTTGGCTCTTCCTCCGCAAAAGGCGGGATAACGGCAATGGATAATCTGTATAATCGTGCAGTCAGATATACCGCAACGAAAAACTACGAGCAATCGTATGGACAAACTTATGGATGGACAGAAAAGCGTAATGATGGTTCTTCTGCGGATGAATTAACTGGACTGGAATGGAAAGATATTTTAAGTGGAACGATCCATGAGGAAGATGTTGGCGTGGAGATGGCGAAGGTTAAGATTCATCGAGTCCTGGTTAATGAAGAGGGTAAGATCCAGAATACATTTGAATCGAAAGATTTAGAAGAAGAATATCCTGTAGATTACGAAACATTGGTTACAATGGGATCTGTTTATGAGTTATCAGGGAAAAAGTATAATCTGTATTCGGGACAGGTAAAAGATAGTAATGGTGCTGCTGTAGATAATGAAATGGGATATGATAGTTCATCAGGACGTTACAGTAAAGTGGTTCAGCCGATTGGCGAAGCGGAGAAGAACTCCTTGAAAAAGGAAGGGGTAAGTGACGACGTCATTGCTGCGATGAACAGTGTAACATTTTATTATACGGAAGATACATCAGGAAGTGGGACAACAGGTCAGAATACGAAGAATGGCAAGGCAGTCAGAAGTTCGATCGATCAGTCTGCTAAGGCAATCCAAAGAGCTGTAAGTAATGGAGGGGTTACTTTGAAAGATAAGGTAACCTGGCTGGCAACGAAGTGTCCAATGTCTGTGACAGGTGGAGTACTCAGCTATGATGCAGTGAGTATGAATTCTAATATTAATGCGATCGTACCGTTATATCCGTTAAAGAATATCAAAGTGGTTAACGGTGTGAAGACATTGAATATGATCGGTGGGGATACATTTGATCTTAGTACTGTTACTTTAAATGGAACGAATGAAAATGATGTTGATTATTATGGATTTGACCAGGATAAGGGACATTGGATACTTACGGATACCGAAGGACATGAATTGACGGGAAGTAAGAAGGCATCGATTGAAAGAAATACTGCGACAGGTGAAGAGATTCTTACAGCAGGGGAAGAAGAAGGAACGCTGTATCTAAAATATGTGATTGATGAAGATGTCTATACGAGTTTAGAGAAATCTTCTCCATCAATATCAACGAATGAATCTCTTGATTCAACCGCAAGAATTAAAGTGAATGTGACGACGAAGCCATTTGACGGAAGTGTGCAGGCAGAAGGAACGGTAACTACTTATGTGGGAGAAACACCGGTGAATCTGTTTGGCAATGAAGAAATCAAAGGTTATGCATTAGACAGCACAGATAAAAAGATTTCCGGTGCACCGATCGTATGGGAATCAAGACTGGATGAGGAAGATGGAATTAAGCTTGAGAATAATCAGCTTTCCTTTACAAAGAGTGGAATATTCCAGATTCGTGCGACTTATCGTGGAAAACATTCAGAATGGATTAGTGTAAAGGCGCTGCCGAGGAAGGCATTAACAACCCTTACGATTTCTGATGACACGCAGCCGGCTACGTTGGAGAGTTTTATTTATAACGATCAGGGAGCTCCAACCGAGATTGATTTATCTAAACTGACTGTAAAAGCATTCGATCAGTATGATGGTGAGTGGAAGGATACTTCTGATGTGAAATGGGCAGTAGAGATCGATGGGCAGAGTGCAGCCTTTACAGAACTTTCTCAGAATAAACTTCCGATACGTAAGGCGGGAATATATAAGATTACGGCAGTTTCTCAAAAATATAACGTAATATCTAATGTAGTAGAGCTTAATGTAAAGCCAGCAAGGAAGTTAAGTTCGGTTACGATTCAAACAGACCTTGAAACGAATGGTATTGGCATTGGAAGTGCTTATGAAAGTGATTTGAAGAAGGATGTAACAGTAACTGCGCTTGACCAGTATGGTGATTCTTATGACTGGACAAAGAAAACGTACCAGTGGCTTACCGGTGGAAAGTATTCTGCAGTAACTGCGGATACACTGCTGGGGCTTGTAAAAGGTTCTGATACATTACAGCTCGTTATAGGTGAAGGGGAAAACATGGTTGAATCGAATACCATCAACTTTAATGTTATCTCCAAACCATATGTAAAGGAATTATATACCGGAGATTCGGCAGTAGTAAGAGAAGGCGAAGTTTATGATCTTTCCAAGGTGAATTTTACTGCCAAAGACCAGAATGGAGATCCTTACGAACTTTCTGCAAAAGAAGTCGATAGTATTACATGGGAACTGACGGATAAGGGAACGATTAAGAGTGCGCAGGTATCTTTTGATTCAAAAGCAAAGAATCTGTCAGTAGCAGAGGGAACTGTAGATTATGGTGAAACTGGAAATGTTATTTTAAAGGGAACATTTATAAATGTAAATGGTGAGAAAGCGCTGGCAGCGCAGTTTACTTTAAATGTGAGACAAAAACCAGTTCTTGATACATTAAAACTGGAGCAAAAAGATGCAGATGCTGTATTGAAAAATGGAGAGAATGCTTATGTTTCCGAGTATTTTATCGTAAAGGGACTGGATCAGTACGAAGAAGACTATAATCTAAACGGTGTACCGCTTACATGGAATTCTGATAATGAAAAGGCATTTCGATTTGATAGAAATAATATAATAGCTGCGGTAGAAGCCGGTAAGAAGGCCAATATTACTGTTCGAGCAACGAATCGACTGAATAAAGAAGTCATAAGTAACGCTTTAGAATTGAAAGTGCCAAGAGTGCGCTCACTTCAGAAAATCGTATTAGAAGATGTTCCTGAAGCTATTGCATTTAACACTGTGTTAGATGTAACAACATTAAAAGCAATTTGTTATGATGATTTAGAAGAAGCGTACAGTGAAGAAGAATTAAAGGCTTATCCGGCAAAGATTGCATATTCATTGGATGCGAATGAAACAGATTGTAAGTTAGATACAGCAAAGAACATTTTAAAGACCAGTAATAAATATGGATACATTACGATTTCTGCAATGGCAGTAAATAGCAGTACGACAACTACAGTGCAGGATGAGAATGGCCAGGATATTGTTTCCAGTGTAAAAGTCTGGGTAGGACCGAAAGTAAAGTCAGTAAACGTAACGGAAAGAATGATTGCTACCGCAGGAAAGAATGAAGTGGTACTGGAAGGTAAATGTCTTGAAAACGCTATGAAGGTTGGTCTGTTTGATGCATCCGGTAAGCTGATTGATGAAAAAGATACGAAAGGTAATGCCGGCACACAGAAAGCGACCTTGGATGTTCCTTCAAATATCGGTGGAAAAGCAGACGTGACCTATACAGTGAAATATGCAGTTACAGATACGTATATGGATGAACCGACAGGAAAGATCATAGTAAGTAATAAGATTCCGGCAACTGGAGTAAGACTCAATAAAAACAGTATCGTCCTTTCTCCTAATGCCAGAGAACAGCTTATAGCATATCTGTCACCGGAAAACAGCACAGATTGGTTAAGTTGGAAGAGTTCACAGCCTGCTATGGCAGCAGTTGATCAAAATGGTAATGTAAAGGCAATCGCACCAGGTAAGCTTGCGATCACAGTTACAACAGAAAGTGGTAAGAGCGCGTCTTGTAATCTGCTTGTCGGATTGCGAAAAGGCGATGTGATCACAAATGGTATTTACAGATATAAAGTGACAAATACAATGGTTGACGGAAGCGGAGAAGTGGAAGTGATTGGATTTGTAAAAGGCCGCAGTGCGAAGAAAGTCTCTATTCCAAAGAGTGTGGCATGGAATGGAATTAAGTACAATGTAACTTCCGTTGGAACGAGAGCTTTTATCAAGAATAAGAAGATCAGAAATATTGTGATTCCGGACTCTGTAAGAAAAATCAGACATAAAGCATTCTATGCATGTCCGAATGTGAAGAAGCTTACGATCGGAAAGAATGTTTCCTTTATGGGAGCTCACGCATTCTGTCTGAATAAAAAGCTCGAAAAGATTGTGTTTAGAGGTACAAAGTTAAAACAGTTAAGAAAACCACATGTGTTTATTGAAGTGAAGCACGCAAAGGTTTATGTACCAAAACGTAAATACAAAGCCTACAAAAAGATGTTATCTGATTATGGACTTGACAGATGTAAGTTTGTAAAGAAGTAATCCGATGATATAAATAAAAGTTTTTGTAATTTGCCTTTATGACAAAAAGAGGAGACAGCAATGTTGCTATGAAAGAGGAGACATTGCTGTCTCTCCTTTTTTCTATGCCATATGTCCAGCTCTTTTTAAATACGCATGAACAGGTATTACACTGTAAAAAATTTACGAAAAATAACATTGCGTTTCTGTGAAGAGTATTATAGAATGTAACTGTTTGGAGCCGTATAGATTTTTTAAAAATCTCGTCATATTCCATAAGATTTTTAAAGAATTTCAAGATCGGCTTTAGATGGTGAAAATAAAAAGAAATAAAAAGAAAGAGAAAGAAAAAAGAGAAAGATGAAGAAGCAGAACAACACAGAACAAAGTGTAGGAAAGCAGAGCTTTCTAAAAAGGAAAAATGTAGAGATTTCTTTTAAGAGATATGCGATTGATGCGATGGGAGCGATGGCTCTTGGATTATTTGCATCTCTCTTGATCGGGACGATCATTAAGACATTAGCAGAGAATGTCGGCACAACAGGTCTGATGGCAGCATTGGCATCAGTGACAGATACGGGAGAGTTAGCGGCAAAGGTCGCAGGACTTAGTACATGGAATCATTTTTGCTGGATTTTATGGCAGATTGGTAATTATGCGACCATGGTAACAGGAGTTGCTATGGCAGCGGCGATCGGCTATGCATTAGATGCACCACCACTAGTGTTATTTTCTTTATGTGCGGTAGGACAGGCGACAAATACATTAGGCGGTTCCGGTGGACCGCTGGCAGTTTTGTTTGTTGCGATTATTGCCTGCGAAGTTGGTAAGCTTGTCTCTAAAGAGACGAAGATCGATATTCTTGTCACACCGGCAGTAACAATAATTGTCGGTGTAGGATGTGCCATGGTACTTGCACCGATTTTCAAAACAATCTGTGATTCCCTTGGTACATTTATCGGCTGGGCAACGAATTTACAGCCATTCTTCATGGGAATCATTATTTCTGTTGTCGTCGGTGTTGTACTTACTCTTCCAATCAGCTCTGCAGCAATCTGCGCAGCAGTTGGTATCAGTGGCGGTGCCGTTCTTGCAGGCGTTTTAGATGGCAGTATCTCTATGGACGTATGGAATGGTCTTGCACTTGCCGGCGGAGCAGCTACCGTAGGATGCTGCTGTAATATGCTTGGATTTGCTGTGATCAGCTATCCTGATAATGGAGTGGGAGGTCTCGTAGCACAGGGGCTTGGGACGTCGATGCTGCAGGTGCCGAATCTGATGCGAAAACCGATCTTGTGGATTCCACCGGTACTTACCTCCGCGATTTTAGGTCCGGTTGCCACATGCATTTTCCAGCTTCGCAATAACGGTGCGGCGATTTCTTCCGGCATGGGAACCGCGGGCTTAGTAGGTCCGATCGGGATTATCACAGGCTGGTCGAATATGCCAGAAGGATATGCCGTTGGAGCATTTGACTGGTTAGGAATGATTTTAGTCTGCTTTGTACTTCCTGTTCTTTTAAGCTGGGCAATTGGTAAGTTTATGAGGAAAAAAGGTTGGATTAAAGAAGGAGACTTAAAGGTAGATTTGGGATAATATTAAAAAATCTGTGGATTTAAAACAGACAGAAAAAAGAAACAATGATACATTCCAGATGCGGCTTGGGAGTGTATTTAAGATGCGGACGAGCATCTTAAATACAGCGACTACAGAGCAGATGGAATGTATCATTGTTTCTTTTTTCGTCTTCTACACAAATCAAGAGTTAATAAAGTGTTTTTCCAGTCGATTGAGTATTCCGTACAGTAATGCGGCAATCAGGCAAAGCAGCACGATAGAGAGCATTACCCAATCCATTTTAAAGACCTGTGAGCCATAGATGATCAGATACCCAAGCCCTTTTCTGGCGGCGAGAAATTCTCCAATAACTACTCCGATCAGGCAGAGTCCGATATCAACTTTCAAAATACTAAGGATTGCAGGAAAGTTGATCGGAAGAATAACTTTGGTAAGACAGTCAAATCGGTTGCCATGCAGGGTATAGATCAGTTTTAATTTATCTGGGTCGGTTGTCTGAAAGCTGGTAAAAAGATTTAAGATGCTTCCAAAGATTGCAACGGATATGGCGGTGATGATAATGGTTTTCATGTTATTGCCAAGCCATACGATAAAGATCGGAGCCATTGCTGATTTTGGAAGGCTGTTTAAAATTACAAAGTACGGTTCAAAAATCTCACTTAATGTTGTATTCCACCAAAGGAGTATGGCAACAAGAAGACTTATGGAGGCAACGAGAAAAAAACTGCCGAACGTCTCTGCAAGTGTGATGCCAATGTGTTTTAAGAGGTCTCCGGTGAGGAATAGTTCCTGACAGGCAAGAAGCATCTGGGAAGGGCTACTGAAGATAAAGGCATTGATGATTCCGTTATGGGAAGATATCTCCCATAAAATAATAAAAAATACAAATATAAAAATTTGAAAGAACAGGACAAGGTGTTTATGATGTCTTGTTTTTTTTATATAGAATTGTTGTTCTTTTGATAGATTGTTTGCTGATTCATTCATCATGTTTCAGCTCCTTCCATATCTGGTTAAAGTAATTTTGAAATTGGGGATGAATGCGGGCTTCTTTGGAAGAAAGCTGGTGTTCTGATCCAAAATCAATTGTTATGATTGATCGTATGTGGCCTGGACGTTTTCCAAGTACAATAATACGGTCGGAGATACTGATTGCTTCGGACAGATCATGTGTGACTAAAAGGGTGGTGACTCCGCTTTGGCGAATGATTTTTGCGATATCATCTGAGACATCAAGCCGGGTTTGGTAATCTAGGGCGCTGAATGGTTCGTCAAGAAGAAGAAAGTCCGGTTTTAAGGCAAGTGTTCGGATGAGGGCAGCGCGCTGGCGCATTCCGCCGGAAAGTTCTCTTGGGTAAGAATCTGCAAAATCAGCAATGTCATATTGCTGCATTAATTTATGGACATATTCTAAGTTTTTTTCAGTAAGACGGTGTTGTATTTCGAGACCTAAAATGATATTTTTATATATAGTTCTATATTCTAATAAATGGTCTTTTTGCAGCATGTAGCCGATGGAGGGTGGCTGATTTAAAAAGGGATAACGAAGGCTTCCTTTTTGTAAGGGAATCAGACCGGCAATCAACTCTAAAAGAGTGGATTTTCCACAGCCGGAAGGTCCGATGATCGCTGCAAATTCGCCAGTGAAAAGGTCGAAGTGAATATCTTTTAACGCAGGGGTTTCGCCATTTTTTGTGTGATACGTATGGGAAAGTCCGCGCACAGATAAAAAAGTATTTGGTTGTGGCAAAGTAGCTCAGTCCTTTTCTTTGAGGTATAATTTAACATATGCACAGGAGGTATCAAAGTGATATATTTCATAATTGTAACGTTGATTATTGTAGGAGATAAATTTTTAAAGGAATATTTCAGGAGTTCTCTTAGAGGAAAGCATCGAAAAGAACATTTTACCAGGTCTGGAGAGGAAATAAATACGGTAGATGCTATGCAGGATGGATGGAAAAGGAAGCTGTCTCCAAGAATTGAATTCCTGGAGAATAAAGGAGCAGCTAGTGGTATCTTTTCTTCACATCCAAAGATATTAAAAGGAATATCCGGTGTCATGCTTTGCTTTTGTGCATTCGTATTGGGAAAGGAACGGCAAAAAGGAAGGGTGAGTATTGCAGGAATCGGTTATGCGTTACTTCTTGGAGGAGGACTTAGTAACTTTATAGACAGAATGAAAAAAGGTTCTGTGACAGATTATATTCGTTTTCCTGAATTTCCAGTGAAGAAAATCAGTAACCTGGTTTTTAATATGAGTGATTTTGCGATTTTTGCAGGAATATTCTGCCTTTTGTTTCGGAAAAAGTAAGAAGATTTCGACTGAAAAGTCTAAAACTTTAGGTGAAATGTCGGATAATAAAGAATACTTTCAGAAAACGGTTAAAAACGGATTTTCCTATGAGGAATGGCTGAAAATTGTGCATAATAGACAATGAAATATACATAAATTTACAAAATATAAAAAAGAACAAAGTGTCGGTGTATAACCCTTTACAGTTATCCACGAAGAAAAAAACTGAAAAATGTTGAAAAACAGACTTATCCACTGAGTTATCCACAATATCCACAGTGGAAAAACGAAAGGAAAAATTGGAAAAAGTACGTCAATATAAAACATCTGTTTTGTGTGATTTTTTTAAATAATTCATTGCCAGAATGAAGAATTGTTGGTATAATAATTATAATATAAGAAAAAGGAGTGTGATCGTATGCGTTACATTATTTACGGCAAGAATCTGGAGGTTTCCGAGGGATTAAAGCAGGCTGTACACGATAAGTTCAGCAAGCTGGAGAAGTTTTTCACTCCAGAGACAGAAGTTCAGGTCACATTAAGCGTGCAGAAGGATAATCAGACAGTAGAAGCTACGATTCCTATGAAGGGAACGATCTTAAGAGTAGAACCTACAAGTACAGATATGTATGTTTCTATTGATATGGCAGTAGATTTACTGGAGCGTATGATTCGCAAGTATAAGACGAAGATTTCCAAGTACGGTAAGGGCGAAGTGAAGTTTAATGATGAGTTCATGGAAGAAGATGTGGACAATCATGAAACAGTAACGGTTACAAAGAGTAAGAGATTCGCTATTAAGCCGATGGATGTTGAGGAAGCCTGCGTACAGATGGAGCTGTTAGGACATAGTTTCTTTGTATTCCGTAATGCAGAGACTTTTGAAGTGAATGTAGTTTATAAGAGAAAAGATAAAACATATGGTTTGATTGAACCAGAATTTTAAACATACATGAATTCATTAGAAACGAAGGAAGAAGGCAGATAATTATCTGCCTTCCCTTTTTCTGTATATTAAGGGGATTAAAGCTTGAAAAGAGAGCTTATCAATGTTACAATATAATCTGTATGTTTAAAATTAGAAGAAGATTACCAACTCAGGAGGTGTGACCCCATCTTCTGTTAGTGGGGCCATACGTAAGTCAGGAAGTGATTTGCGAGTGATTTACGATAGAAATAGGAGGTAAAGATGAGTTTTGTTGATAAACTTTTTGGCAATAAAAGTGAGAAAGAAATCAAGAGAATTGAAAAGTATGTAGATGCGATCGAGGCTCTTGATGAGAAGATGCAGGCATTAAGCGATGAAGAACTTCGTGCCAAAACACAGGAATTTAAAGATCGTCTGGCAGCAGGGGAGACTCTTGATGACCTGTTAGTGGAAGCCTTTGCTGTTGTAAGAGAGGCAGCAGACCGTACGATCCATCTGAAGCATTATCGTGTGCAGCTGATGGGTGGTATTATTTTACATCAGGGTCGTATTGCAGAGATGAAGACTGGTGAAGGTAAGACTTTAGTTTCTACTCTTCCGGCATATTTAAATGCGCTTGAGGGTAAGGGTGTTCATATCGTTACTGTTAACGATTATCTGGCTAAGCGTGATGCGAACTGGATGGGTAAGGTTCATCAGTTCTTAGGTTTAAGTGTCGGTGTCATTTTGAACAGTTATGATAATGCAGAACGTCAGGCTGCATATAACTGTGATATTACTTATATTACGAATAATGAATTAGGTTTCGATTACCTTCGTGACAACATGGTTATTTATAAGAAGGATCTTGTACAAAGAGAACTGAATTATGCCATTGTCGATGAGGTCGATTCCGTATTGATCGATGAGGCAAGAACCCCTCTTATCATTTCCGGTCAGAGTGGTAAGTCCACAGATCTTTATAAGGCATGTGATGTCCTTGCAAGACAGATGCAGCGTGGTACTTCGGATGGTGAACTTTCTAAGATTGATGCCATCATGGGTATTGATATTGAGGAAGATGGAGATTTCCTTGTTAACGAGAAGGATAAGCAGGTTATGCTTACAACAGAGGGTGTTAAGAAGGTAGAGCAGTTCTTCCATATCAAGAACCTTGCGGATGCAGAGAACCTTGAGATTCAGCATAATATTATTCTTGCTCTTCGTGCACATAACCTTATGTTCCGAGACAGAGATTACGTAGTAAAAGACAACGAAGTTCTTATCGTTGATGAATTTACCGGACGTATTATGCCGGGACGTCGTTATTCTGATGGTCTTCATCAGGCAATCGAGGCAAAGGAGCATGTAAAGGTTAACAGAGAGTCTAAGACTCTTGCAACGATCACATTCCAGAACTTCTTTAATAAGTATACAAAGAAAGCCGGTATGACTGGTACTGCTATGACCGAAGATAAAGAGTTCATGGATATTTACGGCATGGACGTAGTAGAGATTCCTACGAATAAGCCAATGATCCGTATCGATCATGAAGATGCTATTTACATGACTAAGAAAGAAAAGTTAAATGCAGTTATCAACGATATCGTAGAGTCTCATAAGAAGGGGCAGCCGGTCTTAGTTGGTACGATTAATATCGATACATCAGAAGAAGTCAGTGAATTATTAAGTAAGAGAGGAATTAAGCATAACGTACTGAATGCGAAGTTCCATGAATTAGAGGCAGAGATTATTTCACATGCCGGTGAAAAGGGAGCTGTTACGATCGCAACGAATATGGCTGGTCGTGGTACGGATATCAAGTTAGAAGATGGTGTTGCAGAACTTGGTGGATTAAAGATCATCGGTACAGAAAGACATGAGAGCCGTCGAATCGATAACCAGTTACGTGGTCGTGCCGGTCGTCAGGGTGATCCTGGTGAATCGAAGTTCTACTTATCTCTTGAAGATGACCTGATGCGCCTGTTCGGTTCTGAGCGTATGATGAGCGTATATAAGGCGTTAAAGATTCCGGAGGGGGAAGAGATTCAGCATAAGACGATTACAAAGCAGATCGAAAAGGCACAGAAGAAGATTGAGAATAACAACTTCGGTATTCGTCGTAACCTGCTCGATTATGATCAGGTAAATAATGACCAGAGAGAAGTTATCTACGCAGAAAGACGCCGTGTATTAAATGGTGAGAGTATGCGGGATGTTGTTTACAAGATGATCAAGGATGTTGTTGCTGACGATGTAAATATGCTCGCAGGAGAACAGCCATTAAAAGAGATGAATCTTGTAGAGCTGAATGAATCTTTAAGAAGAAAGATTCCATTAGAGCCAATCACTCTTACAGACGAAGAAAAAGAGAAGAATGATAAAGAAGCACTCATTTCCCGTCTTCAGGATGAGGCGATGAAGATTTACCATAAGAAAGAGAAAGACTTTAATGAATTTGCCAAGGTGAATGTACCGGAAGAAGGTGTAGAGCTTGGTGAAGAAGATGCAGCAATCTTTAATGATGGTATTCGTGAAGTAGAACGTGTTATTCTTCTTAAAGTTATTGACAGTAAGTGGATGAACCATATTGATGATATGGATCAGCTTCGTGAGAGTATCGGACTTCAGTCTTATGCACAGAAGGATCCGGTTGTTCAGTACAAGTTCCTTGGATATGAGATGTTTGAGGAGATGACAAAGAACATTCGTCATGATACGGTTGGTGCTTTAATGCATGTTCAGATTGAGCAGAAAGTTGAAAGAAAGCAGGTTGCAAGAGCAACAGGCACAAACAAGGATGAGCTTGTCGAAAGAGGACCTTACCGCAGAAAAGAAGCAAAGATTGGACGTAATGCTCCTTGTCCTTGCGGAAGCGGAAAGAAATATAAAAACTGCTGTGGCAGATTTGCAAATTAAGGCAGGAAAAGTTTCGCACAGTGAATATTTTGCAGCAGATGTCAGGAAACGCACCTGTGAATGAATAGGCACTGTGCCTTTCTTTATCATATTATCATATATAGAAAGGGTTTTATAATTGGTTGAATTAGAACAATACAAATTTACGGTAAATCAATATAAAGAACCGATGAAGGAACTTGGTCTTTCTTTATCACTTTCCCATAAACATGAACAGATTAAAGAACTGGAAAGCGAGATGCGGGAGGAAGGCTTTTGGAATAATCCAGATAAGGCGCAGGAAGTGACAAAGAAGCTGAAGAACCTTAAAGATACGGTATCAGCATATCATGCATTGGAGATGACGCTTGATGATGTCTCTACCATGATCGAGCTCGGGAATGAGGAGAATGATGCCAGTGTGATTCCAGAGATTGAAGAATTACTTGGCGAGTTTGAAATAGAGTTTGATAATCTAAAGATCCAGACATTGTTATCCGGTGAATACGATAAAAATAATGCAATCGTAACGCTTCATGCTGGTGCAGGTGGAACAGAGTCTTGTGACTGGGCAGGTATGCTGTATCGTATGTACAGTAAATGGGCTGACAGTCATGGATTTAAGACAGAAGTTCTTGATTATCTTGATGGAGATGAAGCAGGAATTAAGTCCATTACTTTTGAAGTAAATGGAGAGAATGCCTATGGCTATCTTAAGTCAGAAAAAGGTGTTCATCGTCTGGTAAGGATTTCTCCATTTAATGCGGCAGGAAAGAGGCAGACATCCTTTGCTTCTTGTGATGTTATGCCGGATATTGAGGAAGATTTATCTGTAGAGATTGCGGACGAAGATATTCGTATTGATACGTATCGTTCCAGCGGTGCAGGTGGACAGCATATCAACAAGACAGATTCGGCGATCCGTATCACCCATATTCCTACAGGTGTTGTTGTGCAGTGTCAGAATGAACGCTCTCAGCACAAGAATAAAGATAAGGCAATGCAGATGTTAAAGGCAAAGTTATATCTGATTAAAGAGCAGGAAAACAGGGAAAAATTATCAGATATACGTGGCGAAGTATCCGATAACGGCTGGGGAAACCAGATTCGTTCTTATGTTATGCAGCCATATACGATGGTAAAAGATCACAGGACCGGGGAAGAGACCGGAAATGTACAGAGTGTGATGGATGGAAACCTGGATGCATTTATGAATGCATATCTCAGGTGGATCACTACACCGCAAAAAGCATAACAGATCATAAATTCAAGTCGAGCAGCCGCGAGACTTGGCGCGTGATTCTGGTCAGCGTAAGCTGACATATTCTTTACAGAATCACTGCGCATCCTCGCGGAGCGTTTATCTCAGTCGGAGATTGGACTCCCACTGAGACAAATTTGCTGTCACTCACCGCATGAAAGAGGTGGGAGTCTTCTCGACTGAGATAAAAAGTACAGACATAAGGAGCAGACAGATTAATGGATATTATAAAGAAACTGGCGCAGGAGCTTACGATTAAGGAAGAACAGGCAAAAGCAGCGGTACAGCTCATTGATGAGGGGAATACGATTCCTTTTATTGCCAGATATCGTAAAGAGATGACAGGAGCCCTTAATGATGAGACTCTTCGTAATTTACATGAGCGCCTTCTTTATCTTCGTAATTTAGAAGAAAAGAAAGAGCAGGTTATTAACGCGATCACAGAACAGGGCAAGATGACCGATGATTTAAAGAAAAAGATTTTAGCGGCAGAAACTCTTGTAGCAGTAGATGATCTGTATCGTCCATATCGTCCAAAGAAGCAGACGAGAGCGACGAAGGCAAAGGAAAAAGGGTTAGAGCCACTGGCGAACATTCTTCTTTTGCAGGCAACTTCTAAGAGTATGGAAGAAGAAGCACAGAGCTTTGTAGACGAAGCAAAAGGAGTTACTAATGCAAAAGAGGCGCTTGCCGGAGCAAAAGATATTATTGCGGAGATGATCGCAGATAAAGCAGATTATCGCAAGAGTATAAGAAACTGTACGATGAAGCAGGGGCGTCTTGTAGTGAAAGCCAAAGATGAAAAGGCTGAATCTGTTTATGAAATGTATTATGATTTTAGCGAGGAACTGTCTAAGATTACAGGGTATCGTGTGCTGGCGATCAATCGTGGAGAAAAAGAAAAGTTTCTTACGGTTAAGGTAGAGGCTCCTGATGCACAGATTGTCAATGCGTTGAATAAAACAATGATAAAGGACAATCCAAATACAAAGACACTGATGGAAGAAACAGTGCTTGATGCTTATAATCGTCTGATCGCACCGGCAATTGAAAGAGATATCCGCAGTGAGATGACGGAAAAAGCACAGGAAGGTGCAATTACTGTTTTTGGAAAGAACTTAAAACAGCTTCTTATGCAGCCTCCAATGGAAGGAAGAACAGTTCTTGGCTGGGATCCGGCTTTCCGTACAGGCTGTAAGCTTGCTGTTGTAGACCCAACCGGTAAGGTATTAGATACCGTTGTCGTTTACCCAACTGCACCACAGTGTAAAGTAGAACAGGCAAAGAAAACAGTGCATGAGATGATCAAGAAGTATCATGTTTCTGTAATCAGCGTAGGAAATGGTACTGCCTGTCGTGAATCAGAACAGGTAATTACTGAACTGATTAAAGAGATTCCGGAAAAGGTAGCTTATGTTATCGTAAATGAAGCCGGAGCTTCTGTATATTCTGCAAGTAAGCTTGCCACAGAAGAATTTCCGGAATTTGACGTAGGACAAAGAAGTGCCGCATCTATTGCCAGAAGATTACAAGATCCGTTAGCAGAACTAGTAAAGATTGAACCAAAGGCAATCGGTGTTGGCCAGTATCAGCATGATATGAATCAGAAACGTTTAGAAGAAGCGTTAAATGGTGTAGTAGAAGACTGTGTAAACAAAGTAGGTGTTGATCTTAATACAGCTTCTGTTCCATTACTTTCTTATGTTTCTGGAATCAGTAAAGCAGTAGCAAAGAATATCGTAGCCTATCGTGAAGAAAATGGACGATTCCATACAAGAAAGGAACTTTTAAAAGTACCAAAACTTGGACCAAAAGCATTTTTACAGTGTGCAGGATTCTTACGGATTCCGGGAGGAGAGGAACCGCTTGATAATACAAGTGTACATCCAGAATCCTATGAGGCAGCAGCGAAGTTGTTAAAGGATTTAGGTTATACTTCTGAAAGTATCCGTAATGGCGGACTTAGTACTCTTCACTCTCAGATTACAAATGAAAAAGCAACAGCGGAAAGCCTTGGCGTTGGAGAAATGACACTGCATGATATTGTAGAAGAACTGGAGAAGCCGGGAAGAGATCCAAGAAGTGAGATGCCAAAGCCTGTATTAAGGACAGATGTTCTTGAAATGAAAGATTTAAAAGAAGGTATGGTTTTAAAAGGAACGGTACGTAATGTGATTGACTTTGGAGCATTTGTTGATATTGGAGTACATCAGGACGGTCTTGTGCATATTTCCCAGATGACAGAGCGCTACATTAAGCATCCGCTTGAAGTAGTTAGCGTAGGAGATATTGTAGATGTGCAGGTTATGAGTGTGGATTTAAATAAAAAGAGAATCCAGCTTACGATGAAGATTGACCACAGCAAGTAACGCTGTGGCCATTGCAGGAGGAGTAACGCGTGAAAAATTTTGAAAAAATAAGTAAGATGAACCTTGCTGATCTTGACAGACCGGAGGGAATTATAGAAGAAAGTATACAGGATGCAGATCTGTGTGTAGAAAAAACAGCTCAAAATCCAGAAGATGGGGAGCGTTCTGAAACAATCGTAACAGAGAATGTACAGGAACAGCCAGAAGAACTTGCGAAAAAAGAAATGATGGAGCCACAGGGCAGACATTTCCGAGTTGATGCCAATGTAACAGAAAAGGAATTGAAGGCATTTCTTTTTGGTCATACGTATCGTCAGCCATTAATGATTATCGTAACGATATTAGCGATTGCATGGCCTCTTGCTGTGTTAATTAAGAAGCAGGGAAGTGTTACGATGCCGTTGATCTGTTCTTTATTTATTCTTATATGGATTCCATTTACAACAAATCTTCGTGCAAAGAATGCGAAAAAGCTGAATCCAATCTATAACGAAGAATTTCACTATATGTTTGATGAGTGGGGACTGCATCTGGAATTAGGAGATGATGCAATTGATGTAGAATGGAAAAAGATTACAAAATTAATTTTTTATAAGTCAGTTGCAGTTATTTATACCGGAAAGAACAATGCATTTTTAATCCCAAGTGCGGCAATGGGAACGCAGCGGGAAGAAATCGTGAATTTCATAAAAGAGATGAAAAAGAGGTAAAAAAGAGGTAAAGATGAGAATAGAAAGTAACAGCGCAGAGGATACATTTGCACTGGGAAAACAATGTGGGCAAAAGGCAGCAGCAGGACAAGTCTATTGCCTTTATGGAGATTTAGGAGTAGGAAAGACAGTATTTACACAGGGATTTGCTGCGGGTCTTGGAATAAAAGGTTCGGTCAGCAGCCCGACCTTTACTATTTTACAGGTATATGATGAGGGAAGACTTCCGTTTTATCATTTTGATGTATACCGGATCAGTGACCCGGAAGAAATGTACGAAATTGGTTTTGAAGAATATATTGAGGGAGAAGGAGTCTGCTTTATCGAGTGGGCGAATCTGATCGAGGAACTGCTCCCGGAACAATATACGGAAATCCATATCGATAAAGATTTGTCGAAAGGATTTGATTATCGTCTGATTACTGTTGAGGAGGTGCAAAGATAGATGAAACTTCTTGCATTAGACAGCTCTGGACTGGTGGCTTCCGTTGCCATTTTAGATGGAGAAACCTTAGTTGCAGAGTATACATTAAATTACAAAAAGACACACTCACAAACACTTTTACCTATGCTTGATGAGATTGTGAAAATGACACAGACAGAACTTTCTGAAGTGGATGCCATTGCTGTTGCAGCAGGTCCGGGTTCTTTCACAGGTCTCCGAATTGGTTCTGCCACTGCAAAAGGATTGGGTCTTGCGCTTAATAAACCAATCATTTCTGTTCCGACATTAGAAGGAATCGCCTGTAATTTTTATGGGACAGATGCGCTGATCTGTCCGATGATGGATGCCAGAAGAAAGCAGGTTTATACAGGAATCTATCATTTTGCAGGAGGGACAGAATTTGAAGAACTTGTAGCTCAGGAGGCAGGCCCGGTAGAAGACATTATTAAAAAGTGTAATGAGCTTGGACAAAAGCTTGGAAAACAGGTTATTTTTCTGGGAGATGGTGTTCCGGTATACAAAGATATTATTGAGGAATTCTGTACAGTAGAACATTCTTATGCACCGGCACATTTAAGTCGTCAAAGAGCAGGAGCGGTTGCCATTCGTGCAGTGAGATTATACGACGAAGGCAAGGCAGAACCGGCGAGTGACCATGCACCAATTTATTTGAGAAAGTCACAGGCGGAGCGCGAACTTGAAGCGAAGGGAAAGAAGTTAGAAGAATGAGAATTTGTCCAATGGCAGAAACAGACTGTGAACAGACAGAGATTCTGATGAAAGAATGTTTTTCGGTACCATGGTCAGTTGATGCACTAAAGGAAATGTTTCATACTAAGGGATATTGTTCTTTTCTTGCAAAAGAGGAGACAGAGGTTATCGGCTATATCGGGATGAAAGTAGTTCTAGATGAAGCAGATATCACCAATGTTGCCGTACTTCCCGCTTACAGGAAGAAAGGAATTGCCAGAAAGCTGCTGCAGCAGTTATTAGACGAGGCGAGACAGCAGGGAATTTATAGTATATATCTTGAAGTGCGGGATTCTAATGCAGCGGCGATTACTTTGTATAAACATGCCGGATTTAAAGAAGTCGGAAAAAGAAAGAATTATTATGAACATCCACAGGAAGATGCCAGGCTTATGTTATGGCAATCTTAAAAATACCAATAGTTACTAACGTTTTTCAGCACATTTTTCTGTATAATTAAGAGGAATTTCCATATGTAAGAGAAACTTTCATATGAAAAATGTTGTAGGATAATCATTTAGAAAAAGTTTTAAAAAGATGGAGGCTATGGAGAATAGAATGGAGAAAAAAGTGTATGAAGTATACTGTAATTCCTGTGGAAAAAAGATAGAAACAACAGACAGTACCAAAAGAGAAGATTATATTTCCATTAAAAAAGAATGGGGATATTTTTCAAATAAAGATGGACAAATACATATATTTCATATATGTGAGTCCTGTTATGATACATGGACAGGGCAGTTTCGGATTCCGGTAAAGGTGGAGGAACAGACGGAACTGCTATAGAAAAGTGAGGGAGATTATGCTGGAATTGTGTTTGCTCGGTTGTGGCGGAATGATGCCGCTGCCATACCGCAAACTGACATCATTGATGGCGAGATACAATGGAAACAGTATTTTAATAGATTGTGGTGAAGGAACACAGGTGGGAATCAAGGAAAAAGGCTGGAGTTTTAAGCCGATTGAGGTCATCTGTTTTACGCATTATCATGCAGATCATATCAGTGGACTGCCGGGGCTTCTTTTAACGCTTGGAAATGCACAGAGAACAGAGCCGCTATTAATGGTAGGACCAAGAGGATTAGAGCGTGTAGTGAATTCACTGAGGGTAATTGCACCGGATTTACCATTTCCGATTGTTTTTCGTGAGCTAAAAGAAAAAGAAGAAGTTATTGAAGCAGCTGGCTGCCGGATTACGGCATTTCGTGTGAATCACAATGTAACCTGTTATGGATATACGATAGAGATTGATAGAGCAGGTAAGTTTGATATCAATAAAGCAAAAGAGAATAATGTAGAAATGCAATACTGGAACCGCCTGCAAAAGGGGGAAACCATTGAATTGCCAGACAGAATACTGACAAGTGATCTGGTTCTTGGACCGGCACGAAAAGGAATTAAATGTACGTATACTACAGATACAAGACCGACAGCATCTATTGTAGACCATGCAAAAGGTGCGGATTTGTTTATCTGTGAAGGAATGTATGGTGAGCCGGAGAAGAAAGCAAAAGCAATAGAATATAAACATATGACATTTTATGAAGCGGCAGAAATGGCAAAGAAAGCTGACGTGAAGAAGATGTGGCTTACGCACTACAGTCCTTCCCTGGTAAGACCGGAAGTATATCTTGAAGAAGTGCGGAAGATATTTGCCCGTACCAGTGCGGGAAAGGACGGAAAAAGTACGACTCTGTTATTTGAGGAGGAATAAGAAACATGGAAGAAAATAAAAAGGATGTGCTGATTCTGGCAATCGAGACTTCCTGTGACGAGACAGCGGCGGCTGTTGTAAAAAACGGGAGAGAAGTTTTATCAAATACCATTTATACGCAGATCAAACTGCATACATTATTTGGCGGCGTAGTACCGGAAATTGCATCCAGAAAACATATAGAGAAGATTAATATTGTAATTGAAACAACATTAAAAGAAGCAGGTGTTACTTTAGAGGATATTGATGCCATCGCTGTTACTTACGGACCGGGACTTGTCGGGGCACTTCTTGTCGGGGTTGCCGAAGCAAAAGCAATTGCGTATGCGACAAAGAAACCATTAGTTGGAGTGCATCATATCGAAGGCCATATCAGCGCCAACTATATTGAACATAAAGAGTTAGAACCACCGTTTTTATGTATGGTAGCTTCCGGAGGACATTCGCACCTGGTTCTCGTAAAGGATTACGGAGAATATGAGATTATCGGAAGAACGAGAGACGATGCGGCCGGAGAAGCATTCGATAAAGTAGCAAGAGCAATTGGACTCGGCTATCCGGGCGGACCGAAGATTGACAAGCTTGCAAAAGAAGGCGATAAAAAGGCAATCGCATTTCCAAGAGCTAAAATAACAGATGCACCGGATGATTTCAGCTTCAGTGGTTTGAAATCAGCAGTACTGAACTATTTAAACCAGTGCCAGATGAAAGGGGAGGAAGTGAATCGTGCCGATGTGGCAGCTTCTTTCCAGCAGTCAGTAACAGATGTTCTTACAGAACATACAGTGGGAGCGGCAAAGCGCCTTGGAATTAAAAAAGTTGCAATTGCAGGAGGGGTAGCGTCAAACTCTTCTCTTCGTGCGCAGATGGAAGAAGCCTGCCGCAAAAACGGATTAGAATTTTACCATCCGTCACCAATCTTTTGTACAGATAATGCAGCGATGATCGGTGTTGCAGGATATTATGAATATAAGAAAGGTATCCGGGATGGCTGGGATTTAAATGCAAAGCCAAACTTAAAGATAGGAGAACGTTAGGAATCTGTACCAGGCATCTTTTTATATAATCAAGTACAAAAAGATTTCAGGAGTATAAAGGAATGTACTCTCGGAGTTTTTCTCACAAAATCAAGCACAAAAAGATTCCGAAAGTACATAGGAGAGTACAGGAGGGGAGTACATGAAAGAGAAAGTGACAGCGGTTGTCTTAGCAGCGGGAAAAGGAAGCCGTATGCATTCTAATATACAAAAGCAGTATATGACTCTTTTAGAACGACCGGTTATTACCTATGCGTTAGAAGCTTTTGAAGACAGTTCTGTTGATGAAGTTATTCTTGTGGTCGCTCCAGGTGAGGTAGAATACGCACAGAAGAATATTTTAGATAAATATTCATATAAAAAAGTAAAGAAGATTGTTACCGGAGGAGCAGAACGGTATCATTCGGTATATGAAGCATTGTGTGTTATCCCGGAAGAGAATTATGTTCTGATCCATGATGGAGCCCGGGCATTTATTACGCCGGAATTAATAGAATTTTGTATTGAGCAGGTAAAAAAAGACAAGTCCTGTGTTATGGGAATGCCGGTAAAAGATACGATCAAAATCGTAGATAATAATTGCTATGCAGTTTCTACACCACCAAGAAGCAGTATGTGGCAGATTCAGACCCCACAGTGTTTTATTACAAAAGAAATAAAAGAAGCCTACCGGAAAATGATGGAGGCCAAAGATGATTCTGTAACGGATGATGGCATGGTGATGGAAACATATGGTATTCGTGGTGTCCGCATGATAAAAGGAAGTTATGAAAATATAAAGATTACTACACCGGAAGATATGCTGCTTGGGGAGGCAATCTTAAAAAGCAGAAGGCAGAGTCAGTAACTACGGGAGATAGAAAGAGATAGAGAAATGAAGAAAGAAAATACAAGAAACCAGGAAGAACTGGTATTAGAGGATGCTCTGACACAAATTATTTTCAATGAAAAAGAAGAGCAGGATATGGTTGAAGATGACAATGCGGAAGAAATTGACGACGAGGACTATGAAGTAGAAGAAGATAACGAGGACGATGATGAGGATGACGATTCCAAAAAGAAGATGGATTCCTGTTGTGTCTGTCATCGTACAGAATCGCAGGGAGCAAAGCTTATTCATATGCCAACAGGCTTAAGCATTTGTTCTGACTGTATGCAGAAGTCCTTTGATTCTTTTAATTCCGGCTTTGGAGGAGGGAATGGTATTCAGTTCCTTGACCTTTCCAATATGGATTTTAACAACTTAAAGGATATGAATCTTGGGGAGTTATTATCAGGAAACCTTTCCAATCAGAAACCAAAAACAAAGAAAGCAAAAAAGAAAAAGAAGAAAAATAAAAAAGAAGAACCAAAGCTTACATTAAAGAATATTCCTGCTCCGCATCAGATCAAAGCGCAGCTTGACGAGTATGTGATTGGACAGGACTATGCAAAAAAAGTAATGTCTGTGGCAGTATATAACCATTATAAACGTGTAATTACAAATACTATGGATGAAATCGAGATTGATAAGTCCAATATGCTGATGATCGGACCAACTGGTTCCGGTAAAACGCATCTGGTAAAAACACTGGCGAGACTGTTAAATGTACCTCTGGCAATCTGTGATGCCACTTCTCTTACCGAAGCAGGTTATATTGGAGACGATGTGGAGAGTGTACTCTCAAAGCTGCTTGCGAATGCGGATAATGATGTAGAAAGAGCAGAAACAGGTATTATTTTCATTGATGAGATTGATAAGATCGCAAAGAAAAAGAATACGACAAGCCGCGATGTAAGTGGGGAATCTGTACAGCAGGGTCTGTTAAAGCTTTTAGAAGGCAGTGAGGTAGAAGTACCAGTAGGAGCAAGTTCTAAAAATGCAATGGTTCCAACGGCGGTTATGAATACAAGAAATATTCTTTTTATCTGTGGAGGTGCCTTCCCGGGATTAGAAGATATTATCAAAGAAAGAATGACACAGCATTCTTCTATTGGATTCCATGCGGAATTAAAAGATAAATATGATCACGAAAAGAATCTTTTACAGAATGTAACAGTAGAAGATATCAGAAAGTTTGGAATGATTCCGGAATTTATTGGAAGATTGCCAATCATTTTCACATTAAATGCCTTGACAAAGGAAATGCTGGTTGATATTCTTAAAGAACCTAAGAATGCAATATTAAAACAGTATCAGAAACTTCTGGCATTAGATGAAGTTGATTTACAGTTTGAAGATGGTGCACTTACTGCAATTGCAGAAAAGGCATTAGAAAAAGATACCGGTGCCAGAGCACTTCGTGCAATCATAGAGAAGTTTATGCTGGATATTATGTATGAGATTCCAAAAGATGACAATATTGGTCGTGTAACCATTACGGAAGATTATATTCGTAATAATGGGGCACCGCTTATTGAGATGCGCCCATATCTTCAGCTTGAACAAAAGAAGAAAGAGCTTGCTTCCATGGAGATGAAACAGAAAGATAGAACTGAAGATAAAAGCGAAGATGAAACAGAAAGATAATGATACTGATTTACATGAGTAACATAGGTAAGGCATAAAGCAGCAGTTTGGAGAAATATAGGAATATGGATCATTCCATAAGGGGGAGAAATTATGGAGAAGTTGAATCTGAAGTTTTTACAAAGTCTGGCAACGCAGTATCCAAGTGTCGCAAAAGCATGTACAGAGATTATTAATCTGCAGGCGATTCTGAATCTGCCAAAAGAGACAGAGCATTTTGTTTCTGATGTACATGGTGAGTATGAGCAGTTTTTACATATATTAAAGACAGGCTCAGGAGCGATTCGTAATAAGATAGAAGATGTCTTTGGTAATACATTATGTGCCAGAGATAAGAAGAGTCTGGCGGCTTTGATTTATTATCCAGAACAGAAAGTGGAACGGATGCGTTTAGAGATGTCAGAAGAAGACTTTCAGGACTGGTATAAGGTATCATTACACCGATTGATTGCTGTATGTAAGGAAAGTTCTGCCAAGTATACAAGATCGAAGCTTAGAAAGAGTCTTCCACCGGATTTTTCCTATATTCTTGAAGAACTTTTAAGTGAGAATAATCGTGTTGTAGAAAAGGAAGAATATTATAATGAGATTTTTGATACGATTATCCGTTTAAATCGTGCCAAGGAATTTATCGTTGCGATCGCAGGGGTAATCCAGAAGTTAGTTGTCACAAGACTGCATGTGATCGGTGATATTTTTGACAGAGGACCAGGACCACATATTATTATGGATCATCTGATGCAGCATAGTAATGTGGACTTTCAATGGGGGAATCATGATGTTGTATGGATGGGGGCCGCTTCCGGAAATAAAGCCTGCATTGCCAATGTCATTCGTCTTTCGGCAAGATATAATAACCTTAGTGTATTAGAAGATGGATACGGAATCAATCTTGTTCCTCTTGCAAGTTTTGCAATAGAAACTTATGCGAATGATCCTTGTCAGTGTTTTCGTGTGCATGCACAGGAAGATTCTAATCTGCAGGAAGTATCTCTTAATATGAAGATGCATAAAGCGATTGCGATTATCCAGTTTAAGTTAGAAGGACAGCTTATTAAAAGAAGACCGGAGTTTAATATGGACAGAAGACTTCTTCTTGATAAGATTGATTATGAAGAAGGAACGATCAAAATTGATGGGAAGAAGTATGAACTTCTTGATAAATCCTTCCCGACGATAGATCCGAACAACCCGTATGAGCTTTCCGAAGCGGAAGAAGCCCTGATGAACCGCCTTTGCATGAATTTCCTGAACTGTGAGAAATTACAGGAGCATATTCGTTTCTTATTTAATAAGGGAGGTCTGTATCTTTGCTATAACTCTAATCTGCTTTATCATGGATGTGTACCACTTGATGAGAATGGTAAGTTCCGTAAAGTAAAGATCGGTAATAAACAGTATTCCGGAAAAGAACTTTATGATGTGCTTGAATACTATGCAAGAAAAGGGTATTACGAGCAGGATAATAAAGATGAACATGAATATGGCAAGGATATTATGTGGTATATCTGGTCTAATGAGAATTCTCCGGTATATGGTAAGGAAAAAATGGCAACATTTGAACGCTATTTTATCGCAGATAAAGAAGTACAGATTGAAAGAAAAGACCATTATTATCGACTGATCGAGAAGGAAGAGGTAGTGAATAATATCCTCAAAGAGTTTAATGTGGACATAGAAAAAGGACACATTATCAATGGTCATATGCCTGTACATGTAAAAGAAGGAGAATCCCCGGTTAAGTGTAATGGAAAGGTCATGATCATCGATGGAGGCTTTTCAAAGGCATATCGTGGAACAACCGGTATTGCAGGCTATACATTAATCTATAATTCCAGGGGACTTCGTCTGGTTTCTCATGAGACATTCACTTCAACAGAAGATGTGATCGAAAAAGAAATCGATGTACATTCTGATACTGTTATTCGTGAGATTTCCGCACAAAGAGAGAAGGTAGGAGATACCGAAACCGGTCGCCAATTAAAAGAGCAGATCAGCGACCTTGAAAAACTTCTTCATGCATACCGTACCGGTCAGATTCTTGAAAAAGAGTAGAGGAATCGCTTTAAATCGAAAAGAAAGAAGTGAAAGGTATATTTCTTTTCATAGGTTACATATATTTAGTAAAACAGTATAGATGCCTTTTAAAAGATCTATTATTAGAATTTTTTAGGAAGCGGAGGTTTTACTATGAATATGGACAGGAAGTATAAAGAAGCAGAGAACAGAACAAGTGAATATTTAGAATTAAAATACGGGACAGATGTGCAGTCTGGTCTTAGCCTTGCAGAAGTAAGGCGCAGGCGGCATCTCTGTGGTACGTATAATATTGCAAAAGAGAAAAAACGGATTTGGCTTATTTGTTTAAAAAAAGAATGCCAGAATCCGTTTTTCTTTTTCTTTCTTTATCTGTGTGGGATAAGCCGGATATTCTATTTTCCAAAGAAAATACAACTTTTGTTATTCCTTACTTTATTTTTTCTGATTATTACAAATATAAGGACAGCATTCCGGAGTAGAAAACTATTTTTTAAACAGAAGGAAGCGAAAGCAAAGAAAGTAATTGTACTCAGAGAGGGTGTTTTTCAGAGAATACCATGGAAGTATGTACTGAGAGGGGATATTGTCCGGTTAAAAAAGGGAGAACAGATAAGTAGCTCGGTAATCAGTTTAACGAAACCATATAAAGAATATCAATCAGGACAGGTTTTTACGGAAAATACAGGAAGAGCAATCGTGATACATGCCATGGACAGTTCACAAGAAGATTTGCAATGGGATGATTCGAAATTAGGAGACTTACAATCAGGAAATTTACAAGAAGATTTACAACTTGAATATTCCCAATTAGAAGCTTGTGGAATAGATAATACTACTTTACAAGAAAAATTTTCATCCATATTGAAAAAAGCAGAAGAACAGATTTTGGAAAGTATGTGTATATTTATGTGTTTGTCAGTTGTAATATCGCTGTATATACATCAGGAAGGGAATATGAGGCGGATTCTGGAAGAGGGAAGTTTCTTTTTTGCAGTATTCATGATTGGAAAAGAGATAGCACAGGAAGTTTTTCGCAGATATGCAAAGCGGCTTGAGAAAATTAATAACACTTAAGTATTATTGAATTTTATCCTGCGTTTATGCTAATATAATTAACGTATGTAGTGATGTGGAACTTGTCAGATATCCGTATCAACGTAGTTTATTTATTGATATAGCCTCTGGCGGATTACTTTAGATGCGCAGAAGAAGATAGGATGTGTTGCTTGATGTGCATTTTGTGGCAAGAGTGTCGAGGTATTTTGAATTTAGGAAAGGAAAAGCTATTTGAGCAAAGACTTTAATAGCAGGATAGAATGATGGAACTGTTAAAAACAGGAGCGTATCTTGTAAACGGAACAGAGATTATAGAAGATACTCCGGAGGCAGTAGCGCAGCTTCAGGCAGTAATTGGTCCGAATGTACCTTCTAAAGAAGAAGCAGCAAAGGGAACGATTGCATATGGTATTTTAGAAGCACATAATACTTCCGATAATATGGATAAGTTAAAGATTCGTTTTGATAAGCTGACTTCTCATGATATTACTTATGTAGGAATTATCCAGACAGCTCGTGCTTCAGGTTTAGAGAAGTTTCCGATGCCATATGTTCTTACAAACTGTCATAATAGTTTATGTGCGGTAGGTGGAACAATCAATGAAGATGATCATATGTTTGGACTTACCTGTGCGAAAAAGTATGGTGGAATTTATGTACCTCCTCATCAGGCAGTTATCCATCAGTTTGCAAGAGAGATGCTTGCCTGCGGCGGAGCGATGATTCTTGGATCGGATTCCCATACACGTTACGGAGCCCTTGGAACAATGGCGATGGGTGAAGGTGGACCTGAACTTGTAAAGCAGCTTTTAAATCAGACATATGATATCAATATGCCAGGCGTTATCGGAATCTATATGACAGGAGAGCCAATAAAGGGTGTCGGACCACAGGATGTGGCGCTTGCTATTATTGGAGCTGTATTCCAGAACGGTTATGTGAACAATAAAGTCATGGAATTTGTTGGTCCTGGTGTGGAGAAGTTAAGTGCGGATTTCCGTATCGGAGTTGACGTAATGACAACAGAGACAACCTGTCTTTCTTCTATTTGGAAAACAGATGATGTGATTAAAGATTTTTATGATATTCATGGCAGAGCTGGTGATTATAAAGAACTCAATCCTGCACCAGTTGCTTACTATGACGGAATGGTTAAGATTGATTTAAGTAAGATTCGTCCAATGATCGCAATGCCGTTCCACCCAAGTAACACATATACAATCGAAGACATGAATAGAAATCTTATGGATGTTCTTCATGATTGTGAGCAAAAGGCACTTGTAAGTTTAGATGGACAGGTAGATTTTAAACTTACAGATAAAGTACATAACGGAAAGCTTTACGTAGAACAGGGAATCATCGCAGGCTGCGCAGGTGGTGGATTTGAAAACTTATGTGCAGCAGCAGATATCATCAAAGGGAAATCTATTGGAGCTGATGAATTTACTTTAAGCGTTTATCCGGCAAGTACCCCTATTTATATGGAACTAGTAAAGAATGGTGCCGCAGCAACACTTATGGAAAGTGGTGCGATTGTAAAGACTGCGTTCTGCGGTCCATGTTTTGGTGCAGGAGATACTCCGTCAAATAACAGTTTAAGTATTCGTCATTCTACAAGAAACTTCCCGAACAGAGAAGGTTCCAAGTTACAGAATGGACAGATTGCTTCTGTAGCATTAATGGATGCCCGTTCAATTGCAGCAACAGCAGCAAATAAGGGTTATCTTACCCCTGCAACAGATCTTGATGTAGAATATAGTGGAAGAAAGTATCACTTTGACAACAGTATTTATGCAAATCGTGTCTTTGACAGCAAAGGGGTTGCAGATCCTTCTGTAGAGATTAAGTTTGGACCAAATATTAAAGATTGGCCAAAGATGAGCGCTCTTCCAGAGAATATGATCCTTAAGGTTGTTTCTGAGATTCATGATCCAGTAACAACAACAGATGAATTGATTCCTTCTGGAGAAACTTCTTCTTACCGTTCTAATCCACTTGGACTTGCAGAATTTACTCTTTCAAGAAAAGATCCTGCATATGTAGGACGTGCAAAAGAAGTAAGAGCAGCGCAGGAAGCCGTAGAAGCAGATAAGAATCCGGTAGAGGCACTGACAGAATTAGCACCGGTTATCGATGCAATCCATACAAAATATACAGATATTACCAATGAAAATATCGGAATCGGAAGTACGATTTTTGCGGTAAAACCAGGAGATGGTTCTGCCAGAGAACAGGCGGCATCCTGCCAGAAAGTATTAGGAGGATGGGCTAACATTGCAAACGAATATGCAACAAAGCGTTATCGTTCCAATCTTATCAACTGGGGTATGCTCCCATTCCTCATTGAAAAAGGTGACTTACCATTTACGAATGGAGATTACATTTTCCTTCCAGATGTAAGAAAAGCAGTAGAGGCAAAAGCATCTGAATTTGAAGCGTATGTTGTAAAAGATGGAAGTCTCATTCCATTTGTATTGAAAATGGGAGAATTAACAGACGATGAGAGAGAAATCATTCTCAAAGGCTGCCTGATTAATTATAACAGACAGTAAGTATTTGTTTTGCACCTGGTTCCCCAGACAGAATTGTATACATAGACATACTATTGACAAAAGGAAAGTATTTGGTATATCATAAAAAAGATTATTAACTTTTGAATGTAAATTTTCTAAAAGTAATAACCAAAGACAATTACTAATAATGAAAATAAATGAGAAAAGAAGGAGTGAAGTAAGAATGAAGGTTTCGGGAAATGACCTGTTTGTAACCGCAATGAAAAAAGAAGGCGTGGATACGATTTTCGCATATCCGGGTGGCATGGTCGTCAATCTTCTAGACGCACTCCATGATTGTCACAGTATTGATCTTGTATTGCCAAGACATGAGCAGGGTCTGATTCATGCGGCAGATGGTTATGCCAGAGCGACTGGTAAGGTTGGTGTATGTCTGGTAACTAGTGGTCCGGGTGCAACGAATCTGGTAACCGGAATTGCTACAGCCAATTATGATAGTATTCCATTAGTATGTTTTACAGGACAGGTTCCAGAACATTTAATAGGTAATGATGCATTTCAGGAAGTAGATATTATTGGTGTGACAAGAAATATCGCGAAGTTTGTTATTATGGTTCGTGACAGAGAGATGCTGGCACAGCGCATTAAAGAAGCTTTTTACATTGCAAGATCCGGAAAGCCGGGACCGGTTCTCGTGGATCTGCCAACGGATGTTATGGCAGAGCTTGGTTCGACATCTTATCCGACCGAAGTGAATATCCGCGGATATAAGCCGAATAAAGGGGTGCATGTGGGACAGCTTAAAAAGGCAATAACGCTGTTAGAAGAGGCGAAAAAGCCAATGTTTTTAATTGGTGGAGGTGTGAATCTTGCACATGCACAGCAGGAGATGACAAAGCTTGCGGAAAAGATAGATGCACCGGTAATTACAACGGTCATGGGAAGAGGTGCGATATCTACAGAACATCCATTGTATATCGGTAATATCGGAATGCATGGTTCTTATGCGGCGAATAAGACAGCAGATGAGTGTGATCTGATGTTCTCGATCGGATGTCGTTTTAATGATCGAGTAACAGGTGAGATTAAGAAGTTTGCACCGAATGCGAAGATTGTACATATTGATATTGAATCAGCAGCAATTTCAAGAAATGTAACCGTAGATATTCCTATTGTTGCTGATGCGAAGGCAGCTATTTTAAAGATATTAGAACATACAGAGCCCATGGAGCATAAAGAGTGGCTTGATGAGATACAGGGCTGGGACAAAGAATATCCACTTCAGATGGAAGTGAAAGATGGAGTGAATCCACAGCGCATTATTGAGACATTGAATGAAGTATATGCAGATAGAGATACGGTATTTACCAGTGACGTAGGACAGCATCAGATGTGGGCATCTCAGTATCTGAAGTTAGATGCTACACATAGGCTGGTACAAAGCGGAGGACTCGGTACGATGGGATTTGGTCTTCCTTCTGCCGTAGGTGCACAGATTGGATGCCCTGAAAAGTCAATTGTATCAATCAGCGGAGACGGCGGATTCCAGATGAATATGCAGGAACTTGCAACAGCAGTATGTCAGGAACTTCCGTTAGTCAATATAGTATTTAATAATAATCGACTTGGAATGGTTCGTCAGATGCAGGAATTGTTCTTTAAAAAGCGTTATACGATTACCTGCCTGCGCTACCATAAGTCATGTAAGGGCAAGTGTGGTACACCAGGCTGGGTATGCCCGGAATATGTCCCTGATTTTGTGAAGATGGCAGAGGCTTACGGTACAAAAGGATATTTTGTCACAGAGGATGAACAGTTAAGAGATACGATTCTTGAAGCGAGAGATTATGCGGAAAAGAATAAGAAGCCGGTTATTGTAGAATGTATGGTAGCTCCGGATGAATTGGTTATGCCGATGATCAAAGGTGGGGCAAGTTTTGAAGACATTATGTTATAGGAGGATACAGAGATGAGAGAGATAAATACAGAAAAGAAAAAAAGATGGGTATCTCTGTATGTGGAGAATAGAATTGGTGTTTTGGCACGTATCTCAGGAATGATGTCAGGAAAGTCCTATAACATTTCCAGTATTACTGTAGGCGTTACAGAAGACCCTACTGTATCAAGAATGACAATCGGTCTGTCTTCGGATGATGCAACTTTTGAACAGATTAAGAAGCAGTTAAACCGCTGTGTAGAAGTAATTAAGTTAAATGATATTACTGATGCACCGACTCATATGAAGGAGATTCTTTTTGTAAAGATACACGAATGTTCTGAATTTGAAAAAGGTGAGATTTTCCGTATATCACAGGTATTTGGAGCAAAAGCAATTGATTATGGCATTAATAGTGTATTACTTGAGAGTGTCAATACAGAAGGAAGAAATAATGACCTTATCGCACTCTTAACAAGGAAGTTTGACCATGTAGAAGTAGTACGTGGAGGTATCGTAGCTATTGAATCAATCAGTATGATCGATCGATAAAAGCACAGAGTATTGCATATATAGTAATAATGAAGCAGGTAAGAATGCAGTTTGACATTTTACCTGCTTCTTTTTTATAGGAAAATAAGTAAAAATAAAACATTAAAGTAAAATATTGACATGAAATAAAAAGGATGATAAAATAAAATGGAAAAAATTCCTAGATAAGAAAGGGGGATAGATGATATAAAGATATTTTCATAGATAGGAATATATGATTTTCAGGAGGTTAGAACGTGCGAAGAGTGTTAAAGCAGATACTCTTATTTATACTGGTGACAGCTATTTTATTTACGAATATACAGATCAGTCAGGCTGCCGGTACAGGTACAGTAAGAGTTAACGATTTCTACCAGATGAAAAGCCAGGAAGAAAGTACGATAATAAAGGAAGAGAAGAGTCAGGAAGAAGGAGATCAGGAAAAAGATTCATCGGACTATAAGGATAAAGAAGATAAGAAAGAAGAGAAAAAAGAAGACAGGAAAGAAGATAAGAAAGAAGAGAAAGATAAGGAGGATGTTATAAATAATACCGTAAGAATACAGGAAGAAAAGAATGAGGTGATACCAGAAGAACAGGAGATGACAGAGAAGAAAGCAGAAAGCCAGACAGAGAAGGAAGAAGATATTGAAGATATTTCAATAAAAGATGCGAAGGAACCCGAACAAGTACAGGAAGCGACAGAAAGTCAGCAATCGAAGGAGGAAGAAGAGAGGGAGCAATTAGAAAGAGTAAGTGGATATACGCTTAGAACTGTGCGCCCAGATACGAATCATTCGGTGACTATGCCGGATATTACAAGTCATTATTTTCTGTTACAAAAAAACAGTAAGAAGGTAAATGCAGCTTCTGGAGGTAATCTTGCAGTAGTTGCGGATGCTAATGCTGCTTCTAAATATATTTATGAAAGTTATTCTAATGGGAAGCAATACAATTTTACCCCTCGTTTTACAAGTAAAACTACGGTTACTGTAGGTGGAGGCAATGGTGGGGGAGTTTCTTTTGCAACGGTAAAGAAAGGACCTGAGAAGCAATTTGGTGATGTATATGATGCGGTAAAAGATGGGCGTATTGTGTCTAAAGTATTTAATCTTGATAAATGCAGTGAGAATCCATATGCGATCTATACTAATGTAGGAACCTGGTATGATTATGGTTCTAAGAGAACGTATGCCATAGATATGAAGATGACCGTTACAGGATATAAATTTCCAGGAGCAGCTGTCAGAAAGCAGTTGGCGAATAAAGATTTAAAAGCACCTTATATAGGATTTGGAAAGTCTAAAATCGGAATCACAGTTATGGGAACTGATTATCTACAGACTCGTCTGGAATTCTATTATAGTGGAACAACAACAGCAGTAGCCGGCATAAAGGGCATGATTCAGTTTTGTGATATTGATGCACAGCAGGGGGTAGACTTTGGGAATGGTTTTGAAAAGATAGTCATGTTTAATACATCACAATCAAAACTACAATATAATAAAAATGGTTTGATTGCAGGCTCTAAGGGATATGTATCTTCCCGAATAAGTACAGATTTAAATAGTAATAATGAACATACAACAGCAATGGGAATTTTTTCAGGCAGTAGTGTGAACTGTCGCTGGACAGTAGCAAAATGTGATCAGAAAGATACTGGTGGTGATGCAGCCTATGGTGTAAAAGGAGGATATGGAATTCCGGCAGAAAGTACACTCGAAAATTCTAATTCATACTATTGGTCTAACAGTACAGGCTTTTTAGGAGTCAGAGCGGATGTTGGAATTGCTCCATTACCAGAGGAAGTAATTAAGTCTGTTTATGTGGGAAATGTGAATGGTCAGAATTCAGAGAAAGGAAGCAGGTTTGCAGGTCTGTCTGAGAGAAATCAGGTGTTTACCTATGTACTTTCCGCCGTTGCGCCAACACCTTCTAATGTGAAGAATGCACAGTATACGATGTTCCAGATTGAAGACAGAGTGGATGCACTTCTAAATGTAAAATCTGTGAAAGTCTATGCAGATGAGGCAGTAAGTAATAATTTCCAGACAATGGGAATTAATTATAGTGATATGACTTCATATTTTCATATTATAAAGAGAGAGGAGGCAGATCACAGCACAACGGTTCAGGTAAAAGCAGTGGATGAAAGGCTTGGAAAGTCAGCTTTTTATGGGAGAACTTATTATATACATATAGAAGTGGAAGTAAAGTCAGACCAGGAGCTTCATGCGATTCATCGTTCAATCGCAGAGTGGTATCAGGAGAATGAGACACTTAAGCAAAAGGTACCAGAGGCAGGAAGCTGCAAAGGTAGTGTTGCAGTAAGTAATAACGGTACTTTATATGTTAAAAATGATAAAGGGAGTACTGTAGAGAGAAAATCTAATGATGTAGCTTCTAAAATTGCAATGAAGTTACGTGTTAAAAAACTAGATGAGGAGTCAGGTAAACCAGTAAAAGGTGTTGTATTTGGATTATTTGGAGGCTCGGATAAGAATTTGGCCAAGGAACCGTTGTATACAGCAACAACTGATGATAACGGTGTTGCATTGTTTACATCTATGCCATCCTACACTTTTTACAAAGAACCGTTTGGTAATGGACCATACTATATAAAAGAGATTTCTATTCCAGAAGAATATAAAAATGTTTGGAATCCTTCTGTGGATACGAACTGGTATTATGAGATAAATACATTAAAAACAGAGGAGCTATTTGATAATACAGCAAGCATTACAGAGAATAAGCGGTTAATCAATAAGAATTATGAGGCAGGAAAAAATATTGTAAAGGTTTATAAAAAAAGTACGGATACCGGAGCATATTTATCCGGAGCAGAATTTGTATTATACCAGTGGTCAGCTGCAACAGGTAGCTATCGTGAATTATTTGCTCTAACAGAAGGGAAAGATGAAGAAGGGCATCCGGTTTATCAGAATAAAGAGACATTTAAAAATACGCTGGATAATCTGGGAAAATATAAGATTACAGAAAAGAAAGCGCCAAAGGGCTGTATCTTAACAGGACAGGAGTGGACTTTTGAACTGTCTGAGAACAGTAAAGAAGATGGAAGTAATATTATTTTTGAAAATACGGTTACGGGAAAGAGACAGACGGGAGCTTTGATTTATCGTAATCCATTACAGAAAGCAAAACTAACAATTATAAAAAAAGATGATGAGAATCAGAGCGTAGAAGGTGCTGTATTTACAGTAAGGGCAGCAGAAGATATTTATGCGCCTTGGGATTTACAGGAGAATAAAAAACCGTTGAAAGAGGCGGACCCACTTATTTCTAAAGGCAGTGTTGCAGACAGAATTGTTACAGGAAAAGATGGAAAGGGAACAAGCACTGAAGGAAGTGAGTTGTACATTGGAAAGTATGTCGTAGAAGAAACAACAGGAGCCTTAGATCATATTAAGGGAGATGACATTTATGAAGTAGAACTTACTTATGGAATCGAGCAAAATAATCCATTTGTAATCTATATGCTTGATGCATCGAATGTTTTGATGCGTCCTGCTTTTTCTGTTGCAAAGATTGCAGATAAGACAACGAATGAAGAAGGAAAAGCAGTGTTGTTTGATGAAAAGACCGGCCGTTATATAGAGAAAAAACAGGCAGGAATATATAAAGCAGGGGAAATGGTAGATTACACTATCCGAGTAACGAATACAGGAAATGTTCCTCTTTATCAGATTCGGCTTACAGATGATATGGATAGAAAAGGAGAATTTTCAGAACAGACACTTTCTAAATATGCCGATATGGAAACCGCAACATTTGTTGTACCGAATTCAGGAATTTTGAAAACAAGAGAAGGGGATAAAGTAGCAGTACATTTATCTTTAGAATCAGATCTGGTGTTAGTGTTACAACATTTAAATGTGAATGACAGTGTGGACATTCATGTAAAGGTCCGATTAAAGGAAGATGCAAAAGACGCATGGAAACTTCGTAATGATGTGTATGCAGAAGCAAAGTATGCAGATAATGGAACAGAAGAAAAAGGGGATATTCATTTAAGAGATGTTTCAACAGATAAACTGATAGACGGAGAAGGGAATAGCCTTGTTACAGATTGGGATTTTATCAATGTTCCGGGAAGTCCGGGAGAAGATGTCATAAAGACAGCAGACAAAACGACAGGAATCACAATTGAAAATGGAGAAATTACATCAGGAATAAAGATACCAGGAATTTATGGTGCAAAGGACAAAGTCAGATTTTCTATTATAGTAAAAAATAATGGAGAAGCGGCATTAAAGAATATTACGGTGAAAGATGCTATGAGTGATGAATTAAAAGCAATCGTAAATTTAGAAAGTGCAAAATTTATTTTTGATGAAACGCAGACAACAGAGGAAGGCTTGTATATTCTTACTACAGCTCATAAGAAGAAAATCACAGCTAAAGTAGTAGATAAAGATACAATCCTTTTATGCAGTACAGGAGAAGATGGAGATGGAACAGACCGACTGTGGGCAGATGATTATATTGTCTTATATTATGAAGCTGATTTATTGCCGGGTATAGCCAACATTTATAATGTTTCTAATAAAGTATGTATTAATGGATGGTATTTTGATGGAAACAAAGATGTGGAAGTACCAGAAAAAGAAGATGAAGATAAAATAGAGATACCGGGTGTACCGGAAGGAAGAGCGGCTAAACTTGCTGACAGAACAAAAGGAGCAGTATTAGAAGCAGGAAGATATAATGCAGAAGCAAAAATTTCAGGAGTATATGAAAACGGAACGACTGTTACCTATAAGATTACAGTAACAAATAATGGAACATCTAATTTATATGATTTGTATTTGCAGGATACACTTAGCGAGGAGCTGGAAAAAGCCTTAGAAAAAGAAAGCGTATCTTTTGAAGAAAGTATATATACATCACAGAATGGAAGAAAAGTTCGAACTAGTCTAGAAGAACCACAAAGATTATGGATGGATTTCCTGGCAGCAGGAGATGCCGTTGATGTATTCTTAAAAGGAAAAGTTCGTCTAGATGTTGGGAATCTATTTGAACTGAAAAATATAGTAGAACTTACAGCTCGTTATAAAAAGGGTAACGAAGAAGCATACAAAGAGTATGAAGAAAAGATGGAAAAAGAGAAAAGAAGATGGAAATTACAGTATGATGCGAACAATGGTTCCGGCGAAATAGAAACTGACAGTGAAACTCCATGCAGGGAAGGAAACAAGATCACTGTAAACGGCAATGCCTTTTTATATGAAGGACATTATTTTACAGAATGGAATACCAATCCGGATGGAAGCGGAGAAAGATGGAATCCAGATACAGTATATAATATACTGGGAAATGATGTAAAGTTGTATGCACAGTGGAAGAAAAATCCGGATGAAAAAGAAGAGGAAGCAAGTCAAGATTATAATAATCAGAGAAAATATCCAGTTTATAATCTGATTTATCATTCAAATAATAAAAAAGAACAGATAGAAGCGGATGAAGAGAATTCTAGACTGGCAGGTACTTTATTAACGGTAAATGAAAATCGTTTTTCTTATCCAGGTTTTACTTTCAAAGGATGGAATACCAGAAAAGACGGAAAAGGAAAACAATATACTCCGGAAGAGGTAGTGGAAATGCCAGCAAGAAACCTGAATCTGTATGCACAGTGGGAGAAACGACCGGTATATCATTTACAGTATGATGCCAATAATGGAAGTGGAAAGAGAAGAACAGATGCAGAAACTCCATGTGAAGCAGGAACCAAAGTCCAAATTGATGGAAACGCCTATCGCTACGAAGCCGGCAGGGATTGTTACATGTTTACTCAATGGAACACAAGACCGGATGGAAAAGGGGATGCTTATAAACCAGGAGAAGAAAAAGAAATCAATACAGACATAATTTTATATGCACAGTGGGAAAAACTTCAGGATAATGCAGAAGACATTGAAAAGTATCATGTTTTTTATCGCGCAAATAATAATACAACCGCATTTTCTGTAGATCCACAAACTCCGAAAGAGGCAGGAAACAGCATTTTATTGCAGAATAACAGATTTTTCTATGCAGATTATCTTTTCGCTGGATGGAATACAAAAGCAGATGGAAGTGGAAAACAATATAATTCCGGAGATACCTTCGTTATCCCATCAAAGAATATTTCTTTATATGCACAGTGGAAAAAGATTGAGCAGAAGAAACTCATCTATTCTTCTAATACGAAAGCAGAAGAAAAATACATAGATGCAGAATGTTTTTCTGATGATGGTGAAGATGAAGAAAAAGAAGTGCTAATAGACGGAAATTCATTCCACAATAATGGAAAGAAGTTTGTAGGATGGAATACAAAGATAGATGGAAGCGGAAAGCGTTATGCACCATCTGAAAAGTTTACTTTAAAAGAAAACACTGTATTATATGCACAGTGGTCAAAAGATGTAAAACAATATAAATTAGTGTACCACTCAAATTATCCATCAAAAGCAGAAGAAACGAAAGAAGAACAAAAAGAAATCGATTCAGAAACACCAGCATATGCAGGAACAAAAATAAAAATAAATAAAAATTATTTTTCATGCGGCGGATACAAATTCACAGGCTGGAGTACGAAAAAGACCGGAGAAGCAGAATATCTGCCAACACAGTGGTATGTAATGCCGGAAAAAGATGTAGATTTATATGCATGCTGGAGCAAGGCGGATGAACATAAAAAAGAAGATACGAATAATCCGGAGGATAAGGAAGAGAATAAAAAAGAAGATAAAGAAGAAGATAAAAACGAAGAAGATAAGAATGACAATAATAAAGACGATGAAAAAAAAGACGATGAAAAAAAAGACGAAGCGGAGGAAGATACAAAGAAAGATCCGATGGCAGAAGAAGCCAGAAAAGCAATTGAGAAAGCCTATGAAGAGATTCAAAAGCTGGCAATAGAAGAGTTAAAAGAAGAAAGTAAAAAGTATACAGAAATTCCAGTTACGGAATTAATGAAAGATGAAGATACTATCAATATTCCAGGTACTCCAGTTGCTAAAGTTTCTAAGCTTGCAGATAAAACACAAGGAGTCACTTTAGTAAAAGGGCGTTACGAAGGCATAAAAAAAGAAGGCATTTATGAATACGGAGATGTGATAGATTATACGGTAAATATAAGTAATGAAGGAACAGCGGACCTGTATGATTTGGTAGTAGAAGATTTCATGGATAAATCATTACAGGAAATTATAAAACCAGGGACTGTTACAATTGTTTCAGGCCAGATTACAACAAAGCAGGGAAATACAGTTTGTGTAGAACGGATGCCAGAAAAAGAAGATGAAGAAGGAAAATACATAGTACATTTAGATAAATTAAAAGCAGCAGACAGTGTAGTACTGCACATGAAAGCAGAGGTACAGACAGGTGTACAGGCAGGCACACATTTGAATAATGCTATCCATATCACCGCACAATATGAAACAGTGAATGACAATGGAAAGAGAGAAAAAATCTATATAATCGAAACTCCGGAAATGACAGATAACGATACCGTAGGAATAGGAGTGCCAGACATTGTCGTTGCGAAAAAATCAGACAAAACAAAGAATATTGTTTTAGAGAATGGAAGATATACAGGAAAAAGAAAATATGGAACATATAAAGCCGGAGAAGAAATTAAGTTTACAATTACTGTATCGAATAGTGGAACAGCAAGTGCAAGAAATATAACAATAAAAGAAGAACCGTCAAAAGAGTTGAAAAAATATGTACAAATGAAAGGGTTTGCTCATAAAGCAGAAAGCAGCATAAGAAGTAAGAAGAGCAATACGGTTAAAGTAAAAGAAATAAAAAACAAAAAAGTCTTTTTAGATAAAATAGAAGCGGGGGATTCTGTGGAATTAATTTACACAGCAAAGGTAAAGAAAGATATTCCATCAATAAAATTTTTGAAAAATGAAGTTTCTTTAGAAGGAAAGAACAAGGACGGAAGTGATATTCCGATTACACCAAAAATGGACGATTATGATAAAGTCAATTTAAAAGAAAATAGCAAACCTATGAAAAAAAATAAAGATCAGGGAACACCAGGAGCGAAAACAGGAGATAACAATACGATTGCGATGTATCTTTTAGTAGGTTTACTTTCACTCTCCATGATTTTTATTATCCTATATTTCCAAAAAAGAAAAAAGGATAATATTTAAAAAGAAAGTCTCGCTGGTAAATGTATTTGAAATAAGACTGCCTTAACCCACTGGATTTAGAAGAGGCTAGTTCACAGAATTTGTTCTCGTAAAAACTTGACATGTCTCGTTAATTTTGATATTATAATCGTTGTGAAAACGAGGCGTGGCTCAGTTTGGTAGAGCGCTGCGTTCGGGACGCAGAGGCCGTGGGTTCGAGTCCCGTCGCCTCGATTCAGTATTAGAAGCACCGGAAATCCGCTTAAACAGTGGGTTTTCGGTGCTTTTTCTTTTTTACAAGGATATACTTTAGAAATTTTCTTGGAAAAATAATTATATTGAACTTCAAATAATAAAATAATTTATTATAATATTATTACATACTATAATTTGTGTAAAACAAGAAATGTATTAAAAAGTATTACAATGAAATATCTTCCGGCGGAGCAGAGACAGAAAAGTTTTTCTATTGCTTGGATATAAAAAGATGGACTGAGATTAAAAAATACGGTAGAATCAGTATTAGAAAGATATCATGAAATTAGAATTTAGAGGATAGATTATGGAAATTAGAAAGTATAGAGAAAAAGATATTCCTGCAATGATCTCCATCTGGAATAAGGTCGTAGAAGATGGCGAGGCTTTTCCACAAGAAGATTTTTTGAACGATACAACAGGTGCAGACTTTTTTGCGGCACAAACATATTGCGGCGTTGCAGACAACAATGGAAAAATCGTAGGGCTTTATATTCTGCATCCAAACAATATTGGCCGCTGTGGGCATATTGCAAACGCGAGTTATGCTGTTGATAACGATCACCGAGGCGAGCATATTGGTGAAAAATTAGTAGATGATTGTCTTGTACAGGCAAAACAGTATGGCTTTGGAATTTTGCAGTTTAATGCTGTGGTGGAAAACAATATTCATGCCCGCCATTTGTATGAACGACTGGGTTTTGTACAGATTGGAATTGTACCGAAAGGTTTCCGTATGAAGGATGGAACATATCAAAACATCTGTTTATATTATTATGAACTGTAAAACAGACTGAGAACTTCTCGTTTGTTGGTCTGTTAAAATACAGAAAACAACATAGAAAATTCCTTTAGATAGAGATGTAGCATCCCCTTCTGGTATATGTTTGACTAATAAATTTGATAGTTCATTTTAGAGAGTGCATTATGAATAAAAAGGAGAAGAACAAAATGATCAATACTTATGATAGCTATGTAAAAGAGTCTGGGGCGATAACAATTGAACAAATGAGAAAGATGCATGAAAATATGATGCTGGAAATCGGAGAAGATGAAGATGCATTGGAATTGTATGATGATTTGTGTAATGCTATTTTTCCCTATGCGGATCTTCGTGCAAAGTGGCATACATTCTCAATAGAAGAGAAAATGGATAAAGATTCTTTCAGGACAGCCTGTCATGATAACGTTATTCTTCATTTTAACATGATTGCAAGATATTTAAAGATGCAGGGAAAAGAAGTACAGTGGAGAGAGCAATTAGGAGACGAGAAAGTAGATAAGGCTGTTCGAAAAGGTATCGGAGACTTTGGCTGCTATATTATTTTTGTTAATAGTATTTGTGCAAGATAAGCTGGTATAACTGTTACATTGAAATAAAAAATAAAAAGACCTCTGCATGCCCGGTCATTTAAATGACAGGAAACATGCAGAGGTTTTTTATAGTAATTAACCTGCTAATCTACGGGAAACTACTTCAAAATATGGAGACTCATAATTATAGTCTTTGTTATTCACTCTGAGCCAGCCAGTCTTTTTTCCATATTGAAACTGAAGATACATAGTGTTTTTGGACAGAGTAAGCTTTTTCAAAGTTACCTGTTTTCCTTTAGGAACAGTGAAAGCGAGTTTGCTTCCGTTATAAAAACGTAACTTTTTCGCTGTTACAAAAATATTTTTCCGGAATAATTTACTATAAGAATCATTGTGGTAGTTACCAATAACACTTTTCACAGTAGAAGTGGTAGTACTTGTTAAAAAAAGCTTATTATTACGAAATTTGTAATTCATTTTCCAGTTAAGCCATCCTGTTTCAGCAGGCTGGTCACCATGACGAAGAGTCAGTAAATTCTTTTTAGCAGAAACAATTTCGCAGGCTGTATAATCTAACTTGCTTACAGAATAGAGCTTTTTAGATTTGTTATTATATTTATAAATCTGATTAAATACAATATAGTCATTATCTCCGATACCCATTAGCTGAAGAAGTTCATTTTTATTTGACATTTTAGCATATCGGGCAGTAAAGGAATGAATATTGTCATTCGTACAGTTTTTAGTAAAAGCAACTTTATTATTTACTTTAACTTTCAGTTTTTTTATGAAGCAATCTTTATCGATACTGGTTGTGATAAGAATTTTATCTGCTTTTCCATCCCCGGTGATATCAGCAGATAATATTTTCTTTACAGGAATATTCTTCACAGAGGCAGCATTCAGTGTCATAGAAAAAGGCAGACACATCATAAATGCAAGCGCAAATGGGAAAGTAACTTTAAATAATTTAAAAATAGCATTTTTCATAGCAATCCCTCCTTGGAAAATATTATATAAGAATACTATAGCATATTTGCAGGTAAAAGTTCCTTAATTTTCAGATGAATTTAATTCTCATGTTACGCGGATTCCAAAGTCAAACACCTTATCGTGCAAGCACGAACGAAGTTTTGATCTTTTGACCCTAATATCATATAAAAAAATCATAAAAAATGATAGTAGCCGACAGTCACATTTTTATATCAATAAAAAGAAAGTGAAAAAGAAAATAAAAAAGAACAATCTACAGATGCACAAAGTATTTTTCTTAAAATAACAGAAATTATTTTAAGGCTACTGTATACAGTACATCTGTCAGATCGTTCTTTTTGTATATCAGATGTGAGAGGATTCCCACATCTGCAATCCTGCCGGAGGCATTCTTGAATTTTTGTTTAGGTTAGAATTAAATGTTTAATAAATCACTGTAGGATTTTAATGCTCCATCTGTATCATGAGCAAGAACACGTTTTGCGAGAATCTTACCAAGCTGTACACCTTCCTGGTCAAAGCTGTTAACATTCCATAAGAATCCCTGGAACATAATCTTGTTTTCGAAATGAGCTAATAATGCACCGAGTGATTCTGGTGTTAACTGCTCACCAATAATAATGCTGGATGGGCGTCCACCTTCAAAGTTTTTGTTAAGGTTTTCATCTTTTTTACCACAGGCGAAAGCAACGATCTGTGCAGCTACATTCGCACATAACTTCTGCTGGCTTGTGCTGTCTTCAATCACTACATCCATACCAATCTGGCTGTTTTTAAAACCAACAAACTGTAAAGGTACGATATCGGTTCCCTGATGTAATAACTGATAGAAAGAATGCTGTCCGTTTGTTCCTGGCTCACCAAAGATAGTAGGACCTGTTACATAATTTACAGGTTCACCAAAACGATTCACAGACTTACCATTGGATTCCATATCACACTGCTGTAAATGTGCAGGGAAGCGGCTTAATGCCTGAGAATATGGTAAAACAGCAGTAGAAGGGTATTCCTGAACATTACGTTCATAAACACCAATTAAAGCATCTAACATATCTGGGTTTTCTAAAATGTTTTTATTAGCAGCAAGTTTATCTTCTTCAGCTGCACCATTTAAAATTCTTGCGAAGATTTCAGGACCAAATGCAAGGGAAAGAACAACTCCACCAACTGCAGAAGAAGAGGAGTAACGTCCACCGATAAAGTCATCCATGAAGAATGCTTCTAAGTAATCATCGCTCTTTGCTAAAGGAGATGTCTCACTTGTTACAGCAAGCATATGATTTGCAGGATTTAATCCAGCCTTTGTTAAAGCATCTTTTACGAAAGCTTCATTTGTCAATGTTTCCAAAGTTGTTCCGGATTTAGATACAACGATGAAAAGAGCATGAGCTAAATCTGTAGATTTTAAAACTGCAGCAGCATCATCAGGATCTACGTTGCTGATAAACTTCGCTTCCATCTTAGCAACACCGTTCTCTTTAGCCCAGTTCTCTAATGCGATATATAAAGCACGAGGCCCTAAGTCACTTCCACCGATACCAATCTGAACAACAGTTGTGAACTTCTCGCCAGCAGCGTTAGTAATTTCACCGGCATGTACTTTATTAGCAAAATCTGCGGCTTTCTGCTGCTGGGAAACATAGAAATCACGTTTGTTTACACCGTCAACAACAACATCTTTACCTAACTGTCTACGTGCTAAATGATGAAGAACAAGACGTTTTTCACCGGTATTGATCACAGCACCGTTATATAATTCTTCAAATTTATCAGCGAGCTGTGATTCTTCTGCTAATTCTGCCAGCGCAGCCAAAACAGTGTCATCTACCTGCTTTGCAGCATAGTTAAAGCTAAGTCCCTCTGCCATAGGTGCGGAATATTTTGCTACACGTGTAGCACCATTCTCTCCGCTCATAGCTTCTTTAATGTCTACGTGGTTTTTCAGTCCGGCAAGTTTCTTATAAGATGCCAGAGTGTCAAGATTGTTCCAAGTTGCCATAAATAAATCCTCCTTAGTTAATGTGGTTATACATTAAGCTTAAATAAAATTAAGAATGCAAAATATAATAATGCATTCAAAATTTCTTAACATAATTATACTAAAAAAAATTTCCAATTGCAATGGATTATTTACTATTTAATTCATTAGGAAACAGACGAAAATAAAAATACTAGACCATCGCAACTGTAAAGATATCACTGCGTAGAAAATGCCTGTTCGGCATTT